>Ga0307508_10002918_pt1 | contig 17683 bp, 16 predicted proteins | sample 9_EM_MG_FD_203089 | JGI IMG/M metagenome (GOLD analysis project Ga0307508, IMG submission 203089) | Populus trichocarpa ectomycorrhiza microbial communities from riparian zone in the Pacific Northwest, United States - 9_EM | ecosystem: Host-associated > Plants > Roots > Unclassified | place... | reverse complement strand
TTTCGTTAAATATTAACATTGCTTCAACCCCACCCCCCGTCCAAAAATAAAACCCCCCCCCCCCCCCCCCCATCGGCACCTACAGCCTGGATTTCACCCCGCTCGCATGATCGGTAATCGCTATAGCCGCCTTCCTGAGCTCTTCACCATGCTCTCCCAAGTTCACATCGTACTTCCTCGCCGCCTCGAGCATCCTGTCATAAACCCTCCCATCCCCCGCCGCCACCACACCCGGAAGCTCCCAGTCGTCGAACTCAAACGCATCGGTAAGCCCTACCACATCACTGATTCTCAGCTTTTCCACCGCTGCCTCCTGGGCCTGCCGTATTTCCTTAGCCGCCTGCGGTGTAGTGACGGCGCCGGCTTCAAGAAGATCGGGCAAGGCGAGGACGAGAGTGCTGAGTATATGCAGGTCTGTCACTGGGGTCGCCGGCATCGAGACGACGACAAAGATATCGGCGTGAGCGGCCGCGAGACGGGAGGCTATCCAGCTGTGCGCTGCCCACGGGGCACTAGGATCATTTGCCACGGTGGTGGCTAGATCCGCCAAGAGGTGTGCTGCGCGTACATGGAGGAGGCGGAGGTGCTGGTCTCCTCCTGCGGTATCGGCGTTTTTGTCGAGGGCGAGGCGGATGTAAGAGAAGTGTCGTGGGATGGCAGCTTTGGGGCTCTTCTTCAGAAGGAACAGGGCTTTGACGAGCGACCGCGCAATCTGCTGCGAGATCACGTAGTTGTCGCCCTCGTATGTCTGCGATGCTGTGTTCGTGGCGAAAATGGCGCCGCCGCCGGACATGTGCGAGAAGCCGTGGCCGCCCATAGCTTTCCTGCTCTCCTCGAGGCCTTGCGCGCAGTCCCAGGTGGCCTTTACTTTCAGCGCGGAGGAGAGCGCATGGACTTCTGGCAGCAGGGTCACGTCTTCTCTGTCGACGAGGTCGCGGAGCATGCGGTGATAGAGTGTCAGCAGCTCTCGTCCAGCGAATATGTAGGCATACGCGCGAGCGAGTAGCGGATACAAACGCATTTTGGTGGACGCATAATCGAGCACCTGTAGCTCGACCTCTTTTCCATGCGCCCCGCCGAACTGACGTCGATTGACGCAGTATCGGACAGCGATCGTCACCGCGCGCGCCAGATTCCATCCCATGGCCATTGGGATTGCCGCACGAAGCGCCACCATAGATCCATACGAGAGCTTATCGTGCTTTGCGGGGTGGTAGGTACCATCCGAATCCACCTTGGCGAATCTCTGCAACATGTTTTCGCGCGGGATACGAACGGAGGTAAGGTGAAGGTAGCCGTTGTCCATTTGGCCGAAGCCGGCGTAGGCTTTGGGGCCGATGTCGCCGACCGTAACACCCGCAAGCGGGAGGTGCGTTTTCAGCGATCGGATCGGGACTATGAAAAGGTGAGAGCCTTTGCGGCCAGACGGGAGTTCGAGGATCGCCTGAACGAGAGCGTGGTTCGCCAGCACCCCCATCCCGCCGATCCACCATTTCATACTCTCCTTCCGAGGCATGAACACCTCAAACTCCTGCGTGGCGGGGTCGTACTTCGCGATGGTCTCGAGGCCTTGAACATTGCTGCCATGCGCGAGCTCGGTCTGCGCGTAGCATCCGAGGACTTCGTAGCTATGGCATCGCGGAAGCCATGATTTTTTCTGAGCGTCGGTGCCCTGCGCTTCAATCACTGCGGTGAATGCAGCCCCGTGCAGCTGGATAGGCAAAGGCTCGTCGCAAAGGTAAATCGCGAATCGAAGCTCGTCCGGCGTCCAGTTGTTCTCGTCCCGTAACTCTAGTAGGCGCTTAGATATGGCCAAGCCAAGGAGGAGGTTCTCGGCGTGGTTGTTGAAGGGGCTGCGGCACCGTCATTCGTACTCGATATTCCGGCTTAAATAATGCACATACGCACCGGGCAGTCTTCGAGAATAAAGGATCCCCAGCAAGCACTGGAAGAATCTTTGCCCGCAACGCTCGATCTTCCGGGGTCCGGAGGATGGCAGTGAGAGGAGCTGTATCCAAAGTGCAGGACCGTCGAGCGAGCTGCAGGTCTGTGGGTGTTGTCATTGCTTCAACGTTTCGATGGCCGTACATTGGTTAGAAGGATAGCGTAGGGTCTTATATACGCGTTCCGGCTCCGGACAGCACCTTCCCCGCAAAGGCTCAAGCCATACTTCAAATAACTAGGATGGCCAGCCCATGGGTGAGGTCGATTGCTCACGCCAGGTCAAGGGGTCTCAGATGAACGACATCCCCGAGATCGCGGAGAAGTTCGAGTTGTGAACGCGGTGTGGGGTATGGCTGTTGGCAAGGCGTGAGGGCCGGCCATGCAGTCACGGTCCTCGGGCTCTGGATCATATGTAGTCATTGGGGCTGTAACAACGTCATTGTAGATAGTTGGGGATTGGTCTAGATACGCCAAAACGCAGGGGATTTTCGGTTCTGGAGGGACGGTTGTTGCGTTCCCCACAGCCTAGACTACGATGTACTCTATGTCGGCTCAGACTGCGTAGTACCCCCACCCCCGGGGCAGTTGTATGTATTTGGCACCAGCTTTCTTAGCGGCATTAGGCATTCCCCTATCGGGCGATAACTATTCTGGAGCTCACTCCCTGTCTTGAGGGAGCTCTTTCAATTTACCACAACGCCTAGACTATGTAGCTATCATACCCAATTTCTTAATTGTGGCAACTGTTGATGGGCAGTAACCGCTCCGGCGAATGCGAGCATTCAGAGTAAAAAGCTGGACTTGAGACAGCCTTGGCGAGACGTATGTATCCGGCTAAGTGCTTTCCTAGGTAGGTAAGTTAAAAATCAATTACGCAAAAAGAAGACGGCAATTCCATCCTCTCCACGTAGCTGACTCACTTTGCATTACTCTGAATATACATAATCGAAAAGGTGATGAAACGATGAGCAAATGAATAAAAATGAGAGTCACCTTTGAGTTTGAATAATTCAAATAATTTGGATTATTCGTATGTACTCTAGGCATGGGGGTAGCTCTTGTCTCACTCCCAAGAACCCTTCTCCTCGCAGCTAACTACCTACCGACCAAGCTCTGTACAGTCGAAGCGATCGGAGCCCCTCATTCTCTAAACCATCAAAGTATCGAAGCAGCTTAATTACTACACCACCCCCCCCCCCCTTCTCCACAAAAAACGCACCCAACGCACCTGCCTCCCCATCAGCCCCGAGGTTCGCTCCCACCCCTTCTTCCAACCAGTGGGTCAGGAAGCCCTAGCTAACTCTAGCAACAACAAAGCCTCATGCCGAAGTCCAAAACAAGATCGTCAAAGAAGAAGGTCACGCCGGCGAAGCAGCCCTATGGCAATTACCTCGGTACTGGTAGAGGACGTTTGACCCGGGCCCAGGCCCGCGCAGCCGACTGCAAGAATGCCAAGGAGACGGCGGGCAAGGCCATCGCAAGCGAATCTGCCAACACCGTCCCAGCCCGTCCTCCTCATACCACATTCGCCAACATTCCCATCGATCTGCACTGGTGCATCGCCGACCACCTCGATCACTTCGACGATATAGCCTCGCTCTGCCTGGTGAACAGGAAGTTCTACTTTACCTTCCTCACCATCTTCTGGAAGCGCCTTCAGGAGAGCGTATTCGCGGATTGTTTGGGCGAGCGCTTCGGTGCGCTCGAGTGGGCCGCGCACATGGGCCTACCGAAGACTTTGCGGTATCTTTTGGACCGCGCGGACAAGGATGCGTTCAAGATGCCGAAGCTGGGCCTGGCCGGACAGGTCTGTGCCCGCACACTACTGACGAGAGCTGTCGAGTCCGGCAATGACGAATGCGTTAAGTTGGTCATCAGCCGGAGCAAAGAATTCAACGTCCCGGACGAATACTTCACTTTGGGAGGCGTTTTACACATGACGAAGAGTCACAAGATATTCGCGCTGTTGGCGGAGGAGACGATTTCAAGGTTGGCGGGGCGTGGGTTTCGGTAGTGGCTATCGTAGCTTGAGACCTACTTTGTGGATGGCTGAGGGTTTTACAGTTTTACTTGCGGGTTGTGATAACGGGGGGTGTTGTCTGCGATTGCTGCTTTACTTGTCTGTCCAGTGACCCGACGATAGAGTCAATCCAAAGCACTTGATTGTCTCGCAAAGTTCCGCCATTCTAGGACCTATCCCCAGCAGCTTCTCAAATCTTCCTTTTCACCTCCCCACGTACCTTAAAGCAAAGAAGATATGCCTTGAACCAGAACCACCTTGCCGAACCCACACGACATCCACATGGCAGGACAAAAGCACTGCGACCGTCTTTTATGCTAACAGACGGGTTCCCGCTCCATCTGTATGCACATTCGAGGTGTATCGGATGTTTATCCAGGCAGGTGGATATGATGTGCGGACGTTTCAAGACGAAGCAGTCGTTGAAGGGCTCAGGAACGCAGGAGCAGGTCGTGTAGTTCGGCATCAGCGGTTCCGGTAGTCGTAGGTTCCCACGGGCAGCCGACAAGAGTATAGGCATCGCAAACAAGCGTCCGACGCATCATTTGTATGGAAAGCAATTTCAACTTGAGAAGCACTTCAACTCTAACGTCGGGCTTCATCTTGTGTTACGTCTCGAGACGAAATAGTTTTGAAATCTCAACCAATCATCAAGCACCGCCAAAGGCAGAATACAGTCCTACACGAGCGGTCACTCATGCCAATCCCAGACAGGAAGGTCCCTTATCTCCACCCGGACCACCAACGTTACTGCTTACATATTCTTCTCTTTCTTTTTATTTTGGGAAAGGCCAGGTGGGGGCGGGGGGAGTTGCCGCGGGCCGCCAGCGGACTGTGAGAAGTCGTGGCGGACGGCGAACAGGACAGGATTGTATATAATATCGCCATAGTCCAATGGGGTCGCATGCGGTCAGTGAATCATCGTCGTCAACCCGGACCGCCAACGCGAAAGGGAGCTACAACGGGCCACCTGCGGACTGATCGAGGTCGCGGTCGGACAGTGGATCTAGCTATGTAGGTCGCACATGATTAATAATAATAAAAAAACCCCCAAAAAAAACCCCCCCCAGACCACCAACCCAAGCGAGGAACAGATAGGCGAACAGGGAATGCCCCACTCTCGCTAAGTTGGCCGGACCCCAAGACAAGCAACCAATGTGATGAGACAGAGAGATGAGCTTTCCAAACTTTTGGTGTTGGTATAACTTGGTAAAAGGGAAGCAACCCCCAATCGGGCCGAAGAATCGGCCACTCTTCTGGTTTATATATACGCGTGCCCTCCGTCACTCCTTTTTTTTGCCCCCGCGTCTCTCCGTTGAAACACGAACGTGTCGTTCGAGCTTCCATCATCACCATGTCGAGTACATAGCCCTTCCCATCCTGCCTCCGTGGAGCTCGAGCTCGAGCTCGTAGCTACCTCCAGAGAAAGACAGCTCACTAACGCGTCGGCCGCGCACACTTCACAGGCAAGCACTTTATCTCCTCCGACGCCAGCGCGCTCATCCTCGCCTCATTACGCGGCATAGCAGCCTGCCATCCCGGGCTCGTCGTCTCCGAAACCGACAAAAGTCCCCGCTCCGCTCTCCTTCATCGCCCAGCTCCCCCCTCGCTGACAACGACTTCACACAGTTATCTATCGCCCACCCACCGTCCAGAAAGTCACGCTCCTCTCTGGTGGCGGCAGCGGCCACGAGCCCGCACATGCCGGATATGTAGGCGAAGGGATGCTTGACGCCGCCGTCTGCGGTGAGGTCTTTGCGTCGCCGAACGCGCGGCAGATTACGACGGGGTTGGAGGCAGTGGCTTCCGATAAAGGGTTTTTGCCCCCCTTGCTCTTTCCCTCTTCTTCTTTCTCCTCCTCCTTGATAGATTTGGTGGGCTCATCTGCTGGGGGTGTAGGACGCTAGTCATTGTCAAGAACTACACCGGAGATAGGCTTAATTTTGCGTTAGCTGTGGAGAGGGCACGGGCTCAGGGGAGGAAAATTGAAACCGTTACTGTGGGGGATGATGTCGCCGTGGGAAGAGAGAAAGGGAGCTTGGTGGGCAGACGTGGACTGGCCGGGACAGTGCTGGTGCACAAAGTTGCGGGGGCGGCGGCGGAGAGGGGGTATACCTCACATGTGATTGATTGAGGTGGTGCTGATGCTGACTGTGCGTGTAGACGAGATCTCAAAAACGTCACCGAGATAGCGCAGCATGTCGCTAACAACCTCGTGACTGCGGGCGCGAGTTTAAGACACTGCACCATCCCCGGACGTGAAGCCACAAAAGAATCGAAGGATGTCGAAAAAGTCGTCACAGGCCTAGAGATCGGAATGGGGATCCATAACGAGCCTGGATACAAACGAATCCACCCCACCCCGCCGCACCCTGTCCTCATCACCGAACTACTAACCCTCTGCCTGGACACGAATGACACCGACCGCTCCTACCTCTCCCGCAAGCCGCAGGACAAAGTTGTGCTCCTGGTCAACAACCTTGGCGGGCTGAGTAACCTCGAGCTCAGCGTTCTCGTTGGAGAAACTCTCTCGCAGCTAAACTCCACCTACGGCATCACTCCGGCGAGGGTATTTGCTGGGTCCTACGTGACGAGTCTTGATATGCCCGGGTTCAGTATTACGCTGTTGAATCTTCCGGCGGAGGGGGAAATTACCCCACAGACGGTGCTCGAACTCCTCGATGCGTATACCTCTGCGGTTGGCTGGAACGGGAGCATCAAGTCTGCCGTCTGGACGGCCCCACCAATGGTCGTCAAAACACCGACCTCGCCCTCCAAAACGTCCAAAAACAAAAAGAAAGATCTCCCAACCATCACATGTGTGTACCGTCCCACCCCAAACAGCCCAGCCACATCTGTCCCATTTACCAATCCGGGCGCACACTAACGACGACCCAAAAGCGGACCCTACCCTAACGTTCCGAATTCTCGCCTCCATCCACTCCCAAGTCAGCTCCGCCGAGCCGTCGATGACACACTTCGACACACTCGTCGGCGATGGCGACTGTGGCACTACCCTCTTCGCGGGTGCCGAGTCTCTTCTAACCGCACTGATCAACACCTTCAACCTCGTTGAATGCGCGCTGCAGATCGCAACCACCATCGAAACCTCGATGGGCGGCACTTCAGGCGCACTCTACGGAATCTTCTTCTCCGCTTTCGCAACGGGGCTAAAGCTGCAAGCGCAAGCCGCGAACCAAGCGCAAGCCACGGAGGAAGAGCTCTCCTCGCCGCCGACATCGCCCACAGCCGGCAGCACGCCCGTCATAAACGCCATCACCTCGGCCACCGTCAGCTTCTCGGCCATCACCACCGCGAGCAAACACGCTCTGGATACGCTGATGAAGTACACACCCGCCCGCGTCGGCGACAGGACACTGATGGACGCGCTGATCCCGTTCGTGGACGCGGTGCAGACCCACCGCGACGACGGCGCAAAGGTTGCGCTGAGACGTGGACTCGAGGCGGCCGAGAAGGGCTACGAAGCTACACGCAAGATGAAGGCGAAGCTCGGGAGAGCGAGCTACGTCGACGCGGTGGTGTTTGAGGGGGAGGGGATACCCGATCCCGGTGCGTTGGGCGTAGTGGCTGTGATCAGGGGAATCTTGGAGGGAGTGGAGAAGGAGGAGCGTGGTGGAGAGGGGGAGGAGTGAGTGATTATTTTTTTTGAAAGGCGGGGGAGACATTATTACACTAGTTTTTCGATTTAATACCCATTTCGACGAATCAAAGCCTTAAACTGACTAAACAAACACCACTTACTTACTCTACTCAAAAGTCATTTGTCGTGACATTAAACGAAAGTAACGAAGAGAGCACACATAACCCATAGTTCAGAAAAAGTCAAAACACCAAAAAAAAAGTCCGCCCGACCCGCAATACAGAAGTTTAAACCAAAAGGAAACATAACCCCCACCCAATACTGATACACACATCACGTGCTACTACTTATTCCCAACCATCTCCCTCCTCCTCCCAGCAACCTTCATCCCGGCAGTCCGCCTGACAACCTCGACGAGCGACCAGTCCCTCCCCTTCGCCTTCTCGCGTCTCCGAAACCTGTCGACAGCGGCGCTCTCCTTCCTGCTCAGCGTGAGATAGCCATCCTCGTCCAGCGCCAGGGATGCGACCACTTCCTTCGCGAGTATGCGTTCCGGCCGCTCGAGCTGGACTCTGTAGGACGTTGTGGCCTGGGCCGCGGTGGTGAACGAGGAGGAGAGGATCTGGTCCAGGTGTTTGTAGTCTGCCTTCGACCAGACCGGGCCCCCGCCGCCGTTGCTGGAGGAGGAGGATGAGGAGGAAGAGGGGGCGGCGGCACTGCCGATGGCTGTTTTCTCGTCCAGGAGGGAATCGATCAGGGCTTCCTCTTGGGCGGGAGTAGTAGCAGGAGGGGAAGGCGCGATGACAGTTGGCTTGGACGTGGCGGCTTCTTGTGTGGTGGTGGGAGTGGAAGTGCGACTGGAAGACGCAGCAGTTTTCGCGGGCTTTTTGAATTTCAAGACGGGGGAAGGTGAGGTCTCGCAGTTGGTCGAGTGTTCGTTGGACTCGATCGAGTCATCTATCGTGATTGCACCCACCTCTTCCGCCCGCCGACGGACGTCGGAGCGTTGGCGATCCCACTCCGCCAGCAGCGCCCGGGTAGCATCGCCCGCCGACTGCGAAGTGGTGCTGCCGACTACCTCCTCGGCGTGCTTGGCGGTCCCTTCCGATTCGGCCAGCGCCGTGCGGTCGGCGGCGCGCTGCCGTGCGTCGATGCTAGTTTCGTCCTCGAAGTGGACGGAGCGGGAACGGGGAGTAAGAGGGGGCCCGGATGGAGTCTGGGCCGGGGCGGGGACTGCAGGCTTGCTGGGGGTCCTTTTGAACGGAGAAAAGATACGCGCGAGGTAACCTGTTGGCGGTGCTGGGGGCGACTCCTGCGGGAGGCTCGACGACGGACTCGGAATACCCGTATTGTCAACCGTCGGGTAGGAAACCTCCTCCTCCTCTTGTTCCGGCTGCACGAAGGTCTGGGGACAAGCAGGGTAGGGTTGCGAATCATCGTCCGCCACCTCGTCGGTCACGTTCTCCTGGCTCTCGGGCGTCGGAGGACCAGCGAAGCCGTCGCCGAACTCTTCCTCAATCATCTGCATGGATTCCTCAACTTCCAGGGCGTCGCTCATGACCTCGCTCGCTTCACGGACGAGAGTGATGTTCGGCGTTTCACGGCTCGTGCGGCGTTTGGAAGCCGGTGCATCGGGAACATTTCCTTCGTGACGGCGTTTGTTGCCCACTGCTGGGGTGAAGACGCTGGGCGCCTTTTGTGGGGACGGTATAATGACTCTTATCGGCGGGGGCGATGATGGGTAGAAACTCTCCTCCTGTGTCGCAGTTTCACCCTCCTCGTCCACTGCCTTTCCCTTACCCTTGTCTCTAGCCGTCGAGGCATCCGACCCGCCGTAGAACGGCTCCTGGAAAACAGGGTCACTTTCGAATAAGGGGCCCATCGCTGCATTGAACGACCGATGCGCAGCCCGAGGAGTAAAAGATCTTCTAGTAAAATCCATATCGACAGGTTGGAGCAACTCCTCTGAAAGCAATGAAGACACTTCATCCATATCTGCATCCTCTCCTTCCCCTTCCCCTTCTTGATATGCGCCGTCATTGTGACCAGTGTTGTCCTTCCGTAGCTTTGATGTATGTAGAGTTGCGGTGGAGATATACGACATTTCGAGATCGGGGTTCGGCGTATTTCCGGACCGCCATACCGATGCCGTGGTCAAATCCGCCAGCGCCTCCTCTTCGGACATACCCTCCTCTTCATCTCGCCCCTCTAAGGACCCGAATTGCGTTGACAAGTCCTTATTATCACCGATGGAATGCGGGAATCCGGACCGATCCTCCGGCAGCGCCGTTGAACCTCCCTCGCTAACGATGAAACTTCCCCCGGTTGCAACGACGATATCCCCGACGGCCCGAGTCGAAGCGGACGGCGCCACACTTTCACCGCCACCGCCACCGCCACGTCTTGAAACCCGACTGCCCTGCGCTGATGGCACGGGGGTATTCGATTTGGAGGGAGAGAGCGATGCAATCGAGTTCGGATCCATTCCAGACAGAGCGCGCCTTTCGCCGTTCGACACCACCGAGGCCGACCTGGTACTTCTCCTGGATGTGGATGCCGGGCCTCCCACGTACGATACGGGGGCAATGGAAGATCTACGAGAGCGCGTCGACGCAAGAGTGGAAACCGTCAAAGTTCGTGGGGTCCTCGACGTACGTGGCTTGTCGGGGGATTTCGGTGCGGGTAGCTTTGCGGCGCTGGCGTCCCCCGACAGTTGTGAAGCCTTGAGGATGGAGATGTTAGCTTGAATCTAATACGGCAGTGCGAGGGCACTTCTTCTATGAGCACAAGTAGCCAGCCCTCGGATGTATCCGGGCTCACGGGACGTATGTAGTTCGTGGCTATTCCCCACTCGGAACCAAAAGCAACGACGCAAGGGGACAGGAATACCCCAAGATCCAGCTTACTCCTACCGGCCGAAGCCGGTGATGATGCAGCCGACCTGCGGCAACTGCCAAGTCGCAATTAACAGTCATCGAGGGATCATGAAACACCCATCCAGCCGTCGCTTGCGCGGAACAAAAACAAGAAAGAAACAAAACGTCTCACCTCTTGTACCTCATCGCTGCTGTCCTCTTCGACCTCTACAGCCGTCGCCTTCCTCCTGCTGCTCCTTCTAGGGGTCGCAGCCGGCTGCGGCGTCACCGGCGCCTTCTTTGAGGTAGATCTAGCCTTCGATTTCGGCGCAGGCGTCGACGGCCTCCGCGGCGCAGTGGGCGTCGCACGCCTCCCCTTCGTTTTCGCCGCCGCCACCGCCCCGACGGGGGAGGAGTCGAGTCCCTTGAGCGGGACCTTTGTTGTGCGCGTCCGCGTCACCACGCCCACAGACCTCTCGCGACTCCGTCTCTGGCGCGCGCTCGGCAACACCTTGACGTCCAGCACGTCCCCGCCAGCGAAGCCGAGCGTGAAGTTCGGTGGTGCCAGCCTTCCGCACCCTTCCTCCTCCTCCTCCTGCTGCTGCTGCTGCCGCTCGCCGTCGTCGCCGTCGCGCTCGGCTTCGACCATCACCTTGATGCGCCACGGTGAGAGGTGGGAATTGGAGACGGCCGTCATCTTGGTCGGCGAGTGGATCTGCACGGCCGATGTGCTGAGCGGTTGCGGCTGCGGCTGCGGCTCCGGTGTTCGCCGCGAGGATAAGCGCCGCGAGGGTCCTGAGATCGTCGGGGCTGAAGGCAGGGAGAGCGGATCGGGGGAGGAGCTGGACGACATCGCGTGCGCGTGCGCGTGGGGATCGTGGGGCTTTCGTTGCGCCAGTATGTATGCACGCGACCGTTGTCGGTGGACGGCAAAGAGCTGCGACGCGGAACCTGGCGCGTTGGACGTTGATGTAGAGGCGAACCTAGAGTCTACCGGTAGCGAAAGCGAAGCCGCTAAAAGTTTGGAATCCCTTGCGCGGGATAGTGGTGGTGGTGGTGGTGGTGGTGGTGTGGTGGTGGTGGTGTTGGCAGTGATGATGGCGATGATGGTGGCGGCGGAGGGACGCTGCCATGATATGTTTTGCTTTGAGTTGTTGTCAGCCAGTGCAGGGGAGAGGGCGTGCGTTGTCACGGCAACAGTTGGTGCTGGCGGTCGCACGCATGCAGGAACCGCACACGCGAAGTGGTTTCTCTCCCCCACCGACCAGTCAGAGTAGCCGCTGCAACCCACCCAAAACTCGAGCACCACGAAGTCTCCAGCGACGGCACGTGGATCTCTGGCGGGCCGACAGCTGCTTACATACCTAGCCCTCGAGAAGCTACACGCTGAAAAAAGTATACTATTTCCTCTTTCTTTTACTTGCTGTGAATAATTAATACCTAATATTGCCATATTATGTATCTGCTCCGTGCAGATAACTAGTGATGGAAAGATGAATATATATGTGCAAGATAGGTAAGGCTAGCTGCACCGTCCTGTCCTATGTACTGGCATGAAGAATCTATGGGGATGCAGCAGAAAAGGACTCCGTGTTTCAACCTCCGGGCTCGAGCACAGCCATGGCAGCAATGCCTACATAGCAGCCCGCCCCTCGTTTTTGGGTTGTCTATTCATTAACTGTGTACGACTTACTAGGATGGCGATGTACTCCGGTTCAACCGTCCCTCGCGTCGGAGCGACCGAGTGACGGTAGATGACAGCTCGCACACCTACAACCCCCCGGCTCCGAGTCGACCCACAGGAGGGCGAGGGCAAGGCTGCGGGTGCGGGTGGGGGTGCGGGGTACTGATTCCCAGGGAAGTCGAGGCAAGACGGGAGTCAGCGGCTCAACGACTCAGCCGTGGCCGGCGATGAGTCACGGCAGTGACGCGACAGCGCATCCCATCGTCATCCGCCGGCCCCTCCCCATGACCGGACGAGTGATATATAAATCGCACACGACGGAATGACAGGCGTTGAAAAGCCGCGGCTCCCCCCCTCCCCCCCCCCCGCGCTTGAAAAGCTGGGACGTGTAGGGCCGATCCAGGAGCGTATATTCGGCCCATCCGGCGCCACCCTCTCTCTCTCGCTACACTAGCTTCAGCCCCCCCCCTCCCCCCCCCTCACCACCACCAAGACGCATCGGCGTCAATCTCTACAAAAATCCAGAAGTAGACAAGCAACGACGAACCCCACAGGACAGGAGGACCCACCCACGCACCCACACACAGCACATCGACCGAAACCGCCGCGATGGAGCAGCTCACGGAGCTGACGGCGGCGCTCGGCACAGCGCTGCAGGGGGCGGCGGCAGCGGTGGCGGACGCGGTGTCGCGGCTCAGCGGGGAGCAAGGGGCGGCGGCGGCAGGGGCGGCAGGGGTGGCGGCGACGACGGTCGAGCAGCGGGGGGAGCGGCCGGGCACGTACAAGGCAACGCACACGCTGCAGCAGCGCATGAGCGAGTACCACGCGTTCCGGCGGACGACGGCGACGGGGCGCGTGCACGTGCTGCTGGAGACGCCGGCGGCGCGCCAGCGCAAGCTGTCGGTCCGCGCGGACCTGCGCTTCGGCGAGTTCGTCTACCTCGTGCGCAAGCGGCGGCTGCCCCAGCTGCCCGCCTCGCGCGCCGTCTGGTGCTTGGTCGGCGTCGAGCACGAGCTCCCGCACGTCGCCATGACCATGGCCCAGGTCCATGCCCGCCACGTCGACTTCGACGGCTGGCTCTACGTCGTCGTCCGCGAGGAGACCACGTTCGGCCGCCCGGCGACGCCTGGAGCGAGACACGGCTGAGGCGACGACGGGGTGTGCTCTTGTGCTGGGATGCCAGCGAGCTCGTATGTTGGTATGTGCAACTGAGTGTTTTAGGGTGAGCCTTGGTCCATTGCGTTCCGACCGGTTCTGCTGCTGTTTTTCTTTGCTTCGTCCATTGTGCATGAGGCCGTTTTTCTACGACCCGCATTTCTCCGGTTGAGATCGCCTGCAGCTGAGCTATGTACGTACCTAGGGCAATTCTTTTCGTGTTGGTTCTCAGTGCTGTCGAGTGATGCATTATGAAGGCGGACTCGACAACACGTCCTCTCACTCGAGGTGTCATACGACTGGACTCCTCTGCCCAGGGATCCGGCTTGCACATCCACACGCAAACCGCACGTCGACCTCGACGAACCCCGAAAATCTGCAGCGACGTGCATCTGCATTCTCTCTCACCCCACCACTGTATATCTTGCAAAATCCCATCTCCCCCTCCATCCACATCCATCGGTTACAAAAAAAGGATAATCGGATCAGAAAACACACATACATACACACATACACACAGGGAAGAGGAGAAAAAAAGACTACACCTACCGAAAATAATTTACCAAGAAAATAATATAAAAAAAAACGAAAACAAAGAACGAATAACACTCCCACATCCCGACCCATCCCCGCCTTTATTGTTGCATGTACAGAAGAGTCAAAAAGAAAAAAAAAGGGGGGGGGGGGGGGAGGGAAAAAAAAGAACTTCCCAATAGATTCAACAACGGAAACGACGACGAAAAAAGACACCCCAAAATATCAAAAACAGAACGTCCGTATTTCGACAGGCCAAAAACGAAAAAAAGAAGAGAAAAAAAAGAGAAAAAAAACGGAAAGGAGGTATCCAAAAATCCGCCTCCACAACCACTCGTCCCATCTTATGCTCGGGTCAAGGAAATTAAGCTTATCAGCTTCCTCGCTGAAGGATAAAGATGCCCACTTCGACGCCCCTATTCTTGATGGTCTCGAGCCGTCTGATGCCACCGGCGATCCGTCCGACGCCGACGGGAGCGACACTACCAACCCCACAGCCACTACCAGACATGCTGCTCGCGAGCACTGCCTCGCCCATTCCCCGACTGCTCGGCCTGACCGTGGGTGCACGAACGCCATCCAGAATCTCCCTGGCCAGATCACCCGGTACTCCGTATCCCGTCCAAAACCCACTCTTACTATCCTCCGTCTCCTTCCCCTTGTTCGAGGCGGTGGCGGTGGCGGCGGTGGCAGCGGCGGCGGCTTGGCTGTTTCCATGCTTCTTGACGATCTCGCGTACCCGCACCTGTTCCTGTTGTGTCCACCATTCCCGCCAGCTGAGCTCGTTCAACGACACCCTAGCTCTAGAACTGTAGACCACTGTCGTGGGCATGCGTGGGAGATCGCCTTCGCCGCTCGTGAGTGCAGCGCAGAAGGCCTCGATACGTGAGCGGAGTACGTCGAACTCGGCCATGTGGGGCATCGATGACATGTTGCGAACCCCCCAGAGTAGACCTTCGCGGAGACGGTACAGAACCATGAGCTTGCGCAGCAGTGGGTCCAGTACGGGCCCCAAGTAGTCGCGGTCGAAGTCCATGGCGCCGGTTTTCGTCGGGTAGATGAAGAGGAGACTGCCGCCCTGCGACGAGAGCTCGAAGAGTCGGTCGACCAGGAGCGAGGAGCGCGTGGAAAACATCGCCGTGTCTTCTGCCTGTGTTGCTGGTGGGATGTAGCGTTCGAGTAGTGTCAGATGGAGGCTGCTCGGAGGGAGGATGGGGTTGGATAGTGGAGGGGGTGGGTGGGTAAGTAGTGGGGTGCCCGGAACAGGAGTCGATGCGAGACTGTTCGGCGCGATCACGATACTGCTGAACACCGTCGGCGTAAAGTACCCAACGTCGCTCTCGTTTCCGCCGGTGAGGGAACCTGTTATAGGTGGGGTGGATGGGAGCCTGGACAGTGGAATCTGGGGGTCAATAGCGTGAGAAACGTGAATGTATACTCTTCTTGTTCCCTCACGCTGGTAGCGTTGCTGGATCGCAGCGGTCATATGGTGCAGCGCAGTGGTCGTACCCCAGTCCACGCTCCTGACCGGGACCGAAACCCCCGCATTGCCGGTGGTGCATCGTGCGAGGACCATAGGGGACAGTTGCTGTCCGGCAGCGGCAGCAACCGCTGGAGCCGAAATCGCCGAGACTGGCAAGCGGTCGGGATTCGTCGGATTGCTGCTGCTCGATGGAGCATCGGGGCCGGGAGCATCGGGCAGCGGACACGGCAGAGTGTAGGATAATACCCGTACGGCTTCGGTTGCCATGCACACAGGAAATGCGGATCCGACTCGAGATGGTTAGCAGGGCTGGAGAGCACGGGAAGGGTGTGATGGCGGCAACGAACCTAGTGTCTCCATCGCACTCCCTATCCAATCACCGTCCGTGGGCGCCGCCAGATCGTCCTCAAAGACCTCGTGCTCTGGCTTTATCGTCGGATTGGACGCGTTCGAAACCGCCGGTAGCGCGTCGCTATCGATCTCGGTGTCTGCGCGCTCGCCTCTATCGTGCGGACCGACTCTGACCTGTTCCGTGGCTGCAGGTTCCCGAGCTTGAGATGTCGCGAACTCTCTAATCCCGGTCATCATCCGCACCGTGGTCTCTCGATCGGCTTGTATCCGTTGTATTCCGTCCTGCTGCCAATCCAATATCCCATTATCGTCAGGAGGGGTCAGTAGTGCGAGTCCACCCCTCACCATGTGCGGTCCGGCGGCCAGTAATGCGTGCTGAGCAGCAGTAGCCGCACCTCCCAAAATCCCTCCATCCCCTCCATTATGCATCCCTCCACGTCCTCCGTCCGCTCCACCGTGTTGTCCGTTTACGCTCTCCTTGCAGGCTCCGCACATAATGGGCGAATTGTTCAGGCCGATATCGGGAGTCGTCGGATATGCCAATCCTAGCAACGGCTGCCCCACGAATCCACCCCGGTGACGATTGCAGGTGTTCGGGTCTATCGTGTGCCGTCGTTGTTGTTGTTGTTGTTGTTGTTGTTGTTGTTGTTGTTGCTGCTGCTGCTGTTGTAAGTTGCTGATTCCTGGAGCTGGCAGCTCCAGACGCAAGTTCGACTTCGGAGAGATCCTGTCTTTGAATCCGTTTGCTGGTTCGTGAACGAGCAGCTGGGCAGGAGGTGTTGCAGGACGTGAGCGCCTAGCGATGGTGCCAGTTAATTCCGCAGCCGGACTCATCCTCCCCGACGAACTACCCCGAGTTTCCCATGGAAATCCTGTCATTGAGAGTCTTCTGGACGATGTGCCTCCTGAAGACGTCGAATCTTCTTCTCTTGCCCTGCCCCAGAACTCAGTGGTCGGCGTGGTAGCTCCGAGCGCGACAGCTGGCGTGACGGCTGGTGGAGAGGATGTTCCCATCGCGAATAGCGGAAGATGCGGACAGGAAAGCGAAGGCGAAAGTCTCGGTACGGTAGATCGTGCTCGCTTATGGCCAAACACCGTGGTAAGTTGAGTATCCGGCTGAGAGTTCGGAGGAGGAGGCGGTGGTGGCGATGGAGCCCGGTGTTGGTCGTCTTGTCGTTGTTCCCCTTTGGAAGACGACGGGCCTATTGAGAACATACAGGGGGAAACTCTTTGTCGGACGGATGATGTGTGTCAAAGTGACTGGAACTGGGAGTGAACACTTAGGTTAAGAGCGAATCCCTGGAGGCACAGGCTGTGAGCCATTTTTTATCTGGAACCCGGCAAAGTGTGTATCACCTCTGTGCTTTTTTTTTCCTCTACAGGCGTAGATATCAGTTTTCAGGCGTTCAGTTGTTTATCTTCACAGCCGGGTAAAGCAAGCCGTAGCTCTGGTTTGCTTTGACAGCCCTGACTATCCGTTGGTTAGTCTTTACTGGCCTGTCTAAGGGACTTTTGACTTTGTTCTGATCGCGTGTCATACGATGGGGGGAGGGAAAGACAATGGAAAGATGGGAACGGATGGTATGAGAACGAGGTGTGCGGAAGCAGGTAGGAATAGGGATTGGGGGGGGGACGGAGCGAGGAGAATCAACCATGCATAAGCAACACGGGCCTGCAAAGCTGATCTCGAGCATGACCTGACACGAGTGACCTGGACGCACACATCTCCGCAGACCCAACCTCTCCTGACTCGCCGCCGCCGCCGCTCGCTGTCGTCCCAGATTCTCACGGCAAAGGAAACACACACACACACACGCACACACACACGAAATGAAACAGAAACACATACTTTTTTTTTTGACGGAGAAGGATCGAGCAGGAAGACGGACGATCTAGCTGTCAGAAGCGGCGGTTGTGGGTCAGCCCTTCCAATAGATACGACAGGTATCTATGCGACCCATATGCTTTCGCAGCCAGATAACTACAGACTTTCCCAGGACTGGGGGGGGGGGGGGGGGGGGGGGGGCAAAAAAGCGAAAAAAAATAAAATAAAAAA
>Ga0307508_10002917_pt1 | contig 17683 bp, 10 predicted proteins | sample 9_EM_MG_FD_203089 | JGI IMG/M metagenome (GOLD analysis project Ga0307508, IMG submission 203089) | Populus trichocarpa ectomycorrhiza microbial communities from riparian zone in the Pacific Northwest, United States - 9_EM | ecosystem: Host-associated > Plants > Roots > Unclassified | place... | reverse complement strand
GTCGCGCAGCATCAGCGGCACGTCGTAACGCCCGGACGGCAGCGGCAGCCGGTCTTCGATCCGGTCGGTCAGCAGGTAAAGGTTGGAAAGGCCGCGGTAGAGGTGCTCCGACTCCAGGTGGTGCGCATGGTCGTGCATCCAGAGGGTGGCGTGCGGCTGGACGTTGGGGTAGGTGTAGATCTTCGAGTCGCCGGCGGCGATCGGGATCATCGGGCTGCCGTCGTCGGCCGCCTCGGTCGAGCCGCCGTGCAGGTGCACCGACGCCGGCTCGTCGAGGTGGTTGTGCTGGCGGATCACGACCTTGCGGCCGGAGCGGGCGCGGATGGTCGGGCCCGGGAAGCCGCCCTGGTACGAGTACACCTGGGTGCGGTACCCCGGGATGATCTCGTGGTAGCTCTTGCCGATGGTGATGTCGTAGTAGTCGGTGTCGCGAGTGCTCAACACCGGGCGCTGCGTCGGCGGGACGGTGAGCGGCACCGAGAAGGGTGCGACGGCGGCGCCCGCCGCGGCCGGCGCCGGAGTGGTGTCGGTGGGCAGCACCGCCGCCTGGGCAGCCGGGTCGTGCAGGTACCCGGCCGCCACGCCGGTGGCGCTGACAATGCCGGACGCGGCGCCCAAGCGGAGTAGTTGGCGGCGTGTGGGCACGATTGCTCCTTGGGGGACGGGTTCGCGACTGGGGGCGGGACAAAGGGTGGTGTCGGAGGGGCGACCGGTCGTTGACCGCGTGAGCTGATCATCGCGAGGAAAGGGAACCGCGTCGGCGGCCTGGAAATCACTAGAACGATCTAGCCCGACTGCCGGTCTAAGCGGGCAATACGGCAATACGGCAACGCTCAGGCCGTACGCAGGTCCAGGCTGTGCCAAACGGTGTCGTCCGGGGCGCCGGTCGACCACCACAGCACGCCGTTGCGGGTGTAGGCGCCGTCCGCCGCCGCCGCGATCTGGACGGTGCGCCCGGTACTGATGTCGTAGACGAGCAGGCCGGCGGTTCCGTTCACGTCGGACGTGGGACCGGCCTCCGAAAGGATCTCGAACCGGTCGAGGACGGCGACGTCGGTGACCGCGGCCCGCGCGCCGCCGCCCGCGATCCGCCGCCGGGCCGACCCGTCGGGGTGCATGAGGTCGATGCGGATCAGACCGGCGTCGTTCATCACCATCACGATGCACCAGACCGGGCTGCAGGTGGTCAGTTCTCCGGCGGAGAAGCGCACTTCCACCTCGCGGCCGGTGTCCATGTTGCGAAGGCGGGTGGTGCCGGACTGGTTCGCCGCGTTCGCTCGCAACCACGGCCACGCCGACAGCGACCACTCCCCCGGCTCGACGCGGATCGACACCGGACCCCCGCTGAGCGCGACCGACCGGATCTCGGTCACCTCGGACTCGTCGGGCGCGGCCGTCCAGTACGCCCGGCCGTTCGCGACTACCAGGCCGTACTGGTCGCCGTAGAAGAGCGCGTTGCCGGTGTCGGCGGTCAACTGCCGGGCCGGACTGCCTGCGCGCACGTCGGCCGCCCAGATCTGTAGCGGCGCACGGTCCGTGGACTGCGTCCAGAGGACCTCGCTGCCGGTGACGACGAAGTTGTCGAACACCGGGTTGTCCGCCGACGGCAAGCGCTCCAGCACGCGCAGGCTGCCGTCGGTGTTGCCGATCGTCAGCCGGACCGACCTGGCGTCGGAACTGGGCGCGGTGCCGATCGCGGTCTTCGCGTCCAGGAACAGCGTGGGCGAGAAGAGCGGCCCGTCGGCCAGGCTTCCGGACAGGTTGCCGCGCCGGGCCTTCGGCCACGCCTGCGCCGCGGAGAGCCGCACGCCCGGCGTCGTTTTCGTCGGCTGCGGGCCGCCGAACAGCAGCGCACCACCGGCGACAAGCGCGACGACCAGGCCCAGAATGGCAGGACCAGAGCGGTTTCCGGTACGCGGCCACGCCGGGGAGATTGTCCGCCGGTCGACGACGGCCCCGCTCCCGGATGCTCTCATGAGTCGCTCCATTGGCACCGATACGCGTGGCAGAAGGGCGGCCGCCGCGGTGTTGTTCGGCGGACCGCGGTTCAACTTACCTGGCTACCACCCGGAATGCCGCACCCGAACGAGTGCGAGTCGTACCATGTCCGCGCACCATTAGACCTGCGCATATGTTCAATTGCGTATTCGTCGAGCGCACACATGCCCTCCGGGTCGAGCCCGTTCGCCGGCTCGTCCAGGATCAGACGAGCGCCTGCCCGCCGTCGTGCGAAAGCGGCCCGCTGACCTTCGTTGACCTTCCCGACCTGGACGCGGCGCTGGCGGAAGCGCCGAATTTCCGCCTGCTTTCCGAAGATCACGCGATGACCGCGCTCTTCGTTCAGCCCAGGGCAAGCAGGCCGTCCGCCGATCACGCCAATCGCGTTACACCAATGTCAAGGACGCCACTACCGCACCGAAAACGTGCTTCGAACAATTCAAATACTTATTTTGGCAAGTCCTCCGGGTGCCTCAATCTCCTCAGATCGGGTCGGCCGCGTCCGAAGGGTGATTATGTGGATCTCGCTCATATGGCGGACGGTTCTCGCAACCGACGAACCGGCGACCCGGGACCGGCAGTGCCGGGCCTTCAGGTGCTGGGCAGGATCGGGCGGGGTGCGTCAGCGGAGGTCTACCGGGTCCGGCGGGGAGCATCGGAGTACGCGCTGAAGCTTTTTCGCACCGAGGGCAACGACCGGCAGACGATCGACGTGGCCTTCCGGCGAGAGGCCGCGTTGCTGGCCTGCATCGACCATCCCGGCCTGCCACACGTGTACGAGGTCGGCCTGACCGGCGACGGGCCGTACCTGCTCATGGAACTGGTCGAAGGCGACCGGCTCACCGACGCCATCGTGCGGCGCCCGCTGGCAGAGGACCGGTTGATCGCCGTCGGCATCGACCTGGCTGACGCGCTCGGCGCGGCCCACGACGCCGATCTTGTACACCGCGACGTCAAGCCAGACAACATCGTCCTTGGCTCGGACGGCACCGCCCGTCTCGTGGACTTCGGGCTCGCGACCCGCGCTTCGAGGGACCGCACCGGCGTCGCGGCCGGCACTCTGGCCTACGCCGCGCCGGAGCAGTCCGGCATGTTGAACCGCCGGGTTGACGGCCGGGCCGACCTGTATTCGCTCGGCGCGGTGCTGTTCGAGGCCGCCACCGGCAGCCCACCGTTCGTCGCGGCGGACGTCGGTGAACTCGTCCGGATGCACGCCGTGGTCGCCGCACCGGACCCGCGCGACCTGCGGCCCGGCCTGTCCCCGGCGTTCGCGGCGATTATCGGTCGGCTGCTCGCCAAGGATCCCGACGACCGCTACCGGCATGCCGCCGGTCTGAAGGCCGATCTGCGTCGCCTCGCCGACGAGCCGGGTACCGACTTTCCCCTCGGCACCGCCGACGCACCCTCGGGCATCGACCGGGACCTGCCAATGGCCGGCCGCCGCGCCGAGGTCGAGCAACTGCTGGACCGGTGGGCGCGGGCCAACGACGGCGCCGGCGGGTGCGCGGTGATCGAAGGGCTCTCCGGCGTCGGCAAAAGCCGGCTGGCCCGCGAGGTGGTCGCCGCGGCCGGGCAGAAGGGCTGTCCGGTCCTGCACGGCAAGGCCGCCGCCGATCACCTCCTGCCGCTGGCGACTATTCGCGCCGCCATCGACGGGCACCTGCGGTTCTTGGAACAGGCGCCGGAACCGGAGCGTCGCGACGCCCACCGGCGGCTGGTGGAAGCGGCCGCCGCGATGGCGCCGCTAGTCGCCTCGCTGTCGCCGGAGTTGGCCACCGTGCTGGGCGTCGCCGCGGCCGGCACCGAGGTGGCGTTGGACCAGTTCACCGACGCCGTCGCGACGTTCCTGGCCGAGTACGCCCGGTCGACCGGCGGCGCCGTGCTCTACCTGGACGACGTGCAGTGGCTCGACGACGTCACCTGCGCAGTGCTGCGCCAACTGGCGCCCAAGCTGACCGGCACGCCACTGTTGGTGCTGGCTACCGCCCGCGACGACGCCGACAGCCGGCCGGGGCTGGACGCCTTCCGGGCCGCCACTACGGCCGCGCTCGACACGGCGGTCACTCTGCGACCGCTCGACGAGGTGGAGGTGAGCGCCCTGGTCTCGGCCGCGACCGGCGGTACGAAGATCGACGGCAAGGCCGCCGCCCGGCTGACCGCGCAGTGCAACGGCAATCCGTTTACCCTGCTCGAGCGCGTCAACGCGATCGTGGACGCCGGCCTCGCGTGCCCGCATTGGGGAACCTGGCAGGTCGACTACGCCGGCCTGGCCCTGCTGGACCTGCCCACCGACGCCGCCGCGCTGGTGCTCAAGCGGCTCGACGCGCTCGACCAGGACGAGCGCCGGCTGCTCAGTGTGGCTGCGATCATCGGCCCCCAGTTCGCCCCGGACCTGGTCGCCGAGGCGTGCGGGGTCGACCGGCAACGCGTCCTCGCGTTGGTTACCGGCGCGAGCTGGCGCCGGCTGGTCGCGAGCACCGGCGACGGAGACTGCGCGTTCCTGCACGACCGGATCCGGGAGGCGCTGGTCGCCCAGTTCACCCCAGACGCGCTGCGTGCGGCGCACGAACTGGTCGCCGGTGCTCTGGCCCGGCAGGACCGGCAGGACCCGGCGAGCGTCTACGCACTCGCCGATCACTGCCTGCGGGGCGAGCTCGAGCGCAATCCCGAACGGGTCTTCCAGGCCGCGACGGCGGCCGGCCGGCTGGCGCTGGCCGACCACGCTCCTGCCCAGGCCGTGTCCTATCTGGAGCGGGCCGCGGCAGCCGCCGCGGGCCAGCCCACCGATCTCGCCTGGCTGCGTACCCTCGGCGCGGCCTACCACCGGTCCGGACGGTTCGCCGACGCGGTCACTACCCTGCGCCGTGCCCTGGCCGGCACCACGGACCGCCTCGAACGCGCGAAGCTGTTGCACCAGGTGGCCGAGGTGCACGACAGCACCTGGAACATGACCGAACAGGAAGCTGCGATCAACGAAGCGCTGGCCGAGCTGGGCCGGCCGCTGCCGACGAGCCAGGTCCGGGTCGCGTTGACCACGTCGTGGATGTTCCTGGTGGGCTTGCTGATCGGCCGCACCCGGATCGGCTACGGCACCGCGCGCGGCACCAAGGCGGAGACCTATCGCGTGATGATGACGCTGTCTCGCCTGTACAGCTGGCGGCTCGTCCGCGACATGCAGGCACACAGGATCGCACTGGTCGGCCTGCGGGAGCTGTACTTCGCCAACCGGCTCGGCCGATGCGCGGAGAACGCCAGCGCCAACGGCGAGCGGGCGTTGCTGGCTCGCCTGCTCGGGTTGCACAGCATCGCTGACAAGCTCGACGCCAACGGCAGCAGGATGGCCCGTGACCTGGGCGATCCGCGGGTGTCAGCCTATTTGGCCTGGGTGCGCGGCGTTGCGATGTTCGGCAGTGGCGCGGACAGCGGCGAGAGCACCCGGCAGGCCATGCTCGAGCACGGCCAGTGGATGGATCCCGGGCATCACCTGGACTGTTACGCCATGCTGGCGTGGGACCTGGCGATGCACGGCGACACGACGGCGTTGCAGACCTGGTTCGAGCGCCGGCACGCACGTGTGGCGGCCAGCGGGCAGTTCGGGCACGTGGCGGTCCTTCCCGTCGAGGCCGCGCTGCCAGCCTTGCGCGGGCAGGCCGCCGAGGCGGCCGACATGCTGACGCGGTTGCGGGCCGTGCCGGGCCTGCCGCTGGTCATGCGGGTCGACCTGCTGGCCGCGACGATGCAGTCGGCGGTGGAGCAGCGCGAGCTCGGCGCCGTCTTCGACGATGCTGTGCAGGAGTTCGCCGGCCTCGGGCTGTCGCCGCTGGGCATGCTGCCGGCCCTGCACTCGGTCTTCGTCTATCAGGCATACGGCCGGTTGGCCCAGCTCCGGGCCGCCGCCGGCGAGGAGCGCGCGGCGCGGCTGGACGCCGCCCGCGACGCCCTTGCCCAGCTGGGCAAGGTCACCCGCCGGCCGCTGCTCGCGGCCCACCACGCCGTGCTGACCGCAGCCCTGCACGAGGTGGTCGGCGAGCCGAAGGCCGCGCTGGCCGCGCTCGCCACCGCGGAGCCGACCCTGCTGGCGGTCGACGCTCCGCTGGCGGCCTTCGAGGCGGCGCTGGTCCGCGCCCGCGCCCTGCGGACGTTGGACATCGCCGGCGAGGCCGGCCGGCAGGCCCAGGCGGCGCTCGGGATCGCCGAGCGGTACGGCTGGGCACACCGGGCCCGGTGGGTCCGCACGGAGTTCCAGCCAGACCGCTCCCGCCGCAGCGGCGCCATGCCGCACACCGACGACATGGTTGCCCCCGGCGTGTACCGCCGTCGGCTCGCCGCGCTGGAGCAGGTTAGCCTCGCCTCCTCACGGGTGCTGGACCCGGACCGACTGGCCCGCATCGCTCTCGACGAGACGATCCGCATCCTCGGCGCGGAACGGGCCCTGCTGTTTCTTGCCGAGGGGGACGAGGCCCGGCTCAGTCCCCGGCTCGGGCGCGACGCGGCCGGCGCCGAACTGGCCGAACTCACCGGCTACAGCGCCTCGCTGGTCGACCAGGTCCGGCAGAGCCACGAGGCGATCGTGGTCGCCGGCACCGAGGAGGGCGAGGCGTTGGGCTCACAGAGCGCCCTGATCCACGGCCTACGCAGCATTATCATCGCCCCGCTCTGCCTCGAGGACCGGCTGCTCGGCGTGGTCTACCTGGACAGTCGGGTTGCGAAGGGCATCTTCACCATCGACGACGTGGACATCCTTACGGCCATCACCACCCAGGTCGCTGTCGCGCTCGAAACCGCACGCGCGGCCCAACTGGAACTGGCGGTCACCACCGTGGCCCGGCAACGCGACCTCGCCGAAACGCTACGGGCGGCGATGAACGAGGTCAGCGGCAGCCTCGACCCGGAGACGGTGCTACACAGGCTCGTCGCGGCCTCGCAACGACTAGTCGGCGGACACCGGGGCTGGTTGGTAACCACCGAGGTGCTGATCGCCGACGTCCGGCTGGCGGCGCTGGCAGCGCTGGCCGTACCGCTGACCGGCGGGCCCGGCGACGGATGGCCGGCCGCGGTGGCAGAACCGGTAGGCGACCTGTCCAGTTGGCTGGCAGTTCCGTTGACCGTACGCGGGGATCCGTTGGGTGTGCTCGTGCTAGCCACCGAGCAAGCCGACGCCTATGGGCCGGCCCAAATCGAGACCGTTGACGCGATGGCAACCCAGGGCATGGTCGCGTACGAGAACGCCCGCCTGTTCAGCCAGGTGCGGGAGCTGGCCGCCACTGACGGCCTGACCCTGCTCGCCACCCGCCGACACTTCCTGGAAGTCGCCAACCGGGAGATCACGGCGGCCGGTCGGCACTGCCGGCCGCTCGCGGCCATCATGATCGACATCGACCACTTCAAGCGGGTGAACGACACCTGGGGGCACCCGGCCGGAGACGACGTCATCCGCGCCGTAGCCGCGTGCTTGCGCCTGCACAGCCGTGACATCGACGTGGCCGGCCGCTACGGCGGCGAGGAGTTCGTGATGGTCCTGCCGGACGTCGGCGACCGGGCGCAGACCATCGCCGAACGGCTGCGCGCCGAGGTCGAGGCCACCCTGATCGATACGGCCGTCAGCAAGATCAACGTGACGATCAGCGTAGGTGTGGCATACCTGCGAGTCACCGACACGGACGCCGCGACGCTGCTGGCCCGCACTGACGAATGCCTTTACCGAGCAAAGCGCGGCGGACGCAATCGCGTCGTGGTATTCGAGGACGAGTGGTCGACGACGGCCGCCGAGGCAGCATCCGGGGACCGGTCCCCGCTACGCCAACCCGAAAACGGGTGGTGATACCGCCAGCCAACCGAGCTCGCCACCACTGTCACGGGGCACAGCAAACACCATCGACCACCACAGATCACGCATCCCCACGCGACCAGCGTGTCTCCACCCGGACTCAATCCCTGCAACACTCCAGGATGGACGCCAACACACCCGTCGCAGGACTTCCGAATACGTACCGTCGATCAGTATGTTCGGGGTGATCGAATAGTAGCGGGGCGCGACGGCGTTACGAGATAATCTGGGGATGCAGCGGCAGATTGAATTGTTCACGAGGGCTCAACTCGCCGGTATGCGTGACAGGACCAGGCGTCGTAATTACTCGGCGGAGGCCGAGGAATTTCGTCGTGAGCATCAACGCCATCGGGAATGGGGATTGCGGCAGCGACATGCCCGCAAGTTGAGCCGTTTGTACGGCAGTCCTGCCGCCGCCTGGGCGCAGTTCCAACGCGACGCCGACGAGCTGAGATCACCATCAACTCCGGCCCGGTCCACCACTCCCGCCGAGTCGCTCGCGTCGGACAGGCTCGCGCCACCGGCCACCCCGCCCGAGCAAGCCACGCCCGAGCAAACCACGCCCGAGCAAGCCACGCCCGAGCAAGCCACGCCCGAGCAAGCCACGCCCGAGCAAGCCACGCCCGAGGTCAGGCTGTCCGGGCCCGTCGGGTCCGAGCCGCGGGCGCCCAAGCGGGTGCACGACGCGGCGGGCGGGGGCGATACAAGTCTGTCACCAAATGCCAGCCCAGGCCCAAGCCACGGCCGGATCCGCTCGGGCCGGCCGGGACGACACCACCCGAGACCGCAGCGACAGCATCGCGGACCGGCAACGACAGCAATACACCGATCAGGTCGGCCAGGATCAGGTCCGCGCATCCGTCCGGAAGCGGGAACTGAACTACCGGAAAATCGGGCACGAGGACACCCGGCCGCACCCTGCGAAAAGCGAAAGGGACGCACACCGCCAGCAGTGAAAACGGTCTTCGGCATATCCCGGCCGGACCGCGTCACGGGAGCCGAAAGGATGCCGTGACCAGGTCCCGCCGTGATATTTTTCGGCAACTCGCCGAGCATCCCATTCTACCCGGATAGACCGCCCTATCAACGGCCCGTCCGGACACCCGCGGCGCGCCACCAACGTCAGTCACAGTGAATCTGAGGTGTTGCGCACCTGCGCGTCAGGCCGCCGCCCCGGGCGCTCTGGCGGACCCAAATTGAAGTGACACCTCCACGCGGCATTGTTGCCTTGGTCCCCAGGTAACTTGCCAACACAGGAGATGGGTCATGACCGAGGCCACGCAGAAGATCGAACGGGTCCAGCTCGGCGTTCGCATGGAAGCTCGACTGGTAAAGGTGCTGAAGGCCTTGGCCGAATTCAACGACGAGACGTTGGGCGAGTTGCTGGAGAAGATCGTCCTGCGCTCCTTCGAGCCGGTGCCAGGCCACGAGGGCGAGTCCAGCGCAAGCCCGCACGGCAAGGCCGCACTCAAGGCCATCGAAAACCTGAAGAAGGTCTACGGACTGGACTACGACACACACCGAACCCGCACCTTCCCCAAGGAGTCCACGGCCGAATGAGCCCCAGGGCCGCGGAGTGCGGTCTCAGATCCAGGCCACTACACCGCATCGCTCGCCACCTTGAGTGAGAACTCGTCACCAGCTCGCCACCCCGCGCACAGCACTCGCCAGTTCGGCTTCGTCCGTCGAGCGGTCGGCGTATACGAATCGTTCGATCGGTGACACGGTCAGGTCTCGTCCGATGGCCGAGGGCCGAGGGCCGAGGGCCGAGCTAGCGTTCGGCGTACTCGGTGGGTCCGACCTGTTCGCGTTCGGTCCATCCGTAGCCGCGGAGCAGCGCTGGCGCCTCTTCGGGATGCAGCCCGAAGCGCCAGACGTGGCGTTTCGTGACGAACTCGTGCCGCGCGAGCGCGGCGCTGTAGTCCTCGGCGCCGTCGAGGAAGTCCCGGCGGAGGTAGGTGAAGATGAGCCGGCTCCCGGCCCAGACCGGGTGAGGAAGGCGAGTGTCCTACGGACGCCTTCCTCGGTCAGGTACTGAGTGACAGCCTCCCAGACGAACATGGCCGGCTCGGTCCAGTCGAAGCCGGCCGCAATGAGTGCGACCGTGAGATCGTCTGTCTCGAGGTCGACCACGGTGAGGGTGGTGTTGGCCGGCGCACAGCATGCCGACCCAGAGGCCGTTTGCTTTGCTGTCGGTGGCCCGGACAAGCAGTTGGTAGATCGGTTTCCATCGGGAAGCGCCGGGTCCACGATTCCGGCTCTTCGCGCCACCCGCCGGATATGGTCAGGCGATGTCGCGGCGGCGCAGGATCCAGGTGCCGGTGAGGCCCGCGATGATGCCGTAGGCGATCAGGACGACGGCGCCGACCCATTCCGCTGGGCTCTGGTCGAAGGTCTTGGTGGGCGAGATCATTACGGTGGAGGCCACCTCGGGCACGATGACCTGCAGGGTGAGGACCCAGTCCTTGTTGATCAGGTAGGTGTGGATCAGGTCGAACACGGTGCCGGCGGCTGAGGCGCCGACCAGGTAGAGCACGGTCGCGGCCACCGTGGCGCCGAGTTGGCTACGGATCAGGGCGCCGAATCCGACCCCGAAGACCGCCCAGATCGCGTACGCGGCGAGGTTGAGCAGGATCGCGCGGAGCACGCCCCAGTGGCCGAGTTGGCTGCCGTACCCCTCGTGATGCAGGAAGATCGCGCCGGCGACCACGCTGAGCACCGTGGAGACGAGCCAGGACAGGCCGGCCATGACGACCGCGGCGCCGAGCTTGCCGGCCACTACCCGGGTACGCCGCGGGGTCTGCAGGAAGGTGGTGGTGGCGGTCTGGTGGTGGTACTCGCCGGTGATCAGCACGATGCCGAGCAGGCAGGCCAGCAGCACTCCGATCAGTTGCCCGGAGGTGTAGAGCGCGGTGGCCTGGGTGACCGCCGAGTGGCCGAGTTGCCAGTCGTTGTGCAGGCGGGTCAGGAAGTCGGCCGACATCCGGCGGCCGTGCCCGTGTGTCTCCAACGCCACGAACTGGTCGAACGGCTTGAGCAGAGAGTTCGCGTTCACGGCGTTGACCGCGAACATGACGACGGTGCTGACGACGGTCGCGGCGGCGAACAGCCAGCCCATGCCGGTGGTGCGGAGCCGGAAGATCTCGGCGTGGATCAGACGGTTCATCGGATGGCGGCCCTTTCGGTGGTGAGGGTCAGGAAAACGTCTTCCAGGTCGGGCTGATCGGCGCTCAGGTGATGTACGGCCACGCCTGCGGCCAGCGCGGTGTCGCCGACCACGGCCGCCGACGTACCGGTGACCAGCAGCGTGTCCGGACCGGCCGGGCGGACTGTCGCGCCGATCGCGCGCAGCGCGGAGGCGAGCGTCTGCGGGTCGGGCGTGCCCACCTGGATCTGGGTGTCGCCGGCCATCGAGGCCAGCACGTCGGCGACCGCACCTTGGCGCGCCAGCCGGCCGGCCGCGATGATGACCACGTCGTCCGCGAGGGCCTGCATCTCCGACAGCAGGTGGCTGGAGACCAGTACGGTGCGTCCCTCGGCGGCCAGCCCTCGCAGGAACTCGCGCATCCACCGGATGCCCTCCGGGTCGAGCCCGTTCGCCGGCTCGTCCAGGATCAGCACGCGTGGATCGCCGAGCATCGCCGCCGCGATGCCGAGCCGCTGCCGCATGCCCAGCGAGTAGCCCTTGAACTTGCGGTCCGCGGCCGGTGTCAACCCGACCAGGTCGAGGACCTGCTCGGCCCGGGCCATCGGCAGCCCGGCGACGATGCAGCAGGCCCGCAGATGGTTGCGGCCGGTGCGGCCCTTGTGCGCCGACGACGCCTCCAGCACCGCCCCGACGACCCGGTCCGGCTCACGTAGGTCGACATACCGGCGGCCGCCGACGGTCGCGGCGCCAGCGGTCGGCATCACTAGGTTGAGCAGCATCCGCAGGGTGGTCGTCTTGCCCGCCCCGTTCGGACCGAGGAAGCCGGTCACCCGGCCCGGCTCGACCGTGAACGACAGATCGTCGACCGCGGTCACAGCCCGGTACCGCTTGGTCAGGCCGGACACGACGATGCGTCCGTCATCCATGGTCATCCTCCATCACGGGGTTTCCTCGGCGTCCGCCCCGCCACGGCGAGAGCTGCGGGACTACGAAGGGCCAAACAGGGCGAAAAGTACGCGGTGCTCTGTCATCGGTCATCGTCGACGTGACGACTAAGAACACTGCCGTCGGCGACTAAGAACTGCGTGAGAAAACGCCTGCCTCCGCCGGCGAAACGGCACGGTAACGCCGTCCGCCTAGCGTTGTCCCGCGCAAGATCAGAGGTGGAGGCGGCGTGTCGAATCTGACCGAGTTCATCGTGGGGCTGCCCAAGTGCGAGCTACACGTACATGTCGAGGGCACGCTCGAGCCGGAGCTGAAGTTCGCCCTCGCCGCCCGGAACAACGTCACGCTGCCCTACCCGGACGCGGCGCAGATGCGCGCCGCGTACTCGTTCCACGATCTGCCCTCGTTCCTCGCGGTCTACTACGAGGGCATGTCGGTCCTGCTCACGGAGAACGACTTCTACGACCTGGCATGGGCATATCTCAACAAGGCCCGCGAGCAGAACATCCGGTACGCAGAGATCTTCTTCGACCCGCAGGCGCACACCTCCCGGGGCGTGGCCTTCGGCACGGTGATCCGCGGACTGCGCCGCGCGGTGCAGGACGCCCGACGCCTGCTGGACGTACGGATCCAGCTGATCATGTGTTTCCTTCGCGACCACTCCGCTGAATATGCGATGGCCACGCTGCTGGAATCGCTGCCGTACCAGGAATGGATCGTCGGTGTCGGGCTGGACTCCGACGAGCGGGGCAACCCGCCGGTGAAGTTCGAGAAGGTGTTCGCGCGCGCCCGGGCAGAGGGCTATCAGCTCACCATGCACTGCGACGTCGATCAGGAGAACTCGGTCGAGCACCTGCGCCAGTGCGTGGAGGTCATCGGCGTCGACCGCATCGACCACGGCGTCAACTGCCTGGACAGCGCGCAACTGCAGACCGAAATCCGGGCGCGCGGCCTCGGCCTGACCGTGTGCCCGGTCTCCACCGGCTACGTACGCGGCTCGACCTGGCAGGACGCGGTGCGGCAGATGCTCGATCGCGACCTACGGGTCACCGTGAACTCCGACGATCCGGCGTACTTCGCGGGCCGGTACGTGACCGAGAACCTCCTGCTGCAGCACGGCGCCGCACCGATGTCCCGGGACGAACTGGTGCGGTTGCAGCGCAACGCGTTCGAGATCGCCTGGCTGCCGAGCCCGGTCAAGGACGCCTACCTCGACGAGTTGGACCGCTACGCGGTCGGGCGCGCATAGGCCACTGGTCGGACTGATCGCCCCTGCCGGAGAGAACTGAGCTCTCCGGCAGCGACTCACTCGCCTGCGATCTCGGTGCGCATGACCCACCGCCACTTCGCGATCTTCCGTACCCGCTCGAACCCGTATCGCGCGTACAACTCCTCCGGTCCGGTGTGCAGGTAGGCGCCGCGCTGCGGCGGCCGCTGCTCGGTCTGCTCCGGATAGGCCTCCACGACGCCGCCGCCGGCCCGCCTGATCTCGTCGATCGCCGTTGCGACCGCAGCGGCGGCGATGCCCTTGCCGCGATCCTTCGCATTCGTGAAGATGCAGCCGATCCGCCAGTCCGGCTGACCATCGACCCCTTGCTCGTAGCTGCGCCGGTTCTTGATGTTGGGCAGTTCCGGCGGCGGTCCGAACTGGCACCAGCCGACGCAGCGGTCACCGTCGTAGACGAGTACCTGGTGGACCGTTCCGCGCGTCACATGCCGACGCTTCGCCTCGCGGTTCTCTTCGCGGGTCTGCCCATCACCGACACCCTCCGGGTGGAATCCCATGCACCAGCAACCACCCCACACACCGTTGTTGGCCTCGACGAGCGCGGCGAAGTCGTCCCAGGTCTGCGGCGTCAGCATCCGAGTCGTCAACGTCATCCCCTCAGTGTGACCGATCGGCCGGGCACGACCGCGCCACACGATCCAGGCCCCGTCGCCGACCCGGGGCGGCCGTGGGCGACGTGATGATTTGTCGCCGCCGGACGCGGCGCGGCGTCCGGCGGTCGGACAAGATTCGGCTACTCTGAGTGCCCGGATGATCTCGTAGTGTCAAAGCCCGAGAACCGGCCAGCGCAACGATCTTTTAACATATATCAATGATCGTAGATGGAGGAGTTCGGATAACCTATCGGATATACCGGTTTTGGGCGCCGATCGGAATGGGGTGACAGTGGTCCGCTACGTGGCCCGCAAGACCATCGGATGGCTCGTGCTGATCGTGGTGGCCACGAACGCGACCTTCTTCCTGGCCACCTGGTTCCTCGATCCACGATCGAACTACCGCGACCTGCGACCGGTCCGCACCGATGAGCAGATCGCCCATGCCCTCGAGCCGTACGGCCTGTCGCCACGCTGGTCCGTCGTCCACCGTTGGTGGTACTGGCTCGACGGCGTCGTGCTCCGTTTCGACTGGGGGCACTCGCCGACAGGAGTGCCGGTCGACTCGGAGATCCCGCAGCGCGTGTTGGTGAGCGGCCAGCTGATCCTCCTGGGCACGGTGGCGTCGGTGGTGATCGGGGTCGCGCTCGGCGTCTACACCGCCGGCCGGCAGTACGGGCCGGTCGATCGCGTCAGCCAGGCATTGTCGATCGTGCTGTTCAACATCCCGACCGCGGTCAGCGCGCTCGCGCTCGTGCTGTGCGCGATCTGGCTGAACCAGCGCGCCGGCTCCACGGTGCTGCACGTCGCCGGCGCCGACACCGCCGGTGTGGACGGCACCTGGGCGACCGTCCTCGACCGCGCCAACCATCTCGTCCTGCCCACGCTCAACCTCACCCTACTGGGGTACGCGGGCTGGCATCTCACCCAGCGGGCGCTGCTGCTCGACACCCTCAACGCCGACTTCGTCCGCACTGCCCGAGCGACCGGGTTGACGCGTGCCCAGGCCATCCGGCGGCACGCCCTGCGGGCCTGCCTGATCCCGACCGCCACGTCGGTCGCGTTCAGCATCCCGGCCGTGTTCACCGGCGCGATCATCACCGAGACGGTCTTCGGCTGGGAAGGCATGGGACGCTACTTCACCGAGACCATCGGCCAGAACAACGTGGACGGCGTGGTCGCCGTGGCCGCCTTCGGCGCCGTCGCGACCGCCGCCGGCGCGATCCTGTCAGACGTCGCCACCGTCGCCCTCGACCCTCGGGTGCGGGCGAGCTGATCCGATGACCACGACACTTGCGGCCGGTTCGCTGGACGGCTCGTCCGCCACACCGCCACCGCCGCTGCGCCTGGGACGCTCGCGGCTGTACACGCGCAGGTTCGCCCGCAACCGTCCGGCCGTCGCCGGGGTCGTCATCTTCCTGCTGCTGGTCGCGTACGCGTCGGTCGGCGCGCGCCTTACCAGCTGGAGTTGGTCCGCACAGGATTTCCTCACGCTGACCCAGCCGCCCGGCGGCGCCCACTGGCTGGGCACCAATCAGGGCGGCAACGACGTCTTCGCGCAGTCCGTCCACGGGCTGCAACGCTCACTGGTGATCGCGCTGAGCGTGTCCGTGCTCACCACGGTCGTCTCGGCCGCCGTCGGAGCAAGCGCGGCCTACCTCGGCGGCCGATTCGAGCGGTGGACCCTCGCGTTGATCCACTTTCTGCTCGTCGTTCCGTCGTTCCTGGTCCTCGCTCTGGTGTCCAACCGGGCAGGCGGCGACTGGCGGATCCTGATCCTGCTCCTGACACTCTTCGGCTGGATGTTCACCGCGCGGGTGATCTGGTCGGTTTCCACGTCCCTGCGCGAGCGCGACTACGTGCTGCTCGCCGAGTTCATGGGTGTCCCGCGCTGGCGGATCGTCGCCCGGCACATCGTTCCCCACCTCGGCGCGCTGCTCATCGTCAACTTCACGCTGGGCGTCGTCACGACGGTGCTGAGCGAGACGTCGCTGAGCTTCCTCGGCTTCGGGGTCAAGACGCCCGACGTCTCGCTCGGCTCGATGCTCGCCGACGGCTCGGCGACGGTCAGCTCCGCACCGTGGCTGTTCGTGACGCCGGCCGGATTGCTGGTGCTGCTGACCGTGTCACTGACGCTGATCGGGGACGGGTTGCGCGACGCGCTCGACCCGACGTCGACGGCCGGGAGCCGGCGTTGACAGGTCCGGCGGGCCACCCGACCCTGTCCGTACGTGACCTCTCGGTGGCGTTTCCCTCCGAGCGCGGCGCCCTCGACGCGGTCCGCGGCGTCGACCTGGACCTGTTCGCCGGGCGCACGCTCGCTCTGGTAGGCGAGTCCGGCTCGGGCAAGTCGGCCACCGCCACGGCCATCATGGGGCTGCTCCCACCTGGCGCGACAACGAGCGGTGAGGTGATGCTCGACGGCAGGAACCTCCTGGGCCTCGACGACCGCCGGATGTCGGCCGTGCGCGGTCGCCGGATCGGGATGGTCTTCCAGGACCCGCTTTCGGCGCTGACGCCGATCTTCCCGGTGGGCCGGCAGGTCGCGGACGCAGTACGGGTGCACACCAGGATGCCGAGGAAAGCGGCTCAGGATCGCGCGGTCGAGTTGCTCGATCTGGTGGGCATCCCGCAGCCGCGGCTGCGGGCCGGCGATTTCCCGCACCAGTTCTCCGGCGGCATGCGCCAGCGGGTGGTCATCGCCTTGGCCATCGCGAACGACCCCGACCTCATCATCGCCGACGAGCCGACCACGGCGCTCGACGTGACCGTGCAGGCGCAGATCCTTCAGGTGCTGGAGACCGCGAAGGCCCAGACCGGCGCCGGCGTGCTCCTGATCACCCACGACATGGGCGTCGTTGCCGGCCACGCCGACGAGGTCGCGGTGATGTACGCCGGCCGCATCGTCGAGCGGGCCGGAGTCCGGGAGTTGTTCGGCAGGCCGGCGATGCCCTACACGCTCGGGCTGCTGGGCTCGGTTCCGTCGCCGGAGGCCACCCGGCGGCTGCCGCTGGCGCCGATCGACGGGGAACCGCCGTCGCCGGCCGGCCGGCCCGCGGGCTGCCCGTTCGAACCGCGCTGTCCGCTGGCCCGCGACGACTGCCGGGAGAAGGAGCCCAATCTGGTCGAGGTGCGGCCGCGGCACGAGGCGGCCTGCGTACGGGCCGCGGAGGTGATCGGACGCCGGCCCGAGGAGATCTTCGGCCGCGCGCAGGAGCCGCCGGCCGCGGCGCCGGAGGCGGCCGAGCCGGTTCTGCGGCTCGTCGGCCTCTCGCGTTCCTACCCGATCACCAGCGGATCGGTCCTGCGGCGGCGGGTCGGCACGCTGCACGCGGTCAGCGAGGTGAGTTTCGAGGTCCTGGCGGGTGAGACGTTCTGCCTGGTCGGCGAGTCCGGCAGCGGCAAGACGACCACGCTGCTGGAGATCATGCGGCTGCGCGCGCCCACACCAGGGGTCATGGAGGTCCTCGGAGTCGACGTCGCCGGTCCCGTTCCCGCGCCGGAGAGGCGCCGGTTGCGGCACGCCGTGCAGATCGTCATGCAGGATCCGCAGGGCGCGCTGGACCCCCGGCTTCCGGTCTTCGAGCTCCTCGCCGAGCCGCTACGCGCCGCCGGTTACGGCGCCGAGCCGACCCGCGACCGGATCTCCGAACTGCTCGACCTGGTGGGCCTGCCGTCCGACGTCCTCGACCGCTTCCCGGCGGCCTTCTCCGGCGGGCAGCGGCAGCGGCTGACGATCGCCCGTGCGCTGGCGACCCGGCCGCGGCTGCTCGTCCTGGACGAGCCGGTCTCGGCCCTCGACGTCTCCGTACAGGCCGGACTCCTCAACCTGCTGGCCCGGTTGAAGGGACAACTCGGCCTGGCCTATCTCGTGGTCGCGCACG
>Ga0307508_10002916_pt1 | contig 17683 bp, 22 predicted proteins | sample 9_EM_MG_FD_203089 | JGI IMG/M metagenome (GOLD analysis project Ga0307508, IMG submission 203089) | Populus trichocarpa ectomycorrhiza microbial communities from riparian zone in the Pacific Northwest, United States - 9_EM | ecosystem: Host-associated > Plants > Roots > Unclassified | place... | reverse complement strand
TCATTGGCTGAGTTCGGATTGAGTGGAAGATATTTATCGGTTTGGGTTTGAACAACAGCCTTCACGCCTTCAAAGGGGAGGTCACGAATGGCGGCCGCCTCGATCTCGGCAAGGACTGTCAGAACACGTAAGGCGACGATGTAATGACCAAACACGAAGCTTCAAGTACGCGCCTCTCAGACGATCCACAGCCCAAGTTTCAAACTCCTCTAATGTCACGTTGTCCGTAGGCGGCGACTCGTAGCTGATGACAAGCGTGATGTCAATTGTTTGCCAACGCCGGTGCGAAAAAGAGAGTAGTGGGGCGCACAAGTTCAGTCGATGTGGATACTTGAGTTTTGAGTGAGTCTCGACAACAGGTGTTCCAGGGACTGGTTTTCGGTTGGACCGGCTGAACATGAGGAAGCGCGTCAAGTCACAAACGTCACACCACCACACCGTTGACTTTTCGCTACATGAGCATAGTGTGCAAGAGTATGCTACGTAGTACTCTCTCATACATCTCGCCAAATCCGTGGTTATCGTAGGCAGAAAGTCACATCCAGATGTCCCTTGTACGCCATCGTGATTCGGAGTCCTGCTGACCCTGGACCGGGAGACAATCCGTAAGAGATGATAGACGCCTCAACAAATCCAGCAAAGCTCGCCACGCGCTTCCCCCTACACTACATCCTCCGGCTTCGATCTCATAACGCGACCACCAATTGCAATGCCGCTGGACGGAGCCGAAGCACCCGCTCATTCTAACAAAAGAATTGGACGACTGTCAGTCTTCTTACCATCCTCCGCAACGTAACGCGTTGTCGTTTAAGACGGCATGGCTTGCCCAACATTCCCCTAAAACGCGCTCCGTGTTCTCAAAGACTGTTTTATCCGGGGGTTGTTTACATACATACGAAACAGCCTCGGCCCCTATCCGCAAAGGTTATTATTTGGTCCCTTGGCTGAAGGAATACTCGAGTACAGTGCTTTGAGGGAACTGCGCACTCACCGAAAATGGCAGTCCTAATGGCGTGACTGATTCTCACTCCTTCTCAATTGGAGCAAATCCAATGGCGAATCGTTCGCACCACGTCCGAAAGCAAGCTGGCCTTGACGTCGACGAAGACGAACGTACAGACTACTACAACCAACCATTGGAGCAATCTGCTATTGATGACGACTCGCCATTCCGCGACCCTGGTATAGAGGACACTCCCAAGGAACCTGTTGACTCGACCGAAGAGTTGCGTGTACCACGTACCGAGGTTCCTCTGGAGGACCTCCTGACTCTGCCTAAACGAAAAGGTGTGTTGGTATTGCGCTATTTCCACCCAGGGGGTCCGCTGAAACTATGACCTAGACGAGAAAATATCTGGTGGCTATGAGATAGTGTCTTCACCACGCTCCCGTGTCTACACTATAGAGGCGGACCCCAGCATGTCTATAATATCTAGTGGTGGTGAAAGCTGGGAATACATTGAACATGAAGATGATGATGGTGGCATTTCTGTGGTGACAGATCATGACTTGGATCCTAAACCGTACTCAGATGTCGTGAAGGACTCTTCAGCCGAAGGGGGCCAACGAAAGGACATTGAAAATACGCCCTAGGTTTACGGTATTGTACGGTATTGTTGTCTCCAACCATAGATGATTCAGTTGTACCCTTGTAAGTACCACAGTTGTCATCAGCCCACGGCAATTCACGCGAAACCGCTGTAGGACATGTCACTGTAGTTGTAATCCCAAAAGATATTGCTGTGTGGCTCATTGCACCCCCTTTACCCAATACGATTCAGCCGAGTGCTCTTCTGGACAGCGAATAGTCCATCGCATGAGTGACCGCAGGATGAACAGATCTGGAGACCCGACAATGACACTATTTGGAAAGGTAAATCGCTGCAGCACTCCATTTCCAGTAAATGCTTTGACGCGCTTCGCGCAACATGCATATCAACAACGCGAGTCCTGGCTCGAGGCGTATGGCGTTTGATACAATTCACGATGGCCATATTAATGCTTTGTGGTGAAAGGGAGCACTATGACAAAGCATTAGAGGAGCGGTGGGTTACGCACGCAGGCTGTTTTCGTTGCAGGAACCCTTGGACGACGTGTAACCGACAAAGGCGGTGGAATGCTCGCACCACGAATAGACATCATTTCCTTGCTCTGATAGCCAGAGCAAGTGACGTCAAAAATTGTGCAATATCGCTTGGCACAGGTAATTTAACTAACTCTGCACATTCCTAGCATTGGAGGATGCCAGATATAGCTAGATGGTGTGCCGTTCGGAGGCCAGTGGTGCGTCGAAGCCCTCAACGGTGCCAGTATGTGCCATCAAAAAGGGAGGTTCGGTTCGTTCTCAGTTCTCCGGTCTAAGTTCACAAATTGATGTCTAGTAGTTCACAGCCGTTGGGGCGTCAGAAAGACTGCTGGAAGATGTCATTTCTATTTTCACGATACCTGTAATACATTCGAAATCAATGCCTATGTTGAAGGGGCGCAGCCTCAGACGCGATGTATGCTTCCCACATCAAACCTCGGTTAATAAGCTTGCGTGTATGATAGGGTCGCTTGCTGGCTTTGCAAGACGACTGCACACTTGGCACAGCCAGACAGTCCCACTCCGATGATTCGGATGATGGCGTGAGTTAGGCGTGAGGCCTCATCAGTCATGCTGATGTCAGCAGCCTCAAGCTTCCAACCATGTCCCTCACCAATCGTCCTAGCCAACCAGTGATAGAGACTGCTGGGAAACATTCGCCTTTCGGTGCTATGATCAGTCGCACGCTACCCAAATACCGAGGTCCATTTCCGGTTGGCGTGTGCGACGTGGAACTACCAGTGCCTCGGGAGACGTTTGGCACCTTCAGACATACATCAATAGATGCAGAACAAGGATCTGCTGGGCTTTCTCTAGAGACTGTGCTCTACAGCATTTATTATCCTACGACATGTGACGGTTGCGGCAAGAGGGTCGTCTGGTTCCCAAAGTGAGTTTTTCGGACTGTGCTGCGGCCGTACCCACTTGGTAGCTGATGTAGTACCCCGCCCACTGTAGCCCATGGCAGACAATAGACGGCTTTATTCGCATGTCACAACGTACACCAAACTTCCTATACCGAGCAGTAGCGTGTACGCTTGTCCGAGGCACTGTGATCCCGCGGGCATGCCCCCAGCTGACCGAATGGGTTTTCCCGCTTCCCGAATATAGACCCATTAATAGCTGCGGCCATTTACGGCACAACATTTCCTGCTAAACCCAACTCTCCGCTGAGGAAGCCGCCTGAACAGCTGGGAAAGTGGCCATTGGTCATATTTAGCCACGGCGTGGGATGCTCGCGGCTCATGTACAGCACCTTCTGCGGCGAAATGGCGAGCCAAGGGTACATCGTGTGTGCGGTCGAACATCGAGACGGCACAAGCCCGTGGAGTCAAATTGTATCCGAGGGTGGACAAACCAAGTCGCTCAATTGGCTTCAGTGGTCAGATCTCTAGTGGGTTGTACCAGTATAGTAACTCATGTCCTGATACTTACCATGCCGTGCATTACCGTGTCACACGCACACAGCTGGCCAGACCTTCCCGAGGACAAGCAGCCGGAAGACGATACAATATTGCGTCACTCGCAGCTTCGATTTCGCGTGAAAGAGATATACCATGTTATCAACTCCATGGTCCGCCTTTCCCAAGGGGAAGACATCCCACGAACGTCATTGAAGGTTCCGAACTTCGATTGGGCGCTGTGGCACGGCGCAGTGGATGCAAACAAACCGATCATGATTGGCCATTCACTCGGTGGAAGTGCCGCCGTATGTGGCATAACCACGATGCTCCAGACATTGCATGCTAACTCTTTTGCTGTCTAGATTTTAGCTGGAGCGGATTCTCGCTTCAATCTTGGTCGCATTATTACGTTCGACCCTGCAATTCAACGTACGCGCAGTATACTTGATACTCCGGCTCGTATTCGAATGTTGTAACACCATCGTACCCGTTTAGGCCTCGAGCCCTGGTCGTCCACAGTCGCCGCTCCACTCCTTGTGATCAACTCAGAAGAGTTCAGGAAATGTGCTGACCATCGTAGACTCGAGAATCTTGCCACCTCCGCTAGGCAGTTTGCAGGGAGCTTTCACATTTGTGCGTTTACCGCTTGGGTATTTCCCGCCTTGCTCATGCCTTGCGTTTAATGTGACAGCTGGGTCAACACATCCCTCTTTCTCAGACGTCTTCCTCATCATCCCGTCATTTATCAACCGACTCATCGGCCTGCGCACCCCGCCAAATCGTGTATTTACGCACTCACTGCGTGCTGTGCTGCAGTTCTTGAAAGGTGCCAGCGCTACGCAGCTGAGTGAGGCTGCGAAACATCATACGTTAGAGGATTTTGTGGAAGACATAGCCGGGACGTACGATGCCCAGGGAAATGAGGTTGTCATTGTCGAGACTCCAATTGTCGAAGGCATCACGGAACAGAATGGTAGAGAAGTTGTATAAGAGCGTACTTCATCTCTGGCAACGAAGATTATGCCTATTATAGTGCATTTCGGTTTCATGTACAATCTTTTGTGTCAATACTGTAAGTGTGCAACATACAGAGCCATGTCTAGATTCTCCATCAGCCATGTGACTATTGTGACATCGGCTCCTTGCGTGACACTGACCTCGATGACGGGACTGCCCCCAGGGGGCGCGCAGCCCGCCGGTCAGTCGCCTGGTCCACGCGTTAGCTTGGTAAGGCAAATTCAGGCCGATGCAGATATACAGCGGGCTCGGCATCGCGAGCAGCCTCAGCCATGGGCAGCGAGGAAGCCCGCTGTTTTCATGGTGTTTGGCATCTTGGGCTACACCTACTACGTTTACATGGTCCGTTTCTGCATTAAAATGATTCAAAAGCGTTTCGATGCCGCCGGTAATCGGGCGCAAGGCAGTGAGTGATTCTTATTACACTTACTGACAGGATTATTCCGAATGATATGCCTCGACAGTCGCATACACTATTGTTTTCAACATCCTTTTCCTTTTCTTACTGTGGGCTTACGCTAGGGTCATATTTACGCCTCCGGGTTTTGCGCGAGATGTATGTGAGAGTTTTCGAATGATCATCTCTCTGGCGCACCGCTCACTGTGGGGTTGCAGCACGTGGACAAGTGCCCCCCACCTGAACCTCGGTTCTCTAGCCCCCATCGTCCGGACAATGGCTCTATGTATTCGGAATCACTGTCTATGCGCGCTGGACCTCCGTACACGCCATCATCCAGACCTGCTAGCGTACGTTCGGCCCAGGTGGGCAGCCCCGGCGTTCCGAGCGCATCCTCTCCACCAAATGTCACCCCTGATGAACGGGCTGAAGCCGAAGCAGCCTACTCTTCGCAGGGGAAGCAAGAACCCATCCGAGAGGCGTCTCCCATGGAGTCCCCAGCGCAAGCTTATGCGAGGAGTTATGTGGAGAGCTTACGCGCTGTGAGTGATCCACAAACTGAATTCCAGCAAAATCGCCCCATGTCGGGGTTGAGCCAGCGCGTGGATGCGGATCCAGTGAGGAACGATGTTGAGCTTGATGCAATACCTGTTGTTGCCGGAGTGCACGACGCTGCTAGACAAGATCTGGAGAATGGCAATGCTGCCACATCTTGGCGGAGGCCAAGTAAGGACGAAATTTTCAGGCAGCCGTATCAAAATCCTGTTCTTTCACCAGAATATCGATATTGTTCGCGTGACGAGATTATCAAGCCCCCTCGAACCCACCACTGTCGTATATGCGGGACAGTAAGTCGCACGCGCGCAGTCAGTCTAATTGCGATTCCGTCTAATGAGGGAAATATAACACAGTGCGTATTGATGTTTGACCACCATTGTCCTTGGATAGGACAGTGCGTTGGTGCGAGAAATCGACGTGTAAGCCGCGGAGACAGGCACGTCCCTTTGTCAAATTTCAGCTAAATTTCTGTTATGATGCGCAGTTCTTCTTCATTTTCTGCTTGTATAACACAATCTTTTGTTTGTGGGTCGCTGTTACTCTTGTAGCAGGCGTCGCGACACACGCCCAGGGGTATGATGGCCAATTCATTGCAATCATCGTCCTGTACGTTGTGGCTTTCGCATTGCCCTGCAGTACATTCTAGCTAAGCCTCGGTGCCTCATAGTGCAATGCTCTTTGTGATATTCACAGGCGCCTTGACTCCGAACCATGGCTATCTCATCTTGACGAATGTCACTACAGTAGAACAACTCAGCATACAGAGTATGCGACGTAAAGAGAGTGCTTTACTCGATACGGCCTTTCCCTCCTGGAACATCAGGTGTGTCAACCGCCTACTGCGGCACATACAGTTCTCATGTATAGGGATATACAGAGGAAAACGCCGCAAGGTGCGCGAATGGGATGCCGAGTGGGGCAGAATTGGCCGCGAAGGGAACTTATGGTGGCTAGGCTCTTCGCGCGCTAATTGGGAAGCTATGATGGGCCCCGGGCCACTGTATTGGTTTTGTGAGTGGCCACGCACGGGCGGGCTGTTCCTTCTACATTGACGCACTTGGTTCCATTCTGGTTTGCACAGTTCCAATTGGTTCAAGTATGAATGATGGATTATCGTTCCCGACGAATCCGCGGTTTGACGTAGAGGGCCGCTGGCGTCCGCGATCAGAGTGGCCCGTTGAGTTGCGCTAGCTTTCTTTCTCAAATTCTCTCTTGAAAATCAACATTTTCAATTTGTTCAACGTTTGTATCGTCTAAATGCATCGCCTAATTTTCGTTCACTTCGATTCCAATGTATCACTAGCCCCTCATCCCAAGTAATACACGGCATCGGTGTCTGCAACACATCTGATCACAACACGCCAAAGTTACAATTAGTTGGATACAAAGACAACCGAGTGAGGTACAGAGGATACATTAAGCATTAAGCGTACATGTGGCTCCTGGATCCTGCACCCACCCACTGACGCTCACTCTATGAAATGCAAGAACAAACGGACACCCGTTTCATTTGGACTATAGCTGGCAACGGCCATGAAATAAGGTAAGTGGTCGACTTGTCCAACAGATCAACGTGTCCGGGTCTCGCTCATCTCGACGACAGGTCCCCGTTCGTGTCCATGCTGTTCTTCTTGAGCCTTAGCAATGTTGGTGGTGTTAACTGGATTGCTTTCGCCGGTGCGCACATTATCCCACCACGCTTTCTCGCGTTCGAGCCCCCATTGGACGATGAACCAACATCCGAGAGAAGCTAGCCCGAGCCAGATGAAGAGCTGTCCCAATACGAAAGCAAATGAAAATTCGAGTGTCCACGAAGCCCATGTTACAGTTGCCGTAGCGCCAAAGTATATGATGGTGGCGAGGATCCAGTAATATGTGAGGATGCGCATGAGGGAGCGAAAGGGCGGCGAGACGTCGTATCTGAGTTTTTTGGGCAAGACGAGTCAGCTTCGAAATAAAGAGATATGGCGAGCTGAAAGAGCATATATTGCTAACGTATATTGAGTGTAATCGTGCACTGGGTGCTGGTGACAATGCTACACGTACTCGTTGACGCCATGGACAATGAGAAGCAGTGTAGAATGCCAGGGCTGACAGCAATACGGAAAGAAATAGCTCACCGATCGTGACACGCTTGTCTCCACGCTCTTCCCTCTTGGAAATCGACGGCACCGAGATCTTCGAGACAGTAAAATACGCCTGGTTTCAAAGGAGTGTATGGAGGATCGGACGAGCACCAGACTGGTAGCCGGGCGCGCGTAAGTGTGAAAGCAAGCACGATGCCAAACGGCAAAATAAGCATCGCGGTGGACATGAGGAAGAAATCGCTATTGGGTGCAAAGCAAGGCAGGAGGCGGGTGTTAGATGACGTGAGCATTACCAGTCATCAACAAAATTAGAACAAAGATGAGTGATCAGAGGACAAACCTCAGGACAGATTTAGAATGACGTACACGGCAACGGGATTCACGGCGGGCGCGATAGCCAGAGGGAAAGCAAAGCAGAAAAGGGCAAAAGTATATGTCCACATGAAGAAATCGGTATGCCACCAGACATCATCTTTGAGTGGTCCATACATGTTGCGGTATTTCGTTACTGTTCATTTTGGTTGATCATGCACATGGCGGGAAGGGGGTTTGGGAAAGACCTGAATCAGTGGCGGGGCAAAAGCAGGGGGAGAGAGAGGATTTGTACACACATTTGTATAACCGGAAAGGAGCGTCGAAGCAAGATGAGAGGCCGAGTGAGGCGGAGGCAATACCGATGTTGGTTCTAAGGTCGATTTTATGGGCGTCTACGGGCAAGTGGTCAGGCAAGCAAATGCATGAGAGCAGTGTGTGAGGGACGAACATTCTCGTATGACGTAGAATATTAGGCATGGAAGTGCTGGGTACATTGGTGAGAACGAGGGGAGGGAGTATGATCAATGAGCAGCGACGCACCAAGATTGCAGAAGACGACAAAGAAGATGTAGGAGGCAAGCTTCCATGGAGTGTAAGTGAAGTGGAGGCGGCTCTGCTGATAGAACGCCAAGTTGGATACGTGAAACGAGGCGGATACTGGGGCAGGAGCAGTTTGGACAGAGAACTTGCTGCGATTTGCAGGATCTCCACTCGAGGCGGCATCACCAGAGCTTGGCCTGGAGTTAAAGTTAATTTTATGAGCCAAGGTGCTCATCATATGTATCAAGTACTGTAGATGCTGCGAGTACTTGGGAGGGAGGGTAGTCCGAGGATCCCGAGTGTTGCCACATCCGTCCCGCGCTGAGATGACGGGTTGATTTGTCAGCAGACTATTTATTCCATTTGCACGTCCCGTCCCTCCAACCCCCTCACAGATGGCTCCCGTCCTTTTAGGCTTCGACCTCGGTGAGATGCACTGGAGTGCATTCACACAACGTGAAATGTTCACAAGAAGGTGGCATCTTCGTCGGGAGCGTTTCAGTCAGTCTCTCTCTTTCCTCCTTCATCTCCCAGAACTAACTAGCCGTTCTGCAGTCGTCTACCAGATCGCTATGCTCATTTGCCTGGCGGCTGAGTGTACTGCAACCTACTCGCTCGCTAAATATACGCGATTGCAAGACAACGTCGAGAAAGCTTCCAATCATCTTGGGGCCTTGCACAATGACGACATCATCGCCGTACAGTGTCTGACCATCGTCTTCTGCGTCTTCGTAGCCACCCTTTTTGGAGCCGATTTCTTCTTCCTCCTCTTCTTCCCCCGTCAACGCTATCCTGTCTGGTATAATGCATCGAGAAAGGGGATGGCAATCTTCATTACCGCTGGTGTTTTTGCCGCAGCCCTCGCGTCTAACGTGAGTTCTTATTGCCTTTTCCCGCTATGACATGCGCATTCGTGAGAGAACAATGCCCTGCTTCTTATTTGCAGCATTGCATCCGCATGTGCCGATTGACTGACTCGTGGTTTGCTTAGATTGTTGTTGCAAGACACACGGCATTCATTACAGGCATACCTGAGGAGGAAGCTGCGCAGCTCGTACGACTTTATTACCGACCACCACTCCGTGAGTGCTCTTTCATCTAGGATCTTGACGGATTTCCGACCCTGCACGATCACCTTGCAGAGTATAAAAAGTGGCCCACTAACATCGCATGGGTCGTTCTATTATGGATTGGGTTTGCTAGCACATTGGCTAGGTGCGTTTCCCTTTCCTTGAGACCGGGGGCCTCACTCACCAGCGCTGACGGTTATTGTTATTACTCATCGTTGTACTCTCACGCCGTTACGCCGCTACTGGTTGATCCTTTTGGGGCTATTCATGTGTTGTTATTCACCGGTCGCCGCATCGCTGGATCTTGTAATGTTCCGACCATAATCATCCGCGGCACTTGCATTGCCAATGGCGGCTTGGTACCGCTGTAGCACTGTACTCATGTTCATCGCTGTGGAGCATGACGAGCATTTCGGACCTGAAGCTGAGCGCCGACTAGACACGCAAGCCGGCGGCAAGATTGAAGCTCGGGCATGACCCCTCAACGGTCCGTTCTTCTTAGGTGCATCCTTCAGGGGTGGAGGTTCTGGATTTTTGTGTGTGTAAGGGATGAGGGGAGAAGTATCGGCCCCGCTCGCCATCGCCGAGTTTATCAGAAGGGCGTGTACGATATCAGGACAAGATCTTTCATTACAGTACATGATTAAATTATCTGTAAGTGTACTTACAGCCTGGAATTCATGACGATTACGGCTCAGATCGCCAGCTATCGGTAAGCTGCAGCTCTGAAAGTTATTTCTATGAGATATGCTGCTTTTTCTCATCGAGCCCGACGAGCCCGTATGTGCACATGTGTACAGCGTGGCCTTAGTCAGAACGTTGCGACAAAAAGCGTGCTTGGCGGAGAGGCAAGTCAGCCGGCGGGGGTCACGTGTCCAACGTGAGGTGATCCAAGGTGGAGGGGATGACTCTGAATCCTCCCGCTATATGCGCCCATCCCATTGCGCGCCTGCTGTGCACGACGCTAAGACCCCAAGGGCACACGTCCAGACAAGTCATCGTAAGACTGTAAGACTAGAGGTAGAAAGGATGATTCAAGGCGGATGAGGTGATGCCCAGCCGCTTTTCTTTCACACGGAACATGACGTCAGCTTTTTTGGGTTTAGAGAAACTGAATGGACTGTGCTAGCCTTGATAATGCTCATCTTCCTCGCCGTTTCGTCCCCCCGCCCTCTTCATATCTCCCACCAGCCACTCATCCCAAGGAGCTTGTATCGAACCACCACAACTCCCCCTTCCGGCCGCGCCTACTCGTAAACGCGTGTTAGACGACCCCCCATGCAAAGTCCCTCCGTCACACCCGCCCCCGACACCCACACCGCATCTTCTCCCAAGAAACAGCACAAGATGCCTTCCCTTTTCCACTTCGTTTGGCAGCCCCGTAAACAACAGGCTCAGCAACACACCAAAGCTACACCTCGCGGATTGAGTCTCACCCGCTCCAACTCTCCTACCACGCCGGATCACCCAACCACCACTCCAGCACGGTCTAACACCGTCAAGTCTGCTCCTGCTCGACCCACGTCCGATTCGGGACATCACCATGTTCAGTTGAGCCGCGCCCAACAGAAAAGCTTGAAGAGACAACACAAGGCCAATGAGAGCCTCGCATCGTCTTTGTCCGGTTCGAAAACTATGTCCAGTTCGAAAACCATGTCTACATCCCATCACCATCCTAATAGTCTCGAGTTTGGTCATGGGCCTGAACATCACAAGGGCATGCCTATCGTTGGTCTCGATGCTCGGTTTGGATATTTGGAGCATTCCGGTCGTGAATTGCATCGTGTGTTCACTCCCTATTCCCTATATTTATTATTCTCACTATCCGTAAATAGAATCAACAGAGCTCAAGCGTGAACCGTTGCTTGCCATCGACGAGTCGCGCATTGGAGAACGCGTATATTTCTGGGCACGCATTCATGGCACACGCGCACTGAGTACGTCATCATTCTCTCCCCCTCCTTTGCCGCTGGAATCGTCACCTACTACCCCTTGTGGTGTGCGATTGCTCCACTTCCCCTCAGCTACTTATCTCCCATGCGAAATTTGACAACCCCTGACTAACGTTTGGCTCCAGGCTCCAAGTTGGCTTTCGTTCTGTTTCGCGATGGGCTCCAGATCATCCAGGGTGTTGTCCGCGTTGGTGCCGGCTCTCGCAACCCTACCCCGCACTCTCCCCGCTCCCGCACTCCCGTCCCATCATCCGATGCATTCGAAACCCCCTCAGACGGAGAGATAATAGAAGTCGAGGCTGCTCATCAGGGTGTGACCGAAGAGATGGTGCGGTGGGCTGAAAAGCTCCCCCTCGAGACACTAGTCCTTGTTGAGGGACGTGTCCAAACTCCTCAAGAGGATAGTCACGGCGAGCAAAATGCCGTTCGCAGTGCCAATGTTCATGGCGCAGAAGTTGAAGTCACTCGAGTATGTCACTTTGCTTCTTTCCTTAATTTGGGGTCAACACACTCATGATCTCGTTACTCGTATAGCTTCTCGTTCTCTCCCAGGTCACGCAACGGACGCCGTTCGCGGTCGCTCAAGCCGCGCAACCACCACCAAGCGATGTAGGTTCACCATCTCGTTCGCCTGCCCTTGTTTCCCCTTGCTAATGTCGGTTCACTGCAACAGGTTCCGGCCGCGGGAGAAGCTGACGGCGCCAAGACGGCGAGCAGCGGTATCCCCCGCGTCGGCTTCCATGCGCAACTCGAACATCGTGCTCTTGCTCTCCGGGTAAGCTTGTTCCATACGTTCTTGGGGATCCAGTCTAACATGAGACTCAATCCACCTCTAGACACCACACTCCCATGCCATTTTCCGTCTCGTTGCTGCTTTCTCGCGAGCCGCGCGTTGCTACCTCGATCAACGCGATTTCACCGAAATTCACAGTGCCAAATTGCAACAAGGTGCCTCCGAATCGGGCGCGTTGGTCTTCAACGTCGACTACTTTGGTCGCTCCGCCACACTCGCCCAGTCGCCACAGCTCGCAAAGGAAGTGTCCATTGGGGCCGACTTTGGCCGTGTGTACGAGATCGGGCCTGTCTTCCGCGCGGAACCATCCAACACGCACCGGCATTTGACTGAGTTTACGGGTCTCGACGTCGAGATGGCCATTGATCTCGACTACCACGAAGCCATGCGGATGATCGACGGCATGCTTAAGCACATCTTCCGCACTGTCCAAGCACAAAACCGCGCCGAAATCGAGGCGGTCAAGAAACAGTTCCCTCATGAGGATCTCGTCTTCCCGGAAGAGACAGTCGTCTTGACCTTTTCGGAGGGCATCCGCCTCTTGCGCGGGAGCGGATGGCGCGAGGAGGGCGAGAGTGAAGAAGACGTCCAAACAGAACTCGAGGATCTCAGCACTCGTGCCGAAGTTCGCCTCGGTCAGCTTGTCAAGCAGAAGTACAACACAGATTACTATATCCTCGACAAGTTCCCGGCCGCAGTTCGACCATTCTACACCATGCCTGACGCCGAAAATCCCAAGTACTCCAACTCTTTCGACATCTTCGTACGTGGCGAGGAAATCTTGAGTGGTGGACAACGCTTGCACAGCGCCACGGCACTCGAAGCGGCGCTCGAAGCCCGTGGAATCGATTCTAACTCGATGCGCGAGTATCTCGAGGCCTTCCAGTTCGCCATGCCGCCTCATGCTGGAGGCGGGATCGGTCTCGAACGACTTGTCATGCTCTTCCTCAAGTTGGGCAACATCCGACATTCTACGCTCATCCCTCGTGATCCTCGCTCCTTCCCTCAGGACCCTAAGGCTGCATTGCTGCCGAAGGATGTGCACCTCCCTGTCCCGAGTGGTGTGGCGGGTTGGGCTGAACCGAACGTCTTGTCCAAGGACCCCATGTACAAGGAGGGCGTGCACCCCAAGCTGGAAGACTTGATTGCCAAGTACGGCGACAGTACCAACACGGCATGGACCGATAAGGAGTACGAGATCTGGCGGCATGACCCGACTGGCGCGGCGATTGGATTCGTCGAGGCGAAGGGTCATGCTGTCACCTGGGGTCCTCCGCTTGCCCCTCCAGAGCAACTGGGACAAGTTCTGCGCGCGTACATCCAATGGGCTAAAGACGTGCGCAAACTAGGCATTATTTGGTCCAATGCTGACGATCGCACGGAACAAATCCTCGTGAAGCAACACCAATGGCGTGCGCTAGCCGTGACAAGTGAGCAGCGAGTTGATCCCAAGTTGGTCGAGACGCCGAGCGACAAACACAAGCATGTGGACAAGAAGGTGCGCCAGGCGCGAGCCGCTGGTGTTACAGTCAGGATGGTCGAGGGTGACATTACCGAAGAGTTGAGAGCGGAGCTCGATGAGGGTATGCACCGGTGGATGGAGGGCAGGAGCGGTGCTCAAATTCACACGACTGCCATTCGCCCGTGGTCCGATGTCGAGCATCGCACTTACTTTGTCGCCCGCGACAAGGACACAAAGGTGTGTTCTTTTGCTTGGCCTCTTAAGACACTGTCTGACATGTGTAATCCTTTCTAGGCAGTCGGCATTATTGTCCTGCATAAACTTGCTCCGGAGCACGGATTCCAGATCAAGTGGTCGCTCATGTTCCCTGGCGCGCCCAACGGGACGTCGGAACTACTCGTTACAACCGCTATGCGCACACTCGCTCAAGCTGGTGTGACAACTGTGACGTTCGGTGCTGGTGCCAAGGATACATTCGAAGCTGTGAACGGCATTGGCTCCATTCGTGCACGCATCCTCGCCGATGTCTATAAGGGCATCTCCAAGACTTTCGGCTTGACTCGCAAGTCGCACTTCCGCGAGCAGTTTGGCGCCAAGGAGGATGCACTGTTCATCTGTTATCCACCACATGGCTTGGGCTTTTCGGGCATCAATGCCATTATGGATTCCGTCAAGTCTCATTAATCGACCTCGCAGATCCGAATCACCCCTCTTCAACCGACCTTTCAGCAATTTTTGCTCTCATTAATGACCATACATACTCTTATTTCCTGATAATGACATGTAAAATCACACCTGTAATGTAGCGAATGTAGCGTGTTCCCGTGTTCCCTTTAGGTATCCTTTGCTTTGTTTTCATTTTACTTTTTATTTTATTTTAACGCACATGCACAAGATATGTTATTCTAGAATCCTTTCAACGTTGATAGTATTTCCTGCATGTAAAATACACATAATCGATTCTGCGCATCGCGCAACTCCACACGCACATACGACGCGATCATTGTGAGTGATCAGAGAGCGAAGCGATTGTGCAGACGGGGGACTTGTTAGAGGCTAAGGTGCATTTTGTGGTAGAGCTACATTTTAACACCGGAACGCCGTTCGATACACATAGGACTGATGAATGGCGACAAAGGAAGATCGCATTGGCCCATCGCGGATAAGCCACAGCCGTAACATCGGGTCAAAAAGGGGCGGGTCGAGGAGCGGCGCGGGTGCTGAGAAGTGCATACCGCACAACCAGCCAACACACCTGACAATGTGAGAGACGGGTGGCTCAGAATCAGGTGGACGCTGTGTGGAGGTGACTGGACGTGGAGCATATGTACCCCGAGTGCTTCTGTGGACGCAGACGTGAGGACCTAGTTGGTGCTTACCGCTGACAAATCACACGGCAGCTTGAGAATAAGATGGTTTGTCCAGGCTGAGTTTAAGAGTGAGAGCAAGTCCAGGATGGATAGTTGGCGAAATAGGCACTTGGATCAGAGTGGGTATTAGTAGAAGGCGCATCAGTACTTGCTGCTGCTTATCGAAGGCGCAAGATCGCGCGAAATAAAGTAAAGAGCACGAGCCCATCAGCTTCTATTGCAAGCGGGCTAGCAGCACTAGTGCAAGTGATCTTCGAGGCGTAGGAGAGGAAGGAATTTTTTTATTTTTTTTTTTGCCCTCCCGCAAGATCTCACTACAGGAAACAAAAAGCAAGCCAGAAAGCCCGCATTAAACTGCCCAGTATCATTGTTGTTCATCTTGCGTCAAACCCTAAGCCCGATTGAGCCTGGAGATCCTCCCTTCGTTTTCGAATTTTTGTTAGCCAGTGATAAATGGGAGCGATTGTCGGATAGCGACTGCTTAGAAATGGCCTTGCTGCGAAGACACGGGAACCATGCAGCGTCTCGCTAAGAAAATGAAGTGAAAGAAAAGCAGTGGGCCAACAAACATAAGAGCACCATCCACAAAATAGTAAACACAAATAAAGCCAAACGTGAGCCCTCGTCCACCCTACGACAGCTCCGAGGCCAATTACACCATCATCTCAGTTTAGGTTGAACCGCAGCTGCCCATAAGGTTAGACACATTCTCAAAAGTCGCGTGCGACAAGTACCAACTTTGCACGTCATTTTCAGTGTCTTTGCAAAAATTACATGCGATTGTAACGAATCATGTCATCACGCGCCGCGAGCTACGCGAGACGCTCGCTGAATACAGTCTCTACGGAACAAAAACGCGATCATAATGCCGAATTACCCGTCAATCGGCTCCCTGCTGAAATGCTCAGCCAAATATTCGAATACGCGTTGGACGAGTTACGGGACACCTGGCCATCGGACACTTACGATGATGTTCGTCTGGTCATTACGGGAGTATGCTCATGGTGGAGGGCTATAGCTATTGCCAATCCAGCTTTATGGAGCATCCTCGTGTATCAGGACAATGATGAGGTCAAGCTCTGGTCGAACCGTTGGACGCTGTTGTGTATATCGCGAAGCGGCGACTCCCCTTTGGATGTATCCATATCGGCGCTTATTGACAAGACAGAAGACGACGACGATTCCAGCGAGGAAAGTGATGGCGATGCGCAGTTCTCGCGTCTCTTGATTTTCATGAATACCATCAAATCCGTTTGGCGCAGAGTCAGTAGCGTCATTGTTCAAGTACACAGTTGGGAGGCTCTCGATGCCATATTCCCATTTCCTGAAGCTGGTCCTAAACTGCGCCATATCGAGATTGACAACACAGACTATCGTTGGGGCACTGGTTTAGTTCGCCTTCGTCTCTTCCCTCCCAACTTCGAGGGCAAATTCATTGCTCGCAATTACCCCGACGTCGAAACATTAAAAATATCTATCCATCGAATGTCAATCACTGAGATCTCCAGAGTCATGGAGTGCTTGCCGAACATTCGCTTCCTTCAGCTTCACCACCCTTCCTTCGGCATGCGTTATACCGAAATCCTCCCGTCTACCCTCCGCTTTTCCATGCCCCGCCTAGAAAAGCTCGTACTGGTGCAGTCATATATCTCTTCCACCACTTTCGATGCCCCAAATCTTCAGTACTTGGAGTATGAGCTTCCGATGGATGCAGAGGGAGAGTGCATCGACTTCTTCCCTTTCCCACTCGAACAGGAACCAGGCAAGCTGACATCACAGCTTCTTCAGCTCACCCTTGGCGATGTCAGAGGGTCACCTGACTTCTTCGAGCCGGCGGTTCGTCTTCTGCGTTCATATTCGGACGTCTTGGCCCTTCGACTGCACGGCAAAATGGCGCTTGGACGACTGCTTTGCGCTAGCTTTGGCGACAAAACGAGTATCACCAGCCCGGGAGCAAAGCACTTCGAAGGGTTGACAGCGCCCAGTGCACTCCGACGTTTGGAAATCAAAAGCTGGAACGTCGCCGAGGCAAACCAGTCTCTAGTTCAAATACCGGACCCCGCAGAGTTGACAGAGATAGCAGAGGTTCTGTTGGAACTTGTAAAGAACTCCTCAGAGCTCGTCGTCAAATGGTGGTCCCTCCATGATCCCACTAGGGTCCCGCATCCTGCATTCGCCGACCTCCGACAAGCGTGCGAGAAAATGACGAAGGATTATCCTAACAGGGTTTTCCTTAAATTAGCCTAGAAACTGTGACAGCGTCTCCACGCCCATGTACCGCGCAAAGAGTCATCAGGTGTCACATTTCGAAATGAGTCGAAGCGAGTTTGCCCTCAGTTGCACAGTAGGCGCAGTCCAGTCATGTCGTTCTCTCGAATCCGTGTCATTTTTAACAGTGACTTTCCATCAGTTCTGTTCCAGCTGCTGGCTCATGGCATGGGACCTCAATGCTAGAGGATAATCATCTCAACGTCTCGCAATCAAGGCGCGTGTACCCTAGCGATGATGATGATGATGATGATGTGATCAAATTTAAAGTGCGTGTCTGTGCCTGTGGCATATGACGCACTCGTATCTACGGTAGTTGATGTAATCTAAGCTGGGTATGTGGGGTATTGGGGATGTGTGTAATG
>Ga0307508_10002915_pt1 | contig 17683 bp, 14 predicted proteins | sample 9_EM_MG_FD_203089 | JGI IMG/M metagenome (GOLD analysis project Ga0307508, IMG submission 203089) | Populus trichocarpa ectomycorrhiza microbial communities from riparian zone in the Pacific Northwest, United States - 9_EM | ecosystem: Host-associated > Plants > Roots > Unclassified | place... | reverse complement strand
TTCACATCGTCTCCGTGGCCACAATCTTCTGGTTATACTGCACCTGCAAAGCACCCAAGTTCCTGGACCAGGCATGGCAGACAGTCGGACAACTGCACCGTGGCCAGGCAAAGATTTTCTTGGATGAAGCTGGCGAGATGGGCGACTTGGAGGTAGCTAGTTTGCCGGGTGCGGCGAGACATTGGACGAAACTTGTGGAGATTACGAGGGACGGCGGAATCGCCGTCAAATCCGACGATACTGAGCCATTGCTTGGTATGTTTTCATGCATCACACGTTCCAACCTCTATATCTTTGACCGGAGTAGGCTAACAGTTGACGCTGCACAGTAACGGAGAATCTCGTGGTCGATTCGGCATCTACGGCAAGCTACGCCGCCAGTAGGATGAGTACGAACGCAGAAAGCGAAGCCGAGTACGAACGAAGAATGCGAAACTGAGTAGGCCCACAGGTTGATGAGTGAGGGCGAAGTGGGGGAGCTTTGGGGGTGGGAACGAGCCACGGGTGAGGAGGATGGAATGGACGGGGAGGCTGGTGAATGAGATGCTAGTGCTGGCATCTTAAGATGCAGTGTAAGGTTAGAGAATTTCGTGTTGTGAGAAGCGATGGGCACTCCATATGTTGCGGCGGCTGCTTGTTGACGGGTCATGGAGCTCTTGCGAATGGGGCCGCGGTAGGGCATACCTAGGTATTGTGTGTTGCTGGGTAGAGGGTCTTTATGTATTCGTTGGAGATAATTCACTTCACAACATCGCGCAGAGTTGGAGGGGAATGCTCGGCGGAGAAGACTCCATCCCATGGCCATCTTTATGGAGGTGGAGGTGGGAGCTCAATGGGGCTCTGCATTACGTTACCAGGGCACCGTGCCACAACGCCACAGAGCGGCTAGGTGTGAGCCATCATCAATCAACGCGTATTGCTCGATCATACTTCACTCTATCGTTATGCGGTCAAATACGCGAAACGATGCCGGTGGGCCGGTACTAGCAGTGTTCGACATAGACCAGACCGGTCGGCCGACTTGCTCTGGACGGTCTGCCAAGACACCGACCCGACGTCGCATTTCACGGTCGGAATAGAAATTAGACCGTCCCGACAACGGTGTGGCAAAGTCGGGCAGACTATGTATCCTGATGTCGGCCGACGTCGGGATAAGTCTGGCTTGGCACCCACAAAACGATACATATGCAAGACCGACGTCGATCTACGCTAAAAATACCACGGGGTATCCAGAGGGTCATTCTCGCCGCTCCAGAAAACCTTCCGGCACCCCCAACCAAAACCTTCCAAATGCCGAGACCTCACGCCGTGACACATAATTTCTCCGCTCGCCTTATTACACTATCCTACTCGCTTGACTGCTTTCCTGCTTCCGCAATTTCCTGTACTCATGCTTGTTTGCGCATCCACCTGCCCAACCATCCGTGCACTTGTCTGCAGGTAGCTTGTCCACTTGCCAGATCATATTGCTCGCCCGCATCTCGCCCATCTAGCTGGAGTGTTGCTGGACTATCCATTACATCTGGGACCTATATCATGCCCCGGACGCGCGCGGAATGATCGCAGCCATCCTATCGGCATTTCCATACCGGTGGAGGCAGTTTAATGTCTGAAGGGCTGGCAGCGGGATGGCTTGATTGCAGCTACAAGGGATGATATCAGAGCCATTGAGAAAATGCTCAATGCACTGTGTGAGGAGGATATTGTGTAGCTTGTGAGATATGGTTTTTTTTTAAAAAAAATACACTTGTCTACAGCCTATAGACCATCGCGGCGGACTTGTTCCAACCGGTTACTGTCCACTGTCCGCAAATGGCCCATAGAGACTGTATGGAGTACGAAACTTCACCTTTTTGGGGTGACTTGGCAGACGTCGGCCGACGTCGGCCGACCGTCCCAGACCAACGTAGGGATGGTCGAGATCTGACATGACCAGACCCTGCGTCGGTCTGAGTACATCCCGACCCGACCCGACCTTACCTAAAATTGCTCCAGTCTGGTCTATGTCGAACACTGGCGCGCTGCGCTACTATAGCTGTCACGTCGGACATGAGCGGGAACTGGGAATGAGGCAGAGGGGAATGAGGTGGGACTGGGAACGTATGCCAAGCACAGGAAAGGGATAACCAGAATGGGAGTTTTCGAGGTTTTCGGAGTTCCCACAGTGTTTTCCTCTAGTTCGTTTCCGTTCTTGTGAAGGATTTCGGTATATTCATTACTCGCATGCGATGGATGATTTCGATGTTGAAGTGACCTGGGTGCGTACGCCTAGATATGGAAACTCTCAGCGCCAGCCGAAATTCACACAGCCACAAAGTCACACAGCCACACAGCCACCAAGTTACAAAGCCACTATTGCGGGGCACTCGCGGGCACTCGTTTTTCGTACCGAAAGGTGGAGTGACCGGCGCGGTGCCGTCGGTGCTAGTGTCCGTCCTCCACCTGCCCTCCCTTTTTTCTGTCGTTTAGTTCCTTATCTTTCTTTTGAGTGGTCGCCGATAGTTGGATAGAGAATACAACAGCTCGTCCCTTCCACTTCCCTCTGGTTCTTTTTCTCTTTTTCCTCGGTTTTCTTCGGTGAGTGCTACATCTCATCCTGCTCCGGTGCGTGCCGGAGAGGGGAGCAGCTTGACCCTTTCTCTCTCTTTCTCTTTCCTCTTCTTCTTTCTTTCAGTCTTCTTGGCCTGGGAGCAACCAGCGAAGAACCCTCTCTCCCATCGTAAAACCACAAAGCCACAAAGCCACAAAGCCACAAAGCCACACAGTCGACGATCCGTTCCGGGCCCTGTAGGGTATCCGTCCTCTTCGCCAGCCCGGAGGCCTGAGTCCGCGCTTCCCTCGGCCCGACTAACTCTGGGCGACCGCCAGGACGGACTGGACGGATGATTGACAGCCCTGGAAGTGCCAAAGATGTAAGTAACCATCATCTACAATTCGTTCATCACTAACACTTGCTTAGGTCCCATTGCACGTACAGGATTCAGGAAAGACGCACTCGGATACCTCTACCAAAAAACGCAATCGTACACCTTCAGCATGTTCTGTTTTCACAAACTTGGACCAGATGAAGATTTGCCCCCGCCAGCCATCCGCCAGAGTGACCTTGGGAGGCGTTCCGCAACACTACTCACGAGTTTCGTTCGAGGCGGAAGTGTTTAAAGCCATTCTTTTACGCTAGATGACTGTGGGACTCCAGGCGTCATGATAGCCCGTCTCTTCCGTCCTCAGGCTTGCCTAGGACTGGATTATGGCCGCTAGCCTTGGCAGTCTAAGGAAGGCCGTCCCGTAGATATTTTCAATGAGGACTAGACGGACTGCCGTGCCCCGCCGAGCCCGCCCCCCCCAACAGTCCCCAGGCGGGTACTCAGTTGCTTGCGGGCAGCCACGCCACTCTACAACTAGTCTGGATATAAAATCGATACCTACTGTATAGTCAAGGGTGGGTAAAAAAAAGTAGTTTTCCCGCTAACTGCATATTGCTATCATATCATGACGTGAAAAATACGTATTTTAACCGTTTTGATACGCGTACAGCAGGAAAACTACGTTTTTTTTTACCCCCCACCCCTTCACTATACAGTACCGAGGAGCACGAAAAGAAACCGAAAAGGATATTTAATTGTCATGGTGGTCGAACAAGAAATGGTAGAGTTACAGGACAAATCGCGCGCTCATTTTCTGTGATGTTTGGACGAGTATACACACGAGATTGGGAAGAACAACAGGAACGTACGCATGCGGCTAGGTAACCAGCCAGCAAGCGGAAGTTTGTATTCTCCACTGCGTTGGAAGGAATATTGTATATAGTCATCCAGCGTAAAAGAATGGCCTTGAACACTTCCGGATTGAATGCCACGGGACATAAGCAAGTGATAGGGATGAATAAATTGTAAATTTTGGCGACTTACATCTTCGGCATTTCCATCGAAGCTTCACCGTGGCCAGTGTGCTCTTCTCCGTTTTAGGCTTGCTACACCCAACTCGTCCGTTTTTGGGTGAATCCGGCGGACACATCAGCAAAGGGAACAAAACAGCCGACGTAACACACCAACACTCGCCAATGCGCCGCCGCCAATTGGTGGAGAGAATAATTCGGGAACGAAAGTGAGTCGTCGCTGGGAAGCTGAGCCCTCGGGGCGAACAACGACGCCACCGAGTGTTTCGTCTTCGGCATAGGCATCGGTACTGAGATCGCTGCTTGGCATTGGCTGGGTGGCGCCGGCGGGATGTCTGCCATTTCGGATGGAAACGGCAGTGGGAATACATCGTGGTTGGTGATAGGGGGCCTGCATTCGGCGGCGGCGGAATAAAAATTTCGAATTTTATTTACGCTGGTGGTGGTTAAGATTAGCCGACCGTGGGGGGAATTTTGAGGTAGAGAATTCGGCACGAGCGCGGAAGTACATAGTCAGCCTACTACACACACAAGATTAGCACTGTGTAAACAGAGATTTGTAGAGGCTTATGAGAGAGAGGTTATTCAGAGAGATAGAGGTGATCGTAGACGGGATGATCACAGCAAGAATAGTCACGGCGAAACGTAGGCGCGGCGGGAGCGGAGGCGGCAATTCTTGTTGTTATTATTGTATGTTGTATGTAAGAGATAAAGAAGAAGAGAAGAACTAAGTACAGAACAACCTTCCGCTGCCGCCTAATCGGGCACTCCCACAACTTTAGCCGCCCCGGCATCGTCACGGCGTCACCCAACTCCACCTCGCCTAATCCTCCGCCGGCGCCGTGCATGAGCGACGAGAGCTTTTCCAACAAGTGGGTTGCCCGCCCGGTCTCTGGCGGGCCCGGCAGTCTTCGGCAGTCCGTCCAAATCCTATACCAGGACGGTCTAGGGCAGTAGGGCCCGCGCCCGGGATGGGACCGTCCAAAAAAACGGCCAGGCCGGGCATGGCAGACTATTGCGAAGCTTATTGGAGGTATCGAGTTGGGTTTGTCGATCTGGTGGACCTGTGGTAGTGGAATAAGGATGAAATTTTTTAGGCCTTCTGTAACCCTAGGGTCACATTGGAGCAGATTGGTAACGTTATAAAAGGGAAGCAATAACATTTCTAACACGCGTATCCCAGCCCTGCGCCACCGCCTGCCTTTCCTGCAGCCGTCTCTCATTCTGCCACTGTCTTTGCTGGTATTGCAATATCTTAACCCCGCTGCCTACGGGAGCCGTCGAACATGCCAAATAAGGTCCCCAATAAGTTGCCAAGGCGTGGGCTCAACCGCACAGGTAGTTGAACAATCTCGAAATGCCGGTGGTCGTAGAGACGTGCGGTGGAATGAGTATGGGCGTCTCCGATACACCTCGGCTGCCGGTGTTTGTCCCTGGTGCGGTCCATTCTCGGAGATAGATGCTCATGGTCTGCGTGGTCTGCGTCCGACTCAAGCCCACACCTATTCTTCCTTTTCCGGTGTTCAATATGATCGAGACTATTTCGCGGGCCTCCACTAGAATTTTTCAACGCATCGTTCAGCTTTGCGGCATCTCTGATCATAGTTAGCACTCATTTTCCACATGGTATGCGTCTGACACAGGCCCGCACCTAATCTTCGTTTTCCGGTAATTAATGTGATCGGAATTGTTTAGTCCACCTCCGTTAGATTTGGCGAAGTGATCGTTCAGCTTTGTCGCACCCCTGATCACAGTTAGCGACTCATGTTCTGTGGGATATGCCTCCGAGTCAAGTCCGCACCTAATCTTCGCTTTCCAATATTCCATGCGACCGGAAATTTTTCTTCGGCCTCCACTAGGTCCCCCGAGGTCACCGTTCGATTTTGTTGCACCTCTGATCACAGTTAGCTACTCATGTTCTGCGTGGTATTCATCCGACCCAGGTTCGTACGTAATCATCTCCTTCTTGCATTCAATACGATCGGAATTTTTTCGTCGGTCACCGCTACATCCCGTGGTAGATCTCCGAAGACGATCGTTAAGCTCTGCAGCGTCCCTGCACACAGTTAGATACATTCTGATATCCTGCATCGTATTCATCCCGCACCTAATCTTCACTTTCCGATACACAATTTTGCGTCGGCCTCCGCCAGGTCTTCTGAGGTCGTCGTTCCGATATGTTGCGCCCCTGGTCACAATTAGCTACTCATTTTCTGCGTGGTATTCATCCGACCCAGGTCCATACGTAATTATCTCTTTCCTGTATTCAATACGATCGGAATTTTTTCGTCGGTCACCGCTACATCCCGTCGTAGATCTCCGAAGACGATCGTTAAGCTCTGCAGCGTCCCTGCACACAGTTAGCTACATCCCGATACCCTGCGTCGTTCTCATCCCGCACCTAATCTTCACTTTCCGATATACAATTTTGCGTCGGCCTCCGCTAGGTCTTCTGAGGTCGTCGTTCCGATATGCTGCGCCCCTGGTCACAATTAGCTACTCATTTTCTGCGTGGTGTTCATCCGACCCAGGTTCGTACGTAATCATCTCCTTCCTGTATTCAATACGATCGGAATTTTTTCGTCGGTCACCGGTATACCGTGTGGTAGATCTCCGAAGGCGATCGTTAAGCTCTGCGGCGTCCCTGAACACAATTAGCTACATTCTGATATTCTGCGTCGTATTCATCCCACACCTAATCTTCACTTTCCGATATACAATTTTACGTCGGCCTCCGCTAGGTCTTCTGAGGTCGTCGTTCCGATATGCTGCGCCCCTGGTCACAATTAGCTACTCATGTTCTCATGTTTTCATCCGACTCAGGTCCGCACCTATTCTCTGCTTTCCGATATTCCATTTTTCGTTTGCCCCCGCTAGGTCTTCCGAGATCATCCGGATTTGTTGTGCCCCTGATCACAGTTAGCTACTCATGGTCTGCGTGGTATATCCGACTCGGGGCCACACACATCCTTCTCTTTGTGGTATCCAATACGTCGGAATTGTTTCGTTGGATTCTCCCTGATCGTTCTTTGCCCTACCTACTTTCGTCACCGTTCTATTTATCAGCCCGTCATCGTCCATATGGTGTTCTAGGCAACCACACCCTCACTCTGAGTACATCTCTACGTGGCGCAATATCGAGGCTTTGCTGGGCTGTGCCTGCGCAGTTTTACAGGGTACTGGGAGCAGAAAGTTTGAACGCCTCATTGCCAAGATGATGATATCATATCTAGAACCAGAAATGCACATATGCGATAAGCGAGATGAGGTGAAGGTGATGACAGAGATGGGGATCGGGGGCTGCGTTGCTGCAGGGGTGCCCACTCATACTACTTTCAGCATTCGTTAGATAAGCCACAGCCTGACATATTATCTAATTGTTAGATAAATAAAATTAAAATTAAGAAGCGAGCCCCATCACGTGCATGCAATGAGTAATGGCGCTGACAACCAGGACAATTGGTACCAACTATTAATGGTTAATGTCTTTACTAGTGTCTTAACTAGCGCCGTGCGTGAAGTCCAACGAAGGGATGTCAAATGAAACAAACATTGAAGCCAACCAGACAGCACAAGGAGAACTGCTACGCGATCGCGACTAGAACAGCTATACGTACGCGGCGTGAACGACTACTAATCAGGAAAAAAAAACTCTACTGACGCTTCGGAGGCACGATAGAAAGTCGTGCTGCGCGAAGCCCAACTTACCAGAGCAGTTTTATACACTCGATTCTCGCGCAGTTAGCGATGCTCTCGCTGGAGCTGCCCACACCATTCTGAAGATCGCACTTACATCACTTTTATTTAACGGGAAAACTCTATATATACCCCGCGTTGAATCGCATCGCTAAGGGCATCGCCCTTGTCATTCGCGCTTCATCGCGAAGTACAGAGACCTTATCTTTGAACGGTAAAGTGCATCGCTATTGCCGTTTCATTACTTCGTAGTCCCCAATGGAGTCAAGAACTACCTCGTTATCGCCGTCGTCTTGCGTCGAGAAGTGCGTCGTCATTGCCGTCGAATTGTCCCGAATTACGTAGAGAAGTGCAACCCTATTCCTGTCGAGTTGCCCCAAATCGCCACGGAATGTAGAGAACTTACCGTAGAACCGTATCCGTAGAAGTGTCTGAAGTGGACCGTTACTGCCGCTGTGTTGCGTCGGGAAGGGCATCCTCTCCCGTCGAGAAGCCAGTCATCATCGCCGTTTTCTCGGGCCGAGCAGTCCGTCGTGTCGAGGAGTGCAGCATCATTGCTGCCGTCTCGTGCTGAGAAGAGCGTCGCAATAGGTAGCAATCTCAGGAACGGGAATTAGCGCTGTCGTCATTGTGATAAATATGGTCGTGATAGTAGTTGGCTGGTAATTCTTTTCGGCGATGACGCGGTTATTGGTGGCGGCATTGTCAAGTGTCCACTAACGGATGTACAACGATCACGTTCCTACACTGCATAGTACTTTTTTTTTGTTTATTCATACTCGCATGCGACCTATAGATCATGGCGCGTACGTTCGCCCGGTTTTCCTGTCCGCAGTCCGCGCAAGGCGGCTCGTTGCAAGCTCCCCTTTGCCCTCCGCCCAGGCCAAACACTACATAGTACAATGGGGTATATACTTTCATACCTGCACTGAGCGCCAAGGCTGTTTTAATCCCAATTATTATGGCGCAGTTATTGCCCGAGTGCGGCTAGTGGCTACAACGCAGCTCCCCGATCGTCTGGCTTTCAAGGCGCAGCCTGCAAGCATTCACTGAACAAACTGGGCAGGGCATTGATTAGGCAGCACTACCTAGGTAAGTGAAGGACGACTCGATGCGGCGCAATACCAATAATGGCCCGGCGCAATACCACAACATCGCAATGTCGCGGAATCAGAAACACTGTAGGCACCAGACCTCAACCGACCGATATTTGTTCAATCAAGATAAATAGGGCCAAACCGACCGCAGAAAGTAGAAGGATATTCTTATTACATCAAATTAGGGGGTTAAACCGATTACCAACCGTACCTGAGCAGGCAAACTGACAAACAGTTCCTTACAAAGAGAAAAGTTGTCATGGAATATCGAATTGGGAATAGCACATATCGATTGTGTCTCATTAGTTATTGTTGGCACGATGACGATAGCCTTAGCCTCCTTCTGTCACCCCCGCCACTATCAGCCCCTATCAGCCCACTATCAGCCCCTATCAGCCCACTATCGGCCGCTATCAGCCCACTGCTTACATATCCATCAGCGCAGATCAGCGCAGAGATGACCATCCCTGCGGCCGCAGCGCCGGAGGATGCATCCGCCTGCCTATCTATCTACATCTTCCTGCACAATTTATTAAGTGACCGAGGCACCCAAGCTATCCTGCAGACGGCGTAGCCTCCGTCGGTGCCACATATGTACAACTATGTCACTAGGCAGTGCGCCCCGCAATTTTTGACGTCCATCGATCGGCTCCGGCAGCCGGACGTTGTCTAGTGGCTTCTGTCATCTGATCTGCGCGCAGATGCCGATGGCCCGTCTCCTGAGCCCGCCGAAGGAATACATAGGTTAGCTCTGTGTGAGACTGGCACGGTCTTGGGTGTTCCCAGCTTCTCAGTTGCGTTTGAATTGAGTTTTCCTATAAGGGGCGGCGTCCTCCTTGGGGTTTCTTCTGCAGCCAACCTTTATTTCTTCAATTGCATTGTTGGCCGCAAGGAGTCCCCTTGTTCCCTCCCGCGCCTCGCTTATTTCCCTCCTCGGTTCCACATCGCGTCTCAGCACACCCTACCCGGCCAATGCTTCCCAGCCGTTCAAATGATCCACCAGCACCACATCCGAGGCCGTCCACAGATCGAGGGACAAGACCACTCACGCAGCCATGGTCTACTAAATGCTCCGAGAAACCCCAGAAGCATTGGCCGTTCGCGCTGACGACACACATGGCCGAATTGTGAGAATGGCATCTCCCGCGCCCAGGCTTTCATATCGCCTGCAGAACCACAAGCTAATTGCTCATGTGATCGTAGGGACACTTTAAAACAGTTGCGAAGCGCGATGCACGGCGCCTCGCTATTCGGGGAAGAGATCGGCGTTGTAGTTTTAAGAACCCTTCCTGACACGATTGAGGCTAGCTTCTGCGAGAGACCAGAGCTCTTAGAACCGCCTGAGGTATGTAAATCCACCGGATCGTTGGATGGTCTGACTGAGGCTCAACAAATGGTGATAAATAGGAAGTGCCGAAGTTCCAACTATTGTACGGAACTCTGTTTGCCGTGCCCTTGTCAGTTGGGTGAATCTTGCTAAAAGCTCATGTGGCCAGCTATCTCACGATGACCTCCGAGGGAAAGCTTTGCATCCCAATAAATATTTTTCGGCAACTCACATTATCTTATGAGATTCCGGTGGCGTTCATCCAGACAATACTCAACCACAATCGATATCTTGGTCATACCAGCTTTGGAAGTAGGCGGCAGCCTTCTACCCCGACATGTGATCTCATACAAGGTAGATACCTGCTTCATGTGGATAGCAACCGAAAAATCCGATTGACGACGGATAGACTTCTGGTACACACTTCCAATTCGTCTCCCGATGAAGTGCACCGACCCTAAGAGGGCGCACCGAGACTACAACACTGGGGCATATCAAATGAATGCTTCCAATTATCTCCACCTTCACCTCCAAAAAAATGATATCCGACACTTCCACCTCGCCGTCCTCTGCAGACATGACCTAGTCAGCAGGAAGACGACGGTCATTTGCGTTAACTTTCATTCCCATTCAATACAGCCAATAGATGTAATCCATCAAAGGGTTCTGCATGCATTGGAAGATGGCGGTACCGATATGATCGACAGGAACCCTCTTTGGGTAAATATTGTCTACATCGGGCAAGTGCTGCAGTGGTGGAAGGTGACGTTGGAGTGTTTTGCGGGGGAGCTGAACTGCTATGTACAGTACTGATCTAATTCCCCCTTACATCACTCATTCATCTATAATCTTGAGTATCTTGAAGGTATTGACTTACTACTGGCGATGCTGACTGTGCACGTCGGGTAGGAGAAACAGATCGAGGACAAAACGACAGAACAGGCAAAGCCAAAATTTCCGTCGAGTGCCAACATAGCGAGAACAGCCGCGGCTGAGTTGAAGAACCGGAGGTCGACTGCAATGCTGGAGATAACTCGGGCGCTTCATGCCATGGCTGCCCATTGCCTGCGCTACAAGACAGAACTTGACACAATTTCGGTCGTGGTGATGGCTGTATTGGAACAACACGAGGAGATATCCGATCAACTGAAGCTGGGTGCTTGCGAGAAGGACAGAGTGAGGAGGGCGATGAAACAACAGCTCGCCGAGGTTGCCGCGATTACCAGATCGCTGGCAGAGTTATCGAAGAAGACAAAGAATGCGTTGGCCCTGGTTAGTGTTGACGGGTCCATTCTCTCCCTATCGATGTCTGCGAGAAACCATTCATTCCCTGAGAGTCGTAGTTATTCCATTCTGTCCAAGCCGATTATGACCAGCAACAAATCGTCAACGGCGTCGCACTTCAGAAGATCTCGCGGGCGAGCCAAGCCGAGGCCAAACAGACGAGAGAGGACAGCTGGGCGATGAAAACGATCGCCGTTATGACGATGTTCTTCCTTCCCGGAACTAGCGTCGCAGTAATTCCCACTACCCGACTTTAGCCTCTTGTTGAGCTCAAGCTGATAGACACCTATCCGTTAGGCTATTCTAGCACTACCGTATTTCCAGAAAATAGGGGCCAATATGACGATATGGATATGGGCCTTGCTGGCGGTAGCGTTGACTGTGACAGTTCTCGGACTGTACCGTATGCTCTCCAGGCGAAAGGGTTCGGGGCGGAGGGATTTGGAGGCAAGTGTTGATGCGGCTCCCGAGGATGGAGGCGGCCGGGGCGAGGGAGAGAGGAGAGCGTAGGTAGGAGAGGGTGGGTATGATGGCGGTTATTGGTTACGGGGGTCCAAATAGTAGAAAATCTGATGGTCGGTTGGTACTACACTAATTTCAATACTATCACAATCCACAGCCAGCCATGCAATGCCAATTAAGTTTTTTCATGCTGTTCACAGACCTACTTTAGATTAATAATCCTCTTCAAGGGCCGTAAAGCTTTACAATTTTAATCTGGAATTAAAATTGTATGATAGATAGCGTTGTCAGATCACCTCCTGTTGTCAGGTTATCGATTGGAGCGTTGGTTGTTGAGGTATTTACTGAAGAGTGGTGATGGTAGTGGCGGTAGTGGCGGTGGTGGCGGCGGAGGAAATAGATTTTTTTTCTGTTTATTCGTTACTCGCATGCGACCTAGATAGATCATGGCTTTTTTTTTTGTTTATTTCCGTTTCCTGTCCGCTGTCCGCGCAGTGGCGGCTCGTTGCAAGCTCCCCTTTGCCCTCCGCCCAGGCCTGTCCCAAGAAGATGTGATACGCACCAAGGAGACTACAAAAGAGAGGAGAGCGAGCGTGAAAGACAAAGGAAAAGACGAAAGAAAGGCGCTGTACACCCCCCTAAACCGTTCCCGCGGACGCCATGAAGTCGGGCGTGGGGAGGAACAGTGGAGTCCCCCCAGCTTCCGGCTCCTCGGCCCCCGCTCCCAGCTCCTCCAGGAACTCCCGCAGCTCCGCCTCCGACACCTCGCTCACTCCATCCTCCTCGGCCGGCACCCGCCTTCCCACATCCGTGGTGGAGAGAAAGTCTAGTACTGCCCGCCCACACCTCTCGTCCGCCAAGAGGTTCCGGATCTTCCACCGGTCTTTCCCCTCCCCCGTCTCCTTCCGTACCTCTGCCCACAGGATCTTCTGCTGCGCCTTCCACTCCGGACACGCCTTGAAGAGGTGCTCGCGCGTCTGGTTCGGGTACCGGCACCACCAACATTGCGGGGTGGCCCGATTCTTCGTCCAGTTGAGGTACTGCCCCGTCAGGCAGTGCCACGTCTTGGTCTGGTAGAACCATGAGGCAATCCTCTTGATGCCCCCAGCTACCGTGCCGTCTGGCCGCTGGCTTTCCGGCATCTTATATTTCTTCTTGGAGGTCCGGCCTCCCGCCCACTGGCGCACCTCCACCCACTTTTTCTCCGAAATCTCCCACTTTAGGTTCGCGAGGGACCGCGGGGTGCGCTGGCCACCATCGGATTTCGGTGATGATACCTGGCCTGGCCCTGCGTAGTGTAGCAATGTGCTTCCACGCCTGGAGGGCGTACTGTCACCCGGGGCCAGGTTCATCCGAAGCCATGCGCCGGATAGCTGCTTGCGCGTCCGAAAAGATGGTGACTCGCTCTGGGGTCGTGTTTCTTCTCGATGCTTCTTCAATGCGCGGGCGAGGGCGGCGCACTCCACGTCATACGCCTCCTGGTTGTATCCCATGTGGGTTTTGATGCCCTTCCAGGATTCCCCCTTCTTCCAGACCACCGCATAACCGGCAGCTCCGTCCTCCATTCGCAACCCGTCCGTGAACATAGTGAGTCCAGGCCGGGCCTTCTCCGCTGCTGCCTTGGCCTCGGCTTCCTCCTCTTGGATCAGCTCCGCGTCGAGGGTTTCCAGCTCCTCGAGCAGCACTATGTTATCCGTCCTTCTGGCGTAGGTGAGGGCGTTTGTGAGCCTCCTCCCGATCCCTGTTGGGGCGCCGATAATCTCCTGTGCCTGGTCTCCCTGCGGTAGACTCAGTAGTCGTAGGCCGAACCGCCACTGCCTGTTTTCTGTTCGAGCTGTGCTGTGGCCGCTCTAAGCCGCGACTCCATTGACAGGGCTCCCAGGTTGGTCGTCTGGAAGCTGCCTGTAGTCGCCCGTGCCTTCTGGTTGACCAGAAGCTGCAGCTCGTCTGCCTGGCCCGTGGTGCCCCGGACATGGTCTCCTTTCCACCACAGCTCTGATCCAAACATGGCGATTGACTGGATGCAGACAGTCATTACTTTCCTGCAGTTGGCCGGTGAGAGTCCCATCTGCCCAGTGAGCCACCGGAGTCTTGCCATTGCCTGCTTGCCCTCCTTCATCTGAACGGCGTGGTGGTCCTTGAGTGTGAGCTGGGAGTCTAGCTATACCCCCAGCCACCGCGTCGCCTCCCTGTTGAACGGGATGGAGTTGGTGCCCACTGTGACTGTCGCCGTGGTAGTTCGCTTCTTCCTCTGAAACAGGGCGGCCTCGGTTTTGCTGTGGTCGAAGGTAACACCATTTCCTGCTGCCCATTCCAGCGCTACCGCTGCTGCCGCTGAGAGCATGGCCGCGACCACCTCGTCATCCGTCCCGGCCGCCCACCATCCGATGTCGTCCACAACGGATAACCCGTAAACGCCCGGCACCACTTCCTCCGCTTTATCGAAGATGGCGGACGGGTACGTGACAAAGAGGATTGGAGCTGCTGGCGACCCCTGCGGGATACCTGTGTCCACTGGGCTGGCCCCGCCGGTTATGTCATCCAGCACCAACTTCACCTGCCGGTCGGACATGAAGCTGGCGGTCCATCTGGTGAGGTCAGGCTCGATTCCCAGCGTCTCCATCCGCTTACCCAAGTGCACTCTGCTGACATTGTTGAAATCCGACTTGACGTCCATGAACAGCCCCCCTGCCACCATCTTCCGCTTCCACACCTGCTGCGTGCGGTTCATAAGCACCACCACTGCGTCCACGCACGACCAACGCTTCCAGCAGCCGAATCGCCCGTCGTGCAAGCCGCGCTTGCGTTCCAAGTGGTCTGCGATCAGGTGGGCTGCTGTGCGTTCGAGCAGCTTGCTGACAAAGTCCAGGAGCGAGATCACCCTGTAGGCCCGGACCTTGGAGTAGTCTGGCTTTCCCGGCTTGGGAATGACCACTCCCTTGACTGTTTTCCAGAGTTTTAGTTAGTGTCCAAGCCGGATACATGCCCTTATCAGCTGGGTTATTCTCTGCTTGTCCTAGTGCCAAAAGATCTTGACGATTCCCGCCGATATCCTGTCGTCGCCTGGGGCCGAAGCGTTTGACGCTCTCCCCAGGACGGTTCCTACCAGGTGAGTATCTACCTTCTCGAAGGCGCGTCCTCCTGGTCTAGGTTCATAGCCTACCAGTGGCGCGGCTGGGAAGTGCGCCTCCAGGATTGCCTGCTCGCGATCGAACCGCCCCTCCACCACCGAGCCGTCTTCCCGCACGAGTGTCTGGCCAGCTTTGTCGATTCTTGGCTGCGTATATCCTGCCGCTGTTCAGACGCCATTGCCACTGCTTTCCTGGAGGAATCGGTTCCGGCAGTCCCTTTTCGCCTTCCGGATTGCTCGCCGGAGCTCCCGGCGCGCCTCTTGTATCCGGCTCATACCGTTGGGCCTTCTGGTTCGCCTGGCTTTCCCCAGAGCTTTTCTCAAATCTTGAGCTCCGGGGTCCACCACCTCTTGGACCGGCTGCACCACCTCTTTGCCCGCCGGGTCCCATCCACTGACATCCCACCCTGTCATTCCTCCACTGGTTTTCTCCGGGGAGCCTGCCTCTCCCAGGAGTTCCCACTTGATGAGCTCATGGTCAGAGCCCGTCGCCTGGCCCCGGCAGATGCGCCAGTCCAGCTCCATGTCGGCGGAGGAGAGCGTGGGGTTAATGATCGAGAAGATCTCCGCCCCCGCCCCCATACGCGTCTCCTCCTAGGTGTTCCAGACCGTCAACCCATACTCCCCAATGAGGTTTTCCCAGAAGAGGTTGTTTAGATAGATCATGGCGAGGCATTTGTACAGTCCGTTTCCTGTCTGCAGTCCGTGCGTGGCGGCTCGTTGCAAGCACCCCCTTCGCCCACGCCTGTCCCAAGAGAAAGTGGTCGCGAACCAAGGAGAATCACAAAAGAAAGAACAAGGGAAAAGCATGCACAAGCATCCCCTACTCCTCGTCTGTCGATGCCATGAAGGGCGGGGTGGGTAGCGACAGTGGTAGTCCCTCCCCGGCCGCCGGCTCCCCCCGGCACCCAGCGCCTCCGCCTCCTCCCTTCGCTCCTCTTCCCGCTCCTGGCGCTACCGGAGCTCCAATTCTGACACACAGCTCCCTGCGTCGTCCTCCGCAGCCGGCACCAGCCTTCCCACATCCGTAGAAGAAAGGAAATCCATCACCGCCTGACTACACCTCCCATCGGCAAGTAGATCTCGGATGATGATCATCCACCGGCTCTTCCACTTTCCGGTTTCCTTCTGCACTTCTGCCCACAAGATTTTCTGTTGGGCCTTCCATTCCGGACACACCTTGACGAGGTGGTCTCTCGTTTGCGTTGGGCACCGGCACCACCAGCACTGAGCGGTGGGCCAGTTCTTCGTCCACTGGAGGCACTGCCTGGTCAGGCTGTGCCCAGTCTCCAACTGGTAAAACCTCGAGGCGAGTCTCTTGGCGCTCCCAGGAGCCGTACTAGTCTGTCTGGCCGCTGGCTTTTCGGTATTTTGTACTTCAGCTTGGAGGTCCGGCCTCCAGCCCATTGTCGAGCCTTCACCTACTTCTTCTCGGAGATCTCCCGCTTGAGGTGTGCGAGAGATCTGGGAAGCGGCACCGAGCGCGCCTCCACACTGTCCGAGTATGCCAGCCATTCCACGCCGCGGGCATCAGGCTCCTTGCTGCCAGCTTGGCCTATTCGTCGGCCTTCTCATTTCCTGCCACTCCTATGTGCGCTGGGCACCCTCTGATCTTGATGACAATGCCCGGCCTGGCTCTCCGCAGCATTGCGATGTGTTTTCGTGCCTGGAGCGCGTATTTATGGCCGAGGTCAGGCTCCTCCAAGGCCATCCGTCGAATGGCCGCTTGAGCATTGGTAAAGATCGTGATCCGTTCCGGAACTGTCGATCTCCGTGAGGCAGATTCCAGCGCGCGTGCGTTGGAATAACCTCTCGTTGCAGGAGTTCGTATTAGTATAGTCTTCTGGATTTGGCGCTTGCGCCTTAGAGTTTGTTGAGGACACGATTGCGTAAGGCGCAAGCGGGGAGGTGTCAGAAGAATCGTTGTTCTGCGGGTGCTTTCCCTCTCTCCTGTTCAATACTTATCGAATACTACAACAAAGTTGTGAACCACTTGAACTACCAGAATTCATACGCCTTGTGTTTCCTCATCTCATACAGCATTCAGACTGATCGAACTCCTATCTTTCACTTCTATCCTCATCGCTGATAGGTATTCTTTCAACAGCGGGCGAGAGTAGCGCACTCCGCATCGTAGGCTTCCTGGTTGTAGCCCATGTGGGTCTTGATGCCCACCCAGGCCGACCATTCTTCCACACCACCGCATATCCGGTAGCTCCGTCTTCCAGTCGTGACCCATCCGTGAACATAGTGAGTCCAGGTCTCGGCTTCTCTGCCTCCTCCTTGGCTTTGTCCTCTTTAGTAGCTCCGCGTCGGGAGTCTCTAGCTCCTCTAGCAGGATCGTTCCCTCCGGGTGGAGGAAATAGTGGGTCGTTAGTTACAAAAGTCCAAATGGAAAATTTGGTGTTCACAGAAATCTGCACCGCGACCACTCCTGTTGTGTGGCAAACAACGCGTCTCCACATCCTTCCAGGTACCCATCAACACCACCTGCTCCTTCATCAACACCTATGATCGATTCATATTCACGCTGTGTTATAGCAGTCTTTGTTAATACTTCGGTTACTATAGCTGTGTCAGAATAATGGGCGTCCGGAGATGACGGACCGGAGACGGCGTCCGGAGATGACGGACCGGAGGCGGCACATCCGGAGATGACAGCTGCCCGAGTCTCCCGAGCACCGGCTCAGGGGACAGTCTTCCGTCTTTCCCCCTGGCGAGTCCCTCAGGCCCGTTGTATATAGAGAGAGTGTTCCTCCTTCGAAGTTGTATCAATCAATCAGTTCACTACC
>Ga0307508_10002914_pt1 | contig 17687 bp, 9 predicted proteins | sample 9_EM_MG_FD_203089 | JGI IMG/M metagenome (GOLD analysis project Ga0307508, IMG submission 203089) | Populus trichocarpa ectomycorrhiza microbial communities from riparian zone in the Pacific Northwest, United States - 9_EM | ecosystem: Host-associated > Plants > Roots > Unclassified | place... | reverse complement strand
AGAAAAACGTTTGTAGCTGCTCATACCTCGGCACACCGCTATTATTACCCAGCGCGCCATAGGAAACCCTTAGCTTGCCGGTGGAAATAATATGGCTGAGTGGTTGAAAGAAGCTCTCTTCCGAAAAGCGCCAGCCGGCAGAAGCCGATGGAAAATACCCCCATTGATGTCCCGGTGAAAAGCGGGAAGAGCCATCGGCCCTGAAGCTTGCCTCAAACAAATATTTATCGTGGATAGTATAGTTAAACCTGCCGATATAAGAGCGCATTCCCTCGTCGCTTGAATTGCCGGAAATAGAAGGCGGCAGTGTATTGCTGCTGTTATTGCCAATTTCGGTAATGCGCCCGTCGAGGCGGCCGCCGGCGCCGGCGCTAAAGCCCCGGTCGAGCCAGTACTCTTCGGTATACACACCCATCACACTCAGCTGGTGCCCTTTGAACAGCTCCCGGGTATAATCCAGTTTTCCCTGTAGCAGTGTTTTATATCCCTGCAGAGAACCGTTTCCCAAAGAAGAAGTAGCGGGGTATTCTTCAAAGACGGAGCCGCCGGTTTGAAAATTGTACAGATTCACGCCCAGGTCGGTATAGCTTTTCTGGAACTGGTTGTAATAACGCAGTGAATAATCTACCCGCGCGGTCAGTCCTTTAACGGGCGCCCATGCCACATAGCCAACACCGTTGAACTCCTGCCTTTGTACGAAGTTATGACGGCCATTGATTTCAGCATACAGGTTCGGCGCATTGGCAGCCTCTCCATAGGCCATAGCGCCGCCATACTGGCCAGTGGCATAATTATACGGCAATAACCCCGTTATGGCGAATACAAGCGGCGCGTTGGTATTTGAATAATCAAGAAAGCCGTTTGCCATACCAAAGGTTTGGTTGCTCCATTGTCCGTCTATACGGGCGCCTGCCGTTATATTCTTACGAATCTTATAATCGAGATTGGTGCGAAAATTATAGCGCCTGTAATCATTATTGATTAAATATCCCTTCTCGTCGTATACGCCGGTGGAGATAAAATAATTGCCGTTTTCATTGGCCCCGGCAACAGAAATATTATTGGTGACAATCTTACCATTCCGGGTAACATAATCCAGCTGGTTTTCATTCGGAAACCTGACCGGGTCCACCATGCTCTGCGACAGCCATTCGTCGATGGTGCCATCATAAAAAGCCGGTTGCGTGCGGCCATTACGCGATGCCCGTTGTTCCAGCGTAAGCGCCATCGCATAGTCTTCCAGTATATTGTAAAAACGGGTGGGCTTTGCGCCTGCAAAAGTGCCGGTATATTTTATCTGCGGCTTTTTGAGTCCCTTGCCCGATTTGGTGGTAATAAGAATAACCCCCGTGGCGCCGCGCGAACCATATACCGATGCCGCCGCTGCATCTTTTAATACAGAGATGTTCTCCACATCATTGATATCAATACGGTTGATGTCTACATCGGGTATACCGTCTACCACCACCAGCGGGCTGGTATTGGTGCTTGAGCTGGGCGAGCTCAAGCCCCGGATAAGCAATTTGGCGCCGCTGGCCCCGGCCATGCCCTGGCTTTGCTGTACCGCCAGCCCGGGCACCAGGCCCGACAGGGCGGTAGATAAGTTGGTGACCGTACGGCCCGATATTTTTTCATCGATATTCACTGATGAAACCGCACCCGTCAGGTTTACTTTTTTCTGGGTACCGTAGCCCACCACCACCACATCCGTGAGCTGCCTGTTTATCTCCGTCATTGTAACAGACAGCTGTGTTTGTGCGCCAACGGTTAGCTCCTGGCTGCTGTAGCCAACAAAGCTGAATACCAATACGGCATTGGTATCGGGAACGCCAATCCTGAACAAACCGATCTTGTTGGTAGTAGCGCCTGTAGCAGTACCTTTTAAAAGTATATTAACGCCCGGTAAGGCAGCGCCCCTGGCATCAAGAACAGTTCCTGTTATTACTGTATCAGCCGGTGCATGACCGGCGGCCACCAGGCAGGGTGAAAACAACATGAAAGACAGGAGGAATAGCAGACAACATAAATTTTTTGTCATACGGCAGTTGGTTGATTGGCTACTAAAATTGGTTTGATTATACGCTTAGACCAAAGTTATAGGACGGACATAGCAGACGAATGGAATATACAACGATTAAGATGGATTATATTATGAGGTAACCAGAAATGTCCATTAATGGATCTGTTCCCAGGAAGTGATACGATACCGTATTATTTTTTTATTACCATTGCGGCTGGTAGCGCCTTTGTTCTTCTTCCAGCTTAATGTTATCCAGTTATACTGGTCTTGCTGGTAGTCGAATGTATAGCCGTTGTCTTCAAAAAGATGGACAGATCTATTACCGGCATCGCCGTATACCCTGCAGGTAATATCAAAGACGGTTTCTTTTGTGATATACTCCACCGGCTTCGCCAGCGGCAGGATAGCGCCTTCTTTTACAAACATCGGCACCTCATCCATACTCATAGTGATAGCATATTTCTTACCACCCTCATACCTGCGGTTGGTATTAAAATCAAACCAATTGCCCGGTGGAAAATAAATATCACGGGTAGAAGCACCGTCGATAAAAGGTGCGCACATAATATTTTCACCCATCATATACTGGTTGTCGATTTTCCACGTGGCTGAGTCACCGGGATAATCCATCACCAGCGCCCTGAACGGAGGCGTGCCGGTAAAATGATAATCGGCAAATGCAGCATATAAATATGGGATCAGGCGCATCCGCAACTCAATCAGATTTTTTGCTTTCAGCTCCAATTCTTTCCGGTTGGGCAACAGCTCATCCTTATTGTTTTTATCCCGGTTATACTGGTACCAGGGAAGGTTTTTAAGAAACCAGCAGTCCACCACCATATGCGAAGACATTAAAGAAGATTGCAGGCGGCGGACCAGGTCGCTGTCGGAGCCGGTTTGCCGCACTTCGGGCGACCAGTTGAGTCCTGAAAACCCGGAATTAACGATCATGCGTACAAAACTTGCATGGTCATACATATCAGTATACAGCGCGGTGCTGTAGGGCGCGGCAAAAAGATAAGAGGCCCTTGCTTCGAGCATGGTGCGCTGGTTTTCTTTTTTGTATTGATCCAATATTGTTTTCTGGTACAGCAAACCAAAGATTTGTCTCATTTGCTCGCCATCCAATCCGGAGGGGAATTGTGTCATATCCGGGAAGCTCCATTCGGCGTTTGCCTCATTGTAATAGGCACCGTCGCATTCATCCAGCTTAAAAGCCGATATACCCTTCTTTATAAAATGGGTGTTGTGATAGCTGCCGAATATTTCGCGGGTCCGGGGCAGCACAAAATCGGGGACCGCACCTTTCCATACCGCATAGTTGCCGGAATAAGGCACTATGCTATCGAATATGGGCGATGTAGGGTGCACATAAGCATGTTCCCACAGGTTTAGCTTGTAATGCCTTCCATGCATGATATCTAACAGGCTGTCGGGGTTAGGATATTTTGACTTATTCCATGTATAGGAACAGGAGTAAGCAGCCGACTGCCAGCCGGGCTCCAGGCCAAACATATCGCACGGGATATGTGTATCGCGGAAATAGCTGGAAAAGGAAGCGACCTCGGCGGCAGTGAATGTATTTTTGGCGCGGTACTTAAACCCCAATGCCCATAGCGGCGGTATAGCACCGCCTCCCGAATACAGGTTATAGCGTTCTACCACATTTTTCATTGACGGCCCTTCAAATACCAGCAGCTCGATGCCTTTTGCGCCCTTCACCTGTATTTCTACATTATTTGACGACTTGTAATTTTTATTATACAGGGCAGAGAGCGTAGAACCGGGAGCGGCGGTATCTATCGCCTGTTTAATGTTGACGGTCTCCGCCAGCTTATGCTGCGAGCCCATATAGAAATTAACATACCTCGACGTATTGACTAAAACACCATAGCCTTTTGAAGAAATATAAAAAGGAAGCGGGGCATGGCTGAAACCGATGTTCCCTATCGTCCAACTATTGGTGCGTATCTCCCGGCGGAGACCGCGTTGCTCAAATGTATTAACCTGCAAGCCAAAACCATACATACGCTCGGTGGGGTCCATGACCAGCTCAGCGGAAATGCCACCCAGCACCTGGCTGAATTTGATATCGTTTAAAATACCCGGCATTTTATCGCCTGCCGGCATATTGTTTAAGCCCGGCAGCAGGGCCGAATCTTTAAAATCCGCCGGTGTAACCTTTTCTGTTTCGCCGTACACAATTTTCCATATGCCGGGTGCAATTTTCACGATTTGCTGGGCCCGGGAATGCTGTATACACGCCAGCATCAGAAATACCAATATTCTTCCTGCGATGGCAGCTGTAGTTTTGAACATGTTTCTTATTTAAAATCGGACAAGCAATAAATAGCGCCAAAACTATTTACAAGCCTCCATATCGTAATGGAATATCAAACGATTAAGATAGATTATCTTATGGCGGCCATCGAATTAAGAAAAAAAATAACATGTTTTAGAAAACTGCGCTTTTAACCTTTAGTATACCATTAAATGACCTTTAGTATCCCTTTAGTTGACCAGGATTTGACAATAATCCCGGATGGGCTACAGCTGAGCTGGCAAAAGGCGGCGTTTGCATTATATGCTTTTGACAGACAACAGCTTATGAAGTTTTTTATAGCCGGCACTTCATATATACCTGCTTTCAACTAATTTCAGCCCGTTATAAAAACTTACACCATGGGACTTTTTGACAAGCTCAGCAACGAGTTTATAGATATTATAGAATGGGTAGATGCCTCCAGCGATACGATTGTCTGGAAATTTCCCCGATACCATAATGAGATTAAAATGAACAGCAAGCTCACGGTGCGCGAATCGCAGTGGGCTGTATTCATGAATGAGGGTGTTATTGCCGATGTTTTTTTACCCGGCATGTATACGCTTTCTACGCAAAACATGCCTATCCTGAGTACGCTGAAAGGATGGAAATATGGCTTCAACAGCCCTTTTAAGGCGGATGTATTTTTTGTGAGCATGCGCCAGTTTACCGATCAGAAATGGGGCACCCGTAACCCGGTTATGCTACGCGATGCTGAGTTTGGCCCTGTACGCTTACGCGCCTTTGGCAGTTTTGCGTTTCGCGTAAAAGACCCCGGCCTGTTTATAAAAGAAGTGGCGGCCACCAACCCTGAATTTTCGGTAGAGGGCATCAACGAGCAGCTCCGCAACCTGGCCGTATCGCGCGGGATGGATTCGATTGCCGAAGCAAAAATTCCCATCCTTGACCTTGCCGCCAACTACGACGAGGTCTCGACACGCATCACTGAAAAGATTAAACCCGAATTTGGCGAGCTCGGCCTCGACCTTACCAAATTTCTCATAGAGAATATTTCTTTGCCCCCGGAAGTGGAAACGGCCCTCGACAAACGCAGCAGTATGGGTATTGTGGGCAACCTTGGCGCGTATACACAATTTCAGGCAGCGAATGCGATGGAACAGGCAGCTTCCAACACCGGTGGCGGCCTTGCCGGCGCCGGTATAGGCGCAGGCCTGGGAATAGCCATCGGCAACCAGGCAGCCAACGCGAACACGGTACAGGGCAATGACGGACCTCCCCCACTACCCGGGGCCATCCCCTTCTTTGTGGCCATCGATGGAAAGCAGGCGGGCCCTTATACCATGGAGCAATTATCGCAGTTTGTGGCCGCCGGTAGTATCAACCAGCAGAGCCAGGTATGGAAAAAGGGTATGACCAGCTGGACATCGGCCAATACGTTTCCCGAGCTGGCCTCTTTATTTAACAACACCCCTCCGCCCCTGCCCGGCGCATAAAAATTATCCCGACCATGCCCCAGGCCGAACAAACCGCCACCCTGCAGACGAGTTTGCAATGCAGTAATTGCGGCGCTATCCTGCATTTTGCACCCGGAACGCATCACCTGAAATGCAGCTATTGCGGTGTCGCCAATGAAATCGCGGATACCGTTACCGGCGCCATCGTTTCTTTCGATTACGAAGAATTTATTGCCGATAAATACGGCGGGGCCGCGGCGCAGACAGCCAATATTGTTTCGTGCAGGAATTGCGGCGCTTCTACTACTTTGCCACCGGAAGTTAATTCGGACAGCTGCGCTTTCTGCGCCAGTCCGCTTATCATTAACGAGGCTGAAAGCAGGGAAATCGTCAAGCCACATTATATTCTGCCCTTCGTGGTGCCGCAGCCACAGGCGCTGGACAGTTTTCGTAAGTGGCTGAAAAACCTTTGGTTCGCTCCCTCGGATCTCTCCCGGATAGTGCGTGGCGACGCCCGGCAGTTTAAAGGCGTTTATATACCTCACTGGAGCTATGATACAGATACCGTTACCCACTATACCGGCAGCCGCGGCGAATACTATTACGTTACGGAAAGCTATACGGAAAACGTGAATGGCCGCATGGAGGTGCGCACGAGGCAGGTACGTCACACGGCGTGGCATCCCGCCAGCGGCACGGTGGACTGCGCGTTCAACGATATCCTGGTGAGCGCCAGCCATTCGCTGCCGCAGAAAGTGGCCAACCGCCTCGAGCCATGGCGTCTTGAAACACTGGTGCATTACAATGAGCAATATGTAAGCGGCTTCCGATCGGAGCTGTATCAAATAGATGCGGCAGCGGGGTTTGAGGCAGCCAAACAAGAAATGGATCCTGTTATCCGGGAAGCGATCCTTCGCGATATTGGCGGCGACGAGCAGCGTATCACCGGCTACGACAACAGCTATAACCATATCGCGCTGAAATACCTGCTGCTGCCCACCTGGATAAGCGCTTATAAATACAAGGATAAATTGTATCATTTTACCGTGAACGCCTGTACCGGTGAAGTAGTGGGCGAACGTCCCTACAGCGCCCTTAAAATAACCCTGGCTGTCATTGCCGGGATTGCGCTGCTGGTTTGGATTTTTATGCTGCTTAACCAATAGGCGGTGTTTGGCGAAGTTTTCTTACGTTTGGGCAAAAGCAGGAGATTCGGTATATGACAGCAACTGTGATCAACAAAGCATCGATTCAATTCTTACAGGCACTTTCCAAAAATAATAACCGTGACTGGTTCAGCGCGCATAAAGACAGGTATACGGAAGCGCGGGATAATATGATCGCTTTCGCCGACAACCTGCTTTTTGAGATGAACAGGCATGACAACATTGAAACGTTGTCGGGCAAAGACAGTTTGTTCAGGATTTACCGGGATGTGCGTTTTGGCAACGACAAAACACCTTACAACAGGCATTGGAGCGGGAGCTTCAAGCGGGCGACCCGGAAGCTGAGAGGCGGTTACTATTTTCATATTGGGCCCGGCAACAGCTTTGTGGCGGGTGGTTTTTGGGGACCTGTGCCTGCCGATATCAAAAGAATACGCGAAGACATCGACGCCAATCATACCGACTGGAAAAAGCTGCTGGCGAAGAAAACGCTTGTGCAGACCTTTGACGGATTGAAGGGTGAGCAGCTAAGCACCGCCCCGCGGGGTTATGCAAAAGACCACCCCGCCATCGATCTTTTGCGGTATAAACAGTTCCTGTTGCAGCACCACTTTACGGATGAAGAGGTGCTTACACCCGGCTTTTTATTGCGGGCAAACGATGCTTTTAAAAAAATGCGTCCATTTCTCGATTACATGAGCGAGGTACTTACTACGGATGCGAACGGCGTATCCCTGATAGATTAAGATAGCAGGGCGAAAGCCTGTCTCCCGATTTTATGCGGCCGCGGACCACCGTTGCGCCGGGTCATTATTTATACCCATGTTTATAAATCTGTGTGCATATCTCTACACAGCTATTGATTAGCGCCGGTGATGCCTGCTTGCACAGGTTTTGCAGCAATAGTTAAAAACGCATACACCGCGATCCCCACTTCTTTTACACCTTATTTTTTATTTTAAATAGAACTATATGTTTTACCATGTTAAAGAATTACAGTTTAACGCCAGGGTATCAAGACCCGACCCGGCCTTTGCCACTTTATTGCTGGAGCAATTCGGCGGCGCTAACGGTGAGCTGGCAGCCGCGCTGCGTTATTTCGGGCAGGCGTTTGGCGCTAAAAAGCCCTTCCCGGATAAATATGATCTCCTGATGGACATTGCAACGGAAGAGTTCAGTCACCTGGAAATTGTGGGCGCCACTATTCAAATGCTGCTGACCGGTATTAACGGAGATCTTAAAAATGCAGCCGACAACTCCGAGATTATGCAGTTGCTGAACGGTAAATCCGAAAAGGAGGCGATGATACACCAGGCGATGACGGCCCCACAGTTTTTTGTAGCCAGCGGCGGCGGCCCGGCTTATACGAATAGCCAGGGCGTTCCCTGGACTGCCGCTTATATCAATGGCGATGCGCAGGGCGATTTAACCTCTGACCTGCGATCGGATATCGCGGCAGAGACAAGGGCCAAAATGGTGTATGAATACCTGCTGCAGTTTACAGACGACCCTTATGTAAAGGAAACGCTGCGCTTTTTGATGACACGCGAGGTGGCGCATTACCAGATGTTTGAAGCGGCGCTGGAGACGATACAACCTAATTTCCCGCCGGGGGTATTGCAGGCCGATCCGCGCTACAGCAGCTTATACTTTAACATGTCGAGCGGGAATGATTTTAAGGGGCCGTGGAACCAGGGAGAGAGCACCCAACTGGGGGAATCGTTTGTATACATCGAAGATCCTATTCAGCATGTGATGGAAACAAACGGCTTATTGAACCAGGACGGACAGCAGCGAACAGCCAGGGATGTAGAGAAAATGGACCGGAAAATGAGTGAGCTGCGCAGCCAGGAAATAAATACGGCAGTCCTTATTGGTGAACAAAGCTGGAACGACTCTATACAATCGGAGGATATACCTATCCGGAAGTAAAATCATCTATTTACAACAGCATGGCCGGTAGTTTGAATGACAACAGGCGATGTAACCCCTGCGGTTATATCGCCTGTTATGCGTTTAGCCGGCCGCTCTCTTTACCATCCCGTTTATAATTTCCAGCAGCACGTCGTACGGCCTGTAGCCAGTGACGATGACAGGTGGATTTGAGCCGTAGCGAATGATAAGCGTGGGAAACCGGTCGATGCCCCGGTATTGCACCTCCTGCATGTCCTTTCGGAAAAGCTCCATTCCCTTTCCGTTTTTCAGATCGTCGCTGAATACAGCGGCATCCAGCAGCAATGGATCTTCTTCCGCCAGGCGGCCGGCGATTTCCAGCAACGCGGTCTCTTTGGCGATATTTACGCCCTGTGTCATTACTGCTTCCCGTGCTTTGCGCAGGTATGCTTCGCCGGCCCGGAACGATTGAAGCGCGGCACATTTTACCGCCATACAAGCGGGCCAGGAAGATGCGGGCGGGTCTTCAAACCATATCCTGTCGTAGATGGGCGCCCAGGATACCTGCCGGGCGTGCATCCAGACAGGTCCCATCTGCACGGGACGGCTAACGGCATGCAACGGATCATGGTAGTTTTTCCACGCGGGCAAAAGACCTGCCATGCAATAACGATAGATGATCGTTCCCCCGAGGGCTTCCAGTAACTTCCGCCACTGGGTCTCAAAGGCCCAGCTCCAGCAGCATAAGGGATCGGTATAATAGGTGATGTCTACATGTGCCTGTTCGTGGGGCGAAGCATTGCCGGGGGCAGCAGCTTGTTGTTGTGTGGGCATGTGTTCCTGCAGGTTTAGCATATGGGCTGCAAAATCCATGCGATGGAATAAATTCCCCAACGTTCCCGGCGCAGGAAACTAACCCGCCTGCACATCGAGCTCGTTTATTTGATCTCTATACCCGGATGGCAAAAGGATATTTTTAAGCACCCGGTCCAGCCTCACCAGCCTGCTGAGCTTATATAACGGAACCACGGGCGCCAGCCATGAAAAATCACTAAAATGCAACAGCTTTTTTACCCTGCCGGGAATCACTAATTTCTGACCTTCCATCAATACCTTATACCGAACGGCGCCCAGGTGTTTTTTATATTGTTTAAAAAGATCGGCGGTATAGTCACTTTTTTGCAGGTCTTCCAATAAATGCGATTGCCTGACAGGCAACCATTCGATATAAGTAAGTGGCAACGCTTCCAATCCCATTCTTTTGCCCACCCGAAAAAAAACGTTGTATACTTCTTCCTTTTCCTGGTCGTTTAATTTTCTTTCGAGCAGCTCATAGGAGGCAATGGAGTAATGTATCAGCATAAACAGCACATCGCGGTAAGCCCAGGCAGGGATAGCAGCGCCCCGGTTTTGCTCCACGGCATTATGTATTTGCCGCAGGGTGTCAATAGCGGCATGGGCTTCCTCCATGGACGAAAAAACAATCTTTCGGGCATACCTGACGGTGGAGAACAGCCGGCCTAAAGGATCTGAAGGCAGCTTGCCGGTAAAGTACAGCCAGTCCACGGCTTTATCGAGGGCGAATTCTGCAGAAGCGCCCGCAAAAATAAAAAGGATGGTGTCGCTCTTACCCCAGATATTCCTGACAACGGAATTTTCTTCAACAAATAATTCCATGTTTTATATTTCTACTGCAAATATACAAAAAGTACTTTGTATTTCAAAGTGAATTGGCCGCAGGCACCATCAATGACCCATTGAGAAGTTCATACCCGCACCTTCCAGTTTTACCACCCATGCATACCCCCCGGAAGGAAGATTGGGAAATGTATTCAAAGGATTGATAATACATTTCCCATTCCTGAAAGAATAACTGACTTTTTTATCCGACCCCAGCAGGGTGGCTTTCAGCGGGGCATGCGCCAGGTTCAGCGAGATCGGCTTATCCTGCGCTGCGGTAAGCACCAGGTACAAATTGTTGTTCTTTTGGGTAATAAAAATATCCTTTGCCGGCGACTGCGGCCCGGCAGTGGTTCCATAAATAGCTTCCCCGTTGGTGGTTAGCCAGGCGCCGAGGTCGGCCAACCGTTGTTGCATGATCACCGGTATGGTTCCATCAGCATCCGGCCCGATATCCAACAGCAAATTGCCACCCCTGGCCACCTTTTGCACCAGCATATGTACCAACGCATCGGACGTTTCATAATCAGCCAGGCTTTCGTTCCTGTTATAGCCAAAGGAGCCGCCTATGCCGCGGCATTCCTCCCAGGGATGATCAAACTTTTTATTGCTGGCATCTTCATCGTGAACAATATTATACTCGGTGGTGTAATAGCCCCCGTGTTTGCTTCTTGTTTCCTTACCCCATCGATCATTTACCACCACTGAATTTTTTACCGGGCTTTCATTGTACAGCCATGCCAGGAACTCCGTGCTTTTCCATGTATCGCTGGGATGCTCCCATTCGCCGTCGGGCCAGATAATATCGGGTTTGTACCTTACCACCAAATCCTTCAACTGGGGCATCATGTGCTCTGACACATATTTATTGACATCAGCTTTATAAAGCGGGTTAAACCACTCGTAGAGCGAATAATAAAAGCCCATGTGCAGGCCTTTGGCCTTTACGGCATCCGACAGGTCGCCGGCCAGGTCGCGGTGCGGCCCGATATCTGCCGCATTCCAGTTCCATGATTGCGCACTGGGCCATAGCGCAAACCCGTCGTGGTGCTTGGATGTTAAGACCACATACTGGGCGCCTGCTTTTTTAAATATATCCGCCCACTGCTCCGGGTTGAACAGCTCTGCTTTAAACATAGGCGCAAAGTCCTGGTAGGTAAAATGAGGTCCATAGGTAGTGTTGTGATAAGCCCTGAATGCTTTACCCACTTTGGAACTATCTGTTATCAGCCTGTTCCAATACCACTCCGAGTATTTGGAATAGACGGCATACTCCTTACCTACCGGCGCCCATGCCGGTACTGAATAAACACCCCAATGGATAAAGATGCCCAGCTTGGCGTCTTTGAACCATTGAGGAACGGCACGCGCATCGAGGGAGGCCCAGTTGGCTGAATAGGTTTGCTGTGCATGAACGGCAGCGGGCAGGCCGTTGAGCGACAGCAATGCAAACAATAATAACCTGTACCCGGAAATAGTGATATGTTTCATATGATGGTATTCATTAGTATAAAATGGCTCCTATATACATGGCCCGCCCTTCGTAGGGGCCCCAGTCTTTTACCACCGTGTTGCGGGTTTTTAAAATGGCGGCCTTATCAACCGGTACCGGCGACAACCTGATAGTGGCAACATGTTTTCCTTCGGGCAAATCAGAAAGGATAAAGTAATTCAGGCGGTAGTACGTACAGAACGCATCAAAACGGCTGATGACCCTTGGCGCCTGCTTATCGATCGTTATTTCAACAGCCGCAGTACCCGGCCCCATGATATCCGCCAGGCCAAAGCGTGTGCCGGTGAACCGTACTGTAAGACTTGCATCGGCAGATGCAGTGGCGTAGACCTGCGGCAATAACTCATAATATTCCCGGTGTTTTGTTACAGAATCGGTGAGCTGCCAGAGGCCGCTGAAGGCACCCTTCGACCCTTCGGCAAGCTCAGGGCAGGCTGAGCTCAGGGTGACAGGATCCCGAAGCGATTTTGAACTGCTTGTAGCGCGTAGTCCATCTTCTGGCAGTTGTATCATACCTGCCTTGCTCCAGTTTTGTTTTTCGAGCGCCGGCGGCAGGGTATGTTTGGCAGCGACCGCATTTTCTTTCATCAGCAGCAGGTTACCGGTCAGCACCTTGGTATATATTGTATGCCCTGTTTCGGGTAAGGGATGCACGCCATCCACCGAAAACAAAGGTATGGCGGACGGCTCTTCTTTTTTGCCCGACATCAGTAGTCTTCCCTTTTCTATTTCATCTACCACGGCCAGTCCCATGTGGATGCCGGGAATATTATAATGCGATGCCACCGCTTCCATGGCTGATACGGATGAAGGAAACAGCCCATTTTGAAGAAGGGGAAGATTTTCGGCGGAGAAAGTGTATATAAAGCATATATCGGTGCTGGCGTTGGCTTTCCATATCTGCCGCACGATCCCTTCCATGGTTTCGCGCACGAACTGCATGCGCATGCGGTTATCGTTTACAGCAAACTCTACAAATACGAGATCCGGTTTGTGATCAATCACCTGCTGCTTCACCCTGCACGCGCCAAAGTCGGAGCCGGTGCCGCTTACCGCTGCCATGATCTCTTCAAAATAGGTGGCAGGATATTGATGGCGGAGCCAGCCCATCAGCTGATCACGATAGCCATTGCCGGCTCTGGTGATGCTTCCGCCCAGGAAAGCTATGCTTACGGGTTTCCCGGATTTTACTTTGGCAAAAAAGTTAGGTAGTCCGCCCCTTGCTGAAAGCTCCCTGGCGGGAAGCAGCGAATCTGTTTTTTTATTCAACACACTTGCCATTGCCTCCAGCCACCGGGCGGCAATGATGCGGGCGCCTGTGCGGTTGGGATGCACTTTATCATCGATGGTGTAACGGGCCCAGTCCCACTGCCAGCTTTGGTTGACAAATATTACCGTGGGGTCCTTCGCAGCATCAACCATCCGCTCAATGGATGCATCCAATTCCGGGATGTATCCGTACTTCGGCAGTTTACCACTGGTGATAACGCCTGCCACCAATACGAGGGCATTAGGGTTTTTCTTTTTAATGGTTTGTATGATGGTGCGCTGCGCCTGTAGAATGCCCGGTACGGGAAGTTCTTCCTGGAAATGATTATGGCCGGCATGCAATAAAACAATATCGGCAGGAAAGGCTGTATACATGCTATCGATATGGGCGGCAAGGAATTCGGCTGTTTTACCGCTGAATCCCGCATGGTATAAAGTGTCGCCGTTTTGAACCGAGCGACGCGGCCCTATAAAACGAGGCTGGTAACCCGCTTGCTTTAATAATGAATCGAGCGGGAACAGGTACGAAAAGAATTCAGGACCGCCTTCGGTAATAGAATCGCCCAAACCCAATATTGATAATTGTCTTTTTTGGTTAATCGTTTTTATCGGGAAATGTACGGTGCCCCCATCATTTTTAATAGCCGTTATTTCAAAAGTAACGGCATCGCCTGTTTGGGGAAGCGCGATATCAAACTCAAACGGGTAAGCCGTATCAGTGATAGTTGTCCATTGCCGGCTGTCGTTTAAGCGGTAACGCAGGCTGCATTGCTTCCAGTCTTTTTCTGTTTTGTTGCTATAAGCATAAAATACCGCCATGGTTTCATTGGGCTGGATGATCATAGCGGTGGCAGTAGCCAGGCTGTCTTCGTTTGACGGGTAACGGATAAATTTGTTGTCATTGCCTGTTCTATCCGGCACGGCAGGCCCGGGTGCATTCATGCTTTTTGGATAAATGCCCCTGATTTGAATACAATGGAGGCCGCCTGCCGGCAGTGTTACCGACAGCATACCATTTCTCATCCAGCCATTTACGGCCTTGCCATTGCGGTCGTAGGCTACTGTTATATATGGCGCATCCCGGCGCCAGGGAATAATATCCCTGTTGAGCCGGATATGCTCTGTGACCATTTTATTGGACGTATTGGCAAAAGCAATGAATATATCCTGTTCATTGTGCCCCACCAGGCAGTTGAAAGCGATTCCATCAGACGCCAGGGCATGGGGTGGCATCCACAGCTGTACATTGTTGTTGCCCATGACCGTTCCTTTTTTTGCGCCGTATACCTGGCTGCTGAGGAAGGCATAGCCGGGCGCATAGGTGCCGGGGAAATCTATCTTTCCTTTTGACCGGAAATAAAAGTCCGATACCAAAAAATCAACCAGCAAGGCAAGGTGCGGCCATACATGGTTATAAAAGATGGCATTGTATTTCACATCATGAAACGGGTGCATTGGGTAATCAACGCGCTGGTAAACATCGGTGTGCAGGGAAGTAAAGTAATAACCGGGGAAGTTGGCATACCTGCCGATGATGGCATTGTAAGCCGCATCCCTTAATAAAGTATCGCCTGCGTAGTGCGCCAGCCGAAGCAACCATGGTGCATGATGGGCCAGCATCACCGGGCCGAAAGCATAAGTATTGGGCGCTTCGGGTATCAATCCATTCAGCGACGTTTGCCAGGCAGGGATTTTCTCTTCCGGCACCCGGGATGTTACATCCATTGGCAGAAAGGGAGCGCCTTCCAGCGCACTTACCCGGCGGCCCGGGAATATCCCGTTGACTTCACCATTCCTGTTGACAACAATATTGCCTGCCGGTGGCACGGGGTTGCTTCTTGTCCAAAGCAATAATTGCCTGGCGCCTGTTACAGCAGCTTCGAGGTAAAGTTTATCTTTTGTTTCCAGGAATAATTCAAAGAGATCGTAGATACGGTAACCATAGTCTGTCGTAAACCCGGCGCCCTTATCCCTTAGTCCGGGAGAATCAAAAAAGGATCGCGAATAATGATGATACACCTGGTCCAGGTAACTGTTGGCGCCTTCAATGGCTTTTTGAAGATCGGCAGCCCTATGACGGAGCCTGTACCGGGCCAGGTAATCCTGCCAGCTGCCGCCGCCTGTTTGCGTATTCATATTCAATTGCCTGCTCTGTCCGAAAAGCCGGTTTGCTTCCGATGAAAAGGCGGGGGTATTTCCGCCTGTCAATTCATCCAGGGCAACCAGCTCTCCTATATCCACACAGGGGCCTTTGAGCAGATGTGAAGGGGACTGGGTTTGACCCGGTGTATCGCTGGGGGAGTAAAGAAATTTCTCCCGGCTCATTACATATTCTATCATGGGGATTGCCCTGCGACGCAACATTTCTTTACTACCTGTAAGCAGGGCCAGGCTGAGCGGGTGCAATGCCGAAACATTTTTTACGGCGCCCGGTACATCAAACTGGTAGTTGGACGCCTTTAGTGTTTCATTCCACCCGCTGTACACGTCGTTCATGGCAAAATCCAGCATATTGTCAAGGGTAGTATTCAGCGACACCCTCGCATTTTCCCTTTCGGTACGATAATGAAAAATGGATGACAACAAATAGGAACTTCCTTTTTGCCAGTCGCCCGGGTAGAGCAGGTATACCAGTGAAATATGAAACTTTTCGCCCTTGTTCAATCTTGCCGGGGCGGTACCGGGCAAAGGCGCATAAATAATGGGTTGCGCTTTTCCTGCCGGGTTGCGAATGGCCATCCCGAAAAGGCTGTTGGCCTTTGGCCCGTCGGCCGGAAAAACCGACCAGAATTTATTATCGGCTTTCCCTGCATTGTTCCATTGAGCAGCGAGCGCATAGCGATAAGGGATACTGGATAATGACACGGTCAGCCCTTCGCTGTATCCATGATGATTGGTGAATACCGCGGCCGTATTGGCATACGCTTCTTCTGTTAGTGCGAAGCGGCTGGGAAATCTTTTCCAGCTCCAGGTCAATGGCTGGTAAACAAAATCGACCGCCGATGAATCTACGGACGGCATACCGGTAAAGCCCAGGGAGTAATTCCCGGTTTTATGGGCCTCAAAGCCCAGCTCAAATACCGGCGCCTGCTGGCCGGCTACAAACTTCACTACAAGGGATACTTTGGCGGCAGGATCATCCTTAAAGAAAAACAGGAGCTGGTTGTTCTTTACCTCGCAGGATTGGGCCATCAAATCGATGCTGCCAAGCGTGCTGATATCCTGCGTTACGCCGGTATTGGTTTTCCATGCTACTATGCCCGGCTGCCCGTCCATTGACGCACCGGTCATTTCCGGTTGCTCAGCAGTATACACCAATTGAAGTTTGGGCAGGATGGTCCGTTTCAGCTTACTGGCTTTGTGTATCACCGTAAACGCAGGCGTTGTTTGAAAACCCGCAGCCCGCTGAACCGAATAATACTTATTTTCAATAACAGCCTGGCACCAGCTGTTGGTGGAAGATAGCAGCAATAAACAAAGCGCCGGAAGCACCGTGCATGCAAAAGTCCTCTTTATCTTGTTTGAGCGCAGCATATCGTTTCGTGTTTGTCGGGGCAAACAGTGCGTTATTTGTTGTAATATAATGGTTATTCCTTTGGTGCGGGCTCTACCTGGATAAGGCGCATTCCATAAGCATCCACCGCCACAGGCAAGCTAAGCGAAGTTTTGCCGGCCATGATAATATCCGACCGGTGTGCGATCCCGTTCAATAGCCGGGCTTCCTGCGGGGAGAAATCCTTTTCATAGCGGTCGGCCCCTCTTGTCAATGGCAATGTCTGGTATTTATCGGGTGATAAAATTCTTTGAACAGTGCTGTCTTCAGGGCTGCTGTACCACTGGGTAATCTTCAACTTTGTATTTCTGAAACGGGCCGGCAGGTCCTTTACCAGCAGTTCCATATCGGGATAATGAAGCGGCGCCGCCTCGCTATAAAAAATAGAAGGAGATGTACAGAAAAGCAGGATGCTGATCCTGTTATCTTCTTTGGTGGCTATTGCGTGCAGACCATAGCCCTGTGCGTCTGCAGGCGTTGCCTTTGCCGGGATTTTCCAATCACCCAGCTTGCTGCGCAATAGCATTCCTTTGGCATAGGTGGACAGGATGTTTTGCTTTCCATAGGTGAGCAGCGCAAAATGCCATCCTGCGCCGCTGATAGGAAGCCAGTTCCCGGGCTCTTTTTCATAATAATCCTGGAGGGCGGTGGTAAAGGAAGCCATCGCCGCTTCTTTTTTCATAGCCCCCTGCAAATCGCTGAGATCTTCTATGGTGGAAGGTTCCGCCCGTCCCATTTCATCTACGATGACCGGCAGGTTTGTATCCAGCTGGTGCATTTTCAGCAGGCGCCGGAGGCTATCTCCCACCCCTTCTACCATGGCAGGATAACCCCCGGGAAATAAATAGGTATGCC
>Ga0307508_10002913_pt1 | contig 17687 bp, 16 predicted proteins | sample 9_EM_MG_FD_203089 | JGI IMG/M metagenome (GOLD analysis project Ga0307508, IMG submission 203089) | Populus trichocarpa ectomycorrhiza microbial communities from riparian zone in the Pacific Northwest, United States - 9_EM | ecosystem: Host-associated > Plants > Roots > Unclassified | place... | reverse complement strand
GAACTCGCGATGCGTTGGGCCAGATCGACGAGACCGAGCACGCCGTTCAGCGGCGTCCGGATCTCATGGCTTGCGTGAGCCACGAGCCGCAACTTGGCAGCACTGTTGCGGTCCGCCTCAGCCACGAGACCGACGCGCTTTGCAGCCGCTGCGGCGCGCGCGCGTTCGACGTCGTCGACGTCGGCAAGAGAGCCCCTGACGCAAGCGCGACCGTCGGCGAGCTGTGCGACCTGGGTACGTTGTCGAAACCAGCGATAGCTTCCGCCGCTGCAGCGGAAGCGCCCGATCAACACGTCTGCATTCACCGCCTGCGCTATCAGTTCGTCGCTCTGCGGTCGGTCATCCGGGTGCAGCAGTGAAGCCAGCGCACTGCGCAGCGCCGGTACGTCACCGGGCACGTAGCCGAGAAGCGTCCAGAGACGGTTCGTCACGAACAGCGTGTCGTCGTCGCCAATTCGCTCGAAGAGTGCTTCTTGTGCGACATCGAGCAATCGCAAGAGCTGGTCGCGGGAATCCCCGGGCCCAACATGTGGCCCAGCTGGATCGGTAGCACCGGGCTCGCCGGACAGATTGCTCAATCGACGCCTCACAGTCTGCGCGCATGGTAAGCCTGCGCGTAGAGATGGGGTACAGCCAATGGCTGATCCTCCGCTGCCTCCAGCCTCGGCTCCGTCCCGCCCGATGTTGCCAGGCCCCAACCAGGGCACGCGAATGTCCGCTGCTTTTCGTCACGTTGCCGACCAATCCTGTCAAGGAGTTCTCGCATTTGACATCCTGATCGCTTGCGCCCTGATCAATCGCGACAAAGTGCGCGCGCCTCACGCGGTCGATGTTCGAGCCGACAGGTGTCGGCACGTCGCGTGCATGTGGAGGTGAGGGCGCGGCTGTGGTGGCGGATCTCAACGTCGTTTCCAGGGCCTGGATCGACGCCGAGACCCACGCCATCGCGTCGCCCTCGAATTGGCATTTCACTGAAGCAGGAGTCTCCTTGAATTCATCTCTCTGTGTCGCCAGCCGACGCCACTTTCTGGTGGCCGGCTGCGCCGTCCTTACGTCCGCCTGCGGTGGTGGAGGTTCCGACAGTGCGTCTTCATCCTCGAGCGGTACCTCGGGCGGTGCGGCCACCGACATCACCGCCGACATCCTGGCCAACCGGAACGTCACGCTGGCCAGCGACTCGGTCATCAATCTCCCGATCGGCACGACGACCTACACCGGCGTGATCAGCGGCCAGGGCACGCTGCGGCTGACCCCGGTCGGCGGCACGGCCAGCCCCAGCACGCTGATCATCACGCAGACCAGCAGCTTCACGCTGCCGGTCGCGCAGCAGGTGGAGGTCGTCACGAAGACGGTCTATGCCGGCGCGGGCTACGCGCTCACGATCGGCGGGGTCAACCCGCCGGTGCTGACCATCGACGCCGGCGTGACGCTGCAGATCGGCACCAACACCAGCGCCGACAGTTGGCCCAACATCATCGCCACGTCCGACAGCAAGAACGACGCGAGCCTGGTCAACGGCGAGGTGAACCTCAACAACATTCTGAACAACGGCACCATCGTCATCAGCAGCGCCCAGTACGTGCTCTTCGGCGAGGTCAGCGGCACGGGCCACATCGTGCAGGCGGTCGGCGTGTGGGGCGGCAACTCGCTGCGTGGCGTCAGCTCGTTCTCGGGTGTGTTGTCGTTGGCCGCCGGCCATGACTTCGGCAGCAACCACGTCGCCGCATCCGTGCCCAACGCCAAGGCGATCCTCAACGAAGGCTCGTGGCTGGTCTGGAGCCCGCCGGGCAGTGTCGTCACGGTGACGCAGAACATCTACGAGGCGGCCTACGGCAACGACATCAACTTCCACGCCATCGGCAGCTCGACCATCGTCATGTCCGGCGTCTACAGCCACACCGACAACAGCCCGCACAGCAGCCCGAACCTGGTCAACCCCGGCCTCAGCGATGCGAGCCTGAACTACGCGAAGACGATCTACCGCGGCGGTGCGAACGATGTCAACGGCAATGACGCCAGCTATCGCGGCATCAACATCGAGTCCGGCGCCGGCACGGTTCAGTGGGGCGACGGCACGCACGCCAACTTCTTCTTGCCGTCTGCACCGTCGCCGGCTGAGGTGTATCCGGCCCTGGGTGCCAAGAACGCCTACATCAACCTGCGCGGCAGCACGCTGGCCTTCAACTACAACGGCCCGGTCACGTTGAACGTGGGCATCACCGGCGGCGGCGGCGGCCCGCACAAGACCGGCGAGGCCGGTGTGGGCAACGTCATCATCATGCCCACGGCGGGCAACGACGTGACCTTTGCCCAGCCCCAGAACTACAACGGCACGACCACGATCGGGGCCAACGCCATCCTGCGCCTGGGCACGGGCACGGCCGTGCCGCTCAACTACATCACCGTCAACGCAACGAAGGGCAAGTCGACGCTGCTGCAGGCCACCTACAGCGGAGACGCCAGCCTGCTGACCGCCGAGTCGAGCAACGGCTTGTCGACGAACTCGATCGTCAACGGCGGCCAACTCATCGTCCAGAACACCACGACGGCGATCACACTGTCGAACATCAGCGGCAGCGGCAGCCTCGCGCACAATGGCGCCGCTGCGCTCACGCTGCAGAACAACAGCTACAGCGGCGCGAGCACGCTCAACGCCGGCAGCACATGGGCCGGCAGCGCGAATGCGATGGGTACCGGGAGCGTCGTCAACAACGCGGCGTTGGCCCTGGTCAGCGGCCAGCACGAACTAACGCTGGGCAGCGGCTTTCAGCAAGGCGCCACGGGTCAACTCTCGCTCATCATCGCCGGCACCACGCCGGGCGTCAGCCACGACCATCTCAGCGTCGCCGGCGCCGCGGTGCTGGGCGGCAGCTTGTCACTGAGCTTCAGCGGCAGCTATGCGAGTGGGCAGAAGTTCGTGCTGATCAACGCTGCTGGTGGTGTCACCGGCGCGTTTACCTCGATCAGCAGCAACGGGGCGGCGGTGGTGGGCGGCCAGGACGGCACGAGCTTCTTTGTCACCGTGCAGTAGTCGCGGGAGAGCTTCGACACCAATTGCGCAGGTCGCTCGGCGCTGGCGCTGGTTTCGTCGGTCGCGTCCATGCGGTCAACCCAGCCCGACCGCGCTCACGCCCCCACCCAGCGCTCCTCGGACGCCTTCAGGTGCGAGCGCATGGCGGTCTGCGCCGCGAGCGGGTCGCGGGTCTCGAGCGCGCGAAGAATCGCCTCGTGTTCCTTCAGTGCGAGGCTCCACGTTCGGTTGTTTTCGAAGCGCGAGCTGAGCTTGGCGGAGATCGGGCTGTGGCGACTCTCGAACATCTCGCTGATCAGGCGGACCATGACCAGGTTGCCGCTCATGTCGGCGATCGCGAGATGAAACTGGCGGTCGAATTCGAGCGGAGAACGCCGGCGCGCGATCTCCTTGCGCATCGACTCGACGATCCCACGCAGGCGCACCATGCCCTTCTCGGTGGCGTGTGCGCAGGCAAGTACCACGGCCGAGCCTTCGAGCGCCGCGCGCGCCTGCATCAGCTCCATCGGGCTGTCGCCGAGCGATGCGGTGGACTTGACGGGGCGAACCGGCAGACTGCACACATAGACACCCGAGCCGCTTCTGATCTCGACCGCGCCTTCGACATCGAGCGCGACCATCGCCTCGCGCAGCGAGGGGCGTGACACACCGAGCTGTTGCGCGAGGTCGCGCTCGGGCGGCAGCCGGGTGCCGGTGTCGAATCCTCCTTGACGGATGAGCTCGCGAATCTGGTCGGCGATCTGCTGGTAGAGGCGTCGAGGCTCGACTTGCTTGAGCTGAACCATCATGAGGTGTGTGTCGGAGATTGGCCTGACCATGATAGCTCGCGTGCGTGCGACCGCGCGGCGGCAATCATGCTACTGGAACTACACGTAGGGATAGTCCTAGCACGACCGAATCAATTGGTCAGGCCAAATGTTCATATGTCGTCAGGTGGCTTGACCAGTCGCACGGAGCGAATGAGTTCGTTCTCTTCGCGATCCCAAAAGCAAAGCATCAGGAGACAAGGCTTGTCATTGCATTCAGCGCCCGTGGTCGCGCCCGTCGCGAACGCTCTTCGTCCTCTGGCAGACGAGCCTCTGCTGCGCCTCGACGGGATCTGCAAGCGCTTTCTCACGGTCACGGCGCTCGCCAACGTGGGGCTCGAACTCCGGCGTGGCGAAGTGCATGCATTGTGCGGCGAGAACGGCGCCGGCAAGTCGACGCTGATGCGCGTGATGAGCGGCCAGCTGCAGGCCGACGAAGGGCGGATCGTCTTCAAGGGAGAGGCCACGCGCTTCAGCTCGTCGCGTGACGCCGAGGCCGCGGGCATCGCGATGATTCACCAGGAACTGAACCTCGTGCCGCACCTGTCGGTGGCCGAGAACATCTACCTGGCCCGCGAGCCGCGCCGCGGCCTGTTCATCGACCGCGCCAGGCTGCATGCGGATGCGCGCAAATGCCTCGCGCGGCTGGGCATCGCGATCGAGCCGACCGCGATCGTGCACACGCTGTCGGTGGCCCAGCGCCAGATGGTCGAGATCGCGAAGGCGTTGTCGATCGACGCCGAAGTGCTGATCATGGACGAGCCCACCTCGTCGCTGACCGAGTCCGAAACCGGCCAGCTGTTCACCGTGATCGCCGAACTCAAGCGCGCCGGTGTGGCGATTGTCTACATCACGCACCGCCTGGACGAAATGGCGCGCATCGTCGACCGCGTGACGGTGCTGCGCGATGGCCGGCACGTGTCCACGGACGACTTTGCGGCGACGACGACCGACGAGATCGTTGAGCGCATGGTCGGCCGCTCGCTGGACGAGAAGTTCCCGCCGCGCACGTCGACGCCGATGTCCGAGGTGCTGATGTCGGTCTCCGGCCTGTCGCGCCGCGGTGCATTCAGCGACGTGAGCTTCGAATTGCGGCGCGGCGAGATCCTCGGCTTTTCGGGCCTGATGGGCGCGGGCCGGACCGAGGTCGCGCGCGCCGTCTTCGGTGCCGACCTGTCCGATGCCGGCACGGTGCGGCTGGGCGGTCAGCCGCTGCGCGTCCGCAGCCCGCGCGACGCGATCCGCAGCGGCATCGCCTACCTGTCCGAAGACCGCAAGGGCGATGGCCTGGCGGTCGACATGACGGTGGCCCAGAACGTGAGCCTCGCGAACAGCGCCGCGGTGGCCAGCCCGCTGGGCTTCATCCGTTTCGGACAGGAAGACGCCGTCGCGCAGCGCTACATCGACTCGCTGGGCATCCGCACGCCGTCGACGCGCCAGATCGTGCGCCTTCTGTCGGGCGGCAACCAGCAGAAGATCGTGATCGCCAAATGGCTGTTCCGCGATTCGCGAGTGCTGTTCTTCGACGAACCGACGCGCGGCATCGATGTCGGCGCGAAATACGCGATCTACGGACTGCTCGACAAACTCGCGGCGCAAGGCATCGGCGTGGTGCTCATCAGCTCGGAGCTGCCCGAGATCCTCGGCATGACGGACCGCGTCGCGGTGTTCCATGCCGGACGCATCAGTGCCGTGCTCGACACCAGAAAGACCTCGCAAGAAGAAATCATGCACCACGCCTCCGGTCGCGGTGCAGTCACCCCTTCCACCTCATGACAGACACCCAAAAAGACCTCTTTCAGAAGTTCGCCGCGCTCGGCAGCCTGCTCGCGCTGACCCTCGTCTTCTCGCTCGTCAGCGGCGCGTTCCTGTCGGTCGGAAACGGCATGACCGTCGCGCTGCAAGTCACGTCGATCGCCTACCTCGGCATCGGCGCGACCTGCGTCATCATCACAGGCGGCATCGACTTGTCGGTGGGTGCCATCCTCGCGCTCTCGGGCGTGGTCGCGGCGATGGCGGTCAAGGCCGGCGCGCCGGTGCCGGTGGGCATGTTCGCCGGCCTCGTGGTCGGCGCGCTGTGCGGCGCGGTGAACGGGCTGTGCGTCACGGTGCTGCGCCTGCCGCCGTTCATCGCGACACTCGGGATGATGCTGGTGGCGCGCGGCGTCGCGTTGCAGATCACCGATGCGAAGGCGATCGGCGGGCTGGGTGACAGCTTCGCCGAACTCGGCAACGGCTCGCTGTGGCGCATCATGAAGATCGGCACCGACGGCTTTCCAGACGTCACCTTCCCGGGCATTCCGTACCCGGTGATGCTGATGATCGTGCTCGCGGTCGCGATCTCCATCCTGCTGCGCCTCACCACGCTCGGCCGTCATCTCTACGCCGTCGGTTCCAACAGCGAGGCGGCGCGCCTCTCGGGTGTGAACGTGCGCGGCGTGACGCTGTTCGCTTACGTGCTCTCGGGCCTGCTGGCGGGGCTCACCGGCTGCGTTCTGATGTCGCGCCTCGTGACCGCGCAGCCGAGCGAAGGCCTGATGTACGAGCTTGACGCGATCGCTGCGGCCGTGATCGGCGGCACCTCGCTGTCGGGTGGCATCGGCACGATCTCCGGCACCGTCATCGGCGCCTTCGTGATCGGCATCCTGCGCAACGGTTTGAACATGGGCGGCGTGTCCGCCTTCATTCAGCAAATCATCATCGGACTGGTCATCCTGCTGACGGTATGGATAGACCAGATGCGCCATCGACGATGAACCCCCACTGGCCGGGACGGCCGGGACCGAGAGAGACAACCTTGCACATCAAGAGGAACGACATGAAGAATCTGATCACGACACTGTTTGCATCCGCGCTGGTTCTAACCGGCACCGCCGCGATGGCGGCCGACAAGGAGATCGCGGTCATCGTCAAGACCGCCAACTCCGACTTCTGGCAGAACGTCAAGAAGGGCGCCAACGCCGCGGCCGCCGGCATGACCGGCTACACCGCGACATTCCAGGGCGCCGCATCCGACACCGATCTGGCCGGCCAGGTGGCGCTGGTCGAGAACGCGGTGAATCGCAAGGTCGCCGGCATCGTGCTTGCGCCGTCGGACCCGGACGCGCTGATCCCGGCGATCAAGAAGGCCTGGGAAGCGAAGATCCCCGTCATCCTGATCGACTCTGCCGCCGCCGACTCGGGCAAGGCCTACTACCAATCCTTCCTCGCCACCGACAACCAGAAGGCCGGTGAGCTGTGCGCGCAGGCGCTGATCGACAAGGTCGGTACCACCGGCAAGATCGCGATCATGTCGTACACCGCCGGCTCGGGCTCCGAGATCGGGCGCGTCGGCGGGTTCAAGAAGTACATCGAGTCGCACTCGAAGCTGACCATCGTCGGGCCGTTCTATTCGAACTCGCAGATGGGCACGGCGCTTAATCAGACGACCGACGTGCTGGCCGCGAACGCCGACCTGAAGGGCATCTTCGGCGCCAACGAGCCCACGGCGATCGGCATGGGCCGCGCGCTGGTGCAGGGCGGCAAGGCCGGCAAGGTCGTGGCGATCGGCTTCGACGGCAACTCCGACCTGCAGGGCTTCATCAAGGACGGCACGCTCGAAGCCATCGCCGTGCAAAGCGCATTCCAGATGGGCAACCTCGGCGTGAAGACGGCGGTCGAAGCATCGCAAGGCAAGGCAGTGCCGAAGTTCCTCGATACCGGCGTCGTGATGGTGACGAAGAAGAACATCGACGCCACCGAAGCGAAGAACGTTCTGTACTGATCGTCTCGCGCCAATAGCCGTCCCTGGACTGCACAGCATGCGATCGAATGCGACCAAGCAGTCCGAGCGACGATCGTTGGTGCGCAGTCAGCTGCGCGTGCCGATCTTTGGACTCGGCTGCGCGCAGTTGGGCGGCCTGTACCGCGCGATGTCGGACGCCGACGCGGCCCGCTTGCTCGAGAGCGCGTGGCAGCGGGGAGTGCGGCTCTTCGACACCGCGCCGTACTACGGCTTCACGCGCTCGGAGCGTCGGCTGGGCGCGGCACTGTCGCACTGGCCGCGCGACGAGTTCGTGCTGAGCACCAAGGTCGGGAGGCTGATGCGCCCCGACGATTCCGTGCGATCGGGTGATTGCGGCTTCAGCGACCCGCTGCCGTTTCGCCCGTACTTCGACTACAGCCGCGACGGCGTCCTGCGCTCATTCGACGAGAGCCTCATTCGACTCGGCGTCTCGGGCGTGGACATCCTCTATGTGCACGACATCGGCGCGGTGACGCATGGCGAGCTGCATGCGTTGTACTGGCAGCAGCTCACGAAGGGCGGCGGCTTTCGTGCGCTCGAGGAGCTGCGCCGCAGCGGCGCGGTGGCGGCGGTGGGGCTGGGCGTCAACGAGTGGCAGGTGGCGCACGCGAGCATGGACGAGTTCGACCTCGACTGCACCATGCTCGCGGGCCGCTACACGCTGCTCGAGCAGGCTTCTCTTGCACCGTTTCTCGACGAATGCCAGAAGCGCGGCAACGCCGTGGTCGCAGCCGGGCCTTTCAACTCCGGCGTGCTCGCCGGCGGCAGTACCTTCGACTACGCACCGATACCGGCGCCCGTGCGCGAGCGCGTTCAAGCGCTGCAGGCGGTGTGTCGGGAGTTCGACGTGCCGCTGCCCGCGGCGGCGCTGCAGTTCGCGCTCGCCCATCCGGCGGTCGTCGCGTGTGTCTCGGGTGCGCATAGCGACGATGAGCTCAGGCAGAACCTCGCGTGGTTCAACACGAGCATACCGTCGGCGCTCTGGCTGGCACTGCGCGAGCGCGGCCTCGTGGATTCGCGTGCCCCGCTGCCGGGTGCATGAGCCGAGTCACGCGCATCGCTATCACCTGGCCTGAAAGACACGCATGCAACGCATGGGAATGGTCATCGGCATCAAGGCCGAACACATCGTCGAATACAAGCGGCTGCACGCGGCCGTGTGGCCGAAGGTGCTCGAACGCATTCGACTTTCCCACGTCCGCAACTACACGATCTTCCTGCGCGAGCCGGAGAACCTGTTGTTCGGCTACTGGGAATACCACGGCAGCGACTTCGCCGCCGACATGGCCGCGATCGCCGCCGACCCCGAGACGCAGCGCTGGTGGAGCGTCTGCGGCCCGTGCCAGCTGCCCCTGCCGAGCCGACAGCCCGACGAACACTGGGCTTCGATGGAACGCGTGTTCCATCTGGACTGACCGGCAACCCCAACCAACGACCCAACAAGGACAACCATGCTGACCGTGATCTGCGAAACCCCTGGCGTGTTGATCGCCGAGCAACAGCCTCGACCGGCACGGGCCGACGGCGAGGTTCTACTGCGGGTCAAGCGCGTGGGCGTTTGCGGCACTGACCTGCACATCTTCACCGGCGACCAGCCCTATCTCAACTACCCGCGCGTGATGGGCCACGAATTCTCGGGGCTGGTCGCCGAGGCGCCCGCCGGCAGCCGGCTCGCGCAGGGCGATCCGGTGTTCGTGATGCCGTATCTCTCGTGCGGCCACTGCGTGGCCTGCCGGCAGGGCAAGACGAACTGCTGCGTCAACATCCAGGTGCTCGGCGTGCATCGCGACGGCGCGTTTGCCGAGTACCTGAGCGTGCCCGAGCAATTCGTCCACAAGGCCGAGGGCGTCACGCTGGACCAGGCCGCGATGGTGGAGTTTCTGTCGATCGGTGCGCACGCGGTGCGTCGGGCCGACGTGCAGGCCGGTCAGCGCGTGCTCGTCGTCGGCGCCGGGCCGATCGGCATGGCGGCGCTCATCTTTGCGCGCCTGCGCGGCGCGACCGTGACGGCGCTGGACACACGGGCCGAGCGAGTCGACTTCTGCGTAAAGCACTTGGGCGTGCATTCGGGCAACGTCATCGGCCCGGACGACGAGCGCCAACTGTCGGATCAGACCGGCGGCGACTTCTTCGACGTGGTGTTCGACGCCACCGGCAATCCGCGCGCGATGGAGCGCGGCTTCAAGTTCATCGCGCACGGCGGCAAGTACGTGTTGATCTCGGTCGTGCGCGACAACATCACGTTCTCCGACCCCGAATTCCACAAGCGCGAGATGACGCTGCTCGGCAGCCGCAACGCGACGATGGAGGACTTCGAGACCGTGCTGAGCGCGATGCGCGCCGGCCTGATTCCCGACGCTGCGCTGAACACCCACCGCATGCCGCTGGCGCGTGTGCCCGATGACTTCGCATCGTTGCTCGATCCGGCGCAGGGCGTGGTCAAGGCCATCGTCGAGTGCTGAGCCGGAGCGACGTGTGACGCAACCCATCCTCCAGTTCGGCACCGGGCGCTTCCTGCAGGCGCATGTCGACCTGTTCGTCTCGCAGGCGCTGGCGCGCGGCGAGGCGCTCGGCGGGATCACCGTCGTGCAGACGACCGACAGCCCGCAGAGCAGCGCGCGGCTCGCCGCGCTGGCGAGCGGGCGCGGCTATCGCGTCGAGATCCAGGGGCAGATGAACGGTGAGCGTGTCCTGGAGACGGTGCATGTCGATTCGGTGCGTGAGGGCCTGAATGCGAGCCGCGACTGGGCACGCGTCATGGAGGCGATCGCGACCGACGTGCAGGTCATCATCTCGAACACGGCCGATCGGGGCTACGCGTTGAACGACAGCGACGGCGCCGCACTGTTGTCGGACGCCGCCGCCGTGCCGCGCAGCTTTCCCGCCAAGCTGCTGGTGCTGCTGCACCATCGCTGGCGTCTCATCCCCGATGCGGCTTTGTCGCTGTACCCGTGCGAGTTGGTCTCGCGCAACGGCGACACGCTGCGTGATCTGGTGCTGGACCTGGCCCAAGCGTGGGGCACGCGCGCGCAGTTCCAGGCCTATGTGCGCGAGCACTGCGTGTGGGTCAACTCGCTGGTCGATCGCATCGTGTCGGCGCCGATCGAACCGGCCGGTGCCGTCGCGGAGCCGTTCGCACTGTGGGCCATCGAGCGTCGGGAGCGCATGGTGCTGCCATGCACGCACGCTGCGATCGTGCTCACCGACACGCTGGCGCGCCACGAGCGGCTCAAGCTGATGCTGCTCAATCTGGGCCACAGCTTTCTTGCGGAACGCTGGATCGTCGATGGTCGTGCCGCCGACGAGACCGTGTTCCAGGCCATGAGCGATGCCGCGCTGCGCGCCGAGCTCGAAGCGGTGTGGGGCGACGAGGTGCTGCCCGTCTTCGAGGTCGAGGGCGAGGGCGAGCATGCGCGTGCGTACCTGGCCGGTCTGCGCGACCGTCTGCTGAATCCGTTTCTGGCGCATCGGCTCGCGGACATCGCGAAGGACCATTGCGAGAAGAAGCGTCGTCGCATCGCGCCGGTCATCGCGCGTGCCATCGAAATGAACATGGCGTTGCAGCAGAGGCGACTGCGCTCGGCCCTGTCGAGCAATGCGGAGGAAAGCAGCTTATGACCAGCTTCAACGATAGCGGCTGAGCGCCACACCGTCGTCGCGAGCGGACCGGAACGCGACCACCGCCTTCTCATTCGGAGCCGATCCATTCAACGCGCTATTTCACTATGCAGGGGAAATTGCTGCATCATGCATAGATATCCATGACGGCCAGAGGACGAAGCCGCTCTCGCGGCAACGCTTCGTCGCTGCGTCGGTGAGTACCCGAACAGTCGTTCTGCCAATGTTGTCGAGCGAGGCAATCCGCCTCGGTCTTCAACAGGAGCAGAACCATGGAATTCCGGACTCCGCCCATCTCCCCGCTACGCCAACGCATGCTCGAGGACATGCGCATGCGCAAGTTTCAGCCGCATACCCAGACCGGCTATATCCGCGCGGTGCTGCGGCTGACGCACTTTCTCGAGCGAGCGCCCGACACCGCCACCGCCGACGACCTGCGCCGCTTCCAAGTGCACCTGGCCGATGACGGCGCGACGCCCTCGACGATCAACACGACGCTCAGCGGCCTGAAGTTCTTCTTCGAGGTCACCGTCGGTCACGGCGACGTCATGGCCAAGGTCGCGCCGGTGCGCTTGCCGCAGACCCTGCCCGTTGTGCTCAGCCGCGAGGAGGTCACCCGGCTGCTTGGCGCCGTCACGAACCTGAAGCACCATACCGCGTTGTCCGTCGCGTACGGCACCGGACTGCGCGCCAGCGAAGTGATCGGCCTCAAGGTCACCGACGTCGACAGCGGCTGCGCAACTGGTGGAGGGTGGCCCACTCTCAGGGCAAGATCCTGACCAACGGCTGGCTGTTCCCGGGGCTCGACCCGATGGACCCACTGAGCGTTCGGCAACTCAACCGCGCCCTGTGCGAGGCCGTCGACATTGCCCGCATCGACAAGCGCGTGTCGATGCACACACTGCGGCACTCAGCAGCGCGCTACACGCACGTGGCCACCAAGGTCTTGCGCGAGGTGGTCAGTCCGCTGGAGACCCTGACGCCCATGTAGGCCTCCGTGGCGCATCCCGCCCTGGAGGTCGCCGACATCTTCCGCATCCATGGCCCGGCCTGGCGCCAGAGTCAGCGCGGCCACCTGAGCCTGGGTCAGATCAAGGGCATGTCGGCCATCGAACAGTTCCGCAGCGCGGCACTGGGGGGCCATGTCTTGCGTTGCGAAGGCTGCGGTGCGGACCAGGTCTCCTACAACTCGTGCCGCAACCGCCACTGTCCGAAGTGCCAGAGCAGCGCGGCGCAACGGTGGCTCGAAGCCCGCCAGGGTGACTTGCTGCCAGTCGAGTATTACCACGTCGTCTTCACGCTTCCGGCGCCGATCGCCGAGATCGCGTACCAGAACAAGGCCGTCATCTACGGGCTGCTGTTCGACGTGGCGGCCGAGGTGCTGCTGACCATCGCCGCAGACCGCAAGCACCTGGGTGCGCGCATCGGCGCCACGCTGGTGCTGCACACCTGGGGTTCGGCGCTGACCCACCACCCGCATGTGCACGGCGTCGTCCCCGGTGGCGGCCTCTCGCTGGACGGCAAGTCCTGGGTCGCCTGTCGGCCCGGCTTCTTCCTTCCGGTGCGGGTGCTCTCCAGGTTGTTCAGGCGCCGCTTCATCGAGGAACTCGCCCAAGCCCACGCGCGCGGCGAACTGCGCTTCTTCGGCGAGCACGCGCCACTGGCCGACGCGCACGCCTTCGCTCGATGGCTCGCTCCCATGCGTGCGTGCGAATGGGTCGTCTACGCCAAGCGTCCGTTCGCCGGGCCAGCGGCGGTACTCGCGTACCTGTCGCGCTATACGCACCGCGTCGCCATCTCCAACAGCCGGCTGCTCAGCCTGGACGAGCGCGGCGTGACCTTCCGTTGGAAGGATTACCGCGCCAAGGGCGCGACCCGCTACAAGGCGATGACGCTCAGTGCCGACGAGTTCATGCGTCGCTTCCTGCTGCACACCTTGCCCAGCGGCTTGCATCGCATCCGCCACTACGGCTTGTTGGCCAACGGCAACCGCAAGGCCTGCCTGGCGTTGGCGCGCGAACTGCTGGGTCAGGTGCTCGAGCTGTCGGTCATGCCTGACGCCGCCGATGCCAACCGCAGCGCACCGTCCTTCGTCTGTCGGCACTGTGGAGCGGCGTTGATCATCGTGCAGACGTTCACGCGCAATCACACGATTCGCGCGCCACCGCCAATGGCGCAACCGCCATGACCAGGCTCGTCCTCCAACCGCCCACTGGTTCGCCGACCGTTCCTCGCGACGGGCCGGCACGCCACCGGCTTGCCCTGCGTCGGATAGCCGCGCTTGTGGGCCATACGTTGCACCACCGGAAGCAGCCACCACAATCGAACGTTGGCTGTCGCGCCGCGCTCGCAGGCGCGCAAATGCGATCGACACCACGCTCTCGACTTCAGCCCGCTTCGCACAATCCCCATAGCCACGTAGCGCCCCCGAACGGGCCGCGGACTGTCTCGCGGCTTCCTCCCTTGGGGTTTATCCAACATCCGCCCTCGCGGTCGTGCCCCGCCGCCACGTGGTCCCGTGTCACGGGCAGATATCGGATAAACCTACACAGGACCAGCCAGTCGCCTCGAAGCCGTCGTTCAGAACCGAGGCCATGCGGCCGATGAGTTGGTCCGTCGGTTGTCGATTCGGGCGGTGGTCGTTCGTCGTCCTGGTGAACGTCCACGCTCAGGGCAACGCCGCCCCCGCACAACCAAGGAAACCCCATGGCAAAGATGATCTTCGTCAGTCTCCCGGTCACCGATCTCCAAGCCTCGACCGTCTTCTACAAGGCGCTGGGATTCCAGCAAAACCCGCAATTCAGCGACGACACTGCAGCCTGCATGGTGTGGAGCGAGGCGATCTACGCGATGCTGCTCACGCACGCCAAGTGGCGCACGTTCACGGAGCGGCCACTCCCGCCGCCCGGGACCAGCGGGGTGATGCTCTCGCTGTCCATGGACAGCCGCGACGCCGTCAACGCAATGAATGGTGCTGCTGCGGCCCACGGTGGGCAGGCCGACGTGAATCCGGTGCAGGAACTGGGCTTCATGTACAGCCGCGACCTCGCCGACCCCGACGGACACCTGTGGGGAGCATTCTGGATGGACCCGGCGGCGATTCCGCCCTCTGACCGGCAGAGCTGAAGCGCACGATGAAGCTCCTTCTAACGTCCGCGGGTGTCAAGAACCCAAGCATCCACGACGCGCTGGTCGGCCTCCTGGGCAAGCCCATCGCCGACTCCAATGCTCTGTGCATCCCGACCGCGTTGTATGGGCACCCGCAGGGCAGTCCCAGCGGCGCTTGGCGGTTCATTGCGGGCAAATCCAGCTGTCCGATGTGCGAACTGGGGTGGAAGTCCCTGGGCGTACTGGAGCTCACCGCGCTGCCCAGCATCGGTGAAGATCGCTGGGTCCCCTGGGTCCGGGAGGCGGATGTCTTGCTGGTGGAGGGCGGCGATGCCCTGTATCTGTGTCATTGGATACGACAGTCGGGGCTCGCGGCCCTGCTGCCGTCGCTGGATCGAACCGTTTGGGTGGGACTGAGCGCCGGGAGCATGGTGATGACTCCCCGTGTGGGAGAGGACTTCGTCGCAACGAAGCCGTCCATCACTGGAGACGACGTGACGCTTGGCGTCGTCGATTTCTCGATCTTTCCGCACCTGGACTACCCGGATTTCCCGGAGAACACGATGGCCAACGCGGAAAGATGGGCGGTCGGCATCGGCGGTCCGGCCTATGCCATCGACGACCAAACTGCCATCAAGGTCGTCGACGGCAAGGTCGAGGTCGTTTCCGAGGGCCAGTGGAGGTATTTCGGCCCCTGACGAGCGCGGTTCGGCGGATCTCTGGTCCTGGTAGGAGACGGAAGCCGAGCGACCGCTTCAGCCCATCGGGCGACGGCGCCTTGGGGTCCGGCTGCCAGTGCTCCCATCGCTCGGCTGGTCGGCAGGTACGCGCACAGACCTGACCTTGAAGTCCCGATGACGGCAATGTGATCGCTTCTGCCACTCGGTGTCGTCAGTTTGCGGGCAGCCCCAGGCCACTGCTGTCGGTCGCAAACGGCAGCTTCCCGACTACCCAAAGCCGTGCCCCCTATGACTCCGAACACCGCGGTCTGCACGCAGTGGGTAACGCAAGCGGTACGAACTCGAAGCCCATCGTTCGCGCGTGGTAGTGCAGGCCACCGTCCTGCACGATGAGAAACAGCGCGCGGCCGTCGCCCTCGTTGTGGTGCGAGTGCGGCGCGCCCGCCGGCGTGACCATCGTCGACCACGGCTCCCAGTCGCAACGTTGCCCGCCGACTAGCGAATGGCAGCCCTGGCCCTGGATGATCAAGGTGACGGCCGCCGAATTGTGGCGGTGCGCACGCTGCGCGGCCTGCGGCGGCAGCGTGTTGTAGCCCAGCGTCAAGCTCGGCAACAGGCTGCGGCTGGCCTCGTAGCGCTCGCTCGAGAAGACCAGCGCGTGGCCCGAGGTGGCGTCGTTGGTGCCGGCTGCGAACAGCACATCGAGCTGGCGCGCGATCTCGGCCGCAGGGTAGTGCACGACGTCGAGTGACACGCGCGGCGGGAGGACCGGCCGCAAGCCGTCGAAGGCGAGTTGCGGCTGGTTGCCGACGATCCACAGCAGCGCGCCGTCGGCGCCGCCGTGCAAGCGGTAGCGCGGGCCGCCCGGCAGCAGCACGACGTCGCCCGCGGCCAGCATCAGCTCGGCGTCGCCGCCGCGGCAATAGGCGTCGCCGGCGATCACATAGCCGATCAGGCCGGTCGCCACCGCATCGACGGCGAGCGAATCGCCGGGCGCGACGCGCGCATAGCGTGCCAGCATCAGTGGGGTGGTTGCCGGAAAGTCGCAGCCGAGCCGGGCCGACTGGTCGCAGTTGAACCACGCGCTGTGCGCGGCGGCGAGCGCCCGTGCGGCCACGTCGACGAACACGCGCGCCGGCACGGCCGGCAGCACGATGTTGAACGCATTGCCCGAGTTGAAGAAACGCGCGCGGGCCTGCGCCGCAGTTTGCGGTGCCGACGGCCGTTGCACCGGCAGGTCGGCCATGTCGACAGGGGCGGCGAGGCGAACGTTCATCTCCATCCTTCGTCAGGCGATGCCGGCGCGGCGCGTCAGCACCTGCAACAGCACGTCGGCGCCGGCGGCGACGTGTCCGGGCTCGGCCCACTCATGCTCGGCGTGGCTCACGCCGGCACGACACGGGATGAAAATCATCGCGCTCGGCGCCAGCGGCGCCATGTGGCGCGCGTCGTGGCCGGCGGCCGACAGCAAGCGCAGGCTGGGCAGGTCGAGCCGGTGCGCAGCGGCTTCGATGCTGCCTTGCAGCTCGGCGTCGAAGCCGTTGCCGGGCGCGTCGACCAACGCGCGCACCTCGACCTCGCACGGCGTCGCATGGGCTCGGCACAACGCGACGAGCCGCGCGCCCAGCAGGTCCAAGGTCGCCGCGTCGGGATGGCGCAGATCGATGCGCATCAGCGCGCGTTCGGGCACGACCGACGGCGCGTTCGGTTCGACGCGCAGCTGCCCGATCGTGAACTTGACCTGCTCGTCGTGCCCTCCGACCTGCGTGTACAGCGCCGACGCGATGCGCGTGAACGCGGCCAGCGCATCGCGCCGCTCGGCCATCGCCAGCGTGCCGGCATGGCCCTTGTCGCCGCGCAGCTCGACCTCGAAAGTCTTCTTGCCCTGGATGCCGGTGACGACGCCGATGGTCGCGCCGGCCGCTTCGAGTACCGGGCCTTGTTCGATGTGGGCCTCGACATAGGCCTCGAACGCGAAGCCGGGCCGGCGTCGCGGCAGGTCCGGGAAGGCCGCGTGCAACGCATCGAGCGCATCGCCGACCGCGACACCGTCGGCATCGCGCACGCCGCGCAGCGCGGCCAGTTCGCGCACGCCAGCGAAGACCTCCGAGCCCATCATTCCGGGCGCGAAACGCGAGCCCTCTTCGTTCATCCAGGCCACCGCGATCACGTCGCAGCGGGGGCGCTGGCCTTGCTCGGCGAGCACCGTCAGCACTTCGAGCGCCGCGAGCACGCCATAGACGCCATCGAACTTTCCGCCGGTCGGCTGGCTGTCGAGGTGGCTGCCGCTGAGCAGCGGCAATGCGCTCGGGTCGCTGCCTTGCAGCGTGATGAACAAGTTGCCGGCGTCGTCGGTGCTGGCGACGAGGCTGGACGCTTCGGCCCATGCGATCACCTGGCGCCACGCGGCGATCTCCTCATTGCTCAGCGCCTGCCGGTTCACGCCGCCGGCAGGCGTCGCGCCGATGTGCGCCAGCGCCATCAGCCGGTCCCACAGGCGATCGGCGTTGACGCGCGGAGCAGTCGCTGCAGCCATCAACTCGTCTTCATGATCTGGCTGGGGATCGCGCGCGGGTCGCGCGGCAGCCACTGGCCGGCCTCGACCTGCGCGATGAACTCGGCGAGCAGCGCGTTGAACGCGGCCGGCTCTTCGAGGTTCA
>Ga0307508_10002912_pt1 | contig 17688 bp, 21 predicted proteins | sample 9_EM_MG_FD_203089 | JGI IMG/M metagenome (GOLD analysis project Ga0307508, IMG submission 203089) | Populus trichocarpa ectomycorrhiza microbial communities from riparian zone in the Pacific Northwest, United States - 9_EM | ecosystem: Host-associated > Plants > Roots > Unclassified | place... | reverse complement strand
GAAAAGGCAAACACCGACGAAAGCCCTACGATCAAAAGAAAGACTCCTCGAATACCAGCGACATCATATGCTACTACTGTACGAGAAAAGGTCACAAGGCAGTCGACTGCCAAGTCAAGAAGAAAGCAACCAATCATCTATATTATTTGACAATAACGGTTGCCACCAAAACATAGTCTTTATTGTTAGATAGAACCCTATATATGCGAAACGGGCAGCCAGCGTGGGCGCAAACAACGATTTTACGGGTTGAATCAGATTTTTGATACCCGAAGCTCAATTTTATCTGCCCTTTAAAACCCCAATCTTGCATGGCAGTCTTGAAACCCGAAAAGTCGGCGAATCGGTCGCCCTCCTGCAGCACCATTGTGATGGCGCAGGTAGGGCTACAGGTAGTCGACGAACTGATGAAACCGTGAGTGGCGATCGATGAGAACGTGAATGACGAACAACGGATCGCGAGCGATTTATGGCGAGTGACGAGCAAGTGAATGACGACCAGCGAGCTGACAAATGGCTGAGCGACCATTGGTTGCGTGAGGAAGAAAAGAAGAGCGGCCGGTGGCTCCGTATAAGGATATGTATACTCAGACTCACCAGCCGTACCCTACCCACGCTACCCGTAATATTCCGAGCCGAGAAATTGCTTACGAAAAACTGACATTATAGAACCCTTGTGGCATTGTGGATCTTTTTAGCGTATCTTCTGGCATTGTAGACCTCTTCTTGAAATACAAAGGGAAGGACAAGTCTCGATGACCCAGCCGTAGAGTGATAGTTTGGAATTAGCCAGACACATGCCAAAAATAATATTCTAATAGTTGCCCTGGTGTTTTTTTTTGTTTATTCATACTCGCATGCGACCTATAAAGATCATGGTGTTGGAATATAGGGATCGATAGAGACGAAGGTAGTGAACTAATTGATTGATACAACTTCGAAGGAGGAACACTCTCTCTATATACAACGGGCTTGAGGGACTCGCCAGGGGTAAAGACGGAAGACTGTCTCACGAGCCGGTGCTCGGGAGACACGGGCAGCTGTCATCTCCGGATGTGCCGTCTCCGGTCCGTCATCTCCGGACGCCCATTATTCTGACACATGGCGGCGTACATTTTTCCCCGGCTTTCCCGTCCGCCGTCTGCGCGAGGCGGCTCGTTGCAAGCTCCCTTGTACCCTCCGCCCGGCCCTCCCGAAAAGTTATTGCGCACCAAAGAAATAGACAAAGGAAAAGACAGAAAGAAACATCGCCCGTCCCCTAGTCCTCCCCGCCGATGCCATGAAGGGTGGGGTGGGTAGGAACAGCGGCTCCTCCCCAGCCCCCAGCGCCTCCGCCTCCACCCTGCGCTCCTCTCCGGCCCTCCTGGAGCTCCCATTCCGACACCTCTCTCCCTGCGTCTGCTTCCTCTTCCGTAGGCGGCACTATTCTTCCCACGTCTGTTGTTGTGAGAAAGTCCAGTAGCGCCTGACTGCATCTCTGGTCGGCGAAGAGCTCGTGCACCCTCCGCCGCTGCTTCCCTCTTTCTGTCTTCTTGTACACCTCCCCCCACAAGGTCTTCTGCTGCTCCTTCCACCTCGGGCACCCCTTGAGGAGGTGGTCCCTCGTCTGTGTTGGGCACCGGCACCACCAGCACTAGGCTGTTGGGCGAGCCTTTACCCACTGCAGGGACTCCCATCCGGCAGTGCCCCGTCATCAGCTGGTAGAACCTCGAGGCGAGCCTCTTGGTGCTGCCAGCGACCGTACCGTCCGGCCTCTGGCTTTTTGGCATTTTGTACTTCTTCTTGGAGGTCCGGCCTCCAGCCCACTGTTGGGCCTCCACCCACTTCTTCTCGGTAATCTCGTGCTTGATGTTTGCGAGCGATCTGGGGAGCGGCATTGAGCGCGCCTCGGCCCGGTCTGAGTAAGCAAACCATTCCACCCCATGCGCGTCAGGCTCATCGGCCGCGAGCTGGGCCACTCGTCCGCTTACTCGCTATCTGCCACACCCTGGTGTGCTGGGCACCACTGGATTTCGATGATGATGTCTGTTTTGGACCGCCGCAGGGTGCAAATGTGCTTCCGGGCCTGGTGCGCATACTTCTGGCAAGGGCCAGGCTCCTCCGATCCCATCCGCTTGATGGCTGCATGAGCGTCGGTGAATATGGTGACCTGTTCCGGGGTGGTCGTTCTTCATGTGGTGCTTTCCAGCGCGCGGGCAAGGGCGGCGCACTCCGCGTCATGGGCCTCCTGGTTGAATCCCAGGTGAGTCTTAATGCCCACCCAGTCTTCTCCCTTCTTCCATGTGAACGCCTAGCCCGCCGGCCCGTTATTCAATCGTGAATCGTCCGTGAACATCGTGAGCCCCGGGCGAGCCCGTTCCGCCTTCTTCTTTGCTTCCTCCTCCTCTTCCTGGATCAGCACTGCGTTGAAGGTTTCCGGTTCTTCAAGCAGGACTGTTTCCTCTGTCTCCGTCCAGGTATACTCCAGTGCTGCTGCCAGTCTCTTGCCGATCGCCGTGTCAGCCCCGACGACCCTTCTGGCCTTCTCCCCTCGAGGGAGGCTCAGGAACCGTAGCCCAAAGCGGCGCTGCCTGTTTTCCAGGTGATTGGTCGCTGGCCTCAGCCCGGACTACATGGTAAGAGCTCCCAGGTTGGTCGACCGGAAGGCTCCCGTTGTAGCCCGTGCCTGATGGTTGACCAGCTGCTGCAACTCCTCCGCCCGCCCTTTTGTCCCCCGGGCCTGGTCTCCCCGCCGCCACAGCTCCGACCGGAACATGGCGACCGACTGGATGCAAGCCGTCATGACTGTCAGAATAATGGGCGTCCGGAGATGACGGACCGGAGCCAGCACGTCCGGAGATGACAGCTGCCCGAGTCTCCGAGCGCCGGCTCGGGAAACAGTCTTCCGACCTTTACCCCTGGCGAGTCCCTCCGGCCCGTTGTATATAGGGAGAATGTTCCTCCTTCGAAGTTGTATCAATCAATCAATTCACTATCTTCATCTCTATCGATCCCTATATTCCAACAGGTTATGAGCCCGGATTGAACGCTCTGCCAATCCGCTACCCATCGATAGATAATCGCACCTGCCTCGCTTCTGCGTCTGATCCCTGCACTCTCGTTTTAAAGCCTCAACTTTTTGGAGCCGCGTCGCGACCGACGAGATCGCCAAGATGGTCGGAATCAACCAGACAACGCGTCACGTTTGCAGTCGCCGGCCTTTACAACGCCCGAAACTACCGCTCGTGGAGAACGACATGAGATCATTCCCTACTGCTGAGTGCCCTCAAGATTGTTACCCGCAACGAAATATTTCGTCGCACTCTGACACTATGTACTGCCTAGGGCCGTGACTACAATCAGTGCGACGACCGCGCTGCCTCGACGATCTACCTATCGGTTGAACCCGCGATTCGAACCTTCATCCTAAGTCCTCCCGCGAACGAAATCGATTCTGCAGCCCGCGTCGCGAAATCCTTAGCCAGGACTACGACTCTGCCTTCACGATAATCGGTCGTCGAATACATCTCGAGCCTACTCGCTGTTCGCCAGGAATTGGCCGCAAGCGACGAAGTAATCTCGGGTACCACCGTCGTTTGCCACCTTCTTTTCGAGCCGTACCTCGATCGTTCGATATTATCGTCGGCGTTTTCAAATACCAACCTTCGGAGGAGCTGCGTGCGCGCTTGGTGATGACGGAGTTGCTGCGGCACCCCACACTGGAGTTGACGCATGCGCTCGGGGAGCGGATGTACGCGCTTGGTGATGTTGGAGCTGCTGCGGCACCCCACACCGGAGCTGCCGTGCGCTCTCAAAGATGCGATTGCTGTGCTCGCTTGGGAATACGGGAGCTACTGTGGCGTCCCCATACCGGAGCAATCGCACATGCCTTATGACGGAGTTGCTATGTTCGCTCAATGCTGACAATGGGCAGATTTTCTTATGGATCGGCCTGGGAATCTGCCTGCTATCCAGGGGAAGCTTCCGGTGAAGCACATGGCGGGTGGTTGAATAGGTTTTCTTTCCCTCTCCTTTCTTTCTTTGGTGGATGCACTCTTTCTCCTATGTCCGTGGTTTTCCCATGAGGTTTTTTACACGGTTATGAGTTTTAACGAGACATCCGAGGATACTGGGTTTTTCAATATTTTTCCTCCTGCTGCTGTTTGTTTCTGTACTGGCCGTTTCATTTTCTCTTTCTCTCCTGCGTTCCTTTGCATCTTCCGTACGAGGGGAAGTGTCAGAATAATGGGCGTCCGGAGATGACGGACCGGAGCCAGCACGTCCGGAGATGACAGCTGCCCGAGTCTCCGAGCGCCGGCTCGGGAGACAGTCTTCCATCCTTTACCCCTGGCGAATCCCTCAGGCCCGTTGTATATAGAGAGAATGTTCCTCCTTCGAAGTTGTATCAATCAATCAATTCACTATCTTCATCTCTATCGATCCCTATATTCCAACAATGACCTTCCTGCAATTCACCGGGGCGAGGCCCAGCTGCCCTGTTAGCCAACACAGCCGGATGAGCGCGTTCCTCCCGTTCTTCATCCTGGTGGCGTGGTGCTCTTTCAGTGTGAGTTGTGGGCAGCAGGTCCCGACGGCAAGGATCCTGGTCGTCCCGCTCCGCCCCCCACCCACCGAAGGCGCGCACAATGCCTCTTCCTATGTCTCTCGCCAATATCAAGCGGGAAATCTCCGAGAAGTAATGGGTGGAGGCCCGGCAATGGGCAGGAGGCCGAACTTCCAAAACTACAGTAGCAAAAACCAGGGTATTATCAATCAAGCAGCAATACGGCATTCGACAGATCCTGGTATTCGGGCCGCAACAGGACGTAGATTCTTCAGCATCGGGCTTGACTCTGGTGTCGGCGCAAATCCCTATCAAAAGCAATTGTATAACGATGCGGCACCCATAAGGCATGAATCGTATACCAGATATCATTCCGAATGCCCCTTTATTCATCACGCAAAGCACGTTAATGCCCGAGCAATACACCCCGGATGCCAAACTGATCATAATACTGGATACTATAACAAAAATGGGGTGGAATTGCTACCGTATTCGTTCTGCACTGGGCCGAGTCGAGTATCAGCATGGTCTTAAGTTTTGACCGTCTACTAACAGTATGAAAGCCTGTGCGGCAGCAAGCTGCATTTCAATCTACCGCACAAAATTTAGATGCTGCTTGAAACCCTTGGTTTCTGGGCGATGGTTTAGTGTTCGGTACACCACTTTGAGTTCAGATAACTGCATATTGTCGGCTGGGTCGCGGTGCGGTGGGCTCGACCAAAATCATCAGCCAGTGGCACCAAGAGGCTCGCCTGAAGGTACTACCAGGTGAAAACGGGGCACGCCCGCACTGGACAATACCTGCACTGGGCCAAGGTGCACCTCACCGCCCGGTGATGCTGGTACCCGTGCCCCTCGCAAACGAGAGACCACCTCTTCAAGGTGTGCCCAGAGTGGAAGAGGCAGCAGAAGATCCAGTCGACAGAGGTGGTGAAGGAGACTAGGAAGAGGAAGAGCCGATGGAAGATCCGGGATCTACTCGCCGGCAGCAGGTGCGGACAGGCGGTGCTGGGCTTCATCGCCTCAACGGATGTTGGAAGGCTAGTGCCGCCTCTAGAAGAGGGCGCCGCACGGAGTGAGGTGTCAGAGTGGAAGCTCCGTGAGCGTCGGGAGCGGGAAGAGGAACAGGAGGCGGATGCGGAGGAGCGGAGTGGTGTGATCGGAGCGGACGCTGAGGAGGAACTACCGCTGTTCCTGCCCATGCCCTCCTTCGTGGCATCCGCAGGCGAGGAGTAGGGCCCCCTGGGTGATGGCTTCCTTTGTCCTTCCCTAGCCTCACGTGACCCTTCGCCAAGTCGGTCATCAACCATCACTTCGCTCGCGCTCAGTAATAATTAATTTCTTTTACTCAGGGCCTGGAAGGAAAAGTCTGAGCCTCCAAATCTCCGAACTCGGGGGCAACTTCCCGACTCAGATATTAGCACCCGAAAATCCTTCCAAAAAAATTATGTCAAAGTCTGCTACAATTGTGAAAGCCCAACATCAAAAAAAAAAACCTCTGAGGGGTGATGGTATCGTGTTGATTAGGAGAGAGCTAGGAAAGTTTGGAAAAAGTCCATTCGCATCTAAGTACTTGGTTAACTACTATAGAAATACTCGCTAGTCCACCTTCTTCAGTTTGTTCTTAGAGCCCAATGGGCAGCCTCATTTTCGCTTTGGCACTTTGGGTGTCAGACCAACTGGGGGTTCATTATGCTTGACCATGAGTGTCGGATCAGAGGTAGACAGATGTTCGGTGGGCTGCCAGTTTTGTGCCATGTCTACCATGCGATTGGAGTACTGTAATCTTCACGCTGTCGGTTACAGGCCCGTGTTGTCTCCCTCTGAGACTGCGATTTCCGTAGTGCCTTAGTACGTATCGTACGGCTCTTCTCCATCTTTGCCCATAGCTCAAGGTCCGATTCTCGCAACTCGTCAGTCACAGCTTTCATTTTCTTGGCGATGGTGGGGGTGCGCTCATGATCTGATTGGCATTATACAATGGCTTCTCCAGTGGAATACCATATGCCATACCTGATATCCAAGTACCATATTGAGGTATATCGGCTTTTAAAACAGTGTCCTGAAATAACCACCAAAGCTTGTAATAGCCCATCACCGATGGCATTGGATTGGCCAAGTGGGATTTTCCGGGAAAGGGTTTTCAAATCCTCCACAGTTCGGATGCTTAGATGCTTCGAAGCTGCCAGATCTATCCACGTATCCGGCAAAAGATGAATCCCGTCCAGGAGGTTATTTTGACTGTATACCAAGCTGGTTCTGTGACACTCCAGAGCTAGTCGTACTGCAAGACTGATCCTGAGAACTGAGTCGGCCGACATCTTGGAAGGAAGATCAAGGTTCTCAGCAGTGCTGTTGTCGGCTTCCTTGACCTCTCTATACTCACTGTAGACATTTCTGAAAGGTATAGTGAAAACAAAATTGCTAGAGCCCAAATATTTGGATCTTGGTCTGCACGACCTGCACGTTGCTACCAGCAGTTCATCATTAAATACTCAGAGAGTTTCCATTGGATGATGCGTTCAATATCAGGGATATAAAGCTCCGTTCGAACTGCTTCAGTGCAAACGAGATATCGGCAAACACCTTTTCGGAATAACAATAGTGTCTGCTGTAGTCGTTTGCTACTTAAGCCGCTATAGTACTCTCGGAAAGGATTGCCGGCGGCCCCGATTTTATTCGTGACCTACCTCTCAGGCCTCTTCGACAAGGTGGAAAGGGCAGTCCCGGGGGTCAGCGGGCTGTCCTTTGTGGACGACATTGGGTGGTTAGCCGAGGGCAAGGACGAGGAGGCAGTGGCAGCCAGGCTGTTGGAGGCAGCGGCGGCCTCCATTGAATGGGCAGTGCAGAACGGGGTGGCTTCCGACCCGGGAAAAACGGCGGCGGCCTTTTCCAGTTGGCGAAGAAAGGCAGCCCCGGAGGCGACAGTCATGGTTGGGGAACACTCCATTCCGTTTAACAAGGAGGCGACGATTTGGCTGCGGATATGGCTGGACTAGTGGCTTCTTTGCCATGGCGATGGGAAGGCTAGTCCCGGCTGAAGATCACAAGGGGATTGATTTTGCCCGTTTATACTGGAGATATCGGTACAGGCCGATTGAGCGAGATCATCTGTTTGCGATTTTCGTCCAGATCAACAGTCGACAGAAAACTGCAAAACTGACAGGAAGTTGCGGGAGGCGATCGTCTGGCGCATTGCCGATGTGCCGCGCAGCCGTCCGCAACTTCCTGCCGTCACAAAAAGGAAGTCACCCAATGCCGCTTCCTACCCTCCGATGTTTGCACTGCTCAATCTATCCCGTCAATTTCAGTCCTAATCTATCGACTTGCAGGTTGCGAAGAGTATAAACACCCCCTCGCGCTCGAGATCTTCTCTCCCTTCTTCTCTCCCTCCTTCTCTTCCTTCTCCATCCCCCCATGCCTTCATATCTACTATCTGCGGTCCTCCCACTCGTGCATGAATCTGATGTAATCCATTCCCTCCCCTCTCACCAGAGATCTGCAGCTGCTCACTCTCCAACTTCTACAGCATCTACACCTCGAGGTTGACGAATCTTCGCCAACCAGACATCCCTACTCAGCTATAGGCAGTCGCTGTTGTTCCCTCCGTCTGCCCCCCGCCACGGCCATTGTTACCCGTTGGGTCGGAGAGGCTTCATACCGGTATTCTCGCCAGGTGGCGTAGGTGGCGGTTCTGTAGAGTTACAGAACCGCGGAGGTCGCAAGCAATTTTGCGTTCAATCGTACTCGCATTCAGCCTATCTAGTACATTTTATCCGTTTTCCCCGTCCGCTGTTCGTTGGCGGCTTGTTACAAGCTCCCTCTTTGCCGTCCGCACAGGCCTGTCCCAAGAGGGAGTAGGTGCGCTCTAAGGAAATTTACCAAGGAAAGAACAAAATAAAAGCGTGACCCGTCCCCTCATGCTCGCCTCCTGATGCCATGAACGAGGGGGTGGGGAGGATCGCCGAAGCTCCTTGTCACCAAGCGCCTCAGCCTCCGCCTCCCGCTCCTCTTGCCTCTCCCAGAGCTCCCAGTCTGACACCTCACCTCGGCCGCCGTTCTCTTCCAACGGCGACACCAGCCTACCCACATCCGTGAGCGAGAGGACGTCCACCACTGCCTGCCCACATCTCCCATCGGCCAGCAGGTCCCGGACTGACCGCCGGCTCCTCCACCTCATGGTTTCCATCAGCACCTCCGCCCGCAGGATCTTCTGCTGCATCCTCCATTTCGGGCACACCTAGAAGAGGTGTTCTCTCGTCTGCGAGGGGCACTGGCACCACCAGCAATGGGTAGTGGTGCGGACCTTAGCCGAGTGCCGGTGTGGATACGCTGGTCTAGAGCAGGGGTCTTAACCGTCCGTCCTGGCCACGGCCTCGCCGTGGCTGCGAGACGCAGCCCCAGCTAGTCAACGGCCCGCGGGCTCGCCAGGTCTTTTGGAGCCGGCCTGGTCTGATACGGGTCGGCTGGCGGGCCTGGAGAAAGAGGGAGATCTCATGATCCACTAGCGTCTTACCATATCTTAGGCTGCGAGCAGGTTTCCGGGGTTTGGACAACAGCCAACATGTTACTGGGAGGTTTCGGTCACCGACACAAGAGACAGAATATCTGTAACGCAAGTAAGAGTTCCGAGAAGATTAGGCAAACATGATTATCTGTAAAAAAAATTGCTGGGTGGAGAAGATATGGTGGAGATGCCATGCGTGACAATATTTTTTTTTACCACTAGTACTATCGTTGACGCCCGCCGGCCGACCTGGTTCAAGTCAGTCAGCCCGCTGGACATCAGTCGGACTGGGTCATCTGAAATCCCGGCCCGGATTGGAGCGTCCCAAAAGCCCGCGGGCAGCCCGCTGGCCGCCCAGACTATTGAAACCCCTGACCACGACAGCTTGACTGCGAAGTTGTTGACATTGACACCACAGTAACAGCTACTGGCGTAGCGGCTGCGTCCAAAGCGCCGGAGCAAGGCTCGGAACGAGCCGTATATCACTTGGATGAAGGGGATCCAGATTTTGTCTCGCGGAAGCGTACCGAAGGAGAAGGAGATTGGGTTATGCAACAGGCTTCCCGCCTCGAGGCAGTGGGCCAACGCCTCATGACCTTATTTACCGAGCAAATACTCGGATTGGGCAGAAGCTAAGCGCCTGCATGAAGCTGCTACGAAATTTGTTGGGACCGAAGAGGCGGATCCGGACTCCACGGTGTCAGATCAGCCCCGAATTCCTTCCAGGCCAGTACAACGGCCAAGCGATGATAAGCGTGCCGGAATACTACCAAGCCAAGGATACTCACCCACTTGGCAAATGTTTGGGATTCTGCCTCGTCCGAACTTTCCGGGTGACAGTCAGATGCGGTCCGAAATTCACGGAAATGTGGCACTCTTGGTACCGCCTGATGTCATTCGGGCAAAACTAAAGTGCACCGAACAGGGACCAGTGGAAGAGGTGTTGCGGGCGCATGTGGTGAGAGGGGAGGAGGCCAGACAACGCCGGCTGGTGTACGATCAGCGGATGGTGGTGCACACATACTGGCGTAGTTTGTCAGGATCTCGGGCTGCATAGGGGCGCCCGGGAGATACCACAAGTGTTCCGGATGCACTGCCCAAGGCCGGATATCATCCCGGTGGTGGGTCCCATAAAGCGCCTTCTCGTGGGGCTCCTGCAAGACAAAAGACATTCCTCGAGTGACCAACGGAATGAGATACGGTCCAGTCCACCAGTTGTAGAACTTGATCCCCTTCTCCTTCGCCACAGCAGCGTCCTGGAGCTTTACCTGGTCTACCGGGCATGTCGGGCCAGGTTTGACCAAGCTCCTATATCGTAAAGTTGAGCATGAGGAGGCGGTAGTGAGGGGGCAAGGAAGACAGCGAAGCGGAGGCATGTTTAGAATGGGTGTTCAGAGGAGGCGCATTGTCTAGTATGCGGATGGCGAGATTGGGGGTGTAATGGTTGTGGAGAGGAGTGTGAGGAACGGTAATGATTGTGGAGAGGAGTGTGAGGATCGGGGGGGGCGGGGTTGGATATGTGGAGGCGGCTGGACGTCGGCCGAGGTGCTAGGTGTGATTGCTTCCCTCTTGCTGCTCCTGCTCCTGCTCCCCCAGCATCTCTGGTTGGAGCGGGGAGGGTTCTCCCTGAGCGACGGGAGAGAGTCCCGTCCGTCACTGGGTAGGACTGTCTCCACTGGAGGTGCCGCATGCTGCGCGTCAGCATTAATCGCCCATCCGCCTTCTCGGCTCCACCAGCGCCGCACAGTAACTGCAGAATCCGAGGTGGGTGGTCAGATTCTTGTGGCTGACCAGTGATGTGCTGACGGTCGGCTGCCGCACTAGACTGATGGATAGACAGATGTGCCGCACAGAGGCTCCATCCCGTCAGCCCGCCAGCCCGCCAGCCCACTCTTGATCTTCCCACCATTCCTCCCGTCTATCCCGATCTGTCCATCCATCCCGTGTCCTAATCCATCGACTTGCAGGTTGCCAAGAGTATAAACCCCCCCCCCTCGCGCTCGAACACTCCCCTTCCTTCTCTTCTTTTCCTCCTTCCTCCTCTAACGTCTCTTCTTCTCCAGTTCTGCAGTTCCCCCGCTGTCACGGCTCACACGTGAAGCCAAAGTAGTCCATCGTATGTCTGCAGCTATCTGCAGCTGCTCACCCTCCCTAACTTCTACACCTCAAGGTCAATTGGCATCACAGATATTACTCTCCCGTCCAGGGATTCGCCATCTCCCCTACCCGAAGGCCTGAAAATCTGATTGCGTACGGCGACATTGTGAGCACACTCGCCGTCCAGAGCGGGAGGGAAGAGATGTCAACACTCCGTTGTACACATTGCTTCCTCTGCTCTCGCTGCAACTCCCACGTCGCTGCCCATACCCCACCACACTTGACCCCGCCCCCCTCACGCATCAACCCCAGGCTGTTCATCGGCGAGTGGGAAGTTTTGTTCTGTTTAATCTTACTCGCATTCAGCCTATCTAGACTATGGCGGTGTACATTTTATCCGTTTCCCCCGTTCGCTGTCATACGCACCAAGGAAATCACAAGAGAAATGACAAAGGGAACGCCGTTCATCCCCTACCCCTCGGCCGCGGTACCCAGTGCCTCCGCCTCTCGCTCCTCTTCCGCTACCGGCGCTCCCACCCCGACACCTGACTTCCGGCGCTGCCTTCCTCTTCCAGCGGCGGTACCAGCCTTCCCACGTCCTTTTTTTTCTCTTTCGTTTAATCATTACTCGCATGCGACATATCTAGATCATGAGGAGATTATGTACAGTCCGTTTCCTGTCTGCTGTCCGCGCAGTGGTGGCACGTTACAAGCGCGCCTTTGCCCTCCGCCCGGGCATAACTCCATTGAGTGCCGGGCACCGGATCTCGCCGAAGATGTTTGGCCTACATAGCCCTAAATCGCACAGCGATAGGCTTCCTCGCCGAGAGCGAGCACTTCGTGCTAGGGCCAGACACTTCTGAAGCCACTCCCCTGATGGCCGCCTGCCCGTCGGGGGAGACCCTGACCCATCACGGTGTCGTCCGGCTTGTCGCCCCAAGATGTGGTTAGCACCAAGGAGATTACAAAAGAAAGAAGAGCGAGCGTGAAAGACGAAAGAAAAAGACGAAGGAAAAGAGCCGCCCGGTCCAGCGCCTAAGGCCCTGTTTGGGTGAAACGGACGTCCGTCGTTACGTTCACTAAGTGTGTCCGTTCGCGGCTTGCGAACGGACGGCACACTCGAACGGACAAAAGCATCGGCACTGTTTGGCACACACCATCCGTTGTTGCCACGTAAAGATCCCCGTCACCCCATCAGGAAAGTAAGTTCAACACATCGCGACTGAACACATATATCAGAGCTAAATTCCATAGACCTCGCTTCAGGGTCTTAAGTTATGCGGAAAAGTTTCTACAGGAAATTTTTTTTCACATTCCACGGAGGACTGATTGGAAATGTCGAGAGATCGTTTCCCCACTGTTTTAGAAGTGCTCTTGAGCTACACGGTTACTACTGTTGTGACCGATGATGCATGAAGGCATGGAAGTGCAGATATTTAAGATTACGCAATACAGATCGTTGATTATAGAGTATCAGAATAAGACAAATGTAGTGTGGGCGCTGTTTCTTACGACCTATCCTATCGGGTGAAATTTTGCTAGCGAAAAAGACCTCGCGAGGTCAATTTGGGAACGGAAGACTTTTTGGTGTAGAGGAACGGTAACGGAAGACGAACTGCGACTGTCCAAACACTGCTTTTTTTTTGGAAACGGACGCTAGTCATGTAAACGGAAGCGAACGAACACATCCCACCAAAAAACCAAAACGGCCGCGCCCACCCAAACGGGTCCTAAACCGTTCCTGCGGACGCCATGAAGTCAGGCGTGGGCAGAAACAGTGGAGTCCCCCCCCGCACCCGCCCCCTCCGCTCCCGCACCTGGCTCGCCCAGCCACTCACGCACCTCCAGCTCAGACACCGCGCTGACGGCGTCATCCTCCTCCGCCGGCACCCGCCTGCCCACCTCCGTGGTCGCGAGAAAGTCCAGCACCGCCCGGCTGCACCTCCCATCGGCCAGGAGGTCCCGCACCTTCGACCAGTCCTCCCACCTCCCAGTCTCCTTCTTCGCCTGCGCCCACAGGATCTTCTGCTGCGCCTTCCACTCGGGGCACTGCTTGAAGAGGTGGTCCCGCGTCTGCGCCCGGCATCGGCACCGGTTTCTGGCTCTTTGGCATGCGGTACTTCGTCTTCGAGGTCCAACCCCCAGCCCACTGGCATGCCTCCACCCACTTCTTTTCCGAGATTTCCAGCTAGAGGTTGGCGAGGGATCGTGGGAGCGGCATCGCTCGCACTTCTAACCGGTCATCGAAGCTGCAGTTCAGCAATTCCACCTCGTGGGAGTCTGGCTCCTCTGCCGCAATCTCTCGTCGGCGCCTGGCCCGTCGCAGTGCTGCAATGTGTTTCCGCGCCCGAATGGTGTAGTGCTGCCTTGGGCCAGGTTAGTCCGATACCATCCGCCTAATGGCTGCCTGCGTGTCCGAGAAGATGGTGACCCGTTCCGGAGTCGTGCTCCTCTACGAGGCCGATCCCAGAGCACGGGCAAGCGCGGTGCACTCCGCATCGTAGTCCTCCTGGTTGTAGTCCATGTGGGTATTGATACCCTTCCGGCTCAAGCCGTTCTTCCACACCACCACGTACCCAGCCGCGCCATCGTCAAGCCGTGGGAGACGTTGGGAGTGGTATCGGTTTGGCGCCTCACTTCCGCTATTCTACGCAACGTGTGTCTAGTTCTTCCGCCGCGAGCTTCGCCCACTCGTCAGCCGTCTCTTACCCCGGGATACCCTAGTGGGCTGGACGCCACTGAGGCGGCTGGACGTCGGCCGAGGTGCTATGTGTGGTTGATTCCCGCTCGCTGCTCCTGCTCCCCTGAGCGACGGGAGAGAGCCCCGTCGGTCGCTCAGTAGGACTGCCTCCGCTAGAGCGGGCCGCATGCCGCCCGACAACTTCGACCGCCCATCCGCCTTTACCCCGGTGCCGTCTCCCTCCCGATATTTCCACCCACCCCATCCGTTGCTGTCCTAATCCGTCGACTTGCAGGTCGCCAAGAGTATAAACCACCCCATCCGTTGCAGTCCTAATCCATCGACTTGCAGGTTGCCAAGAGTATAAACCCCCCCTCGCGCTCGAACACTCCCCTTCCTTCTCTTCCTTTCCTCCTTCCTCCTCTATCGTCTCTTCTTCTTCTCCAGTTCTGCAGTTCCCCCGCTGTCACAGCTCACACGTAAAGCTAAAGTAGTCCATCGTCTGTATGCAGCTATCTACAGCTGCTGACCCTCCCTAACTTCTACTCCTCGAGGCTAATTGGTCATCACCGACATTACTCCCCCGTTCAGGGATTCCCCATCTCCCTTAGCTAAAGACCTGAAAATCCGAAAATCTGATAGCGGACGGCGACATGGCGTGCAGAATCGTCGCTCTCCGAGAGGGAGGGAAGAAACACCAACACTCCGTCGTGCACATTTCTTCCTCTGTTCTCGCTGCAACTCCCTCATTGCTGGTGCTGCACCATGCACCCTCACGCCTGCCCCCGCTCCCACACACATCGAGCCTACATATTAGATCGTCACAGAGCACGAACTAAGAATACCCACTGATGGGAGGGGTGCACTTGCACACCTGCCTACGGCTCGCTGTTCACTGTCTCTTGTGCTCGAAATGTGATTAGTAGTAGTCTCATCTTCCCGACGAGGGTCACTAGATATAACTCATCTCCCCGAGATCCATTTTTTTTCTTCGTTTAATCACTACCCGCATACGACCTATCCATGGCGAGATTATGTACAGTCCGTTTCCTGTCCACTGTCCGTGCGGTGACGGCTCTTTGTAAGCGCCCCTTTGCCCTCCGCTCAGGCTTGTCCCAAGAATATGTGTCTCGCACCAAGAAAGATTACAAACGAAAGGAAAGCGAGCGTGAAGGATAAGGGGGCAGACAAAAGGAAGGAACGAAGAAGGCGCATAGCTTTCCTCTGTGGACGCCATGAAGTTGGCATGGGTAGGAACAGTGGTAGTGACTCCGCGCCGCCCGACCCCTCGTCCCCCACTCCCTGCTCCTCCACCCACTCCCACACCTCTGCCTCGAACACCTCACTCGCCACGTCTTCCGCGGCCGGTCCCTGCCTGCATCTCATCCGCCATGAGGTCCCAGACCTTCCACCTCCTGCTCTCCTACTGCACCTCCGCCCTCAGGATTTTCTACTGGGCCTTCTACTTGGTACATACCTTGAAGAGGGTGCTCTCGGGTATGTCTCGGGTACCTACTTTACTAACTTTGCGGGTGGAAAGGTTCTTCGTCCAATTGAGGTACTGTCAGGATTGACAGTGCCCTGTCTTGATCTGGTAGAACCGCCAAGCGAGCCTCTTGGTGCTACACGCCACCGCTCCATCGGGTTTCTGGCTCTTTGGCACAAGGTACTTTGTTTTGAGGTCCGGCCACAAGCCCCCTGGCGCTCCTTCGCCCACTTTTTTTCCGAGATTTCCCGCTTGAGGTTGGCAAGGGATCGCGGGAGAGGCATCGCCCACACTTCCGTTCGATCGGAGTAGCTCAGCCATTCCACCCCGTGGGTGTCTGGCTCCTCTGCCGCAATGTTGGCCCACTCGTCGGCTTTCTCGTCGCCGACGTCGGCGAGGTCAAGTGGCAGGAGGCAAGAGGCGGAGGAGCTGGGTGCCCGGGACGAGGAGCAACCGCTCTCCCTTCCCATACCCTCCTTCACGTCCTTTGCTCTTTCTCGACGTTGACCCTCTCCGGCAGACGCCATGAAGTCTGGCGTGAAATCTTCCCCAGCGTCCAGTTCCTCCTCCCACCCCCGCAGCTCCGCTTCTGACACCTCGCTCACCGTGTCCTCTTCAGCCGGTACCCGCCTACCCACCTCTGTAGCAGTGCGGAAGTCCAGCACCGCCCGACTGCACCTCCCGTCAGCCAGGAGGTCCCCGATCCTCCCCGCTTCCACCTCCCGAGTCTGAAACAGGTACCGGCACCCCCAGCACTGCCGAGGGCGTGACTCACAAATGCCCTCGCACACGCTGGAAGGACAGTGAGCACAATTCTGCTTGAGGAGCCAGAAACCCTTGACGCGGTGTTGCTACCGTAGGAGGAGACCGAGGCCAAGGCGGAAGCGGAAAAGAACCGTCCTGGACTCGCCATGTTTGCGGACGGGTCACGGCTGGACAGTGGCGCTGCCGGCTACGCAGTGATATGGAAGAACGGCCAAACCTGGAAGGGCATCAAAACCCACATGGGCTACAATCAGGAGGCCTACGACGCGGAGTGCACCACCCTCACCCGTGCTCTGGAATCGGCCTCGTAGAGGAGCACGACCCCGGAACGGGTCACAATGTTCTCGGGCGCGCAGGCAGCCATCAGTCCGATGGCATCGGACGAACCCGGCCCAGGGCAGCAGGACGCCATTCGGGCGCGGAAACACATCGCGGCGCTGCGACGGTCTCGGCCACGCATCGCCATAGAGATCCCGTGGTGCCCTGCTCACAAAAGCGTCGTCGGCAACGAGAAAGCCGATGAGTGCGCCAAGATGCCGGCAGAGGAGCCAGACACGCACGGGGTGGAGCCGCTTAGCTACGATTACGAGGGCTGGATCGAAGTACAAGCGATGCCCCTCCCATGATCCTTGGCCAACCTCAAGCATGAGATTTCGCAGAAGTGGGAGGAGGGGCGTTAGTGGGCGGGAGGCCAGACCTCCAAGAAAAAGTACCGCATGCCAGAGGGCCAGAAGCCTGATGGCGCGGTGGCCGGTAGCACCAAGAAATTCGCCTCGCGGTTCAACCAGATCAAGACGGGGCACTGCCTGACCGGGCAGTACCTCAATTGGACGAAGAACCGTCCACCTCGCAGTTACGACGGCACCGGTACCCGAATCAGAGTCGCGAGCACCTCTTCAAGCTGTATCCGGAATGGAAGGCGCAGCAAAAGATCCTGTGGGCAGAGGTACGGAAAGAGACCGGGACCTCCTGGCGGACGACAGATGTGGACGTGCGGAACTGGACTTCCTCTACTCTACGGATGTTGGAAGGCGGGTGCCAGTCGAGGAGAATGACGCCGTCAGCGCGGTGGCGGAGCTGGAGATTCGGGAGTGGCTGGAGGAGCAGGGAGCGGGGGCCGGGGAGCTGGGTGCTAGGGGGGCTCCACTGTTCCTCCCCACTCGACCCGACTTCATCATGTCATGGCGTCTGCAGGGCCGGGTTAGGGGTGTAGGGGATTGATAGCGGTCTGTCTTTTGTCTTTTCCTTTGTCTTTCACGCTCGCTCCCCTTTCAATTTCCTTGGTGCGCCTCACATATTCTTGGGCCAGGCCTGGGCGGGAGTTGAATTCCCAGCCGTGAGCCGACCAACTAAGAGTACTGAATTGTTGAAGATATTGCCAAGGTGCCACACGAGGAGGCTAGCTGCGGAGGAGGCAGGTGGACGCGAGGGAAGGCAAGGATGGTAGGAGGAAAAAGAGGGGTAGTTTAGTGTGTTTTTCTTACTTGCATTTTGCTCTAGGTGCGGTAGCCGGAGGATATATGTATAAGGGCGCTCGGGTGCCGGTGGCGAGATCTCTAGCAATCTCAAGCATCGTCTCACGCTCGCAAAGTTGTTCAGGTTATGAGCCC
>Ga0307508_10002911_pt1 | contig 17691 bp, 24 predicted proteins | sample 9_EM_MG_FD_203089 | JGI IMG/M metagenome (GOLD analysis project Ga0307508, IMG submission 203089) | Populus trichocarpa ectomycorrhiza microbial communities from riparian zone in the Pacific Northwest, United States - 9_EM | ecosystem: Host-associated > Plants > Roots > Unclassified | place... | reverse complement strand
CCCCCCCCCCCCCCCCCCCCCCCCCCCCCCCCCCCCCCCCCCCCCCCCCCCCCCCCCCCCCCCCCCCCCCCCCCCCCCCCCCCCCCCCCCCCCCCAGGAATGCGAAGACAAACGTGTAGTCGGCCGCGCAGCTCGCGGTCGCCGCGGAGCTTGACGAACACTTGCTCGTCGAGCGAGAGGCGGACTAGGTCGAGCGGCTCGGATATCGCTGCGGTCGCGGGCTCGGCCATTGTTTGCTTGTCTGTCGGGTGGGTTTCGGCGTCGCGTTGGGTGGACTGTGGTGGTGGGGCACGGCACGTGGAGATGCCACAGGTTGGGAGGTGGGGAGCTTACATAAGTACCCTAGTGAAAAAGGAGGTCCTTTTTCAATGGATGATAGTTATCGAGATACCTAATATGGATAATTTCTTTGGTTGAGCGACCTCGCGGCATTTTCCGACAGAAAAGTCGCGATTTACGTTGCACAAGTCCACATCTTAAATAATCTCGAAAAAATCAACATTACCTAGCAAATGTACTTTTAAACGACGTTACTCGTACTCGGACCGCATCTCGTGTCTCTAGGTACAACCCTTTCGGCATTGGTGCTGCATGATACAATTGGTTTGAAGTCCATATGTCGCGAGTGTTTTCGACGATGAAGAGAATACGAGCAAATACTGCGGTTCGACGGTTCAAATTTCCTACCCGTAGAAACACAGGCCGCCCACCTGTGGTTGGTATTCTTTCATCATCTATAACCATCGGCAGTCTCAGCATATTGGGTTTCAGCTTGAGGGCTTCTCACTTTCATGAAACAGAATTGCCGGTTTCGAGGAAAGTATGTCCTCACAGGTGTTGAGGGCAGCAAGCAGTATCTAGTCGACGTGTTAAAACACTTCTTTTTGACGTCCTGATTTGGTAATAAGGTAGTACTACTTCTCTCCCCGCTGCCGCTCCTGCTCCCGTGGCAGACAAGCGCCGCCACCGCCACCGCCGTTCGGAGCCGGCGGAGCACGCAGACTACGGCGACGAGGGGGCGGCCCCGCCTACGCTCGCTATTGCGCGCACGGCTGCGGCTGCGACGGCATGCCGACGGACCGCAAGCGGAGCGGGTACAAGGGCAGACGGTTCGCCTTCGGCTACAACTTTGCCGGCGGTGGAGGAGAGTGGGACGCGGGGAGCGGCAGGGAAGGCGGGGTCGCGTGCTACGCTGCGGATCCCTACGCCGACCGCGGAATCCGCTGGGAGCTCGTGGGACTTCGTCGGGAGAACGAGGCGCTGTGTGGACACGTTTACCAGCTCAATCGGGGTGGCACGGCTGGAGTGCGGAGTGGATGAGGTCGCAGGGAGGCGAGGACTCTACTGATCACAGGTCCCTGTAGTCTGGCGAGGCATTGGTTGGTTCGCGTTGCCGCGGCAACTTATCTAGTTTCCTTTCTGGTGTGGCCAACCATATCTAGATAGCCAGACTGACAAGGGTTAGCCTTCATCTACATAGCCCCAATGCCAATGCGGCCAGTCAGGTGGCTGCTGACAGCTGTGAAGCCACTTCTTTGTCGGTTTCAGCAACAAAGGAGATCCGTGTCAAGCAGCTTCTTGGAGCTTTGCATGATGGCCATCTCCTTTCAGCCGCTTGGGACGTAGGATATAAGTCGGTCAAGGAAGACCTGCTGGCAAGAAAACCAAACCAGCAGTGAACATCCAGATATTGATAAGAAGTTCAAGCATTGAGAACGCATCCCTCCGTCAGCCACCCCACGCCGATATAGAAGAATTCCGGTACTTGATTGACGAGTGGCACTTCCAGCACCACCGGTTTTCGCTCGTGGCGGCTACGAACAATCCACCCGCGGGCCAACCCCAACCCCACCTCCATCGATGCCTCTCCGCCATCCATATCTGCCATACCCGCACCCGCTGCCAGTGCCTCCAGTGGTGCACATTAACGCCAGCGTTCCCTCCTGGAAACTGGAGACGAGGGCGTACTTCTGCGGCGCCTTCCTGCTGCGCATGGACTGGAAGGACGGACACTTGCATACGCTCGCCCACGAGCCAAAGTGTAATTGGCAGCACCTCCACGGTGTCCGCCTCACGGAGGTGGAAAGTCTAATGGTCTAGCTTGCTAGCTGGTTTCGGCAGAAGCTGGTGGACAACATCACGGATGTTGTCCTGGAGTGGCACAGGCGGAGGCTACTGGGCCAGTGGTGGCTCCGACAGAGCCTCCACTTGGCCCGCCCACCCACAGGGACACCTGCCGGCTACCTTAAAAACGGTTTTTTGAGACGGTGACACAAGCCCAGTTCACTGCCGGATTCGTTGGAACGAACGAGCAGCTGGCTTCTGTCGACTTCCATGCCTGGTGCCTGCGACCGGTGAATGTGGTACGCATCTGGTCCCACGCGATCGAATACGTTCAGCCTGACCTGGTGGCCAACTGGGTGAACAGCGGTACGCAACCCCTGCCACTGTTACTGGCACTGCGTGCGGTAACGGCAAACATGCTCAAACCTACCGTCGAGCACACGATGCAGAATATCTTCCGCCGCCACGCAATGCACCACTATGGATACGGCGGAACTCTCATGCGTCATCTGTATCACCAAGATGGCCTGACCGCAGGCCACCACGGAGACTTGGCGCCGGCTAACATCAACCCGGATGTTGGCCTATACCGCGCAGGTGCCCGACGTCGCACCTGGCTCGACCGCCTCGACGATGGAGTGGTCACCCATGGACTAGAACTCAAACCACATTGATCTCCACCCATCCATCCGTCGCAAGGTAGAACCAGACGTTCATGCGGCCCCCTGCCGTCGGATGTGACAGCGACAGTGTGCATCAGCGTATCGAGCAGAATCAATGTCTTTTTTTCCTTAAATCAAACTGATCTCCATCCATCCATCCGTCGTATGGCAGAACCCGACGTTCACGCAGCCTTCTGTCGTCGCAGCTCAGTGCTGCTGAGCTTCTCGCCATCGTGCGAGATGAGCAGATCCACCACGGCAACGTCGAGCGCGGGCCACGACGCCTCTGCGCGCTTCTCGTTGACGGCGGCGCCGCCGGACGCCGTCTCCTGCGTGACGACGAGCGCCGTGATGGCAGGGTCCGTGATGGTAGGCCCAAACAGGTCCGAGATCGAGACGATCTCGATGAGCAGACTCCTCCCCGGCCGCGTCCCGTCCTCCGCGCCGCCCTCGCGGAACTCGGGGATCTCGGAAACGACCTTCCTCACGCCATCGCTGTCGCTATCGCCCCCTTCGTCGCGCCCACTGTCCTCGGCCGCCCGCGACTCGAACGGCGTCGCATCGACGACCCCGCGCAGGAACTCGAGCGCCCGCCTCCACCGGATCTCCCAGCTCTCCATGAACTCGGCGTGCTTCTTGCTGCGCAGCATGGCGGGCCCGGTCAGGCCCACGAGCAGCCGCGGGTCCGCCGTAGAGGTTGCGGGGGAGGTGAGGAGGTACGCCGTCATCGTGAGCAGCAGCTTGTGGCCCAGGTGGAGATGGTCGAATGTACCGCCAACTGGCAGGGTCAGCTACTGCACTACATAACATCGCAGTCGGAGGGGGGGGGTGGTTACCAGCAACAGCACTGTGTTCGTCGCCCTCCGACGCGGCCGCAAGCTCCGCATCCTCCGTTTCGGTCGCGGCGGGCACGCCAGCATCAACGTAGTACACACGGACTCCGGGGCTGGCAGTGGCGGCCAGGAACGCGCCCTGCAGCTGGTATCCGGCCTCGCCGCGGGGGACGAGGAGGACGTCCCACTCGCGCGTGTCCGCGAGCTGGTCGACGCTCACGACGGGGCCGAAGGCGGCAGCATCGGCGGCGTCATCGTCGGCGGCGAGGAAGACGATGCGGACGTCGATCGGCGGTGCGGCGGTCGGAGCGGGGGACAACAGCCGGTGCACCAGCGAGTACAAGCCCGTCAGCATCCGCTGTGCGAGCGCAAAACTGCTGCGTCGTGGCACCGTCGCGAACGGCGGAGGAACGCCGATGTACAACAGCGTCGGGAGGACGCGCGGACGCGCGAGCGCCGTCGTCACTGACGCCGTCCAGAAGGCGAGGCTGGACGCAATCGAGGTGTGCGGCGATGGCTCCAGGAGCAGCGCGGTTGCGAGTGGGCGGGCAGACATCTTGCTGTGGGGACGGTGGTGTTTGCGGCGTGGGCTGGCAGGGGTAGATAGTACTCTATAACCGGATAAGAGTCCTACTTTTGGAACCGGATTAGCGCGCCTTGGCGGCAATTGAACGTCACTTAATTATATGGGAGGCTGCGAGGTTGAAGCTCAGAGGCGCCATTAAGCCAGCATCGTGAGAATGTTAGATGTAGACCCTTACAAAATACCCACGGAAATCAAGGCAACGGGAATTACAGAGGCAATAATGGGAAGCAGCAAAGTCAATTTCACTACACCAAACGCGCTTGACACAGCCATATTGCAATTCACCACACCCGTTCTTACACCTCGACTGAGATGATGACGATCTTTCGAAGCTGTTTGTCCCTCCACCTTCGTAAACCGAAACCGAAGACCGGCCTGGGGGATAGGCAACTGTAGTCCTCTTGCGCAAGTTACTCGCTGTTTCCTGCCCACCGTACCTGACCAACTCTATGGATAATCAACGCCTTATAGCCGCCCACTCTTCCTCAGCATGCACGGCGCGTGTTCAACAGGCTCGACGGGTTCAGCGGACATGTTCTCGGCGGACGCATCTTCGGCAGGCTCAGCATGTTCGGTGCGCGCGCTCTCTGCAGGCACGTTCTCGACAGGTATATTGGCAGGCTCAGTGGGCGCAAGCAGGGAAAAACTTCCTGTTGAACCGGTGGGTTTAGCTGGAAGAAGCAAGCGACTGGAAGCAGGCAGTGCGTAGGTAGTAGAACTGTTCCCTAGTATCCCTGATAATAAAGATGATGCTAGTGCGGAATTCTGTTAGAGGAAGGAGGTCTAAGATCACATGAAGTATATCTACAGGATTTTTGTGTTAGTGAATCTTATACTGACTAAGCGAAGCGCGCGCCAAGACTGCCAAGCGCGGCGCTAACCAATCCCAAAAGTAAGATACGGTTGTACCTTAGCCGCATAGATAGCTAGTCTCGCGCACGGATATGGGTTGGTGTCGTTGGCGTTCGCCATAGTCTGGGAAGGCTCATAGATGCGAAATAAATTGATGTCCCTGCGGTACTGTATCAGAATCGCTGACTGTGATACGGTGGCCCCGCCGCCTTTCGTTTAATTTTTATTTTGATCCCTTAGCCATAATCATGAAATGGCACTCGCTAAGCGAGATCAGCATCAATAAATCATCATGGAAGTACTTCTCATAATGCCTCATGATCTAAGTAGATTGCATGCAATTGCAATAGCACAAATTGGGCGGTTATTCTGGCGGCACTACTAGCGTAGTCCCACTGTACTTTACTATTACCCCGGAGTTGAAAAGAACACTTCCTTATCGCTGCATTTGATTACAATTCACAACCAAGAGACCTGATCTTCCTCTGGAAGCATATAGGAGTCGAATTTAAATCTTTATTATCATTTTTTAAGAAGTCAGAATATTGTCTAGGTATATTAGGTTTCCTTGGAAGGTTCTCCTTATCTTCTTAGATGTGTTGCTCTTAACGTCGTTTCCTTCTATCGCAAAGCCGCACTATTTTCTATTGCAGCATCGATCTAGCAGCGTTCCGGTAGCGAGTAGTCGAAGCTCTATATAAGAGAATTCCCTATAAAAGAATACACTCTATGGGAGAATAAGAGAAGTCTTCCTATAGGGGATCATCACATCTTAGCGTTAGGAAAAAAAATTGGCAGGGAGTTCTCTTAGCCCCTGGACCATAGAGGTTGTCCATTTGGTTCCCCCGCAACTACAACTCTCGATCATAGTGCTAGAGGTAGGCTGTTGTACCTTGCAATATTAATGGTTATTTTGTTCTTTGGCGTCCGAACTCTCCTGCTATCGGTTCTTAGAGCTATGGGAGTACTACTAAAAATGTGTGCCACCATAGTTTACATATGTAGGCTGAAGGCAAGTATGATTGAACCAAAAAAAATAGTACGCGTATCCAGCCAGACCCCACACCACTGCCACACAACCCAGAATTAACAACAGGTATTGCAAGTACATATAGGGTCCGAATTCCGCGAGGCCGAACAGCCGAGCTACTCGGACCGACAGGGGGCACGCACAATGCCGCTCCCAAGATCTCTTCCGCATCGATCTCAAGCGGGAGATCTCCGAGAAGAAGTAGGGGGAGGCGGCAGTGGGCTAGGGGCTGGACCTCCAGGAAAAAATACCGGATGCCGAAAAGCCAGAGGCCAGACGGCACGGTGGCCGGGCCGCCGGGAGCACCAAGAGGCTTGCCTCGCAGTTTTACCAGGTGAAGACGGGGAACTGGCTTACCGGGCAATACCTCCAATGGACGAAGAACCGGCCCACGGCTCAGTGCTGGTGGTGTCGGTATCAGACGCAGACACAGGAACACCTCTCCAAGGAGTGCCTGGAGTGGAGGCCCGGTAGAAGATCCTGTGGGCGGAGGTGGTCAAGGAGACCAGAAGGTGGAAGAGCAGGTGGAAGATTCGTGACCTCCTGGTAGATGGGCGATGCAGCCAGGCGGTACTAGTCTCCCTCTCCGCTGCGGATGTGAGAAGGCTGGTCCCAGCTGAGGTAGACGCAGGGAGTGAGGTGGCCGAATGGGAACTTCGGAAGCGGGGGGAGTTGGAGGAGGAGAGAAGGGTGGAGACGGAGGAGCTGGGTGCCGAGGGGGAATTGGGTGCTGCGGAGGAGCTGCCGCTGTTCCTGCCTACGCCCTCCTTCATGGCGTCCGCAGGAGATGAGGAGTAGGAGACGGGTTGCTTTTTCCTTTGTCATTCCCTTTGTTCTAGTCCTTCCTTTTGGCTGCGGGTTCATTTGCAATTTTCTTTGGTGCGCATCTCACTTTCTTGGGACAGGCCTGGGCGGAGGGCAAAGGGGTGCAACGTGCCGCCACCGCGCGGACAGCGGGCAGGAAACGGACTGTACATAATCTCGCCATGATCTGTCCAGATCGCATGCGAGTAATGATTAAACAAAAAAAATATGGGGTCCGAATTCTGGTTTGGTCCAAACCGCCTTGGGTGCGCCCAGCAGCGCCACTGGCAGCTTCCTAGCCCCACCCCCAACCACAACCACATTCCCAGCCCCACCCCACAACTGCAACCACATAAATTGCTCCGACGAAAGTAATGCTAGGTAACTATTTGAAATTCCAACCGCTGGAAAACCCTTGAACACACTCGAAAATCGTCATATAAACCTTCCGCGCCGTTGAGCGGTCTTTGATCATCTCACTCAAGCTTCGCCATGAAAACCTTCGGCCGAGCGCAAGCTTCCGGCCTAGATAGATCCCTTGCCCGTGCGGAATCCCCTTTGTCTCGTCGAACAATGGTTCTCTTGCCAAAAGGCGTCCTCAGCTTGGACGGTCTCGTCATGATTCGTGGTCGTTCGGCAGTGGCTTTCTAGGCTTCCCAGTTAAAATACCTCAAGCAGTCTAGTTATCCTTCTTTCACGAGAGTTCCTTCGTCGTGATCGCTTTCCTCGGTCAGGGGTCTCAACAGCCCGACTGGGCCAGACCTGGCCTCGGCCTGGTCTGGTCTGCGAGACGAAGTCCACTCTAGTCTACGGCCGGTGGACCCATGGGCTTTTTCAAAGCCGGACTGGTTGGACTCGGTCGGCAGGCGAGCCGGTCAAACGAGGCACATCTCATCATCCCCTAGCGTCTTCGCACATCAGGTTTTGGACTACAACTACAATTAGGGTAGTACTGAAAACATTCGGCCACCACCACTACAACAGACGGAAAATCGTACTCGCACGGATATCAGCGGAAAGAGAAGTACAGCAAGATTATCTAAAAATTCTGTCATTCGGAAATTGAGATGGTGGAATTGTACGTGAAATCCGGTGAGCATTTCTTGGGTGTGAGCGGGTTCAGGATTTTGGGCAAGCGGAGGTTAGCCGGTCGCAAATCCCCATTCTAGTTGACGAAGTACGAGTGAAGGAGACGTCTGATTGCATTTTCCGTTGAGCCGACTCCGAAGGTTGTTACCGTACGGATAATCGGACCCGCGTCAGAGTTCGCCAGCCTGCACCAGATAGAAAAGACTTACATCTCTTACCCCACCACCTCATTCGTGTACTCCTCTTCCCTATTAATCGGTTGGCATACAAAGCTCCTAAACAGACAAAAAACATAAATCAATTATCCTGATCAGCCAGCTGGCTCCTATTGCGGTATGAAGCAGAAGCCGCCAAATCCGCAAACGAGGGCTCTACCACGGGTGTCATATCAGTCACTTGGTGGTTGGATATGCGGACGATTGGAGTGCGGATCTTCGCGGAGCCACTTGATGAAATTTGTTTATACTATTGTGCTTCTACCGCGGGCCCGCCGGCGCCCGCCGGCCAGCCTGGGCCAACGCAGTCCGGCCACTAGCCAGCCCGCCCGGACTGGGTCATCGAAAAGCTGGGCCTGGACTGGGCCGTCCCAAAAGCCCGCGGGCAACCCGTGGTCCTGCCGGACTATTGAGACTCCTGGCCTCTGTATCAGCCACTCGACTGGATCCCTCACGGCTATCGTCGCCCGGACTGGAGATGAGCATACCAGACCGAAATAACATTGGACGAGGGGCGAGGCTCATATCACGTGCGGGTGAGTGAGAGTCTTGAACGTTCAGACGCGAGATTTTGAGCCTGTGAAAAATCAAGCCCACGCGACCACCAGTCCACACCTGGAGCGAGACAACCATGAGATTTAGGACACAAAACAACACGAGCTTCAACGTAATTAATACCGCCAGCCGTTGAACGGGCACCCCTATCCATTACTCCATGCTGCTCATGGCAAATCACGTCAATCCTGCCCTCAATATCGTCCCCATAATCGTCCTGCTTCCCACCCCCCACTGACCCGTCCCGACCGTACTTGTTTCCACCCATGCCGCCTCAAAATGCACCGAACCCCGGGCAATCAACCTGGAATCCCCAGGATGTCGAGCTCAAAGTCGTTGCCGGGATGGCCGCATCTGGCCACCAGGGAGTGCACGAGCCCCCCGTACTTTCCCGAAATCGGATATTTCACTAGAAAGGGGAACGCTTTGGCATCAACGCCGAAAACCCGAATTTCAAACACAAACTCTGTCGATACGTGGAAAGAATCATCCTGCCACCACTTGCACGAGGGCCATGTCAGTCGATGGACTCTGCCAGTCAGCGCCGAATTCCATTTGGAGGCAAAAGCTACGCTGATCAGGTTAGTAGAAGTCGCAATATTTAGATCCGACAGTCAGCTTTGTGTGGATTCTTGATCGAACTGAAATCGCGGACAGATGATCTCTCTCAATGGGTTTGTTGATGTCTCTGGTATAAACAGGCAAAAGTACATCCCAATCGCTTTGGCCAGGAGCCAGCTGCAACGCCGCGTTTCTCTCGAGCAGCTTTGCGATGACATTCTGAAGCGTCTTTCGCTCCGGAGGTAGTCTTGCGGATGCGTATGTGAAATGGTTGAAGTTGCGCTATCCCTGATGAAGGTCAAACATCTCATGCCAGACTGGCAGCGTGTCCTGCATGGCTCCCGCATGAGGTCGACGTTGTATCTTCCCGTTGGTGAGATCGTTAACGATTTATCGTCAAGGAGTTCGTTGAGAAACACACTGACCCCAAATGGACGGGAATATCGGAAATCTTCTGCTAATATGCGCAGAAGGTGACCGAATAATTCTCCCTTGATACCTTTGTCGATGATGCCGTCTCCGAAAAGCTGTTCGGGGAGCGTGTGAATGCAAGCCATCCAAGTTTCCATCTCCGACTTCGTCCCATCATTGCGTACGAGGAGGGTAGCGGCGACTTCCGCAACCACAGGCTCCGAAGGCGAAGCAGCCTTCAACCTGCCAGTCTCTAGATCCACACCGATGACCAGCCTGAGGTGGTCGTGGACGGTCTCCCTTGCAAACCGGAGGCTCTTCACAGTATTGACGCATATATCAATGCGCACTTGACAGACGCGGCTGCCGCGAAGGCGTGATGGACGTTGATGGGCGAAAACCGAACGTTCCCACCAAGCACTTCATCTAGACAAAACCGCGGAGATTCTCGTACGGCTGCGAGACGTAAAGCCGGTAGAGGGGCCGACCAAACATGGTCATATGGTCAACAGTTGCACTAATCTCTTTGTTGAGCTCTATATCGGGCGACCGGTCACTGGCGGAAACGCGCCTTGAACTCGATATCAGTCTCAAAGCAGAAAAATGGTTGCCCATCACAAGGCTCTTGTTAACGATGCGTGCGGATCCGTCGTGCTTCTGGCCAGGCTCAAAAGTCTCATTATGAAATTGGTTGATATAAAGATGCTCCATATCAGGTGGCGACGCAGACCACGCAACATCCGTCTGATGGACGTACACGCCAGTTCCCTCCCTGAACCCGTCCTAGGGTTGATACCGTTCGTGTACAGCTTAGCCGCCTCGTCGAAGGCGATTAAAAGAGTAGGGAGCCTCGTCAGATGCCGGTATAAGCTTGAACAGCTCAAGCAGAGGATTCTCGAATCTCGACCATCTGTACGAACTCTTGTGACTGACTGTAGTCCTAAATGGAAACAACATCGAAATGTGTCAGCTTCACTGGGCGCATGCATACCACTTCTTCATCATTCTAGTCCCATTTGCGCCTTGGATTTAAGCCGCTGCTCCCCACTTTTCCAGGTATGGTACCTTCGAACAAATCCTTCAGATTACCTTCAGCCTTTTTAATGATAGACTTGTAGAGTTTCGCTCTTGATTAGGACCGGCGATCGGTATTGTCAGGGATGAACGACTCGCTCAGTGGCGAATTGCGTTTTTCCACTTCTCGAGGAGAGCGTAGCCGCCGGAAGTTAGTGTCGGTTTTCGCCATGTCACCACTGTCACATCAGCTTGACACCGACTTCCCAATGATGGGCAATGATGGGGTGCTGAAGAAGTTGTCGTCTTCCGCACCGTCTTTTTTTTTTGTTTAATCATTATTCGCATGCAACCTAGGTAGATCATGGCGAAGATATGTGCAGTCCGTTTCCTGTCCACAGGCCGCGCTCGGCGGCTCGTTGCAAGCACCTCCTCGCCCCCCACCCAGGCCTACCCCCAGAAAATAAGACTGGCACTAAAGAAATCCCAAAGGAAGAGGAGCTCCGAAAAAGGAGAGAACAAAAGAGAGCGTAACCACCACCATCCCCCACTCCTACTCCGCAGACGCCAGGAACGAGGGCGTCGGCAGGAATAGAGGTTCCTCCCCCCCGGCACCCAGCACCTCCGCCTCCGCCCTCCTCTCCTCTTCCCGCTCCGTGCGCTCCCTGCGCTCCCATTTCGACACCTCGCTCCCCGCGTCTTCCTCGGCCGGGACCAGCCTTCCCACATCCGTGGTGGAGTGAAAGTCATGCGCAGCCTGGCTGCACCTCCCATTGGCAAGGAGGTCCCGGATCTTGAACCGGCTCTTCCCCGTCCCGCTTTCTTTTCATACCTCCGCTCACACGATCTTCTGCTGGGCCTTCCGCTCGGAACACACCTTGAATTTGTGGTCTCTCGTCAGCGCCGGACACCGGCACCACCAGCACTGGGCGGTGGGCGGTTCTTCGTCCACTGGAGGTACTGCCCAGTGAGGCATGGTCCTGTCTTCAGCTGGTAAAACGTCGAGGCGTCCTCCGCACCGTTGCTGTTACCAGTACCATGGCTGCCGATGCGGTTGCAGCTCCTAACCAGATCGGTAGCCTCCTCACTTTTGCTCTCGAGCTGGCGGAACTCGCTTCCTCCTCTTCCTCTTCCTCCTCATTTTCCCCGACGACTCCCCCTCGAGTCCGTGGTGTTCGTCCATCGCCTCGCCCAACAGCGCCGCCTGCTCCTGCAGCCTCACGGCAGCTTACTCACTCTCTTGATCGGTTCATGGACCGATTTTCGGATCCGGACTTGGCATCATGGTGCCGATGAAGCATGTTTCGAACTGGTTTTTTGTGTGGTGTACAGAATGCTTCGCAGGATTTGCGATGCGTGATTTCGAGGGTATGTGCGGAAGCGACAGTCACTAACGACTTAGATATGTACCAAAGTCCAAATAGAAAACGTGGTGTGGCATCCTGCAATCCGCGAGTGATCATGGGATCTTGTAGCAATTCCACAAACAGCGATGCAAATCCAATAAAAAAAATTGGTGTCGCTAAGGCGGCCTGCACATTGGTTGTCGGGGTATTCACAAAAATTGTTGATCGAAGGGCTAGTTATGGGCCTCCATAGGCTAGATTTAGATCTTTGCGGCAGTCATTAACTACCCAAGTGTATGGCATCCTGCAATCTGCGAGTGATATTTTAGGATCCTGTCGCATTTCCACAACCAGCGATGTAAAACCAATCAAGTTTTTTAATTGCGCTCAGAGGCGGTAGACAGCATCTTGGAGGATCAACTCCTTTTGTCTACTCCTCTATCAGAGCATTGGTTATTGAGTTATTCACAAAACACCGACGGCGGTGGCGGTCCGCTACGCGGAGCGAATTGTCAGCCGAGGCGACTGGATGCCAAGTGCTATTTAGCGACACAAATCACTCGAACTATTGCCTTGAGCGATTCTACTTGTTGACTCGAATCATCCCGTTATTTGACTCGCGCTCTTTACTGACTCAAGTTATTCGGCTTGTAGTTAGGGCAACCCGAGTGAGAAAACGTGCTGGGCGACCTCTTACTCCATCACCATATCGGAGATATGGCCCAAATTCGCGGAGGTGCCAATCCTCCGTGTGTTGATGGAGCATCTTAAGTATGAGCGCTATAAGTTGAGATTTTAGTTGACGATGACTGTTTGACGTTGATAAAAAAAGAATGACTCAACTCAGTAAAACGAATTTAATCGAGTCGGTAGGCATGGAGGCTCGAGGTAATAAATTGATGACTCCAGTCGCTAAATTTCGAAGACCTAAAACGAGCCCTCCAGTCGCCCTTCAGCCAACAATTAGCTTCGCATAGCGAACCACCACCGCCATCGGTGTTTTGTGAATAGCTCAACAACCAATGCTCCAATAGAGAAGGAGACAAAAGGAGGTAATTCCCCAAGGTTCTATCTACAATCTCTGGGCGCCATTAAGGAAGTTGATTGGTTTTGCATTGCTGCTTGTGGAAATGTGACAGGATCCCAATCCATCACTCGTATTATTTCGGATGTCTTTATCCCTGTCCCCGTCCATGAATATCCTTGGAACTGCGGCGGCGTCTACAATTTCCAAACCTTCCGTGGGCAGAGAGCATGTGGTCCGCGATCGTTTGGGGGGGAGTAGCCTGTTCAGAGGTCAAATTGTCAATCGAAACTGTCATCCAGAGGACGAATAACCTACCCTTGGTTGTAACCGCACGGGCCATCCATAAATCTCAATGCCACCCACAGGTGACCTCCTGTTCGCTCAGGGTCGTTCACAAAAACCTTCATAACCCATGTCAATATCGCCTTTGTGGCATCCGTGAAGTCACCATCGATCCTGGCCCCACTGGCAACCCCCGCCTTGTCCTCCCTGGTCCCGAGCCGCGAGCTCATAGCCCCAAAAGCACTTCTGCTGGGCTCTCAAAGCCGAGAGCCCTCGCAACCGTGTTCTTAAACTCCTTGCAGATTCGACATCTGGAGAGGACGGTATGGTGGCTGGGGAATTCATGCGGGGCGGCGAAGCAACAACACTTGGTACTTCGGGAGGGGGCGGTTTCGAGGGTTGGGACTGAGTGGCGGACGAGATTTCGATGTCAATGATCGCTGCAACCTTAATCCCCCCAACCCCCGCTCACCAATCGGATATGATGGCATCCCTCACTCGACTTGGCGCTGTGGAGACATGTAGTTGGCAGACAGAAGAAGGCCCAGACAAAGTTAGAGCCAATTGAGCCGAACTGAGGGGGTGCACGGGCAGCTGAACTTAGTGATCGAGATAATGAAGAGGAGAAAGCGTGAGACGCGGGTATCGCGGCGCATAAACATTGTTCATTACTCGACGTACGGGCGCGCCTACAGGGCGCCCAGACGTGATCGGTGGCTGTATTGCACCCACTAGCCCAACTCGGACAATAGCTGCGCCACAGAAACAAGAATTGAAAATATCTTGGCGCTCTGCGTCTGTATGTATGTACTTTGGCATAGATAATACAGAAATCGAGAGCCGTTTCCTCATGCTCACCCGTCTTGACAAACTTCGTGACAATCCCGCAGAGCTCCAACCTTCCCAGTCTTGATCCTGTTCGCTAACCGAGCAGCAGAACCTCTTTTCTGGTCGTCTTTCAATAGGTTATGAGCCCGGAGCCGTAACAGTTCCATATCATCGACTTCGAGTCCGGAGTCGCGATTCTGTCACCTCGTCGTAATGCTCAAGCCTATCACCTCACCGTTTTCAAGGCCCGTCGCCTCATCGTTGTCACCCCCACATCACCTCGTTGCCCTGAGCGAGAAGCTGTTCAATCACGCTCTGGATGTCATCAATCTTCTCAATGCTACGAACTACATTCCGCAAGGTATCAAGGCTTGGCGGATGGCTATGGAGGAGGAGGAGAAGCCAGAAAATCCCATTGGCTGCTCGAGAGATTCTGCTGCCGGACGCAAGGCCTACGAAGCTTCCACACTGCGCAGGGGACTGTCTGCTGTCCATCATCTACGGATTCTGCACGCGCGATGGTGAAGATTAATCTCAGCAAGATCGATGATCCGGCAGAAGCGTCGAAAGCGCTCGCAGCCAGGATGGATGGAGCAAGCACTATTGCCGGCCGGTTGACACTGTTTCGCAGTTGTTGCAAATCACTACATCAAGCGGCTGGCAGGACCAAAGCCACTCCGGACATGGGTGCTCAAGAAACACATCTTCACAACCCTTCCATCAATAAGGCCTGTGCTGTCAACACGGAGGAAGAGGCGGTCGTGGTGGCTACCGTCGAGGAAGAGGACATTTTGGAGGAAAGAACCAGCACTCCCAGAAGTGGTGCAATTGCTGCACCTCCGGCACGCACAACACGGAAAACTGCTGGAGGAAGGACAAATACAGTACAAAACGTGTACGAGATGCTGATCGAGGATCAACTGGCTGTTGTTTCTGCGGAGAACATGGGCACATCTGCAGGGATTACCCGTTAAAGGGAAAGCGAGATGCTTTATACTGCGGAGGAACCGGAGACGGAAGAAACGGAAACAGATGGATAGATTCAGAGGAAACGGGAAAGAGCAAGAAGGAAACGGATACTACGGACAAGGAGGTAGTGACGAGGGAGACCAGATGACGATATCCCCTGTACCCAAACTTGAGGAGGACAGTAGTTGGGCAGTCTGGCACCGCCGAGGATCTCGAGCCTGGGCACACCGGAAGCAAGCATCCCAACGCCGAAAACCTTCGTTGCGATGCCTCGTCACACTCGTTTTCCGCGGATATTATATTTGGCGACACGTACGCATACCGCCGGGCGCGTATCCCGTTTGATGGAAAAGGATGACACTCCTATGAGGTGGGATATACCGTGTACTGTGTCCCGCATACTATACTTGCTGGGATGAGATACTCACATGTAGGTGAGAAACCCACGAATTTGATACTTATATTTCCCCCGTATGCATGCGCACTTATGTAGCTGAGAACGGCCATACCACACTCCAGGTATGGTCTATGTTACTGAGTGTTCCCCCTTTAAGAAATCCTGTTTTCCGTATAGATTTTCTCGTCCGAATTCAGCGCAACCCGCCGCTTTTTTTTTTCTTCACAGATATTTTGCCCGACGTTCCTAAGCAAAGTGCCTGCAGCCTTGTTCCCCGCTTATACCTGCCTGCTGGGGGTTGGTGTCGGTTTTGGGGAGTGCCACCATGTCGACGCCCGGCCGGCGGGTGTTAGTCAGTCCCGGCTCCGCCTTACAGCTAGATGGGCATATACATATAAGATACCACAAACCAGGGCGTCGAGACCCGAACGGATCCGCTACCTTTTCTGCAGATGATATGCACGCACAAAAGCACCGCCGCCGCAAGCAGCCGGTATGGATGGGGACCTCCGCAGCACTGGAGCATGGATGTACCCGCCGTCCGTGCGGTCGAGGCCGGGCCCAACACACTCCCGATCCATCACGCACGCCCCACCCGCCCTATGTTCTGGACCGGGGCGCCGAAGCGGCAACACGAACGCCCAGCCACCACCACCGCAGCGGCACAGCACTGCCCGCGGCGCCAGCCCCAGCCTCCCAACGGCGGGCTCGGACTCAGGTCGTGCGGAAATGCCGCGGCCCGCTGCCCGAAAGTCCCGACTCCCAACTCCCGGCCGGGAAGGTTCTGCGGACACCGACCATCTCCGCGCAAGCCCTCCCCCCCGTCTCAGAGAGAACGCAGGCCGTATGTGCTATGTATGTACTGCGTAAGATGTCACGCCGGCCGCCCGGCGTACTGTGTTCGCGGGGAGCCTATGATATCCCGTGCCATCACCTCACATCACGTCACCTCACGTCACCTCACGTCACCTCACAGGTCATCACTCGCGTCCCACTGCCGTTCGTTCTGTTCGTTCGTCGTGCACATGTGGATTTTTTATTTAATTTTATTTTATTTTATTTTTCCCTTCCCTTTTTTTTTTCGTGCGAGAAATAAAATCCGGCTCGTCTAACATACCTACGTAGGTGCGGGAGAGTGGGCGACATCTCCGTTACAGTGTCGCGCCCGCGGTCACGGAAGGTACATGCATACGAACGCGCCCAGGTGTCTAGGCGTCGCGTGTGTAGGACGGAGATGACGGCATACACACTCATGTACAGATGTATCCTACTTGCTCGTGTCTTGGAGTCAGGTCTGCAGCGCCGATTCCGACGGGAGGGGAGGGAGTGGGCAGACATGTACCTAACACGTCCTGGGGCAGCTCGTATGACGGCAGGTCGGAAGAGCTGAAGCCGTCCACTGGCGGGGGGAGGGACGGCGACGTGTGTGCCGGTGTGCCGGGTTGGCTGCGTGTGCGTATTCGGGCGAATATCAACCTTCCACGCAACCTTCCGTCGTACACACGGTTTATGATACCTAGCGAGTGGATTCCAACGTGTGGAGCGACCTGTCACCTCTCTCTCTCTCTTTCTCGCTCTCGCAAGAGCCCAGCATCTCTGCGCACAGCTTGCGTGCTCGCCCGCCAGTTGTCAGCGGCATTGGTTTCTGCGGCCGCCGGTGCGAGAGCGACACCGCAAGACGAATGACACGGCCGCAGCCCGCCCGCCCGGTCTCGTCCCCCGCACCGGACTGGACTGCCTGGTTCCCTTGCGACGGGTGTGGTGGGCGGTGGGCGGTGGGCGGTGGGCGGTGGGCGGTGGGCTGAAGAGATCCGCTGTCCAGAATGGCTATGTAAATAGGCCTGGGTGGATGGATGGGTTGGGCGGTTTATTTTTTTTCTCTTTCTTTTTTTTTTGTTGGATCCGGACTTCAGCGCCAGCTGTGAAGACGCCCGTCACACGTGAAGGGGGCTATCTATGTATTTTCAGTTTCTCCCACGGGCCATTTGCGATGGGGAAAGGTCGGTGTGAGTGGTGCGTGGGGGGGGGGGGGGGGGGGGGGGCGGCGCCGTGGGGGGGGGGGTTGTGGTGGCGGGGATGAGGGTTGAGCCGAAGGTCAAGACTGCGGCGGTGCCCACTATGACCAGGTAGATCCACAGTGGCCCGGTCGGTACGGCGCTGGTGGAG
>Ga0307508_10002910_pt1 | contig 17693 bp, 18 predicted proteins | sample 9_EM_MG_FD_203089 | JGI IMG/M metagenome (GOLD analysis project Ga0307508, IMG submission 203089) | Populus trichocarpa ectomycorrhiza microbial communities from riparian zone in the Pacific Northwest, United States - 9_EM | ecosystem: Host-associated > Plants > Roots > Unclassified | place... | reverse complement strand
TGTTAAACTGCACCCGGTCTTCCACATCAGCCTCTTGGAACCCACAGCCAGCACCGAGCCCATACCAGGACACCACCAACCACCACCACCTCCCGTTATCATAGAAGAACAACAAGAGTGGGAAGTGGAACAGATTCTCGACACACGACGACACTGGAACAAGATCCAGTATCGGGTTAAGTGGACCGGTTTCCACGACCCGGACAAGACCTGGTACCCAGCCGAAACCTTCGAAAACTCCCCAGATATTATACGCAAATTCCACGAGGAATACCCCGAAAAACCAGCACCTGCCAATTAGCAATATGTCTGCTGCCGCCACTGTCGACACGAACGAAGGCTGGAGCTTCCCTGACAACCACACCTCTGAGTTTCCCACCACGACCGAGCCCGACCACGAATCAAACGAACACCCCACCGACTGGGGCATCGCCGCCACCACGACCAATGGATGGGGCACCCCGCCAACCGCACCCTCGCCACCGATGTCTGCCGTAGGACAACCCTGTACCAACGATCACACCTCCCTACACTGGACCACCTGCTATGATGACTACTGCGGGTTCCACCGCCAAATGAAGAACGACAACTACTACCCTCAACGAAGCACCAGCTAGCGCCGCCGTCGTGTCCGCCGGGCATGCGACTGCCCGATGCCCCACCCCGAGGAACTACTCGAAATAACACGCGAACGACACCAAGACCCCCCCAAAGCATGCGCGGACTGGCATCAGGGAAAGCGGGTCTGCTCTGACTGCCGGTTTCCGGTCAACATGGAAAACCACCACCTCCGCTGTAGTGCCGCCACCCTGCGGGAACCCCGGGCCGACATCACGACCACTCAAGAAGATCAAGAAAACACCGCACCCCCGGAGGAGGCCGCCGCAAATGACAAGGCTCACGCCGCTACCCCAGCAGCCCTCCGAGACGAACAGATATCTTTGCTACACGACATCGTAACCATGCTTCACCACACTACTACCAGAGACGCACGACGCAAGCACATCGTACATCAGACGCTCGCCCAATGGATGAACGAATTCCATGACGCGGACCAACAGCAACTCCAGCCGATGGCCAACACCCTGGGGGCCATCATCACCGAACAGCAGCGAATGAACGAACAATTCCAAGCCCAGCAGCAGGCTAGCTGGCCCGGCCGCCTCCACCGCACGCCCATCCGCTGCCGGACCCTAACAACCCAACATGACCTCACCGGAGCTTCGGTCTGGACAGGGGACGTACTGTCGCGAACCTCGCGCGACAGGCTCCTATGCGCCGCAGCTGGGGCCGCCGTCACCCTTGCCACCCCATGGCTGGGCCTCATCACGGCTGCCGCAGTTACGGTCATCCTCCGCCCTTAGGCGCCTTACCCGATCACATCGCTCTGGCAGCGATACTCCCCTACCGCTCGCCATTCTAGATCTCTCTCCTTTGTTCTTCTATGTTGCCTATGCGTCTTTCTCGTCTTTGCCGTTTGCGATTGATATTGCTTGCGCGTCCTTTCTCCTGTCCGCTACGTCTGTCGTCTCTCATTGCTTGAGCTTGCGCGTCCTTCTCCTTTATCGTTCCGAGTATTGTTTCCCCTTGATTAAGTTGTACGTCATTCTTCCTTTTCCCTTACTGTTACTGCTTGCGCATCCTTTCTCCTGTTGCCGCGAGTAGAGTGTTGGCCGCGCGGCGGCCGAGTACGATCATGTGTTTTCCTTGGGCGTAGCGATTGAGTCATGATGAAGTATGGAGGAACTGTGTCAGTCTTGCGGGCAAGCTGTGATTCCACAGAGGGAGGGAAAAGTATAAAGGAAAGGGCGCAGTAGCTAGTCTGGAGATTCTTCTCCACGCAATCTATTATCTCTCTCCACCACTCCTACTTCTACCTTCCCGTGAAACCGGCGCTGCAACCGAAACCCCGAACCGAACGACCGTGCTACAGTAAAGACCATCGAGTGGCAGTAGACGACGACAACGAAAGACTGGGAGTTAGACTCTCACCAGCATAGACAGGGCTACGCTGAGGGACATCCTCAGACTTCACCGAACCAGAGAGGGAAGTACTTGCCCGCGCCAGTGAGCTGAACAAACACAGCCCGAGAGCCGAACAAAAGGAAAGACCTACCGTGTAGGCAGGCCGAGGAACTACGTTGCCTGTCGAGCCCCAGACAGTGCGAAGAAGTCAGGATCTTGACTGGTGGTGTGTTGGTATTGCCCCCTCGTTCTGTAGATAGAAGTTGTTATCTTCGAGCCAATCAGCAATTGTGTGAGTTGCAGTAGAGATACGAGCAGCTTGCGGAAGCGGTCCTTGCCACCACGGGTGGTGTTCGTTAAGATCCCCCATGAGTATGCAATCGGTAGGTAGTTTGAGGGTTGGTAGGATTGCAGCCAGCGGCTCTGCCCGTCCTGGGGAGTAGAAGTTAAAGAGGGTGAAGGTTTGCTGGTTGTGTGGGGTAGTGATCGTGGTTCCCAAGAAGGAATCTTGAGCGGTAAAGACTGTGGTTGAAATGAGTCCCAGTGCGTGACGTACGTACGTCACGCATCGAGGCTTTGTTGGTGAGGGGGTAAAGATATCGAATCCTGGTAATGACAGTGGGTTCCCATGTCTGTCAACCCATGGTTCTTGAAAAAGGCAGATGAGGTTTTCGGGTTTTTGGGAGAAGTCTTGCAATGCTGAAATTGTAGTTGCTTGGCCTCGCACTCAGTTCAGCAGCTGTACGGACCCAACGGCGCAGAGGGCCATTTAGTCGGCCACTCCCGCCATGGGGGCGTCTCTCATTGTTGCAACTTTGCTGTAAGTTCGAAGCTTGATTTGCTCAGGACAATTTGGGTCATTAGCTTTGCGCGCCGTGTTGCAGTTCACACAACGGATTGGAGGGTGGGTGCAAGTCAGGCCTTTCTTGCAAATGGGAAGGGTGCACGGATGCTCTCGGGTGTTGTGTGGCCCGGCGCAGACGGCGCAGCAGGTGTTGTTCCAGCAAAGTGCAGCAGGATGTCCATAGGTCTGGCAGTTGTGGCATTGGGTGCTCCGTCCGTATGGGATGTAGTCATCCAACTGGCATTCGCGGTTGCACATGATAAGGTTTTGACGTCCGATCGCATTTTTCTTGATATGACCGGTCAGCGTCATGACAATCGTAGATGCTGCCTTATGCTTGCGGCGTTCTGCTGGTGTCAGCCAGCGTGGCATCTGCCCCTGTACGAGTTGCGGATAGTTGGTAGTAATGCTATTCGAGATTTCAGGCGTTGAGAGGTGCGTCGGGACTCCATGCAGCAGGAACTGACTGAATCGTTTTCTGATTTCCACTTTTTCGCAATTTCCAAAGTAAGAGAGGGTATGCTTAATGATTGTGATGTAGTCTTCATAGACTATGTTGTTCTGATCATTGCCTGGGGTAAAAATGATCGCGGCACGTATGGTAACGCAGGCGCGAATAAAGGGTGGCAGAAAGACGTCTTTATTGTCCACAAAAGCCGAGTTGATCTTACGGAGTGCCGTATCCGCCAGGATCTGCCGCTCAGCGTATGTCTTTTCCGGCTGCGTGCTACCATTGGTGTTGTCATTCTCAAAGAAACATGTCACCTCACGTTCGGCTTGTGGATAGTTTGTCGCGATGAGTTTCGGCATCTAAGCTTTTGTCTTTCGCTTCTGAGGTACAGTTTCCCAACCGCGAGTATTCGCGGAGGGGTTTTGCGGAGAAGTCGTCGGCACTGGAGGAGTGGTATCCGCAACTCCAGCAGCAGCAGTCCTGGGCAAACCTTCAGTGGCAGCCTTCTTTGTCAGCTGGAGTTTCAGAGTCTTCTTGGCTGGGGTTGCCGTCGGTGCTTTCATTGGGAGCTGGACGGGCTTATGGTATGCGAGTAGCTGTTGTTGCAACTGGGTGACATGGGAACCCAGGGAGCTGATCTGGCTGTGTAGCTGGTTAGCGGTCTTCTTGAAGGCGATGGCAGCATCATCGGCTGATTTCACGACCGAACTCATGATGTCCTTGGTGATTCGGCTGTAAAGACACTCCGTAGCCGCTTGAGTGATGGTCTCGAAATCTGAGCGGAGAGTCGCGTGTTCCACGCTTAAGGGAGGGGGTAGCTGTGGGGTGACATATGGCGGGATCTCATCACCAAGTGCCTGAGTGGCAGTGATATTTTTGGCATGCTGAAAGTCCATTCTCTCTGTATTGGCGCCGTCTTCGTCGCTGTCTGAGAGGGGTTCACTATCTTCGCAAGAGCGTTTCAAGGGTGAGCAGGAGCGAGTAGGGAGGAGCTGGGGGTGCTCAGTGATGGCAGCCGCACCCGGCCGGACAAAGGCATCCATGGGGCCCTGTCCACGGTGGGAGGAGGATGACATGATTTTGTTTGGTGAGGCCGTGGTGATTGGGTACGCAATGCCCAACGGGGCCACCGAGGGGGGGGGTCAGAGGAGGGTCGAATTCAGAACTCCTGCAAATCAGTTCTTCAGTTAATGAGGCTGTAGCGCGAGATGCAGAGATCGTTTTGAGAGGGTTTTTATTGAGATCGGTGGCGGAAGAGAAGAGTTCTGTTCGAAAATGTCGGTGTGGGGTTGAGGATAATAGATTGCGTGGAGAAGTATCTCCAGACTAGCTACCGTGCCCCTTGGTTTATACCTTTTCCATCACTGTGGACATCACAGTCTCGTCCGCAAGACCAACACAGAATAATCCCTTCATGAATCAATCGCCGTGCCTTAAAGAAACACACGATCGTACTGGACTGTCACCCCCTTCGCACCGAAACAGGCTAATGCAAGGCAGACAGGCAACAGTAAGGAAGCAACAAGGAAAACATACAATTGGAAACCTGATAAGGAGAAGGGGAAACGCAAGTATAGTAAGGCAGAGTTGCAAACAGTGAGAACACGACAAGCATCGCATGATAATCAATAAACATAACACAAAGCAGAGCGAGGAAGTCACAGAAACAGTAAGAAAGCAACTAGGAAAGCATACAAAACCAGAAACATGACGAGGACAAGGAGAGACGCAAGTAATAGGTCAAACTGAGTTCGCAAGGCAGACACATACGAAAAGGAGACGGACCCTGGGCGTCCAGCGACCAGGTCAGGGTTTTGTGGGACATCGCTGCCGGAGAGCTGCAGGAGGGACCGGTATGAGGCGCCTAGGCGCGTAGGACAACGACGGCGGCGGCAGAGATGAGGAACAGCCACAGGGTGACCAGCATGAGGGCAGCGCCCATGGTGAGGCCGAGCCTGTCACGCCAGATTCACGACAGTATGTCCCCTGTCCAGACGGAAGCTCCAGTGAGGTCAGGTCAGTTGAGCGCGAGTGGGCACTGGTAGATTCGGACATGGGCGGTTGGCCTGGTGCCAGACTTGGATTTGTTGTTGATTCAGTCATTGTTGTTCGGTGATGATCTCTGCCAGGGTGTGGGCCATTGTCTGGAGTTGCTGTTGGTCTGCTGCATGCTGGTAGCGTATGGTCTTGGCCAGGAGGCACTGGATTTCATGGTTGTGGCGAGCCTCCTGGGTGACGGTTTGATGTATGGTAGTAACGATCTCCCCTAGGAGGCGGATTTGTTTGTACAGGAGGGTAGCTCGGGCGGGTACTGCCATATCAGGGCCGGGGTTCTCGGACTCGCCTGTGGGTTCCGTATTTTCCTGCAGAGGTGGAGTGATGACGGCCAGCAGTGCCCGCTGAGCCGTGGTCTAACATCGTTGGTGATGTTTGTCTAGGTTTACCAGGACCTGGCAGTTGGGACTGACACGCTTACCCTTCTGCCAGTCCACACATGTCTTGCGTGGGTTGAGATGTCTGATGTGGATTACCTCCACTAATTCATATGGGTGGGCATGCGGGCAGTTGCTTTATTGGTGGTTGCGGCAGAGGCGGTTGTTGCCTCGTCGGGGGTAGTAGTTGTTGTCGTTCATTTGGCGGTAAACTCCGCAGCTATTATCGTAGCAGGCCGTCTAGTGGAGGGAGGTGTGGTTGTTGACGTGGGGTTCTCCTACAGCGGACAGTGGTGGGGACGGCGTGCTAGGGGGCATGCCGCAGTTGTTGTCAGGCTCAGTCGTGGTGGGGAACTCGGGCACAGGGTTGTTGTCGGCGAAGGTCCTGCCCTTGGTGGCATCGATGGTGGTGGTGGTAGATGTGCTAATTGGTCGGGGCGGCCCTAACGGGGCATTTCTCGTGGAATTGGTGGACGATGTCTGGTAAGTTTTCAAAGTTTCGGGCTGAATACCAGATACGGTCAGGGTCGTGCAAGCCGGTCCACTTAACTCGATACTGGATTTGGGTTCTGTGTCGTTGGGAATCGAGGATTTCTTCTACTTCCCACTCTTGCTGTTCTTGGATGATAACGGGAGGGGGTGGTGGTTGGTTGTGTCTCGGGATGGATTCTGTACTGGCTGTGGGTCTGAGGAGGCTGATGTCAAGACTGGGTGGATTTTGACAGTGGCCAGTAGGTCTAGTTTATATGCTCGGGGTCCGATTCTTGTGAGGATCATGTATGGGCCTATCTTCTTGTAGTCCAGCTTGTTTGGTGGTCGAGTGGTTCAGATGTTCTTTCTTCTGAGCCAGACCTTGTCGCCTGGGTTCAATACTTGATCCGGGTGTTGTATCTTGTTGGCTTGCTCTGCTTGAGCCATTTGTGATTCTTTGATTTCCGCTCATAGGTCTTCATGTAGCTTCCTTAAGACCTCAACATATTGTGATACTTCCGGTGTTTCATCGTTTCGTGTGCCGAGATCCGACATGAATCGGGGATGGTATCCATAGTTGGCGAAAAAGGGGGTTATTTTTGTGGTTCCAGTTTGGGTATTGTTGTAGCAGAATTCGGCAATTGGCAATAGTCTTTCCTAGTCGTCCTGTTGATAGTTGGAGTATGCCCAAAGGTACTGCTCGAGGGTGGCGTTGGCCCTTTCCGTTTGTCCATCTGTTGGTGGGTGGGAGGCTGTACTCAGGTTGTGTGATATCCCGAGTGCTTCTATTACTCGTTTCCAGAAGTCGGAGGTGAATAGGGATCCTCTGTCTGATACAATGCTGCTGGATAGTCCGTGGGGTCTGACTACTTGCCGGAGGCAGTGATCTGCCTGGTCCTCATGGTTCATGGTGCCGTAGCAGGCGACAAAGTGTCCCATTTTGGTCAGTCGGTCGATTATTACCCACAGCGTATCTTTTCCATTGCTTGTCGGTAGTGCCATAATGAAGTCCATTGATATCGTGCCCTATGGTCAGTGCAGAAGTTCCAGTGGTTTGAGTAGTCCGAACAGCGCATCTCAAATTGGTTGGATGCGATGGCAGGCGTCACAATAGTCGACATATCTGTGTACATAATTTCGTTGCCCTGGCCAGTAGAAGCTTCGGCTAACGAGTTCCACAGTTCTTGCGCAGTGCAGATGTCACGCGACTTGCGCATCATGGTCGTCTCTTAATATTTGGATTCGCCAGTTGCCATTGTCAGGGATCCATATCAGGCCATCATATAGTAGTATCCCCTCGTTTTCTTCACATAGTCCTAGTGCGCTCGTTCCGTCGCCAGTGGTCCTGCTCGCCTTTTTCCCCCGGATTTCCTGGATTTCTTTATCTGCAGTGCTTAGGGTTCGGATTTTGCTCTGGAGTTCTTTGTCTATCACAAGCTTGGTGGTTTCCATTGTATTGGCCTGGAGCGCTTCGAAGGTTTCTTCGGGTAGGAGAATTCGGCCGTGGTTCTGCCGATGCTTCATATCGCCTTCCCAGGGAGAGTCTCCTGACTCTCTAGAGGATGTCTGGTTTGCCGGCTAATTTCCCTGGCCGGTATTTGATCATGAAGTCATAGTTGGCTAGTCGCTCTCCCCTCCGGGCTTGTTGTAGGTTGAGCTATTTCTTCCTTTTCCAGTATTCGAGCTTCTTGTGGTCTGTCAGAATCGTGATTTTGGGTTTTGTTGTCTTGCAACAAGTGTCCCATTTTCGCAGTGCGTCCATGATCGCCAGTAGCTCCTTATCGTAGATATCGTAGTTGCGCTCTGGGTCACTGAGTTTCCTTGAATAGTATGCTAACGGGTGCAAGATCCCTTTTTCGTCGGGTTGCGAACATATTGCCCCTATGACGTAGTCCAAGGCATCTGTTCCTATGGTGATGGGTCGTTCCGGCTCGAAGTGTTGCCGTACTGATTCAGTGATCATTGCTTCCTTGAGTGTTTCGAACGCCTCCTGCTGTTTGTCGCCGCAATCCCATGCTTTTTCTTTCCTTGTGAGGGAAGACAGGGGTGTCGTGATCTTGCTGTAGTCTCGGATAAAATGCCGATAGAAGTTGACGCACCCTAAGAAGCTCTGGATTCCTTTTACATTCGTTGGCTCTTTCCATTCCTTGATTGTTCGGATCTCCTCTTCGTCCATTCGTAGTCTCTTTGGTGATACCACATATCCCAAGTATTCTGTTTCTGTTGTGTGGAATTCACATTTGGATGCTTTCAGCGTGAGAGCGGTTTCCTCAACTCATCTTAAGATTGTCCGGACGTGCTTCCAGTGGTCTTCCAGATTTTGCAAGAAGATGAGCATGTCGTCCAGATGTGCCACACAGAAGATATCCATGTATTCGCTCAGAATCTCATTTATCCATCGTTGGAACGACACCGGTGCATTAGTCAACCCGAAAGGCATGACACTGCACTTGTATAGTCCGTACCGGATTCACAAAGCTGTTTTCCATTGGTCTCCTGCTGCGATTGGGAGGTTGTAGTAGGCGTCTCGGATATTGAGTTTGGTGTAGATGGTGGCACTGGATAGTTGATCCAGGGACTCTCCAATCAATGGTAGTTGGGTCCGGTCTTTGATCGTGATGTCGTTTACTTGTCTGTAGTGTACGTATAGGCGTAGTCCTCCATCCTTCTTTATTATGAAATGTATGGGGGCTCCGGCTGGCGAGGTGGATGCCTGTATCCATCCTTGTTTTTTGTTGATATCTAGATATTCCTTCAGTACCTTCATTTTTTCATTGTTTAGTGGTCGTAGTGGCTCATACGGGGGTGTTTTTTCTTTTTCCAGGGGAATATGGTGGTCCTGCATTGTGTGGGGCGGTGGCGTCGTAGGTTCTTTCCTAGTGAATACAGCGAAGAACTCGTGGTATTCCGTGGCGATCTTCTGATGGGGCTTCCTTTTGTCCGTTTCCTTGATCTTGTTGATTACTCTCTGGCAGATTTCCCAGGGGTCCGTTTCGCCGATTTCCCATTCTTCTGGGGTCTTCTTATAGTATTGTTCCATGGCCTTTGCTTCAGAGACTGTTTTTGCTTGTGGCGAGCTGGGTAGGCAGCGTTCGGCGCAGTGGTCGGAATGGAACTTTACAATGTAGTTTTTCCATCCTATGACCGGATCATGCTGCTTGAGCCATGGGAGTCCTAGAATGATCGGGGCATTCGCGATCGTGATGCAGTTCATTCGGATGTCTTCTTCGTGATGATTGATGGTGAGGTGGTTTTAGGCATGGTGGGTTACCGGCCTGCCGGCAACTTCACTTCCGTCCACGGTTAGGACTCGTTGCGGTGTTGTTTTTTGTTGCATGGGTATCGCAATGGCTTCAGCATATGCTTTGTCGATAAAGTTGTCGGATGCCCCGCTGTCTACCAAGTCGGTGGTGGCTTGTTCTGTCCCATCGATTCCCCGGATCCTTACTTTGATCTTGATTTTTTCCTCGTGGTTGTACCTGGTTGTGCAAATATGGTAGGGTGGTTCTTCTCCTGCAACTGGTTTCTCCCTCGGGTGGCTGTTGCTGAGGTCTATTCCCAAGGGCCGCCATTTCCCGACGTTTCTTCTTCCTGGGTTTCTTGTTCTTCGGGATTTCCTTCGTAAATGGCCTCCACCGCTCGATACGGCTTTTTCCATGGGAGTCGTATTTTCTTGGGCTGAGGGCATTCCCTCGCGAAATGCCCTCTCTGTAACGGCGGCGGTTCTCCAAGGTACTCGAGTGAGTTCAAGTGACGAAAGTGAGAGCAGGAGCGGGGCGGAAACGAGAACGGGAACCGTAACGGAACGGGAACGGGAAACAGAGATGGACAGCATCAGACGGATGTGTCGGACAGAGACGGACAACTTCAGGTGGACTTGTCAGACAGAGAGACGGACAGAGTCAAATGGACATGTCGAACATAGAGATGGCAAGCTTCAGACGGACGTGTCGAACAGAGAGGCAGACAGCGTCAGATGGACATGTCGGACAAGGACGGACAATGTCAGATGGACGTGTGGGACAGGGACGGGTGGCTCTGGACGAGCTCGCCGATACGGAGATACGGAGGAAACAGTGGAAACAGAGGAAAGAGAGGAAACAGAGGAAACAGAGGAAACAGATATGAGGTTGATATTCCGAATAGAATACAAGAGGTTGCATAAAGAGAAGAAGAAGACAAAACACGGGAGACAGCCCTGCTAATATACACAATTCTCGCAACTCCCATACGTCCTCCTACTCATACCCGCGCAACTCACATACGTACTCATACTCACATTTGTGTTCATAACCATGCAACTCATACAACCTTCTCTTATGCAACCGGGGCCCAGAACCGACACCCTTTCCAAGATCGAATATCCGGGAGCGAGGTGATGTCACTCTTTCCGAGATCAAGACATCCGGAGCGAGGTGACGACACTCTTTCCGAGATTGAGACATCCGGAGCGAGGTTCTGGCATCGACAACGAAATCAAACAACCAAACCCAAACCGAGCGCCGAGATCTGCACCGTGTCAGTATCCCCCTCCTATCGCTCAGCTCCCGCGAAGCTTTATTCGAGAGGCCAGGGCGTGTATAGGTATTGTTCGTGGAATCGAGTAACCGCTTCTAGCTCATTGACGTTTTCCGCTGGCTCCCAATTCGGCTGATCCTACCCAGTCCATTTAACAAGGTACTGTAGTCATCTTCGATACATACGAGAATCGAGAATGGAATCCACAAACCATTCTTGCTCCCCGTCGATTTCCATCGGAGGAGGCGGTGGTTGTCGTTGTCCCAGAAGCGGATACTGCGCTGCTGGCTCAAGTAAGAACACATGAAAAACGGGATGTACCTGCATCGCGCCATGAAGTTCCAACCGGAAGGTCTGAGAGGAAATCTTGCATGCGATCTTGAATAGGCCGTGCCATCGATGATCCAACTTTGCTGACAGACAACGAGTCTTCCAATTTCAAGCGTCGAGCCACACAAGATCCCGCATCTGATCGTCCAGAACAGGGAGACGATGGGGGTCCGCAGTTTCCTGGTAGCGGAGTTGGATGCGATGCATTTCTGTCCACAGGTGGTCATGAATTTCGGACAATGGTTTCGCCGCAGAATGCGCTTGTTGATCTTCTGCTTGGTTGGGTAGCGAGGCCGAAAGGTCGAATTGCCAGCGAGGGTCGTAGCTGAGGTTTGGAAAGAACGGAGATACAGCCATCATTTCCGAGGTATGGTTATTCGATGCGAATTCCGTGATCGGCAACCAGTCAGCCCAATCATCTTGCAGGCAGTTAACATACGACTGCCAGTATTGTTCCATTACGGTGTTCATTCGTTCGGTCTGACCATCGGTCTGTGGATGGAAAGCGATAGATAGACACGGTTTGATTCCCAGTCGTGCACAGAGACGATGCCAGAATGCGGAGGCAAATTGAGACCCTCGGTCCGAAGTTACTGTTCACGGAAGTCCACATAATCGGAAGACATCTTAAAGGAACAGGTCAGCTAGATCGTGGGCATCGACGGTAGTGCTGCACTGGACAAGATGCCTCTGTTTCGTGAGCCGATCCACTATCACCCAGATAGCATTGTGATCCTTTGATCGCGGTAGGCCTGTGATAAAGTTCATCGAAATGTCCTGCCATGGCTGCTGGGGAATCGCCAATGGGCAGAGGACTCCGTAGGGTGTGTGTCAACTGGTTTTCGATCACCGGCAAGTGTAACAGTTCCTTACGAACTTTTCCACATCTTGCCGCATTTTCGGCCACTAGTAGTTCCTTGAACGCAATTCGAGGGTTTTCGATCGTTTGTAGTGGCCTGCTACCGGTACTTCGTGATGCGTTTGGATCAGATATAATCTCAGAGGGTTGTCAGCAGGGACATAAAACTTTCCTCGATACAGTAATCTTCCTGTTGGACTCCGTGAGCACTCCAATAGCGTAATATCCTTAAAATACCGAACCTCCTTCTCTAGCATAGCCAGCACCTCCGTAGGAAAAGGATCCCAGTTGTAGGCTTCAGAGAATAGTTCAGCGATCTTGGCGTTAAAGAGTCCGAGTCTGCGTCCGTCGTTGAGTCCGGTGCCGCATTTCTCGAGTCCAAGTCTGAGTCTGGCTTCGAGTCCGCCATCAAGTCATAGGATTTGGTGTGGCTTTATGACAGCATGGAAGTTTTTGTTCGGTCAGTTATCCCCCTCCTTAGAATGATCTCCGGATCTTTGAGTTAAGGAGTCCGGTTTGGCTCCCGATTTCCCCGGTCTGTAGATGATTTTGAAGTTCAATTGGAAGAGAAACTGCGCCCGTCTCACTTGCCAGCGGTTGAGCAGTTTGGCCGTCATGAAATATTCTAAGTTCTTATGATCCGTTAAGACCGATATCGGGTTTTCCACTGATTGCAACTCTGCGCGCCACTCCTCAAACGCCCGGACAAATGCCCTCAGTTCCTTGTCATAAATTTCATGATTACACTTGGCGGGGCAATGTTTCTTTGAAAAGAAAGCCACGGGGTGTAGGGTTCGCTTGTCATCGTATTGTGACAGGACGGTGGCGGAGACGAAGTCATAGGCGTCAGTTTACACCACAATGTCGCAGTCGTGGTCAGACCCACACAGAATGGGTGCTGTCGTAAATGAGGTTTTCAGTCCATCGAACGATTCCTGTTGCTTTGTCCCCCACTTGAATGGCTGGTCTTTTCTTGTCAGCCGTGTCAGCAGCTCAACTACCTTTGAGTAGCCTTTGACGAATCTGCGGTAAAAATTTGCGAATCCCAAGAATGCTTGCACATATCGTAGATTTTCGGGAGGGGGCCACGCCTTCACTGTTTCAACCTTGGAAGGATCCATCTTGATGCCGTTCGCACCAATAATTGGTCGTAGATACTTAACTTCCGTTTTGTCGAATTCGCATGTTTATGGTTTGAGGTGGAGGCCGGCATCGATCAGTCGTTCCAATACTCGGTGGACCTGCCCAGTATGTTCTTCCATCGTATCGAAATAAATCAATATGTCACCGAGGTAAGCTGACGTAAAGTGATCGAGAAAAGGAGCCAAGGTTTTGTTGATGAATCGTTGGAAATCTGCTGTCGCATTGGTTAGGCGATACGGCATCACCAATGATTGAAATAAACTGTAACGGATTCGGAAGTCGGTTTTCCATTCTTCTCCTTCTCTCATTTGAATCAGATTGTACACTCCACGATCATCCAATTTTGTGAAAAACCGAGCCTTCGAAATTCACATCAGTGTTTCCCGAATCAGCGGAAGGGGGTAACGATTTTTGACGGTTCCTTCGTTCAGGCCTCGGTAATCAACCACCAATCGCAGCGATCCGTCACCCTTCTTGACAAACAGGGTCAGTGCTCCGGCCGGGGATGATCAACAACTGGCAGTGATTTCCGGCGGAGGCGAGAAGACTTCTTGGTCGTGGGGATGCTGCAGATATGTAGCGACGAGGACGAGTGAGATAGAAGGCTTGGTGAGAAACGGGTTTGAAGCAATTGGTTGATTGTTGCGGAGGAATAGTGAGAGCGGCGTGCGGATTTTGAGAATGGTCTTATCTTCTAGCATATAGAAAAAGAAGAAAGAGAGAAAGCAAGGACAGAGTACAAAGAATCGCTGTCTCCACGCTAGCCCTTATTGGGCTGTTTACCCCACTTGCCCAGTCAGCGCCCTGCTCAGCTCCATACAGCGCAATGCTGCACGTCAAGCAGTGAGAAGCATTTCCAACATTTCCAACACACCCCCTCTTCTCACGCTTCGTACAAAACAATCCAAACACATATACTACTCCTGCGATCATCGTTGACCTCCTTAAAAAAACCTCTGGAGCAAAAACCTTTTTTTTTTCTTGGGAAAAAACATCTGCCAGTAGGGAAAAGAGTATCAACTCACGCTATCTTCCCGACACCCCCTTTTTCCCTTTCCGAGTCTCACATCCTTTTTCCTTTCCAAACCTCACCCCCTTTTTCTTCCCAGAGTCGTCCGCAGAATGAGACGGCTCGGTGTTTGGTGAAGACAGTTGTGTGATCGGTGATGCCGGATCGCTCGCCATAAGATCGATAAGGTGCAGTAGCTGCATGTGCCAGGGCGTGGCAAGTGGTTTCGGGAGCAGATCGGCTGGATTCACTGCAGACGTAACATATTGAAAGTTTACCGATCCTTTCGTCTGTTCGTAGTGCACATGGTGGTACTTAACATCGATGTGTTTTGACTTCTGTTTCACAACTCCAGAGATGATTAGCTTAATCGCTCCTTGATTATCGCATCCGATAGGAATAGGTCCCTTTGAAATATTAATCCACATCGTATTTGCCACTACTTCTAAGATGCGCCGAATCCAGAGACTCTCCCGGGTGGCATGCGAGCTAGCAATATACTCTGCTTCAAGCATAGATAGTGCCACTACACTCTGAGACTTTGCTTGCCAGTGTACCAGTCCAGATGTGACAAGTTCCTGGTTCCAATTGGTGTATCCAAGCCCAAAGTCGCAACCACCGACGGATTTTCGAGTTTTGAGGTTTTCTGCGCAATCAGAATCTGTATATCCCACCGTGGACAGTTCGGAGTGTGATAGACGTTGATAGTGGATGGAGAGATTGGATGTGACTTTGAGATAGCGGAGTACTCGTTTCGCTGCCGTCAGGTGCATCTCAAGAGGTTGAACGTTGTAGCGACTGAGGGCAGTGACGCTGAAGGCAATGTCCGGCCGGCTTCCAAGCACAGCATACATCAAGGAACCAACTATCGAGAGATATTCCTTTCGCTCAACGGATTTGTCCTCGCAGTGGGGGTTGTTCAGGTTGACTTGAGGATCGAGTGGCGTTCTTGCCGGCTTTGCGTCAAGCAATCTGAATCTTCTGAGAATCGTGTCGATGTAGGCCTGTTGGCTGATGCAGAAACCGTCCTCCTTTTTCTCAATCTCGATACCTAGGAATCTCCTTGCCGGTCCTAGATCACTCATCTTGTATTTCGTGTGGAGGAGCTGCTTGATTCGGTGTCCGTCGGTTTCGTTGTACGCAGTAAGAAGATCATCAACATAGAGAAGTAGTAAGACTCCCAGCTGGAGGTAGAGGTTAGGGTCTTCAGCTGATTGCTTGAATCCTATAGAGCGTAAGAAGCCATCAATATCTTCATATCAAAGCCGGGGAGCTTGTTTTAATCCGTAAAGAGCTTTGCGAAGGACCAGCGACTCAGCCTTTATTGTAGTGCTCTCAAGCCACTCGATTCCAGGTGGTAGAGACCTGCAGATCTTGTCTCGGTCGATCTTCGGGTTTAGAAAGGCAGTTACCACATCCATATGGTCAACGTTCCAACCATGCTGTGCTGCCAGTGTGAGTAGCAGTCGGAAGGTTGCCAGTTTTGAGACAGGAGCGTAGGTTTCATCGTAGTCAATACCAGCCTTCTGCTCGTAACCCTTTATTACAAGAAGTGCCTTATATCGAGTGGTTTCGTCAGGGCTGATTTTCCTTTGATAGATCCATTTGCAACCGATCGGCTCTTCCATAAACTCGTTGCTGCGGACTCGGTGCCACAGACTCGGCACTTTGGACTCGGCGTTGTGGTCACCGTTGAAGGAATGGTTCATTTGGTTTTCTTCGACAATATCGAAAGTTCGATTTTCAATCAGCACCTGCCATTCCTGCTGCATCGCTTGTTTCCACTTCTCAGCCTATGGGCTTTTCAGAGCGGCCTGATAGGTGGCAGGTTCGTATTCATCTTCGGGAATCTTTGTTAATTCAACTCTGGCGATTTTGAATGTGAAAAGAGCTGAGGCTGAACTTTCTGTAATTCTAAGCATCAAGAAAGCGGCCGCAAGGTTCTCTGAAGATCTCAGATCACCCACTTCTTCGGAGGACTTGCTTATGATCACTTCGTTCGTCACAAGTCGTGACTTACTGCCTGTTCGGGCAGAGACATAATCAGAGTCTAATTCATTGTTAGCGACTTGCAGTCCGTTGCTGTCAATCTTTTTTTTTTTTTTTTTTTTTCAACTGTTTCAGCAAATATGTAGCCTAAGATTCTCCCTTTTCATCATTTGCCAGGTTCGACTCAGACTTGTCAACACCAAAAATCAGTAGACTTTTGTCTGGATTTTCTGAGTACTGATTTGTCAACACCGACGATCGGTGGGCTTTCTCGTACTCCTTCGCCCTACACAGGTATCTTCTCAATTCGGTGCTTGCTCACCCTACAAAGATATCTGCTGAATTCAGCGGACCTGGGGTTACCTCCCGCCAGCAAATCGGCTGTGTCAACGGGAGCCCCTTCCGTTCATAAGATGGGTACTCATCTCCCCGCCAGCAAATAGGCTGTGACAACGGGAGATTTTTCTTTTCCTCAGCAACTCATAAGGTTTTTGGAGCGAAAGCAATAAACAACAAGATTTCTGGGTTATTGACTTACTACCAGTGTCTTGTATGTCCAATTAATTTTAGGTTCTCTCGACAGTCATTTCATCCACTTGTTGAGCCTGTTCTTCAGTCTGATCTGGGAACTCGACAGTTTCTTCCTGTTCTCCTGTCAAACTTGCAAATGCATCTACATTTTCGTCAAATACTACAATTGAGCATTCTACAGCTCTTCCGGCCTTTCCAGAGTTGAAGTCCCAAATTCTCCTAATCTTTGTCATGTTGTGCACATATCCCAACATCATTGAGGGATTGGACTGACTTCCAAACTTCTTTTCATTTCTCTGGACGGGTGGTATGTATTTCAAGGCACAACATTCAAATCGGCGAAGATGTTCGATTGGCGGAACGGTCCCAAACAGTGCTTCAAAGGGGGAGCGATTGCCAGATAGGCTCGTAGTTGGAGATCGCCAACGGAGACAGCATGCTGTACGAATTGCTTCAGGCCAGAAATTAGTCGCCACATTTGCTTCCCACATCATGCTTCTTGCTTTGGTATTGAGGGTACGAATCATTCTTTCTGCAACTCCATTTTTGTGTTGCGTATAGGGTGGTGCTGGTTCATAGGCAATTCCTTTTTCTCCCAAAAATCTGAGAAACACGGAATTGTTGTATTCTCCAAACCCATTGTCGCACCGAAAGCGTTTGATGTGGAATCCTCATGCTTCAACCCAGGCCTGGTAGTTTTGGAACTTCGCTGATATCTCTTGGGCCGATTTCGTAATTTTTTTTTATTTTTTTTTTGTTTATTCATGACTCGTTTGTGACCTTGTTAGATGATGATGAGGGGTATGTACAGTCCGTTTCCCCGCCGCAAACCGCGCATGGCGGCGCAGTGCAAGCATCCCGGTGCCCTCAACCCAGGCCTGTCCCAAAGAAAGTTGATGTGGACCAAAGAAAAGACAAAGGAAATTGCTGCCTCTCCCTACTCTCCCACCGATGCCATGAAGGGTGGGATGGGCAGGAACAAAGGTTCCCCCCATGGGCCCAGCGCCTCCGCCTCTGCCCTCCACTCGTCTTCTTGTTCCTGGCGTTCCCGGAGCTCACACTCCGACGCCTCACTCCCCTCCATATCCTCTCTGTCTTCCGCCGGCAGGACTATTTTCCCTACGTCCGTTGCCATGAGGAACCTCAACACC
>Ga0307508_10002909_pt1 | contig 17694 bp, 22 predicted proteins | sample 9_EM_MG_FD_203089 | JGI IMG/M metagenome (GOLD analysis project Ga0307508, IMG submission 203089) | Populus trichocarpa ectomycorrhiza microbial communities from riparian zone in the Pacific Northwest, United States - 9_EM | ecosystem: Host-associated > Plants > Roots > Unclassified | place... | reverse complement strand
GGAATTTTCTTTGGAGCCCCGGTCTACTTTCTTCACTACGTTCCCTCCGTACAATCTATGGATTTGTGGGCCATCACGTGCTCTTCTTGGCTCACGTTTATAGTGTCTTCGGGCCTGGCAGTGGGCGAGCGGACGACAGTGAGACTCGGATGATTGTGTTGAACCAACGAGGCGATTCTTTGACGGCTGATTCGTATGAGATCATTTGGTGGAGCTGGTGACTCTGCTTTCTTCGTCTGGCAGAATTGGTGAGAAGATGACTCTGTCACGGAGGCTCAAACCGCCGCTTCAGCCTAGCCTAGTCTAGGGAAAGATGACGGCAAACATTGTTGAGCTCACAGTAAGGTTGCATGGGATACAGATTTTAACAGGAACGAACGCCGCATTCCCACTGCAGCTATGTACACCGAACAGGTTTACAAGCGGGTCGCGATGCTTGAGATTGCTACATACAGTTCGAACCCGGTAGAAACAGCTCCCTTCTATGTATACACGCGCCTGCCATAATCCTTCCCCTGCCTAGACCACGCTCGCCCATCGGGAACATGCAATCGTCGGGAGTGAAATCATGAGACATGGAGCATTTACTGCAAACGCTCAAAATGCCTTCGATTTTGCCTCTTTCTTGAACCGCCACAGCTAGCGGAATTTGTCTTGGAATGCCACCGTTTTCCGGGCGTACATACCTAGTTGACCACCAAGACATCCCACACAACCCCCGAGTCATCCCAACAACTCTCAAGCATGGGAAACGACGGCAACCCAGCAGTGGAGCTATAACAAAGTGCTAGCTATCATACCCCCTCTTCTACCTACAAGGAGGTCTATACGGAGAACCTAGAGGCGCTATCACCGACTTGAAACCGAGCAGAGATGGCTGTCATTCACTGCATCTGGGAAAACGGCTACTGTAAAGGAGAAGCGGCCGCGCCAAGAAGCGCTGCCGCTGGGGATCCCTGCAACACTGGATAGCGCTGTAGCCATCGATGTGTGAGATACCGTCCTGTGTACTAATTGCCCTGAGATTGTGTAATCCCCGATTGGCGGTCTGTAGATACCCACTGGTAGGTACTTTGGTCAGCTACAGTGTTTGAAAACGGTGGCATTCCAAGAAAAAAATGCACTAGCTGTGGCAGTCCAAGAAAAGTGGCAAAATCGATGGTTCTAAGTAAGTACATACATTTAACTCTTTCTCTGGTGCGTTCTTTTCCAGACTCAATCCACGCCCGAACATATGCGAACCACCGCCCGTGCGACCGCCCTACCCGCCGCCCGGAATCAGCGTACATCCGACACCGCATCTCCGGCGAGCCCGCATCCTCTTCACAAACAATACACCATGGCTTCCTGCGCCAACTGCTCGGATCTCGAAGCCCAGCTCGACGATCTGCGGAAGGAGTACGGGAAATTGCAACAGGTGTACGCAAACGAATGCCGCAACCACGAACATACCAAATGGTTGCATGATGCTCTCCAGGAGGTGATGCTCTCGGAAGCCGCTAGGCAAAGGGAGGTATTCAACAAGCTCAACGCTTCCGGCGTTGTAGACCCAGGATCGGCGGCGCAGTTGGGCAAGATCCGGGCGGGGGGGTGCGCACATAAGAAGGAAGGGGATGAAGCGAGAGAAAGAGAACCAGGTAAACACAGTTTCCGCCGATTACGGAAAACGCTCGACGTGCTCGAGGAGAACCGCCCAGTGCTCAAGGAGGAGCTAGGGGACATGATTGAGGAGATTATGTACGTCCGGCTATCCGCGAGGGCCCCGTCGGATGGTTACCGATCTTCGCCTCCAGGCGGGCGCTGGAACGCAGAATCTACCAGCTGTTCCTAAATTTTGCCGCGAATATCTCGAACGCCAGCCCGGGAGATGCGAGTAAGGGCTTCTGGGCGTGGTTGTTTGAAAATCGTCATTCTGTCCAATGTTTTCCTTTGGCTGATACTCTTTGGAGAATCTGTATGTGCGCTTGTTGATACAGACGAGATAAAATATTATTAATACCTTCTCGCTTTCCTTCAGCTAATAAGTGATAAACAAAAGGAAAAACTGAAAGCTCCTTCGCTGCGAGGCAGCGCGGGTGGAATGCAGTGCTGATTGACGAGATGCAGAAATTTCTCGGTAACACGATCGTTATGGGACTCATGTACATAGTTGTTTGCATTGTCCGGCTATGCCCTTGGCATTCACGAGTACTTTTCTTCTTCCTCTTCGTCTTGCCATTTGACCATTGTGGCGGGATCCGCAGGCGACGCGGGTGCATGCCTTTGATATCACTCGACATTTTACTAAACCCATTTTACTTTGCGCGCGTGCGGTGCGTTTTTTGAACCCGGGACGTCCTTAAACTCGCCTCATCGAGAATGGTGTAAGCTTCCAGGATGATGGGACCAGTGAGGGCCAAGTGAGACGTGTATCGATGAGAGAGCCTCCTGCTTGGTGTATCTACAAACCTGAATCCTCGTCATGGATGGACGCGTGAAACCACGACTCTCGCGGAAATGCTAAGGCAACGACAGACCCTTTGAGTGCCTCTCAGTGAGGCAAAATGCGTGATACCTCTGAGCTGGACTCCGTTTCTGGGATTTAGCGGCGAAACCTAAACACATCCCCCGGAGAAGTGCTCTCCCGACAATAGAACGTCGTTAAATTTCATGTGACCACGGGTGTCAGATGAAAACTCACCTGTGTCCCGGGAAGATATGCAAAACGCATCTGGAGAGGGTTTTGAGGGATGATGCCTCGGCGTACGGATCCGGGGAGTGAAATTAAACCAGGCTGAGGGAATGGTATCTGCACCGAGTTTTAGAGGTTTGGAAAACCTAAAAAGCTAGAAAAAGTGACCCCTGATGACGCGAACTTGAGGGCATCCCGGTCTGGGTGAAGGTGGATTCTTCGTTCCCTGTCTTCAATCCTGTTTAGGTAGGCCCGCCATGATCAAAATTGGTCGCATGCGAGTAATGAAGAAATGAAAAAAAAAGTGCGGTGTGGACTACGGACGGGGAACCGGACAGTGCTATCGCCATGATCTATACATATAGGTCGCACATGATTAATGGCAAAATGAAAAAAATGCGGTGCGTTCGAATATAGTGCGACGGACACAGGGATACATACCTGTCTGAGCCCGCAGCCGGCCAGAATGATTGGTGCATGGATGAAACCAGTGCGTGCTGTTAACTGAATCCTACTGGCCGATTATTGAAACACAACAAGTGTGGGCTATCAACCGATACACCATCGCCATCGTCAGCACCTCTACAGAATACTGCAAGACAACCCCCGCAACCCGCTGTCGATAGGCAGCACATCATGACCTCGCCCTCGCCCTCGCCCTCGACCTCGACCTCGACCTCGACCTCGACCTGCGATACCTGCGCAGATCTCCGCCGCCAGGTCGCAAGCATCCGTTGCGAGCGCGACGAGTACCGGCACCAGTGCACGGACGAGGCCAGGCTTCACGGGCTCACGACCAAATTCTACAAGCGGCAGAAAGCGGATCTCAGCACGGAAGTGAAGACGCTTCAGCAGCAGCTTGCCGCGGCGAAAGAGGAGCTCGCGAGGCGAATGGACGCGGAAGAGGGCGCAAGGCTGGCGGCCGCTGAAGAAGGCGCGAAGCTCAATACCGTGGTTCGGGAGCTCCGACGACGGCTCGCCCAGGTCGAGGAGGACCGAGTGAGACGGGAGCAGGCGCACGAGGAGATATATGCAGATTTTGGCAGGGAGATCGATGTGCTTCGTCGGCAACTGACCGATGCAAAAGAGGAGGAAGCGAGACAGGGGCGCGGGGAGCAAGAATATGAGGCGCTTATTCAAGAAGCTGCGAGAAATAGCAAGGAAGAGTTGGCAGAAGCGATAGACAGTTTGATTGCCATGCTTAGGGGCCGTCAGACGGCTCCGTCAAACGATCCCCAATGCGTGATTGCTTGAAGCGCTTAGCTGGGGGGGTCGTGGTACTATGTATATCATGAATTTGGAAAGAAAAAAGAAAAAAAGATAGGACTGGCAGGGAGAAGGGAGTTTGGTATCGCGCAGCACATACACGGCCGGTAATCGGATCGGAAGCACCTGTTCTCATTGATTCCGCAGCTGGTGTCCATCAAGTGTCACTCGTCCCTCCAGCGTCGTCTAATACGTAGGGTAACGGTGCCACAGAAGGGCACCGGCATCCCCCTCCCCCAGCAAGAAACGTAACCGTACGCTTGTTTCCATGGCCACTTAGATCCAAGGGATAGTAGGCATAACCAGCGGGCCGCAGTGAGTTGCGCTGCCGTAGACTGCACGCTGTCATCGAGCCATAGAGGTGGAAGCACGCAATAGCTATCGGCAGGAAGTCAGGCATGGTATGAAGAAACACAATCTGAGTACCGGATCCACTGGTGCCGTGAGCATATGCCTTTGATATCACTCGATTTTTTACCCGACCTATTTTACATTGCGCGCATGCGATGCGTCAACAATCTGGGGAGCCGGCCAGAATGATTGGTGCATGGATGGATCCAGTGCGTGCGGCGAACTGAATCCTACTGGCCGGTTGAGGATACACAATAAGAAGCGGGGGTTATCGACCGATACACGATCATCATCACCGTTATAGACAACGCAATAACAACCACACCCTCCCTCACCCCAAGCCAGCGCCGATAGGCAGTACATCATGACCCCAACTTCGACCTCGACCCCAACCCCGACCTCGACCTGCGACGCCTGCGACGCCTGCGCAAATCTCCGCCGCCAGGTTGCAAGCATCCGCTCCGAGCGCGATGTGTACCGGCTCCAGTGCACGGAAGAGGCCAGGCTCCACGGGCTCACGACCAGATTCTACGAGCAGCAGAAAGCGGACCTCAGCACGGAGGTGGAGGCGCTTCGGCAGCAGCTCGCTGCGGCGAATGAGGAGCTCGCGAGGCGGGCGGACGCGGAAGAGGGTGCGAGACTGGCGGCCGCTGAAGATAACGCGAAGCTCAATACCGTGGTTCGGGAGCTCCGACGACGGCTCGCTCAGGTCGAGGAGACAGCGACACAAGAGCAGGCGCTCGAGAAGAGATGTGCGGATTCCGGCAGGGGGGTCGAGGCAATTCGTCGGCAATCGATCGAGGCAATAGAGGAGAAAGCTAGACAGACGCGCGGGAAGCCAGATGCCACAAACGAGGCCACCATTCGAGAAGCTGCGGCGGAGAGATCGGTTGGCGGTCCTACGAGGCGCATTCAGACGGCTCCGTCAAACGATCCCCAGTGCGTGATCACTTGAAGCGCTTGGCCTGGGGGGCGGCGGTCATGGAGGTACCATCACGATCGGAAGGGACAAGGGGAAAAATAGGACTGGCAGGAAGAAGGGGGGTTGGATTCGTGCAGCAAATACATGTAATTGGATCAGAAGCACCTGTTCTCATTGATTCGATGCTGGTGTCCATCAAGTGTCACTCGTCCCTCCAGCGTCGTCTAATACGTAGCGGTAACGGTGCTACAGAAGGTACCAACATCCCGCCTAAGCAAGCGAACGTAACTGTACGCTTGGTTCCATGGCCACTTAGGTCCACTTGCTATCCGCCAAGGGAGAACAAGCATAACCAACGGGCCGCAGTGAGTTGTACTGCCGTAGACTGCGGGCTGTCATCCAGCCACAAAGGGGGATCGGGGCACGCAGTAGCTACCGGAAGGAAGTCAAACATGGTATGGAGGGATGACAATCTGAATACCACCGGTTCTGACACTTTACTTGACTTTGCCGCCGTACCTGGTGCCAGAAGTGCTCCACCCATTTCCCCATTTTTTCCTTGGCTATACTAACAGCCATGGCTGTTCGAGAGTATATCCCTATGGTACAAAAGCTGCATACAAATTGTATGGGTCGAGACCGCGGACAGACCATGTAATCGGTAGTATTGCCAACGGTCTCCATAGATATCTAGGCCGCACGCAATCGATGTCGGAACAGAAAAAAAAGGAGACGCTTCTGCAGGGGATAGTCCTTCGTCGTCCCGGCGTAATAGTGTCCCCAGTGTTTCCAGTTCTCCCCACAGATCTCGAGCACACCGCCGCCTTCGGGGAAGACGGGCCGGTACGTACAGACTCGCGGATCCGAAACCGCGAGGGCAGAGCAATGCGCAAAGTATATACACCTCGCTGCCCTGGAAACAGGTCCGCCGTCGGTGGATTCCGTGGGACGGATCTCCAGATGCTATGTACATACTGACTGGTGAGGATGCACAGGCTGCCATAAGATATAGATAATGGGGGCTTACATAATCACCATGAAACGAAAATAAGATACAGCGGGCCTGTTCCTTCAGCGTATATGTTTTTGCCACCCCAAACTGATAGCTACCACTTAACGGTAACATTTACATATGATACATGGTTCTTAAATGCCTCCGTGCCGCACGACAGCCCATCCACATACTTTTGCATCCAAAACCCCTCATACAGAATTTGAAATAGTGGTTTACGTAATGGAATAGAGAGCTGCTGGTACTCCCTTCCACAAGCCATCAAGTGTAATCTCGTGTATACCGTTTCTGGAACGAGCGCGGCGGTACCGTCGAAACGCTCCCTTTTTTTGAATGGATCGGATCAATATTAGTTGAGTAAGAGCAGGAACAGTGCTAGTTGTAGCTAGCTATGAACTAGGAGCTATCGGAGCATTCAGACAATTTGTTGGGTTGCGGCGTGCGAAGTACGGATGGAGAGAGCGCGGCGACTGTCGAAATGCGCCCTCCTTTCAGGGCCACGGACGGATATTGGCCGTGCGAGCAGGAAACGGGCTAGTTGAGCTGGGAGCTATGGCTGTTCGCACCGTGATGAATTGCGCAGCGTTCCAAGCCGAGGAAAATCCACACCAAAAAATCACATAATATTATCGCATTGGGAATTAATAAAGTAATTGAATTTTTGAACTGAATGTCCCTGCCCATTGGCTCAAGGATTCCGCCACCATATACAGATGGAAATTCAGGGGTCACTTGTACACGCCAGGGGGAGTATCCCTTTGTAAAATCATACATTGGAAATATACGCTGCGAATACGCTCGAAAAGAACAGGCCCTTAATTTCCAATTTGGATCACTAGCGCGCCAAAAGCGCGAGTGAAAATCCATGATCACGGGAAGCGATCAATATCAAGAGCAACGAGTGGTGCGACTGCTAATCTATTCCTGTCTGTCCATGTAGCCTCCCCCGGCCCCGCCGCCCTCCAATAATATCCCGTTGGACTGCTGTTGTACCACTTTTATTAATCATTAATCAAATGCGACCCTGCCGTTGTACCACCTCGCCACCACCCGCCGCCACCCGCCGCCACCCGCCGCCACCCGCCGGCTCCATCACCTCGAAACACTTCGGTGGTGGCGGAGACAATGTATACAACCGTAAAGATAACTGCCAGTGTCTTCTCGACCCTCTTCACCTCCTCTCCCAACCCCTTCCACCTCTTCGACCCCGGCCGGGACTCACCATGTTCACGGACGGGTCGCGAATGGAGGACGGGGCCGCCGGCTACGCGGTGGTCTGGAAGAAGGGGGTATCCTGGGCGGGCATCGAAACCCACATGGGATACAACCAGGAGGCGTACGATGCGGAGTGCGCCGCTCTCGCCCGCGCACTGGAATCAGCTTGAGGAGAAACATGACCCCGGAACGGGTCACAATCTTCACGGATGCGCAAGCGGCCATCAGACGGATGGAATCGGGCGAACCTGGCCCTGGGCAGCAGTACGCTCTCCAGGCGCGGAAGCACATCGCCGCGCTGCGCAGGGTCAGGCCGGGCATCATCATCGAAATCCGATGGTGCCCGGCACATAAGGGAATCGCCGGCAACGAGAAGGCTGACGAGTGGGCAAAGATCGCGGCAGAGGAGCCAGACACCCGCGGGGTGGAATGGCTGAATTACTCCGATCGGACGAAAGTACGGGCGATGCCCCTTCCACGGTCCCTCGCCAACCTCAAGCGGGAGATCTCGGAGAAGAAGTGGGTGGAGGCGCGCCAGTGGGCTGGAGGCCGGACCTCCAAGACGAAGTACCGGATGCTGAAATGCCAGAGGCCAGACGGCACGGTAGCTGGGAGCACCAAGAGGCTCGCCTCGCGGTTCTACCAAATCAGGACGGGGCACTACCTGACCGGACAGTACCTCAACTGGACGAAGAATCGGCCCACCCCGCAATGCTGGTGGTGCCGATACCCGAACTAGACTCGGGAGCACCTATTCAAGGTGTGACCGGAGTGGAAGGCCCAGCAGAAGATCCCGTGGGCGGAGGTGCAGAAGGAAATTGGGAAGGGGAAGGATCGGTGGAAGATTCGAGACCTCCTGGCGGACGAGAGGTGTGGACGGCCAGTGCTTGACTTCCTTGCTGCCACGGACGTGGGGAGGAGAGTTCCGGCTGAGGAAGGGGACGCGGTGAGCGAGGTGTTCGAGGCGGAGGTGCGGGAGTTCTTGGAGGAGCAGGGAGCGGGGGCCGAGGAGCCGGGGGCTGGGGGGACTCTATTGTTCCTACCCACGCCCGACTTCATTGCGTCCGCTGGAGAAGGCTAGGCGGTCTCCTTTGTTTTTTCTCTCTTTCTTTCCCTTTTCCCTCCTCTTTTCTTTCCTTGTGTCATTCCCTTGGTGCGCATCATTTCTTCTTGGGACAGGCCTGGGCGGAGGGCAAAGGGGAGCTTGCAACGTGCCGCCACTGCGCGGACAGCGGACAGGAAACGGACTGTACATAATCTCGCCATGATCTAGATAGGTCGCATGCGAGTAATGATTAAACAAAAAAAAATTCCACCTCTTCGACCTCTCTTTCTCCTCCTGCTTCCTCTGCATTCTCTCCCCCCCGTCTGCATTCTCTCCTCCTCCTTCTTCTCCGACAATTGAAGTCGCTAAAATCCAGACGTGGAAATCTGCCTTCAAACTTTACCTGACGTGAGGACCGCAACTATCTTTGGTTAGATAGTAAAAGCTTTCCTTAGACTTCGTGATTGTCCGAATAAACACCACAGGTTAGCTGGCACCCTTACCAAAATGAAAGTGCTGAGAAGTTTTCTCCAGAAAGTTTCTGCCAAGGTGTCTCTGGGGTGTTAGCCCTGTTGTAAGTTGAATTATCGCTCCTTCTAACTTTTGGATGACTCCTGCATTCAAAAGAGTAGAAATGGCATCACTGAGTTTTATGGCTTCTCAGGCCCTCATGACGAGTCGACAGCGTGTTTTGGTTTTCTTCTGCCCTGAATCCTAGATTCCTCGAATCTAGGCTCTCCATAGTCAAAACTGGCTGCATGAGAGTAATGAATAAAAAAAAATAAGAAAAAATAAGAAAAAATAAAAATCCTCTTCCTTCTTCCTCTGCATTCTCTCCTCCTCCTCTCTCCTCTGCATTCTCTCCTCCTTCTTCTTCTGTATTCTCTCCTCCTCCTGCTTCCTCTGCATTCTCTCCTCCTGCTCCCTCTGCATTCTCTCCTCCTCCTGCTTCCTCTGCATTCCCTCCTCTCTCCGCCTCTTCAACCTCTCTTTCTCCTCCTCCTGCTCCCTCTGCATTCTCTCCTCCTGCTCCCTCTGCATTCTCTCCTCCTCCTGCGCCTTCACTTTCTCTTCCTCGTACGCCTTCACTTTCTTCTCCAGCTCTGCGGTGCGCAACCGCAGTGCGTCAACCTCCCGGCCGAGATCCGCGTTCTGCTTCTCGTAGCACGTCTTCGTGATATTGTGGCGTGCGGCTTCTCGCTTGTAGGCGTGCGAATGCACGTCCCGCTCGCCGCGCATGCTTTCGAGCTGCGAGCGTAGCTGGGTGCAGTCATCGCACAGGTCCGAGAACATGGAGCCGGTCGTCACTGTGCGTGCGTCGGTGGTTTGGATCATGGAAAGGGCCGTTGCTGTGTGTGCGAGATATAGAGGGGGGGGGGAGGGGAGGGCGGGGGGGAGATGTTGCCGATGCGGGGACGACGATTGTGATATCGATGACGCGGCGGATAGACGTGCCTGGGGATTTCGGCCACCTGATAGGCTCCTGTGTATGGCTATCACCGTGGTAACGCCCACATATTTTGTAAATAATGAGTTATCATGACCGGACACCGATCAAGATATCCGTGTTAACTCACCTGATAACTTTAACACAGGTTTCTCCAGCGCACACCTGAGAACCACATAGCCAGCCAGCCAAAAAAATTCACAATGAACAAAAATTATCCATCATCAAAACAGGTCCTCATACAACACCCCATCCAGCGGTAGTATTAGCGGCCTCAGCAAACGCGCAAGCCGCCGCGTCTCTCGCGGGATGGTTAAATTGTCGATAGGCATTTGGCGCGCGTTTCGTTGTGTGATAAACGTGAACCTTGTTTCTCGTTGAGAGGGAGGTCGGCTGGCTCCTTGGCGTGGTTTATCACATCTAAGTATCTAACGATAAAAGTAAATAGAGTCACTTAGTTATGTAATACATTTTGATTACATGGTATGCTTTATTAAGCTAGTGGTTTCCCAATCCGGAAGTCGACAGGACATTCCGCGCCCATGTATTATTTATTTTCTAAATTCATTGGAAAATCAGCCATGCTTTCTAAAGTCAAAAGCTCGTTATTTTCGCAACCTAGACACCCTTTCCTCTCCGAAAAATAACGTCGTTTTAGTTTCTTTTTTGGTGTCGTGGGTGTGTTTTTCCATCGCCCTCCACCATACTAGTAGTTCAAGGGGGGTAAAAAAAAACCGTTGCTTCCTGTTAGACGCATATTGCTATTGTATCAGCACATGCAAAACACGTATTTTGACCCGTGTTGATAATATGTTACTCCCATTTTGTCCGAGATATGATAGTTAGCACTACCACAATTTACTATACAGTACTCCTATATACGTGCTGCTGAAGATCTACTATGTAGACGAAATCACGGGTATCCACACAGGCTAGCGCGCCCAGACAAGGCCGAGACTGTTATGTCTCAGGCCTTGTTGGAAATCTGGGGGAGTTGAAGTTGCGGCAGAGAAAAGAGCAGCAGCCAAGTTGCGGGGAGAGACGGCTGTAACCACTCGGAGTTGGAGGGGAAATAAGTACAAGGAGGAGCTCGAACTGAAGCGAATCGATGTGAAGTGGGCTGATGTGACAGTCTTGGGCCGTCCGATTTTGTATGTATCCTGAGTGCAAGAGGAAGATGTCTTGGAACCCGAACTTTACCCCGATGGAAGATAGCGCTGCTGCTCACAGCTCCGGATGGACTAATGCACAGCGAGGGGACGAGGGAATCCCGAAGGTCAAATGGCCAGTTAACTCCCCAGGCTTCATTCCTATCGAATGGCTATGGTCACACAGCCCAGAAACAGGCCCGCCAATTGGTAGACCCCCCTGCGCAGCTGTGTGACAGTCTGCAGATCCTACTGGCTATCGGGACACTGACTTGGCGTATCCTACTCCGCACCACATCATCACGGCCACATCATCCCCCCTCGCAACGGCAACATTCCCTCCTGCCGTACACGTTCAACGATCCTCCCACTAGCAAACCTACACAACGATCCATCATTCCCCACCTCCGTAGCTTCCATGACATCGAACTCATGCCACCTGTGTGCGGAGTACCGCGACCGGCTGACGAATTACCGTCGGGACCGAGAGAAGTCCGAAAAGAAATACACGGAGGAGGTCAAACGCCATGAGATGACGACCACATATTACAATAAGCAGGTCGCGGGCCTCAAGAAGACCGTTGAAACGCTCCGTCAAGCGGCCGCTCAGTTGGAACGGGACTGTGCCAAGTCCGAGCAGGAGGAGGCGAGGAAGGTCGAGGAGACCAAGAGAAACGCGGATCTCTATGTTGAGATTGAGACGCTTCGTCACCGGGCCGGTGAGGCGGACGACGAGAGGGAAAGGAGAGAAGAGGCCGAGAAAAGAATTGTGGATCAAAACATGGAGATACAGACGCTCAGTCAACGGCTCGCTGAAGGGTCGGAAGACGGGAAAAGGGAGGTTGAGACGCTTTGTCGCCAAGTAGCTGAGTTGGAAGAGGAGAAAGCGAGACGGGAGCAGGAGCGCGAGAAGAGATATGCAGATTTCGGCCGGGAGATCGAGACGCTCCGTCGCCGAGCCGCTGCGGTGGATGACGAGAAAGCAAGGGGGGAAGAGGAGCAGAAGAAAAACACAGAATTTGTCAAGGAGATTGAGAGGCTCCGTCAACAAGTGTCCGAGGCAGATGAGGCAATGGCGGGACGCGAGGAAGAACACGAGAAGAAATATGCGGATCTTGGCAGGGAGATCGAGATTCTCCGTCGTCTAGCCGCTGCGGTAAGTGGCGAGAAAGCAAAGAGGGAAGATGAGAAGAGAAATACGGAGTTTAGCAAAGAGATCGAGAGGCTCCGTCGCCAATTGGCCGAGGCAGATGAGGTAAAAGAGAGACGGGAGGAAGCGCACGAGAAGAGATATGCGGATCTTGGCAAGGAGATCGAGAGGCTCCGTCATCGAGCAGCCGCGGTAGATGGCGAGAAAGCAAGGAGGGAAGAGCAGCAGAAGAGAAACACGGAATTTGTCAAGGAGATTGAGAGGCTCCGTCAACAAGTGGCCGAGGCAGACGAGGCGAAGGCGAAACAGGAGCGGGAGCACGAGAGAAGATGTGCGGATTTCGGCAGGGAGATCGAGACGCTCCGTCGCCGAGCCGCTGCGGTAGATGACGAGAAAGCAAGGAGGGAAGAGGAGCAGAAGAAAAACACAGAATTTGTCAAGGAGATTGAGAGGCTTCGTCAACAAGTGTCCGAGGCAAATGAGGCAATTGCGAGACGAGAGGAGGAACACGAGAAGAAATATGCGGATCTTGGCGGGAAGGTCGAGATGTTCCGTCGTCGAGCCGCTGCGGTAGATGACGAGAAAGCAAGGAGGGAAAACGAGGAAATTGGGAAGAGGTGTGCAGATTTTGGCGGGGAGATCGAGACGCTTCGCCGTCAGGCCGCCGAGGCCGACGACGAGAGAGCAAAGAGGGAAGAGGAGGAGAAGACGAGAAACGCGGGTTTTGTCAAGGAGATTAAGATGCTCCGTCAACAAGCAGCCGAAGCACGTGAAGCAAAATCGAAACAGGAGCAAGAGCACGAAGAGAGATGTGCAGACTTCGGCAGAGAGATCGAGATTCTCCGCAGTCTAGCCACTGCGGTATATGAGAGAGCAAAGAAAGACGGGGAGGGGGGGGAGAATACGGATTTTAGCAGGGAGATCGAGACGCTCCGTCGCCGAGTGACCGAGGCAGATGAGGCGAGGGCGAGACGGGAGCAGGAGCACCAGAAGAGATATGCAGTTTTTTGCAGGGAGATCGAGACGCTTCGCCATCGGGCCGCCGAGACCAACGACGAAAGAGCAAAGAGGGAAGAGGCGGAGAAAACGATTGTGGAGCTTAATATGGATTTGCAGACGCTTACCCGATGGCTCGCTGAGGCGGAAGAGTCGCAAGAGCGGAGACAGGAGGAGAATGCGAGACGGCAGCAGGAGCACGAGGAGAGATACGCGGAGTTTGGCAAGGAGATGGAGACGCTTCGTCGCCGAGCCGCCGAGGCAGATGTCGAGAGAGCAAAGAGGGAAGAGGCGGAGAAAAGGGCTGAAGGGTTAGATGTGGAGTTGCAGTCGCTTATACATTACCTCTCCTAGGCGGAACGGTCGCAAGACAGCAGAGGGGAAGGGGGCAGGAGTACGGGAGATGTGCGGATTTCGGCAGGGAGATTGAGACGCTCCGTCATTGCGCCGCAGCGGCGGATGACGAGAGAGCAAGCAGAGGAGAGAAGAAAGCGGACTGCTAGGAAGATTGTTATATAGCAATGTTCAAACGCCCAACAGATCGCTATCTTGCTGGTTCAACGAAAATAGAGGGTGACAGTGAACTTTAGTCTCTAGATGACTTTGGTCCGAGTACCTTTACAAAGCCAAGCTAATCTTACTTACAAGTAGTAGTTAGAAATCTCTCGAGGTATCCCAATATCGAACCACCAAAAAAAAGAAACGACCACGCGAAGTGCAAAAGGGAAAAAGGAGATTCAAATCGTTGAGCCACCCACCCAGAAACAGAAAACATGAATAAGCGCTACGAGATAAGGAAAATATATCCTAGTACACACAAATCGCAACTCCAAAAGAAACCCCAATTAGGAACCCCAAGGCAAGCACGAACATTTACACGGGTGCGCACAGCAGCATGTAGAATCTTCAAATCCACATCCGCTTCCTCGTCGATTTATCCGCCGTTTGGTGGCCCACCGGCATCCTGTCCTCCACGAATGTTGGTATCCGATCCCCCGGGGTAGGTGAAATTGTTCATGTTCAATGGCCACGATTGGCTACTCCCTTCAGGACTGGTATGAGAGTACTGGGTGGACTGTTGGGGACCGCTGGGCGGACCACCAGGTGCACCCAGGAGCGCCAATCCACTGGTTGGCGGATGCGGACCGGCACTGCTGTATCCGCCGTTCTGTCCGCAGTCCTGGCTGAGACCGATCAGTGCCGACGATGCATATGTTTCGCTTGAATCCAAGTTTTCGATAGTGCCAATGTTGCCGACGCCTTGAACGTACTGGCGCCATGATTCATTGCCGTGAAAGGCGGCCCAAGGAACAAAGTTGGCGGTATCGTAGACATGGTCACCGGAGGGCACCAGTGGATCGCCGTAGACGGGAATCGTACTGCTCGTGCGAGACTCAGCGTGGAGTACGGCGTAGTCGGCCTGGTTTGGGGGGTAGCTCGGGCCGGAGTCGTTAGGATTCGGAGGGAGCTTTATAGGGATAGCTGGCGTCGTCACAGGCGGATAAGGGTTCGAGGACGCATATGGTGGCATTCCGGCAGAAGTGGATGCACGCTTTGCCTTTTCGGCGTTCTGGTTCAGAAGTTCCATGGTGCGGTATGTCAGGATCTGGACGACCTCTCTCAGGCGTTGCGGAGATCCTAGGAGGCTGCCAAGGTCACCCATGACATCCATGCACAAATCCATGTCGTTTCTGACCTGAGCCACTTCCTCCGGTGTGATACTGTCCCGTTTGTCCCAGACAGAGAACAGAATCGTGAGGGTGGCGAGCAGTTGCACGGTCGCGCCGTACCAGGTAGTATCTAGGTAGTGGTTTCCTTTGCGAAGGCTATCCGTTAGGCGTAAGATTTCCCTCGACGACTCCACGCAAACCCTTATGCAGTCGCCGCTGAACGTTGGCGACGGTGACAAGTCCAACGAAGGATGGCGTAGAAGTATGCGGTCCCTACCAAAGCAGGTTAGGAGTGCCGTCTTGTGACGGAAGGTAGAACTTACTCATGATACCACGAATGAAGATGTGCAGCCTGGAACTGTCTCGCGGGCGTCGGAGAGTCCAATGCTGTGATCTGGTCAGAAAGGCATTCGTCGGGATTTCCGGATGGATACTCACACAAACTCTTGGGTCGGTTGTCGCGCCACTTCTTTAGTTTCCCCTCGATATCCTCTACCAAGGCGACGTACTTATCCCTCGAAGGTCTTGCAACACTGTAGAGCGTGCAATGTATCTGTATCGTCAACGTCGCGTGCTTAAACATCTCGATTGCGACGTCGAATTCGCAATCTTCATGTCCGTCTTCAGGCTTGAGGATCTCGTTCTCGAGAATGTACTCGTCGTCGATCCTCTCGGGGTACTCAACGTCAAAGTCTCCTTCACGGATACTCATCGGACGGCCTAGTCTCGACGCCAGAGACACTTCGAGTGTGAGAATACACCAGAAGACACGCTTCCGGAGTTCAATCTCGATTAGATTGGTGTTTGTGTGGTCGTACGACCACTTCTTCGAGGAGCGGTGAAGGCCGAGCTCCAGGCACATCGACACCGCCATGCGGGACAAGAGCCACGAACCGCCGGGTTTGGGGAAGGATCGCAGATGCTGAAGAATCAAGCCTATGGCTTGAAGGTCTTCCAGCGAAGAACCGGACATCAGCTCGTACAGTAGTGAGATGGCGTAGTGGTAATGACGCCGAGAACGCTCCATCACACCGCCAGAAGACTGCGAAATCTGGCCTCTGTTCTTGAGGCGGTCACTCGCTGCGTTTTGGAAGTGAACGATAGCAAGAACCATGTGCAACATTGCTATCTGCGCGGCTGTGGGTTCGAAGGTTTTGTCGGAATAAACACGCTCAGCCTACATGGGAAATGCATTGTCAGAATAGTCCAACCGTCAAGCGCACTCGGCGTTTGGGCTTACCATTCTGACGAACGTAGGTCTGTGCAGGATGGGAAGATACGGGTGAGAGATCATGAAGAAGTAGTTGATGTACTGCATGCCTTCCTCTTTGTGAGGCAATTCGGGCTTCGGTACGTTCGGATTGATGTTGAACACAGTCGACAAACAGCTTCCGTAGGTTTCGTCCAGTCTCGTCGAGGAGCTCCGGTTGGCTGGCTCACTCGGATCCAACGCCGACAGATCGATGTTCACCCCCAGCACCGACAGCGCGGTCTCCTTCATCGAGCTGAGATATGAGTTGCTTGCAGATATCCCAACGTAGTGTACGCTCGATTTCCCTGGACGGAAATTGGTCGCCCTCGAGCCTGGAGAGGCTCGTTCTGCGGCTCCAATGATGCCACCATTCAAGGGCTGGTACTCGGTAGTCCGTTCCGAAAATGAGTTCGACAACCTAGGAGCCGGTTTGTTTCCGTTGGTAGCCCAGTCCTGACTCTCGAAGGGTGCATATCCATTTCCCGGAGCCCGAGCACTGGCTTGTGCTGCGATGAGGGCCGTTTCCAGTTCCTTAATGCGATTCGCTAGCTCCATATTTTTCGATTCAAGGTTTTCCACATAGCCTCGCTACAACAGGTCCGGTCAGTGAACACTCGACGATACCAACGGCGGTTCAAGCAGTGGACTAACCGGTATGGCTTTCTGCGATATCCTATCGGTTGTTTTGCATTCCGTTCGATTCTGGATACAGGGAGAGCAGCCACCGGGTAGACCGTCGCATCTTATCTTGCGGACCTAAACTGGAGTCAGAACACAACACTCCGACACTCCCCACGCTACAAGCTGTGATATCGCGGATTTCATACCTTGCACCGATCACACGCCTGACCTGTCCTCGTCGAAGTCGACAGGCGCTTTCTCACCGCGTGCGTGAACTCATCACCGCCGATAAATCCCGACCCGTCGCCGTTCATTCCGTCAGAGGTACTTGCGCTGCGTTTCGGCGGCATCGTTTTCTCGCGACAAACGCGACACCGAAATTCCCTCGTGGACTACTGCTGCTGGGCGATACGCTTCGGATGGACGGAAATGCGACGGTGCGACTCGTGGAAAACGCGCGCGACGGCAAATGCCGGTTTAAGGCTTCTGCTTGCACTACGGTATCAACACGTTCCGTTCCACGATCTCCTCCTCCCGCGTTCCGCAAACTTCTAGGATTGCGCTCACAGTCTGTAGACAACCGTTCGGTCGAAAATCGACTTGATGAACGACACGTCGGCTCGTTGCGGGTCCGGATCGGTGAGGGGAGTTGCGCGCCGCGGAAGGCTGAACGGACGGAAACTACCGCGATGGCGCAGAGCTTTTTTTTCGTCAGGTGTCTGGAATTCGGTATCAGCAAACTGATGACGGAGGGGGGTGTCAAGGAGAAGAATCGCACGCTCACGGCCCAGCGGGATGGTTGGGGAGAGAAGAGGAGGAAGAGGAGGAAGCTGCTCGCGACGCAACGTCTTGAGCGCCCGGTATAATAAGAAAGTCTTGGACGCAAGCGGGAAACGGGACGGGGGGGGGGGGGGGGGGGGGGTTAACC
>Ga0307508_10002908_pt1 | contig 17702 bp, 14 predicted proteins | sample 9_EM_MG_FD_203089 | JGI IMG/M metagenome (GOLD analysis project Ga0307508, IMG submission 203089) | Populus trichocarpa ectomycorrhiza microbial communities from riparian zone in the Pacific Northwest, United States - 9_EM | ecosystem: Host-associated > Plants > Roots > Unclassified | place... | reverse complement strand
TGGCGTGGGTCATCAGGCCGGGTTCGCGTTCTCGTAGTCCGAACTCGGTTTTGGCGAGTACGACGATGGAGCGGCCTTCGGGGGTTTCGTCGGCGAGGCTGGACAGTTGCGCCGCGTCGGCCAGCGCCGTGACCTCGATGCCGTCGACGGGGACGAATTCGGAGGCTTGCCGGTTGCCGAGGGTGATGGTGCCGGTCTTGTCGAGTAGTAGGGTGTCGACGTCGCCGGCGGCCTCGACGGCGCGGCCGGACATGGCGAGCACGTTGCGCTGCACCAGGCGGTCCATGCCGGCGATGCCGATCGCCGAGAGTAGAGCTCCGATCGTGGTGGGGATCAGGCAGACGATCAGCGACACCATGACGATGCCGGTGACGCCGTGCGCGTTGATCGCCTGGGTGTCCGGCGCCGCCGCCTGGTACGCCTTCGAGAAGATGGCGAGGGGCTGCAACGTGACTACGGACAGTAGGAAGATGATCGTCAGCGCGGCGAGCAGGATGTTCAGGGCGATCTCGTTCGGCGTTTTCTGCCGGTTGGCGCCCTCGACCAGGGCGATCATCCGGTCTACGAAGCTTTCGCCGGGCTTCTGGGTGATCTTCACGACGATCCGGTCGGAGAGGACCTTGGTGCCGCCGGTGACCGCGGAGCGGTCGCCGCCGGACTCGCGGATCACCGGGGCCGACTCGCCGGTGATCGCCGACTCGTCGACGCTGGCGATGCCCTCGATGACGTCGCCGTCGCCGGGGATGATCTCCCCGGCCTCGACTACGACGGTGTCACCCTGGCGTAGTTCCGGGGCGGGTACCTGCTCCTCGCCGCCGTCGGGGTTGAGTCGGCGGGCGACGGTGTCCTTCTTGGACTGCCGTAGCGCGGCGGCCTGCGCCTTGCCGCGGCCCTCGGCGACGGCTTCGGCCAGATTGGCGAAGATGACGGTGAGCCACAGCCACACCGTGATCGACCAGGACAGCACGCTCGGGTTCGTGAGTGACAGCACGGTGGTGAACAGGGCGCCGACCTCGACGATGAACATGACCGGGTTGCGCCACAGGGTGCGCGGATCCAGCTTGCGGCACGCGTCCGGCAGGGAACGCCACAGCTGTCCCGGGTCGAGTAGGCCTGCGCCGACCCGGCGGCTGCCAGAAGAGGCGGGTGGTTCAGCCGACGGTTTCTCCAGGATGGGGGTGGTGGTCATGAGAGGCCCTCCGCGATGGGTCCGAGAGCGAGAGCGGGCAGGAAGGTCAGCGCGACCAGCACGACGGTGACGCCGACGACCATCCCGACGAACAGGGGTTGGTGGGTGGGTAGTGTGCCCTCGGACTCCGGCGTCGGCTTCTGCCGGGCGAGCGAGCCGGCCAACGCCAACACCAGCACCATCGGCAGGAACCGGCCGATCAGCATGGCCACCCCGAGCGCGGTGTCCCACCACGGCGTGTTCACCGTGATCCCGGCGAACGCGGAGCCGTTGTTGTTGCCCGCGCTGGTGAACGCGTACAACACCTCGGACAGAGCGTGCGGGCCGACATTGAGCGCGGTCGAGTTGTTGCCGGAGGCGAACGCCGCGGCCGTGCCGATCAGCACGATTGTCGGGGTGGCCAGGAAGTACAACGACGCGAGTTTCATCTCCCGGGCGCCGATCTTCTTACCCAAATATTCTGGGGTGCGCCCGACCATCAGCCCGGCCACGAACACCGTGATCACCGCCAGGATCAACAGCCCGTACAGGCCGGAACCGGTGCCACCAGGGGCGACCTCGCCGAGCATCATGTTGCTCAGCTGCATCATCCCGGCGAACGGTGTGTAGGAGTCGTGGAACGAGTCCACTGCGCCGGTCGAGGTCAGCGTCGTCGCCGAGGAGAACGTCGCCGAGTTCGGGATACCGAAGCGGACTTCCTTGCCCTCCATCGCGGCGCCGATGGCTTGCGGCACCGTGCCACCGCCGTGTACCTCGAACCCGACGGTCAACGCGATACTCGTGATGGCCAGCACGGCCATCACCGCGACGATCGCGTAGCCCTGCCGGTTCTGTCCGACGATGCGGCCGAACACCCGCGGCAGGCTGAACGGGATCGCCAACAGCAGGAACACCTGCAACCAGTTCGTCCACGCCGTCGGGTTCTCGAACGGGTGTGCGGAGTTGACGTTGTAGAAACCGCCGCCGTTGGTGCCGAACTCTTTGATCGCCTCCTGCGAGGCCACCGGCCCGCCGGTGATGTGCTGCGCGGCGCCGGTCAACGTCGACACGTCGGTGCCGCCGGAGAGGTTCTGCACCATCCCGGCCACCATGAACACCAGCGTGATGAGCACGCAGGCGGGCAGCAGGACACGCAGGGTGATCCGGGTCAGATCCACCCAGAAATTACCCAACGTGCCGGACTTACGGGCCGCGAACCCGCGAACCAGGGCAATCGCCACGGCGATACCGACCGCCGCCGAGGCGAAGTTCTGCACCGCGAGGCCGGCCATCTGCACCAGGTGACCCATCGTCGACTCACCCGAGTAGGCCTGCCAGTTGGTGTTAGTCACGAAGCTGACCGCGGTATTCCACGCGATATGCGTCGGTACCGCGGGAAAGCCCAGCGACAGCCACAAACGGTTCTGCACCCGCAGGAACACATACAGGAACAGGATCGAGACCGCGGAGAAGGCCAGCACGCTACGGGCGTACACGCCCCAGGTCTGCTCGGTCTTGGAATCGACGCCCACCAGGCGGTAGACGCCCCGCTCGAGGCGGCTGTCGCGGGTGCTGGAGACCACCCGGTACATGTAGTCGCCGAACGGGCGGTAGATCGCAGCCAGCGCGATCACCAACGTGATGACGAACAACCAGCCGGCCATCAGAACTTCTCCGGGAACAACAGAGCAAAAACGAGGAAACCAGCCAAAAGGACAGCCACGATCAAGCCGACAACGTTGACGGCGCTCACCAGCGTTCGACCGCCCGGATCAGCACGGACAGCGCTGCGAACAGCACCACCGTGAGCACGACGAACACGAGATCAGCCACGAAAGGACTCCTTGACGAAGAGTTGTGTTTTCGCTGAGAAGCACAGCGCGCGCGGATATCGGTCGTCATCGGCTTTGACGCGTTGACTACGCCGCGCGCCCGTTCGTTGACGCGTTCTTAACGGCCCGGGTGACCGCCGACACGGCGCCGCCGTCGGGCCGGACCATCGACTGCCACCACGTTCTCGGCTTCCGCGCGCGGCGACGCGCCAGTTTTGACGTTTTGTTAACGCAGGGCATGAGGTAGCCGGGCAGACTGGGTGTCAGAATTTCCGCGACGGAGCGCGGCCCGAGGTACGGACTGGTGCAAAAAGACCACGGGAGGGCTGATGGCCGTTGCGCAGACCAAGGCTGCGCCCGAAACGCCGAACGGGTTGCGCCACTGGCTGTTGAAGGGCCTGAGCGACCAGTCGCAGCAGCACCAGGGGCCGCACGCCCAGCCTCAGGAGCAGCCGCACTCCTGGTGGAAGGTGATGTGCCTGACGGGTGTGGACTATTTCTCCACGCTCGGTTACCAGCCCGGCATCGCGGCGCTCGCCGCCGGCCTGCTCTCGCCGATCGCCACGTTCGTCCTCGTGCTGGTCACCCTCTTCGGCGCGCTACCGGTCTACCGCCGGGTCGCGGAGGACAGCCCGAACGGCGAGGGCTCGATCGCGATGCTGGTCAGGCTGCTCTCGTTCTGGAAGGGCAAGCTCTTCGTCCTGGTCCTGCTCGGGTTCGCGGCCACCGACTTCATCATCACGATCACGCTTTCGGCCGCCGACGCGACCGCCCACATCGACGAGAACCCTTTCTGGCCCGACTCGCTGCGCGGCCACGTCGTGCTGGTCACGCTGGTGCTGGTCGCCCTGCTCGGCGCGGTCTTCCTCAAGGGCTTCACCGAGGCGATCGGCATCGCGGTCGGCCTCGTCGGGATCTACCTGGCGCTCAACGTCGTTGTGGTCGGCTACGGGCTGTGGCTGGTGGTCAGCCACCCGCACACGGTCAGCGACTGGACCACGGCGCTGACCACCCAGCACGGCAATCCGCTGGTGATGGTCGGCATCGCGCTGCTGGTCTTCCCGAAGCTCGCGCTCGGCCTCTCCGGCTTCGAGACCGGCGTCGCGGTCATGCCGCACATCAAGGGCGACCTGCAGGAGCGGATCCGCGGCGCGAAGAAGCTGCTCACCACGGCCGCCGTGATCATGAGCGTCTTCCTGATCACGAGCAGCATCGTGGCCACCGTGCTGATCCCGCAGGACGAGTTCAAGGCGGGCGGGCCGGCCAACGGCCGCGCCCTCGCCTACCTCGCCCACCAGCACCTGGGCAGCGTCTTCGGCACGATCTACGACCTGTCGACGATCGCGATCCTCTGGTTCGCCGGCGCCTCGGCGATGGCAGGCCTGCTCAACCTGGTCCCGCGCTACCTGCCCAAATTCGGCATGGCGCCGTCCTGGGCCCGGGCGGTGCGCCCGATGGTGCTGGTCTTCACGGGCACGGCGTTCCTGATCACGATCGTCTTCAACGCCGACGTCGACGCGCAGGGCGGCGCGTACGCGACCGGGGTGTTGGTCCTGATGACCTCGGCCGCGACGGCCGTGACGCTCGCCGCCCGCCGGCGGAACCAGCGCGGCCGGATGATCGCCTTCGGGTTGATCTCGTTGGTCTTCACCTACACGACCTTGGACAACGTCGCCGAGCGGCCGGACGGCGTCAAGATCGCGACGTGTTTCATCCTGGCCATCCTCGTCGTGTCGTTCCTGTCGCGGCTCTACCGCGCCTTCGAGCTGCGGGTCTCGCACATCGAGGCGGACGAGATGGCGCAGGGCTTCCTGCGCGAGTGCGGCCGCCGGGAGATCCGGCTGGTCGCCAACGAGCCGGACAGCCGCGACTCCCGCGAGTACAGCGAGAAGATCGCCCAGATCCTCGCCGACAACGACATGGCCGACGACCGCGACGTCATCTTCGTCGAGGTGACTGTCACGGACGCGTCCGACTTCGAGACCGACCTCGAGGTGCACGGCGAGGTCCTGCACCACCGGTACCGGGTGCTGAGCATGGCGAGCTCGTCGGTGCCCAGCGCGCTCGCCGCCATGCTGCTCTGGATCCGCGACACCAGCCACCGCCGGCCGCACATCTACTTCGAGTGGACCGAGGGCAACCCGGTGGCCAACTTCGCCCGCTACCTGATCTTCGGCCAGGGCGAGGTGGCGCCGGTCACCCGGGAGATGCTGCGCCAGGCCGAGCCGGACCGCAACCGCCGGCCACACGTCCACGTCGGCTGAGGCCGGGCGTGAACAAAGCGTCAACATCGCAGGCCCCCGCGTAGCAGGTCCGTCAACAACGCTGTCCGTCCGGGCGCGCGCGAGGTGCCATGACCGGGTGGGTGCCCGGAGCGGCCGGGCGACGGCGCGGACGAGGTGGTCGGTCATGGCGGGCAGGGACGGCGAGGAGATGGCGTTCGGGCTGGCCGGCGGCTGCGTGGCGGTGGTGGCCGCGGCTCTCGCGACGGCGGCGCTGTTCACCCCGTCCGAGCAGGCCGCGCGGCTGCTGGCGATGTCGGCGGCCGTGGGCGTGCTCGCCGCGGTGCTGGCCGACTGGCGGGCCTGCCTCGGCGTGACGGTGGTCGCCGCGCTGATCTTCATGGGCTTCCTGGCCGGGCACGCGGGCGACCTGACCAGCGACCGGTCCGCCTGGCCGTACACGCTGCTCATCGGCCTCGCGGCGCTGCTCGGACGCGTTCTGCGCCGGGTGCGCCTCGCCCAGCTGCAGCGCGCCACGCAGTAACCCCAAAACCCCCATTTCGTACGCGGGCGGGCCCAACCCAAACGCAGAGCACGGTCGTGGCCGGACCCGACGGGCGAAGTCCTGCCTGCCGAAAGCCGACACCCGCCGACTACACGCTCGTGTAGTACACTACACACGTGAGTAGCACCGCCGATCTGACCGCGCGAGCCCGCATCCGCGATGCGGCCATCGAGCTCTTCGCCGAGCGCGGCATCCCCGCCGCGACGATCCGGGACATAGCGCTGGCCGCGGGCGTCTCGTCCGGCCTGCTGCGGCACCACTTCGGCTCCAAGGAGGGCCTGCGCGACGCCTGCGACGAATACGCGATGGCCGAGCTCACCGCGATAGGCGCCCGCTTCACCGAGTTGCAGGTGATCGACCGGATCACGCCCCGGGTTCTGCAGATGCAGCGTTACCTGGTGCGATCCACGATGGACGGCTCGCCGGCCGGGACCAAGATGTACGACCGCATGATCGACTACGGCGAGACCTGGCTGGCGACGACCGATCTGAAGGTGTCCGATCCGCGGGCCTACGTCGCGGTGCTGAGCGCCATGAAGATGTCCATGTTCACGATGCGCGACCTGCTGAGCCGGGCGCTGGGCACGGACATCGGCGAGCCCGCCGGCTGGTTCCGGGTGCTGCTCGCCTCGGTCGAGATCTTTTCCAACCCGCTGGTCACCCCCGAGGCCGCGGAACAGCTGCGAAAGGCGCTGGAGCGGATGTCCGCGGAGGCCGCCGGCGCCGCCGTGTCCGGCGCCGTCAATTCGACGGAAGTCACCCACGAGGAGTTGCCATGACCGAGGCCATCGGCGCCGAGGGACTGATCAAACGGTTCGGCAAGGTCGCCGCCCTCGACGGGCTCGACCTGCACGTCCGGACCGGCGAGGTGCACGGCTTTCTCGGCCCCAACGGCGCCGGGAAGACCACGACCATCCGGATCCTGCTGGGCCTGATGCGCTCCGACGGCGGCCGCGCGAGCCTGCTCGGCGGCGACCCGTGGGCGCAGGCGACGGCGCTGCACCGCCGCCTGGCGTACGTGCCGGGCGACGTCACGCTCTGGCCCACCCTGACCGGCGGCGAGGTGATCGACCTGCTCGGCCGGCTGCGCGGCGGCCTCGATCCGCGGCGGCGCGCCGAGCTGCTCGAGCGTTTCGAGCTCGACCCGCGCAAGAAGGGGCGCACCTACTCCAAGGGCAACCGGCAGAAGGTCGCGCTGGTCGCCGCGCTCGCCTCCGATGTGGAGCTGCTCATCCTCGACGAGCCCACCTCCGGCCTCGACCCGCTGATGGAGGCGGCCTTCCGCGAGATCATCCTGCAGGAGAAGCGGCGCGGCGACCGAACCGTGCTGCTCTCCAGCCACATCCTGGCCGAGGTCGAGGCGCTCTGCGACCGGCTCACGATCATCCGGGAGGGCCGGACGGTCGAGACCGGCACCCTCGCCGAGCTGCGCCACCTCACCCGCACGTCGATCCACGCGGAGCTGTCCGGCCCGCCGGACGGCCTGGCGACCATGACCGGCGTGCACGGCTTCCGCGCGGAGAACGGCAAGGTGGTCTTCGACGTGGACGCGGACGCGCTCGAGCCGGCCCTGCGCACCCTGGTCGCAGTCGGCGTGAAGAGCCTGGTCAGCCAGCCGCCGTCGCTGGAGGAGCTGTTCCTGCGGCAGTACCAGCGAGGTGACGGGAAATGACCGGCGTCGTCCGGCTGATCCGGCTGATCCTGCGGCGTGACCGCGTCCTGCTGCCCCTGTGGGTCGTGCCGCTCGGCCTGCTCCCGTCCGCCTACACCGCCTCGTTCAAGGGCGTCTTCACAACCGACCAGGAGCGGATCGCGTACGCGCAGGTGAGCCAGCACAACGCCGGCTTCGTCGGGCTCTACGGCATCCTGCACGGCACCTCCCTGGCCGAGCTCGTCGCATGGCGCTCCGGCTTCATAACGGTGATGATCGGGCTCTTCGCCCTGCTCACGGTCGTCCGGCACACCCGTACCGACGAGGAGGCCGGCCGCACCGAGCTGATCGGGTCGGCCGTGGTCAGCCGGCACGCACAGCTGGCCGCGGCGCTCATCACCACCTGCGGGGCGAGCCTCGTGCTCGGCCTGCTCACGGTCGCCGCGATGATCGGCAGTGGCATGCCGGCCGGTGGCTCGCTGGCATTCGGGGCCGAGTTCACGTTCTCCGGCTGGGCGTTTGCGGCCGTCGCGGCCGTCGCGGCCCAGCTGACCAGCAGCGCGCGTACCGCCCGGGCGATCGCCGTCGCGGTGCTGGGCGCCTGCTACGCGCTGCGGGTCGGCGGCGACATCTCGGCGACCGGCGACGGCACGCTGTCGTGGCTCTCCTGGCTGTCGCCGATCGGGTGGGTCACGCACATCTTCCCGTACTGGTCGAACAACTGGTGGCCGGCCGTGTTGGCCGTGCTCTTCTCGGTGGCCACGGCGGCGGCCGGCGTGGCCCTGCTCGGCCGCCGCGACCTCGGCGCCGGCCTGTTGCCCGCCGGTCTCGGCCGGCCCGGCGCGGCCGCCTGGCTGCGGTCGCCGCTGGCCCTGGCCTGGCGTCTGCACCGGGGCCTGCTGCTCGGCTGGACATCCGGGTTCGCGCTGCTCGGCCTGGTCTTCGGCGGGGTCGCCGGCAGCGTCGTCGACCTGGTCCGCGCCAACAGCGGGCTCGCCGACATCTTCGGGCGGCTCGGCGGCACCCAGAGCCTGCTGGACAGCTACTTCGCCAGCGTGGCCGGGATAGTCGGGCTGATCGCCGCCGCCTACGCCGTCCAGGCCACGCTGCGCATGCGCGACGAGGAGCAGACCGGGCGGGCCGAGGCCGTGCTCAGCACGGCCGTCGGGCGGTACGCGTGGGCCGCCAGCCATCTCGTGTTCTCGCTGCTCGGCCCGGCCGTGGCGCTCTTCGCCGAGGGACTGGTCGCCAGGCTGACCTACCCGTCCGCCGGGGTGGGCGGCGTCATCGGGAGCGCCGTGGTGCAACTGCCCGCGGTCTGGGTCGAGGCCGCCGTCGCGGTCCTGCTCTTCGGCCTGCTCCCGAAGTGGTCGGCGGCGGCCTGGGGAGCACCGGCGATCAGCCTCCTGATCCTCATGGTGGGCGAGACCGCGGGGCTCAACCACTGGCTGCTGGACATCAGCCCGTTCACCCACGTACCGCATGTTGTCGGCGGCGCAGTGGCGGCGACCCCGCTGATCACGCTGACCGTCGTCGCGGTAGTCGTGGGCGCCGCCGGCCTGGCCGGCCTGCGCCTGCGCAACATCCCCGATTGACGCCGCCGCGGGGCGGCCGGACGGCCGCCCCGCGGCGTGTGCGCGGTTTCCGGCTTGATGCTGCCGCGGGCTGGCCGAGGTGGCTGTCAGCGTCTGGCGGTTTCCGGCTTGGTTCCGCCGCGGGGGCGGCCGCCCCCGCGGCGGGTGCGCGTCTCACGCCGCCGGCTGGCCTCAGGCGAGCGCCTTGAGCTGGGCGCGGGCCGTCCTGGCCGCCTCCCGGACGGTCTTGACCTGGGCCCGGATGGCGTCGCCGTCCGGACCCGGCGCGATGGCGAGCAGTGTGTCGACCTTGCCGGCCAGACCGGCCCGGATCGCCTGCAGCTTGGCGTCGTCGACGCCGCGGTCGTGCAGCCGGTCGAGTACGGCCTCCTCGGTGTCGATGGCCGCGGTCAGGCGCACCTTCGGGCCGGTGAGGATGAAGACCCGATAGTCGTCGACCATGTCCTGCGCGTCCGACTTGACCGCGGCGGTCGTGGCCTCGGCGCCCACCTTGGCCCGTAGCGCGGTCAGGCCCGCGGTCTGGTCGCCGACCAGACCGTTGAGCGTGCCGCGATGGGCCGCGTTGACCTGCTTGGCGTCGCCCAGCGTCGCGGCGAGGCGCTTTAGCGTCGCGAGCCGCAGGTCGATCCGACGGGTGACGGCCAGCTTGGCGGCGTCGAGCGGCTTGACGGCGTCGAGCGGCCTGGCGGACGGGGCGGCGGCATGGGCCGGAGCGGCGCCGGCATAGGCCGGCGCGGTGGCGACCAGGGCCGCGCAGAGGACGGCGGTCGCGACCACGGCCGTACGGAGTGTGTGTTTCATCTGGTGTGAACCTTCTCAATCCTGGTCTTGGGTGGGTTGGTCCTCGCTGCTGAGCTGCTTGTCGACCGAGTTCAGCAGCGAGCCGACGTCGTCGGCGCCCGTCGTTGCCACCGCCGGGCGGCTCGTCGTCGAGGCGACATGCGCTGTGGTGGGTGCGGTCGCCGCAGGGGTCGCGGCGGACGCCGGCGGCCGGTTCGCGGTGGGTGGCCCGGCGGACCCGGCGGCGCGCGCCCGGTCGCATCCGCCGAGCAGCAGGACGCCGGCCGCGAGCGCGATGGCGAGGGTTCGTCTCATGACCAGGATCTTGCGGACCGCCGGTCAGCGAACGACCAGGGCCGTGTAAGGGTTCTGTCAGGCGCGGGCCGAGCGGTCCGGCAGGAGCCGCTCCTCGTGGTCGAGCTCCCGCTCCAGCACCCGCAGCCCCTCGTCGTTCAGGTTTCCCGTGTCTCGCCAGCGCAGCAGTTCCTCCCGCTGCGCGTCGATCACCTGCCGGCGCACCGCCAGCGCCGCCTCGTACTGCGGTGACACCGGCAGCTCGCCGGAGTCGGCCTTCTCCAGCAGGTCGAGCCGTCGGCGGTAGCGGTCGAGGCGGACCTCGAGCTGCTTGCGCATGGTGTCGATCGCCAGATCCTCGACGTGGTCGTGCCGCTGCTGCTTGATCTCGTCGAGGCGGTCGAGCGCCGCGCGTACCGCGGCCGACCGGGCCTCGTTGCGCTCCCGGGCCAGGTCGGTGTGGTTGGCGCGCAGCCCGAGCCGGCGCACCAGCGGCGCGAACGTCAACCCCTGGCCGATCAGCGTGACAAGCACGGCCACGAACGCGCAGAAGTGCAGCAGAGGCAGCTGGGGGACGGTGTCCTTGAGCGTGAAGATGGCCGCGAGCGTGATCACGCCGCGAGTGCCGGCCCAGCTCATCGCGGTCACCTCCCGGCTGTCGAGGGCCTTCTCCAGGAATCCCCAGCGGTCCTTGCCGTCCGCCTCGCCGGCCCCGGCTGCGGGTCCGCCCGCGGTGTCGGCGTCAGACGCGGCGTCGGCGTCGGTCGCCGCGTCGGCCTGGTCGTCGGCGCCCGTGCCGCGGCCGAGGCGGGTGTGCAGCGAGCGGGGCAGCAGCTGGGTGAGCGCGAGCCAGAGCGGGCGCAGCAGCAGGACGACGCCGAGCGACACCGCCACGGCGATGACGATGGTGCTGGTGCGGTAGTCCGCGAGCCGCCCCACCACCTTGGGCAGCTGCTGGCCGATCAGCAGGAAGACCAGGCCCTCCAGCAGGAAGTCGACCAACCGCCACACCGCGACGGCCTGCAGGCGGCTTGCGCCGGACGCGTGCCGCGGCGCGTCGTGCCCGATGATCAAACCCGCGACGACCACGGCCAGCACGCCGGAGACGTGCAAGGACTCACCCAAGAGGTACGCGGTGAACGGCGTGCACAGCGAGATCGCGTTCGCGCTGATCGGGTCGTCGCGCAGGTGCCGCAGGAACCGGACGGCGTACGCGACGGCCGCGCCCGCGACGACGCCGCCCGCCGCGGACAGCAGGAACCGGCCGGCCGCGGCGGGGAACGAGAACCCGCTGCCCTCGGCCGCGGCCGCCGCGACGGTGAGGATGGTCAGCGCGGTCGCGTCGTTGAGCAGGCCCTCGCCCTGGATCAGCGTGATCAGGTTGCCGGGCAGCCCGGCCTTGCGCCCGACCGCGAGCGCGGCCACCGGGTCGGGCGGGGCGATCGCCGCGCCCAGGGCGACGCCGGCGGCCAGGGTCGCGCCGGGCACGAAGAGGTCGAAACCGACCCCGACCAGCATCGCGGTGGCGAGCACGAGCAGCACGGACAGGCTGATCACCGTACGCAGGTTGTGCCGGATGTCGAGCAGCGAGGAGTCCAGGGCCGCGCTGTAGAGCAGTGGCGGGATGACGAAGGTCAGGATGAGGTGCGGGTTCAGGCCGATGTTCGGCCCCGGCAGCAGCGCGTACAGGATGCCGACGATGGTCAGCAGAGCCGCGGCGGGGAGTCCGGTCCGGGTGGCGACCCAGCGGATCGCCACGATCACCGCCACCGCGCACAGGACGAAGAGAAGGGTTCCCTCGACGCTCACGCGGTCCATCCTTCCCCGAAACACACGGGCCGGCCGGAGACTCCGGCCGGCCCGTACGGGGTGACTGTCAGTAGCGGTAGTGATCCGGCTTGTACGGGCCGTCGACGTCGATACCCAGGTATTCGGCCTGCTTCTTGCTCAGGTTGGTCAGCCGTACGCCCAGGGCGTCGAGGTGCAACCGCGCGACCTTCTCGTCCAGGTGCTTCGGCAGCACGTAGACCTGCTTCGCGTACTGGTCGGGCTTGGTGAAGAGCTCGATCTGGGCCATCGCCTGGTTGGTGAACGAGTTGGACATGACGAAGCTCGGGTGCCCGGTGGCGTTGCCGAGGTTCATCAGCCGGCCCTCGGACAGCACGATCACCGAGTGGCCGTCCGGGAACCGCCACTCGTGCACCTGCGGCTTGATCTCGATCTTCTCGATGCCCTCGACCTTGGCCAGCCCGGCCATGTCGATCTCGTCGTCGAAGTGGCCGACGTTGCCGACGATCGCGTTGTGCTTCATCGCGGCCAGGTGCGGCACGGTGATGACGTCGGTGCCGCCGGTGGTGGTGATGAAGATGTCCGCCTCGCTCACCACGTCCTCGAGCCGCGCGACCTGCATGCCGTCCATCGCCGCCTGCAGCGCGCAGATCGGGTCGACCTCGGTCACCACGACCCGGGCGCCCTGGCCGCGCAGCGTCTCGGCCGAGCCCTTGCCCACGTCGCCGTAGCCGCAGACGACCGCAAGCTTGCCGCCCAGCATCACGTCGGTGGCCCGGTTGAGGCCGTCGACCAGCGAGTGCCGGATGCCGTACTTGTTGTCGAACTTGCTCTTCGTGACCGAGTCGTTAACGTTGATCGCCGGGAAGAGCAGCGCACCCTCCTTGGCCAGCTTGTAGAGCCGGGCCACGCCGGTGGTCGTCTCCTCGGAGACGCCGCGGAGGTCGGCGGCCATCCGGGTGAACCGCTGCCCGTCCTCGGCGAGGCTCTGCCGCAGCGTTTCCAGGACGATCCGGTACTCGTGGTGGTCGTCGGCGCCCGGCTGGGGCACAGCGCCGGCCGTTTCGAACTCGACGCCCTTGTGCACCAGCAGCGTGGCGTCGCCGCCGTCATCGACGATCAGGTTGGGGCCGAGGCCGTCGCCGAAGTCGAAGAGCCGCAGCGTGCACCGCCAGTACTCCTCCAGGGTCTCGCCCTTCCAGGCGAAGACCGGCGTGCCGGACGGCGCGGCGGCCGTGCCGGACGGGCCGACGACGACCGCCGCAGCGGCCTCGTCCTGGGTGGAGAAGATGTTGCAGGACACCCAGCGCACCTGGGCGCCGAGGGCGACCAGGGTCTCGATCAGGACGGCGGTCTGCACGGTCATGTGCAGCGAGCCGGCGATGCGAGCCCCGCGCAACGGCTGGGACTGCGCGAACTCCGCGCGGATCGCCATCAGGCCGGGCATCTCGTGCTCGGCGAGGCGCAGCTGGTGGCGGCCGGCCTCGGCCAGCGACAGGTCCGCGACGGCGAATTCGACACCGTTGACCGACTGGAAATCTGGACTCATGAAAAGGGCTCCTCCCTCATCAGGAGGCGCCCTTGCGTCAGAAACCCGGGCCGAGCGTGGCGGACCATGGTCCGTCGCAGCGCCTCTCGACCGGGGCCCTTCCACCATAACCCGCGACGTTCGGCTCGCGCAGCGTGGGATTTCTGGCCGACCGGTGTACTTGGCTGGCAAGGTGAGTCCGTGCCGGATGTGTGGCGGTCCTGAACCGATGAAACTGCGAACCCAACTCACGCTCGCGGTCACGGCCGTGCTCGTTCTCGCCATCACCCTGGCAGGACTGACCATCGTCCTGCGCCTCGACCATCGCGACCGCGACGACGTCGACCGGGGGCTCGCCGCGCGTGTCGCGGCGGTGTCGGCCGCGGCGAGCAAGTCCGGCGCGCTGCCCGCCGGCGACACCTACGCGGTACGCCTGATCACGGATGTCCGGATCCGTGCGCAGAGCGGGCCGACGGCCGCGTTCCCGATGCCGGTCGGCACCGGCTACTCCACCGTGACGGCAAGCGGGCAGCAATGGCGCTCGCTGGTGCGGGAGCTGCCGTCCGGCGCCCGGTTGCAGGTGCTGGTCAGCCTCGCCGACCTGGATCGGCGCGCCTCCGGCAACGCCGCGATCGTCTCGCTCATCGCCCTGTTCGGCGCGCTGGCCGGCGGGTTGGGCGCGTGGCTGCTCAGCGGCCGGCTGCTGCGCCCGCTCGAGCGTCTCGCCGAGGACGCCCGCGAGCTGCGACCGGACGACGCCGACGAGCGGCTGCCGGTGCTGACCGGCCCGCCCGAGATCGCCGAGCTGACCACCACGCTCAACGTCCTGCTGGACCGCTTGCAGGCCGACGCCGTGGCCACCCGCCGCTTCTCCGCCGACGCCGGCGACGAGCTGCGCGCGCCCCTGACCAGCCTCGGCGCCGACCTGGAGACGCTGCTGGACCATCCCGACCTGCCGGCGACCCAGCGGCACCTGATCCTGGCCGGCATGGCCGACGAACACCAGCGCATCGTCGCCCTCCTCGACAAGCTCGAGGCCATCGGCCACGACCAGGAGCCCTCTTCCTAGGAGGTCGGCCTCTGACGTTCTCGCCCAGTGGCGCGGTGTGGGGACCCTTCGGTTCCTGTTGGCAAACTCATTGAGTCAAGACAGGTTTTCCTAAAACCTGATGTTTTCCGATTCCCCGAAACCATCGGATCATGGCAAACGCGGCTTGAACGCGCCCGGAACCTCGACGACGGGACCCTCCACGTTGGATTGTCCCAGCTGGTGCAGGACTGCCTTGCTGGCAACGGCCGACCGCCGGAGGAGGGGACCGAACTGCTCGACTTTCACCCTTCGCCACCGATGCCGACCTGGGTATCGAGCCGGTCAGGACCATGCGACTTGGCTGAATCACGGCGTCACGCCGGGCCGGCCGAGCAGACGCTGCGCCGGTTCGCCACGGGCGGCGGCCTCAAGAACCGCATGAGGGGTTCAGTCGGATCTCGATGTTGCCGGACGTCGTCTCTGGCGCCGCGTCGGCAGTCACGCGGACTCTCATGGCACGGCCGCTGTCGGTCTCGACGAACGACAGGGGTGGGCGGCCCTCCTGCAGGTATTTGTCGCCCCACTGGATCAGCGACAGGAACACCGGCAGCAGTTCCTCGCCGGCCCCGGTCAGCCGGTACTCGTGGTGGGCCCGCCTGCCCGGTTCCCGATAGGGGGCGCGCGCGATGATCCGTGCGGACTCCAGCTGTTTGAGCGCCCGTGACACCGCGGGTGCAGACGTCCCGATCCGTGCCGCGAAGTCCTCGAACCTGGTTGTGCCGTAGAAGCATTCGCGGATCACCAGGAACGCCGTCTTGGTGCTCAACAGGTCCAGGACCCGCTCCGCCGAGCACCCGTCGCCGATCGACCAGGCATCCCGGTCGCGCAGCCGCTCCTCGAACTCCATCGCCACGCCGACATTGTAACTAACGATTGCGTTATCCAGCAGTCTCGTGATTGCATATCACTAACGACATCGTTACCCAGATGGAGGGGTGCAGTGGTTGCAGTAGTGGGCAGGGTGGCCGTGGTGACCGGCGGCAGGCGCGGGCTCGGCGCGGCGCTGGTAGACGAGCTGCTGGCGCGTGGAGCGCGAAAGGTGTACTCCACCGCGCGTTCGGTTTACATCGACGACCGCCCAGAGGTTGTCACGGCCGAGCTTGAGGTCCGCTCGGCGGAGTCGGTCGCCGCCCTAGCAGAGGTCGCCGCCGACGCCGAGATCGTGTTCAACAACGCCGGCGTCCTGCTGCCGGCCGCACTACTGACAGGCGACCTTGAGGACGCCACCGAGACATTCGACGTCAACGTCTTCGGGTCGCTGCGGGTGGCACGGGCATTTGCGCCGATCCTGGCCGCCAACAGCGGGGGTGCACTCGTGAACATCCACTCCGTGCTGTCCTGGCTAGCCGGCAGCGGCGCCTATGGCGCATCCAAGGCTGCGGCGTGGTCCGTCACGAACTCGCTCCGACTCGAACTGGCGCCCCAGAACACCCAGGTCGTCGGCGTGCACGCGGGATTCATCGACACCGACATGGTCTCCGCGATCACACGGCCGAAGGCCTCGCCCGTCGAGATCGCCGCGCGGATCGTAGACGGCCTTGAGGCGGGGGACACGGAAGTGCTCGCCGACGACGTCACCGTCACCGTCAAAGCAGCGCTTTCCGGCCCCGTGGAGCACCTGACCTTCTCAGCCATCAGCTGATATCTGATCCCGGGAGCACTGAACCGCCATGCCACTGTGGACTATTTATCACACCCCCGGAATCTTCACCGACGACGACAAACACCAACTCGCCTCCCGCATCGCCGACCACTACGAAAAGGTCGGCCTGCCCCGGTTCTACGTGGTCACGCTGTTCCATGAAACCCGGCCCGAGGACTTCTACGTCGGCGGGGAACCCGCACCAGCCGGGGTCCGCATCGCCATCGACCATATCGCCCGGCGTAACCCCGACCAGAAGACCCGCCGCCGGGCCGCCCAGTGGATCAAGGGCATGCTGCAGACCCAGCTCGAACAACACGCCGGCCTGCACTGGGAGTTCCACGCTGACGAAACCAGCGAGGACCTCTGGATGATCAACGGAATCGTGCCGCCGCCAGGAGGTTCCGACGCCGAGAAGAACTGGGCGAACCAGAACTCAGCGTCTCCCTACTACGACAGCCGCACTTCGTGATCGATGACCAGTAGTACTTTTTGGGCTCTTCTGACCTACCTGTGGGTGACTTGACCAGGGAAAACAGACGGCACGCCTTGTCCGATCTAGGTTTTGGGGTGTTGACGACCAAAACTATCTAGAGCAGGACAAGACGTGCCGAGAGCTAGTATATGGAAGCAAGCCCTGGGACTGTCCAAGACCACCATCGAGCGTGTCGACGTCGAACAGGACACCAACACCGACGGCGACGATGACACACGGTTGGTGATCCACGTCCGGCCGACCCGCAGCGCCCGATCACGATGCCCACACTGCTGGCGCCGCTGCCCCAGATACGACCGAGGCCCCGGCCGCCGCCGGTGGCGAGCCCACGACGCCGGCCTGATCGTCGTGTACCTCGAAGCCGACACCCCGCGAGTCACCTGCCCTGAGCACGGCGTCATCGTCGCGTTGGTGCCCTGGGCACGCCACGACGCCGGACACACCCTGGCCTTCGACGACCAGGTCGCCTGGCTGGCCACCCACACCACGAAATCCACCGTGTCCCGGCTGATGCGCATCGCCTGGCGCACCGTCGGCGCGATCATCGCCCGGGTCTGGACCGATGTGGAAGCCACCACCGACCGCTTCGCCAGCCTACGCCGCATCGGCATCGACGAAATCTCCTACAAACGCGGGCACCGGTACCTCACCGTCGTGGTCGACCACGACACCCGCCGCCTGCTCTGGGCCGCCGACGGCCGCAACACCCACACCCTGCGCACGTTCTTCGACCTGCTCGGACCCCAACGCAGCGCTCTGATCACCCACGTATCCGCCGACGCCGCCGAATGGATCGCCAAGGTCGTCACCGAACGCTGCCCGAACGCCCTGCTCTGCGCCGACCCGTTCCACGTCGTCAAATGGGCCACCGACGCCCTCGACTCCGTACGCCGCGAACACTGGAACACCGCCCGCGCCGGCACCGGTAAGACCACCACCGCATCGAAGAGTCTCAAACGAGTCCGCTGGGCACTGTGGAAGAACCCCGAGGACCTCACCGGCGACCAACACACCAAACTCGCCTGGATCGAGCAAACCCACCCCCGCCTCT
>Ga0307508_10002907_pt1 | contig 17704 bp, 21 predicted proteins | sample 9_EM_MG_FD_203089 | JGI IMG/M metagenome (GOLD analysis project Ga0307508, IMG submission 203089) | Populus trichocarpa ectomycorrhiza microbial communities from riparian zone in the Pacific Northwest, United States - 9_EM | ecosystem: Host-associated > Plants > Roots > Unclassified | place... | reverse complement strand
TAACGCCTGCATTGCATTGTAGCCCATGATTAGTGTGCTTCACCGCAAAGGAAAGTGTGGATCCTGAAAGACCTACGAAGGCTGGCTTGCGAAACGCGCGATTGCGTATGCCACGGCGCGATCCATCGTCGCAAACCCTCGAACAAAGTTCGTGGCAAATAGTTCCCACGCTTCCCACTGCGGCGTCTAAATTTTGCCTCTGCCCTCACGATGTCATTCCTACGGCAAAATGCTACTGGAAATCCAGCAATGGGCAAGTGTAAGCTTGAAACTCTCAACACATTCACTCACGTAATAGGACTAGACCAGGCGACCAAAAAGAAAATGGTGATGGACCAATTGACAAGTCAAGTGCAGCTTGCTAATGCCCAGGCTTTACTCGAAGTGTGTGCTTGCACGGAACCTCAGAGATCAAGGCCCTGACCAAATTGTATTTCAATTCGTAGAAAATTGTGCGTCATTAGCTTCCACAAACTGGCTGCCTCCAACAATCTTCCGTGTTGCCTCACCCGCAGAACGATAAATGTTTTCTAAAATGTGTCACGAAGCCCTCCACATCATTATCGTCCTGGGAGCAGGTTCGTCTGCATTACCGCCCAAGTATTTTGAACATACAGATCACAACTTTTATGGCTGTTGCGTAAATTATCAATAGGGCTGCCTAGTAAACTGTATGGATAGGTACATGGAAGCGTGTAAGCTCTTAACCCTCGCATCGCTATTTTCGTCCTGCGATGCTTATCCAGTGATCGTATGATTAGTCGACGTTGTCAGCAGAACATACACACGACGCATAGCACAAGAACACGAGCGCACCAAAGCTTCAGGTTCATCCGAGTCGTTGTAGCACCGGCTGCATGGGCGGTGCCTCCCCTCTTATTCCGCATTCATTCCTTTCGTCATGTGGTGCTGCGTGGGTGCTCACATACACATCAGAGGCGCTTCAGTGGCAAGGAATGTTATGCTATTCTCAAGGCTATCGTTAGACGAAATGGAGCTTCAATCTGACGCAGCATTTGTCGTGTTCTGGGCCGCGACACACGAAGGGTTGTTTGCATTCAGCACCTAAAGCTAGTTTCCTATGTATGCAGGTATGAATGACGGTGTGGATAGCAGAGGTTATGTGGCGCCTTCACGCCCCAAGACCTGGCGCTGGCGTCCCATTTCCACCACAGTGAAGTGTGAACAATAATGGGTGCTTGCGAGCCTCATGATATTTATAAGATGTGTACGTACATGGGATTGTATAGTGCGTTTGCGGTCAGAGCTTAGCTTGAAGACCATCCTTTGTTTGGCGAACGCGCTGACGGCTTCGACCCAAACAAAACTGTCACTCCGGATCGCACGTCATACCATTATGCCTCGAGGCGCGTCAGTTGCAAATCCTGTAACTGAAGAAGATGCAGAGGTTATCGCGTACTGCGTTGTTGAGATTTCCGTGCTGATGCGGCTGTGATCAAGGAGTTCGCGTTCGTGTCGATCGACGAGTTGCAAGCACAGGTACGCGTCCGCGTCAAATCTCTGGGCATTTCAAGCCATTTAGACTATGCAGTAGGGTATAAGCGCGCAGGACATTTCGAAACTGAAGGTAAGGGTAGGAGAGATGGATACCTGCACAGCGCTGAGCACGTATCCCGCAGAGTGCCTCTCTCAACACGGTTTCCTCGGTGCATATGACATCAAGACGGAATTTGCTTAAGATTAAAGTAGGTCGATGCGGACCTTGGGCACGATGTATAGTACATCCCCGTCTTCCTTAGGGCTTATCCGAAGCGAAAGTGGAGAAGATCAAGGCGAGCATTTTCTGAGCCTTCACGCCTTTCGCAACTGACCTCGGCATATCAGGAGGCCTCCCACAAAATCCTGGGTTCCTCTTTCAAAACGGGCATTCAGGTGGCAGAACAGCGACGGAACGTATTTTCCATTACAACCGGTAGCAAAGCCGTTGATGCGATACTTGGAGGTATGAATGGCGAAATCAATAGGCTATACCTCTGATCTATCTTTTATCTCTAGGAGGCTTCCAGTCTCAGTCCATTTCTGAAGGTGTGGATCTCTATATGTCATAGCATTCTCATTTTATCACCGGCTTGCAGTGTATGGTGAATTTAGGACTGGAAAGACGCAGATGTGTCACACTCTGTGTGTCACTGCCCAGCTCCCCACAGATATGGGCGGTGCGGAAGGAAAGGCAAGCGCCGCGATCATCACCCAACGAAGTCCTTCCCTCACTATTTGATTACTGCAGGTTGCGTACATTGATACTGAAGGAACATTCCGACCGGACCGCATCAGAGCTATAGCGGACCGATTTGGAATCGACAGTGAGGCTGCACTGGAAAACATACTCTACAGTAAGATTGCTTCTCTGAGCGAGCAAACGTGTAATGTGGGACTTATGTCGCACGCAAGGCCGCGCATATAACAGTGAGCATCAATACGAGCTTATTCAAGAGTGTGCAAGTCGCTTTGCGGAGGAAAAGACCTATAGATTGCTTGTAAATGACATTTCGATATCAGGCGGTTGCAGCGCGCTCATTTACCCGGCTCAGATTGTAGACAGCATTATGGCACTGTTTCGAGTTGATTTTTCCGGTCGGGGGGAGCTCAGTGAACGCCAACAGAAGGTATTGGTTCCTCTCGCACTATGTTGCGTTATCCTGACGGTCCCCCCGGCGTCCAGCTCGGCCAGGTGTGCTGATGCGTGGCCACACCGAGAATCAATCTCATACATTCATCCCTCAGATGCTTACTAGACTTTCGAAGCTGTCAGAGGAGTTCAATGTGAGTGTCTGGCGTCGCACAACCGAGTCCAGCACCTTAGGATGTAATCCAGGTTGCCATAATACTTACAAACCAAGTCCAATGTGAGCAGCGATCCTCTGGCTAACTACACTGACGCAAACACGCAAACTACAGCTGATCCTGGCGCAACAATGGTTTTTGCTGCTGGTGGCGCTCGTCCGTCCCTCTCATTTCACCTTCATGGTCAGCGATGGCTGATCCCCTGCAGTAAAACCGATCGGTGGGCATATTCTCTCACACGCGTCCCATACTCGCATGTTTCTTCGCAAAGGTACGGCGCGAGGTCTGTTCAATTTGATCGAAGGAAACCCACTGTTTTCTAGGTCGCGCTGAGGAACGCGTGGCAAAACTCGTTGACAGCCCTGATCAGCCGGAGAGTGAGGCTTCCTACAAGCTGAGCGAAGGAGGCTGGGAAGATGTTTAGAACCGATTTTTGGGCGTCGTCACAATACGTTGCACCCGCAGCGCCTTACTCTGACGGCTAATTGCTGACACCATTGCTCTATGCTATCTTGTTCACTCGTGGGTGTTCATAAACCGTAATACTGATCATGTTTCATCTTGGGGGGCATAAGGTTCGAACATAAAATAAGTCGTAGGTTACACATTGTAGAATTCACATCAAATGCTGAACTTGTACCATGCCTCAACGAGTCCATCATCAGCCTTGGTGACTACTGCCCACTTCGGTATGAAAGTCATAATCTCCTCGAGGGCTGGAATGCGACTGTCGATATTCTCGGACCACTCGCATGCAACCCGCCCATTCACCTCCCCAGTTGTCGCATTCGGCCCCATCTCGACATCAACCGTCCACTCACGATCCCACGTACGGCTCCATAGTTTGATGACCGATACCCCGTCTTTGCCAATTGCATAGCCAGGTTGCATGTCGCCATTCCGCGAAGCACCGTGCACTCGGACGCCGTGTAATGGAGTGGAGTCGAAGTAAATCCGGCATGCACGAGTGTTTCTGCCACGCACAGTAAACTGAGCCTGTGTGCTGTTCTTGCCTCCGATCCGTTTTGCGGAATGGTTTATGAGCCTAAAGAACGTGGTGTCTGCAACGGCGGGCATTGTTCCGGACCATCTGCATGATCGTAGAAGGGGTCGAATACCTTCGTCAGAGCACCAGACGCCGCCGGTTCCGTGTGACGATGGAATTTCGTCGACGATGAAATGGCGGAGATACATTGGGACGCCTTCCAAGTAGACACGATTCGTGCTGGTATCTAAGTCGACCGTTTGCTTGAAGAATACCTTGAGTGGGTCAGAGGAGGTGAATGGGAAGCTCAGGAGATTGTGGAAAGTGCTGGCGACAAAGATGACGGCAATGATAACCATGAGAACCCAGTGCAATTTGTGAATGAACGGAGCCAAAGGTATGATCATCAGGAAGGCACACAGAGCGGCGAGAACAAGCACTAACGAAGTAAGCTGAGAAGGCCTTTTGTTGGGAATAACTCATGAGTTACGCACAAGTATAAGGGCTGCCTCCATCTGCCAGTGTTCCGCTGAATCCCAATAAGAGCGACCACGCAATCTGCGCAATCAATAACACTGGGAAGGGAATAGCTACGAGGTACTGCCAGACCCACATCCCCCCAGCCTGCTTCTCGTCATATATGTCACTCTTAAGACCAACGACCTTGTATCTCGTAACGAGGAGAGGCGTACGCTCGTCGGATTCGTCGGCGCCCGGAGGTTCTGCTCTCTCGACCACAAGTGCAGTCTCGACATTAGGGTCACCGGGGTCATTTGGCAAGTCGGCGTTGGGTGTCAGAGGTTTAAATAGGAACACCTCCAGCAGTCCGATGAGAAGGGCAAGAAGGGCACCACAGTGAAAGAAGACAATTGGATACAGCGAGCCAAATTTGAACTTGTCAAGTGAAATTGTGTCGCAAACGAGGAGCGTCCAACAGAGTACATAGTACTCAATGAACACAATTTGACGCTGGGATGGAATGGGGAGAAGCGTTGCGAACGCTTTCAATGTCCCATACATGCTTAGTGCCACTAAACACGCGAATGAGAGCATCACAAGCAAAGGAGATCGGCACGAGATCTGTGTGACGACTGCTCAGCCACAACGGGAGCCTAGAAAGAGCGAAGCAGCACGCTCACGTAGGGATTGATTTCGCCGTAACCGAAAATCAAAGCTGTGACAAGGCCCACGCTGAGGATGACAGCAATAGGGAAGCGTATCCATCCATGCCATGGCCAATATAGCTTGTTTGCGCGGGTGGCGAAATACCCGAGTATGACAGCAGCGATGGGCCCGATAACCAGGACTACGATGTTGATTATCAGCGCCGTTCGCCTGCTGAGAACCACCAAGCCCTCGCCGAGCACTGATAACCAGATCAGATTTTGACGGGCACACCACCAAAAAGAAGACTTGCCATCGAAATACAGAGCATCCGACCGTGCCTCGGACACCTCATCGTCGTCCGTCATGACTTTTGCAGCAGCAAGCGACGACTCCAGCATATTCCAGAGTGGTGCTTTACCGTCAAGGTTAGCTACCGAATCATATTTTGTGTGATATTGGTTCCGATGGCGGTAAAACGCGAAGTCCAGCCCTTCCAAACCTGCTTGTTCGTACACGCTGTAGTCCGTTCCCGAACGGATAAGCCCCGCCTTGAATGCATCGGATGATATTGTGTTTCTTGCGGACTTTTAATACCTCTGCCGAGCTGCAGTTTCCTGAATATTGGAACACGTACCCATGGGGATGTGGCACGGCTCGGAAAAATCGAGTCACCCTAGCGCTCGAAGTCCGAAACAGAAGCGGGCGCCTGATTCACACGTGAGAGGTAGATAGTTAGATCGCGACAGTATATGTAAGAACTCACCCTCCAGAACCCGCACCTTCCAGGTTGAGGAACGTGCGCACGCTGTGAGAAACCGGGTGTTCCAGGAACCTAGAAGCTACGATAAGTGTGCTGATCTCTCAAGGAAGTGGATACATTGCTCACACATGAGCGCCATTGAGCCAGTCCTCTTCTCCATTATTTATGTTAAAGACCACGTTCCGTAGCGGCGGATGTTGAGTGAAATGCTGGATAAGTTGAAGCAGCGTAGCGACGCCCATGCCGTCATCAGTGGCCCCTAATATATTGGGTTTTCAAGGCGAGAATGGATTTGAAACTCGCGCACTCACCTCCTGCAGTGCTGACGGAGTCGAAGTGGGCGGAAAACAGGACACCGTCTAAGCCCTTTGATGTCCCATTGATAGCGACAAGGACGTTCAAGCTATGAGACACATTAGACCGCCACACGTTGCCTGGAATGATAATGCCAGCCTTTCGTGATAAACAGCCTCCTTGTTGTTTGCATATCTTGAGCCCGCGTGTAACTGTGAGACGTCTATAATAGAGAAGAAAATATATTTCCCCGGCTCACGTTGCGTTAGAGATCAAGTCATCTACGACAGTTACGTGGCGGTTTCCCTCAGCAATCCGTTGCACTCTATCCAATATGTAGCCACGAACAACGTCATTCTGGTGGCTGTTGTAAGGATGGGGACGCGATGTAATCTATGAAGAGGTGAGAGTTATTTTCGTGGCACCGTGTCACCCTACGCACGAATTTGAGATCATGCAAGGCCTGCGAGAGATCAACGCCCTCGGTGTGCTTTGGTGCAGGTCGTGGTGCATCTTGCCAACCCGTAGCTATCAATATCGCAACATATATGAATACAGTGGATATGGTTGCAATCGTCGTCAGCGCCAAGAATCTGCTCAAAGCAGATAACATCTCAGGTCGCTGTTCAAGTTTGCGATTATTAGCGGAAAGCGAACAGACCTTTCGTCCACGTGACGCCTTCCAAGCTGCCTGCGACCATGGCGTTCTCCTCGCAGTTCAGAATGGAGGCATACCCTTCCGGCGACCTTAGTGGTGTGCCTTTAAGTGGCCCTTCGTCAGTAAGCGTCATTTCTGACGTTGCGCTCCGATTCAATTTTATTGAAGGAACCTGGTACCTCCTGCGCCTCCGCAGGTTAATGGGCAAGGTTATCCTGTAGAGGTGGGGTATAATGGGTTCTGAGGCGCCCGTTTAGTGCGCTCAATGCATTGTGCGTAGTATCTTCGTCAAGTGCCCCCTCCACCAGTGCAAGACCACTCTGGACATCCCGGCCCATCCTCTTCTGCCACTGTGATCAAACCCGACGGTACCCACACGGAGGAATCCTCCAAAGGTCTTTATGGCTCTGGCGACTTTGAAGATGGTGTGAGTCGGTCTTCGTGAACTCGTGCCTCGTGCCTGATCTGTAAAGATGTCTTGCAGTACACACTCACCTTCGCAAATATGGAAGATTTCAATAAATGGCGGAGGGCAGAAGTATGGATTCTGATATTTGAGATGAGTCCGAGCAACTAATGTTTCACGTAGGAAGATTCCAAGGTGCATACCTTGTCGATTGTGACGCTCGCGTACTTCCTCAGCCCATCCAACTCTTGTCTTCCAGTGCATCGAGTTCGTTAAAGGCGACGTGCACCTCTCTAAGGCGGTACCTCCTCGTTTCAAGGAACATACCAAATTGGTTTGTGCACGCCATACGCGCTCAGGTAGGAAGAAATATGTGAAGAAACACCCGGAACGACAGCGGAAAGTTCCAAGCCGGAAGGTTCTTCAACATCGCCCTCATATCATGCACGTCTAATTATGCTTGTACAGCTCGAAGGTGTCGGTTGTCCTGCGTCCATATCGTTCAAGACTTACCACGGAACGGACGAGATCAGAGCGTCATATAATCCGCAACATTCGCATGAAATCGGCGACGCCAATCTCCCTTTCACCCGACGTGGCCGTCGTGCAATTGTGGCTGCTGGACAACAAGCGAAGAAGAGAAGGAGCAGTACAGTAGGGCCCAGCGGGCCGATCAATGGAGATTTGAGCGTGAATGATGGAGTCGCTGATGCGTCTGGGTCGACGAACGATGAAGATGATGCCAGCGCCGATGGCGAAGACGGTCTACAGCCGTCTGCACAGCAGCATGCACCGTTTGTTCCCGGTCCCACTCTGCAAAACGGAAACGTCCACCATCACCAATCATCCCAACAACAGCAGACTCATCTGCTTCAGACACAGCCCACCTCACCAACCAGGCCATCCCAAGCTTCCGGGACACCCCCGGCCCCTTCAATGCCAAGTCCATCCATCTCGCGTCTACGCCCTTCTATCAAGAACCCAAACTCCCATCACCATGCACTTCCGCCAAATCAAAATCAAAACCAGGTTCAGAATCAAACTCACGCCTCAAGTCATGCTCAGAATCATCCCCCAAACCCAGCCCAGAATCATGCCCATCAAATGCAGCAATCAACCTCGCTCCCGCCGCTGACCGCACATCCTATGCCCAGCATGCAGCTACAGCCCCACATTCCACCACAATCTCAGCCAATACAGCCCCACCAGGCTCTACAACCTCAGTCCGTTCTTGCTTCGCAAACCATGCTTCCACCCCAACCGCCACCTTCACACACGCAGCACGTTCCGCCTGCGCCACCTCCCCCCCAGCAACCTGTATCTGTTAGCCCCGACCAATATCGATGGGAGCGAATCGGAGCACTATTTGACTCTGTGAGACACAGTGCACGCACTGTTATGTTTGCACAAGAGGACGTCCTCGCGCTGGAGATGATCATTCTCCGTCTGCACATGCAAACACCTGTGCCAATTTCCGCGCCATCCCAGACAAACCCTGTAAATATGATATCCCCACAACATCAGCAGCAGTCGCCTGCGGGACATCATGTGCATATGACTGCCGGAGCCCCAATCGCCGGTCCTTCCATGGCCGTGAATGGCTCTGGCAACCCGCCAACGAGTCGAGTGCGAAGGTGATTGCGATTTGCCATAAAATGCACATCAATGCTGTGAAACCGGACAATGTTGGACACTCTTTGCATTGACACGTCGTGCAGCTCGACTTAAAAACTTCCTATTTTTACCATTCTCTTGTCTTGCAATGCATTCATGATTGATCTTGTAGCTCTGACCTCATATTGTTCCCCGCTGGTAGCATGTATATACTAGCAATGGTTGTATCGTAGAATATTTACAGTCATCCTACGCACTACAAGGAGAACAGGCCATATGTGATAGAAACTACATGTCGTAGCAAAGTGAACATTGAGCAAAGTACCTGGTCACCTATCGGTCTCTCCGAGATCGCGAGACTGGTGTCGACAATGGACTCCACCCAACCTTACTCAAATCGACCTCTTTGCCTTTCCTTGCGCTTTTATTACCCAAACCATATGATGTGACGGCGGGTGTAGACGGTGGGCGGGGCGAGAGGCCGAGGGCTCCACCCGATTTCGTCCGCCCAAGCAGATTCCGCGCGGCAGGGCTCAGTAAGTCGGCGTTTGCAACACCACTACGTCTTGGCGTAAACGCGGGGGGAGGCATGTCGGACTTGCGCTTCCTGTCACCGTGGGGCGCAGCGCCGACACCAATAACTCCGCTTGAAAGCAGCACCGCTTTGTCTCGTAGGGACCTGCTGGCTTGGCTCCCCAGTTTGCGTCCAATTGCGTCTCGGCTCGAGGGCTTGGCTATAGTGAAAGGATTTGATGCGTGTGACGTTGATGTGGCACCCGGGATGTCATCTTCATTGTGTATGATACGGGGAGTAGCCAGTAGGGTGCCCCATGTCATGAGCTCCTTCATAGCGTCGGGTCCCAATTCTGAGGGGGACGGAGATGGAAGCGCATCTACGAAGCCATAACCGCTGACTTTAGGGGTGTCGTCGACTTTGCGGTGGTATGGTGTGCCAGATATGGCAGCACCAATGCGGCTGCGAGTTGGGCTGGGTGGTACAGATGGTACTTCCTCCGACTGCTCTGGTAGCCGCGTGGACGCATGAACGACTCTCCCTCCTTCTTTCGCAGGCGTGGAATTATCAGACTTGTTTGGGGTCGATTGAGGGGGTTGGTATGGTGAAGTGTCGGCGTCGGGAGGAAACATTAATGAATTGCGAGTCTGAAAGTCACCAGGTTAGCAATGCCTCAATGTCGTGATATGAAGCGGGGATCACCTTAAATCTCCATCCCGGAACAGCTGCTGATCGCGTGTCTTTCCGTGGTGCCATAACATCAGTTGTCTCACCGCGGTCCTCAGTCGCATCACCGGGTTGAGAGAGTATGAGAGCACCCGCCTCGCTGTTGTTGACAGAATCTCCCGATTCCACTGCATCATCGGATGAGCTCTTAGGCGCTTCGATTAAGGCGACGGTGCGACCTTCTACCATCAATCGCTGTCCCGAGCCCTCAGGAGCGCCTTCGAGGAGCAGACGTTCGCGAGTCTCGATTTCTTTCGCCTTCTTTTCCGCAGCCCTGCTTTCAGCGTCCCAAGCCCAAACATACTTTTGCCTGCGTTGACGATTCTCCTCATCAAGAATCTCAGTGAAAGACGAGTTGTCTTCGGAAGTGTATTTCGCTTGGAACGCATCCAGGGATAAAGAGAGATCCGCTGCCGGCCCGGAAGGTTCTGGGTTAGACGATGAGTCCTCGCGTGGTGTGCGAAGGGGCGTATCATAAGGAGTTATGCCGTATGGAGTGGCTCGAATACGTGGCGTTCGATGTTGTGGTGTTGCCTTGAGATCAGACAACCGACGGACAGATTCCTGAATCCTTTCGGGATCTTGCGAATCGAGGGAGCTGAAAAATGTGTTTGTAGCCTCTAAATGGGCGAGGGAAGGAAAGAAATCCCGAGCGATGATCTTCGACAGTGCTTCGGTGTATTCATCCTCCTGCATAACTCACCGATGAGGGCGATATCGAACACAGAACATTAAATCCACGCACCTCAAGCACAATTTGGCGATTCAAGGACCTCTCTGGTTGCTTGGTTGTTATGAGTGAACGTGAGGTCGAAGCGCCCGAGTCAGTCATAGCACGTGACTATTCGCTTTGCGTCAAAACTGCCATACACAACTATCAAAAATGGTCTGTCGACGATGAGCAAGCATTGACATCATCTGATACCGTGATCCTCGTTGTAGGATAGCGCCAATAAGCAGCCTGTCAAGCTTGCCCGAGTTATTAAGGTTCTCGGCCGCACTGGCTCTCGTGGAGGTGTTACCCAGGTTTTGCCCTGCGACGTTTTCAAATCAGAGCAACCTGCTAATTCTTTGTATCAAGGTCCGCGTTGAGTTCATGGACGACTCGCAGCGATCTATTATCAGAAACGTGAAAGGCCCCGTTCGTGAGGCCGATGTTCTTGCCCTCCTCGAGAGCGAACGCGAAGCTCGGTATAGTCGCTCCCTTTCGTGTTTTATTGCTAGTTTTGATTTTATATCTATTCACAGCCGCTTGCGATGATTACATTGTGCCACTTTCCATTGATTCATTCTCCTTTTTGTACGAGTTTGTAGTGGACGAATCGACTCCTGCAAATTTGAAGCTGGCTCTCCCTACGAGCTAGGTATCCCAGAGGCCAACGCAAGTGAATACCGTTCTGTCAGGGAGTGACTTGGCTTCCATGTTCAGTCGCTCGGTCACCTGGTTCCTTCGGTTAATCTTGAAGTGGTTTGCGTGTATGCACGGCAGAAAGATTTAGGCCCATTCGCCCATGGCAGTACTGGCTTTCGCTCTTGCAAGAAACTCATTGTTTGTCGGGCTAGCCTGGGTCTTTCGGGGATTGACTGATGCGCTCAGCGAGGATGCACATTGACAGCGCCAATGATGAACGGTGATATGAGCTTACCAGCGAGAAGGAACACCGTTATCAAAATCTGCCGAGGCTTGGAACGGTGGGCGTGAGTCCGTCCTCGGTCATATATATTTCTCTGGAGATCGTCTCTTGCCTGATAGGTTTCGGGGAACGCCATAAGACGTTGAGTCCCAACTACTGGGGATATCCGCTCTGAATACGACCTGGACTTCAAGGATAACTTCATTCCGACAGTCATGACCGCGCATTACCCATTGTAATGTCTGCAGACGACTTAAAATTGTCTATGACACCGCAGGGATCGTCCATGGGGAACTCCTCGCACCCTGCATTGTTGCGCTCACGCTCAGGATTCATGCGTCAGCTAATGGCTCATGGTCACACAGCGCTGGGGCCCAGTAGGACCCGACCAGCCGGAGCACGTTGCAACATTATCAAACTCTGCGCTGACGAGGCATTCTCTACGGGTGATCATGCAATTAATCACTAGGGTGTACAAACTCAGTGTCATCCGTCAAGCCAGTCAAACATCCGGCGGAAAACAAACGGTTTAGTGATTTAGGACGTTCCCAGATGTAAACACCTTAGAGTAGCGCCGCGCGGGGCCGCGATACTGGAATTCGAGGGCGTTGAAAGGCTGCTTGGGTGCAGTATGATGGTGTCATTACCCTACATAGATTCCATGTGACAGCCAAGTTGCTTAGTGTTGCTAGCTCAACTCGCGTTGTTATTTATTGTTTGTAGGGGCTTTGATGTGGTTGAGCGATGACGTCCGAACTGATCACTGGCGCAGAATGGCTCGACAAACTCAACTTAGACATACTTTATCATATCTGCTGGTTTCTCGATGTTAAAAGCATTGTAAGGCTAGCCTTGGTGAGTGGTACTGTCTGTTTTCCGCTGACGATCAATGTGCGACCCCTATCACTTCTGTTTACAGGCGTGTAAGGCGCTCAACGATTTCATCGTGGGGAGTAGACTCCTGTGGCTTCGTTCCCTTCGAACCGCTTCCATTGAACACGCCGCCCCGCATTCCTTCGATCACCTTACGACGGCATCTCAAATCAGGAGAGCTGCAACGCGACATTGTCGTCTTCAATCCGTGCTGTCGTCCCCAACCATCCCGGCAAGCCTGCGTGTGGCTAATTATAGCCTCAACCATTACGACCTATTGGGCGATAAACATCTTTCATACCTTGAACCTTTCCTGCTGCCTGGCGGCCGCTGGCTTCTGACCTATGCATTCGATGGCAGGGACTCATATGTCCTTTGCTGGGATACCTTCCCGAACGAATGTGGTGATGGGGAAACTCGCATGATTTGCCCCGTCGCACATTGCGTCCTTCCGCTGTTCGTCGTCGACCCACTGCGAGGAGCTTGGGCGCAGATCCAATTTGAGCCATCGACAGAAAGAGTCAACATCGCGATAAGATTGATGCGGTTAGAGGCCATAAGGCTTAACGCTTCCTTGATGTCGTTGAACACGGCTGCAGTTGATGTTAGCTGTCCTAGAGTCCATCAGGTACTTCAACTGAGCTGGAGCGAATCAGAGCCTTCGAGGCCTTTCATAGCCACACGTGCTACTCTAGAGGACGACCGGCACTATTTGGCTAATGACGGGCCCCGCGAATACTCGCTCGAGGGTGACTGCATCGCAATTGACTCCCTCCAAGGCATCCTGATATGGAACTGGAAAGAAGACACGATTTGCTCATTAGATCCAGAAGGACGCGAATGGGTTAGTGCTTTCGCAATGTCTACTGAGCTTGACTAACATGTGAAGTTCAGGCCAATGGGTCTGGTTTCTTGTTGAACTTGCAGCCCCCCTTTATTTATATTATACCGCATGAACTTCGTCAGATCGTAGCTGTTCGCATTCCAGAGCTCGTCCCCAGAGGCCACCCGCATTACACCTTCCCGTCGCCCCAAGTCGTCGTGCACCCCTTCTTGACGCGTCGCGTAATCGGCCTCGATCACTCACAACTAGACGTGCCCGATAAATGGTTGCCCTATGCTCTCCGCCACGGTTTCGCAACCTTGACGATTAATCGAATGCCGCGTTATACACAGCAAATCTTGCGATTCCCACCCGCGAGCAACCCAATCGCGCCGCCTTCCTTCGCTGCCCAACAGCGGCAGCGATTCGCTGGGATGCGCCTTGACCTCCTTAACACCACTGCACACGACGCGACGTGTACAGCTGCGAGTATTCCGAGGCGCACAAGGAGGGCGCGAAACAGGACCACGGCTTTGGAGGTTGCCATACACACATATCCATTTAACGAGGCAAACAGCAACTTTACTGGGCCCGTATCGCGAACGTTCGCTTTGAGCGCCCTCGACGGTGACACCTGGAGTCAAGCGGGTGAAATTGGTCCAATCTGTGTGACCTCAGGAACGATTTTGCTGACGCACAGGTTTGATCATGCCGTGACGATCATTCGATACGACTAGGCCTAAGGTGCAGGTGTCAGCGGTTGTGCGGCTTGAGGTGAGTGTGTTAACCGCGGCTTCTATCTGGCTTACGGGGGAACGGCTATTCTTGTTTGGGGTGTCGCCTGGGGGGATGTTATGATGGCAAATTGTTCCTTGAACTGAACCTTATGTTATTCTGGCTGAGGGCCGGGATCGATAACTAGTTACTGTGACGCCTGACCCGCATCAACAGGACGCTATCTGCTTGCTCCCACCTTGCATGGGGGGTTCAACTCATTTGTACTCGTGCGCTGTCCCGGACTGTTATGACATACTCGATTTTGTTCCGTTCTTCGCTGCCTCGCCTATCGTGCCTAGTCCCACTGGCTATGTTTTCTGAAAAGTATGACTTGCTTGAGGACATGATGGGTTTGCTGTGAAATTAACTCTATCGGGTGGTGTTCCCAGCCTGCACATTGACGCCCAGGGACCGCCTTAGGCCCATTCATACATCGGAGAGCCGTGGGCTTGTGAGTCAAGCGTTTGATCAGGCACTCTGGAACGCTTCATAGGAAGGAATTCCTGCAATATGAGCTGATGCCCGACGTATGGCGTTCACGAATTCGAACCGCGTCGCGCAAAGCGAACAGGCGTCAAGGCTGGACCGCTCGTGCTGCGTGTCCAGCTTCCGTTCTCTGAGATTCTTCCCTCTCCCATTTCATCTGTGAAATGTCGTGGTCATGAGAACACCCCTTGATTATGACAGCATTCCTGTTGGTACCATGCTGGAGCAGTCTACAGATTTTAATTCGGCTCGGTGTGCTTATCAATGCTACTTGGACGCCGCTCCCAGCGCTATATCCGTGCGACAAATGTCCGGGGAATCAGTGCACGCATTATGACAAGTTAAAGATGAAGCTACGTATGTAGGGATGGTTCTTGGCCGCGGGCGGCCAAAACGCCTAAGGGCGCTCGCCCATCAAATCGCTTCCTGCCACGCCACTATTCCGAAGAGGAAATTTGAGTGGCTCATTCCCTGCACCAGTCAGTGGCCTGGCCGCGCGAGCGAATTCAGATGATTATTTGGAAAGGATTCGGCATTCAAGGATTCAAATCGAAAGCAAGGTCAGGAACACTTTCTGCGTTTGATTAAGTGTGACTCACATCTAAAGTATAGTAGAATTCAAAGGGGCGCTCAAGGGTTCACAAGGCCCCAACAACAACAGCGGGCATCGCACATGTGAATATCGATCAAGCCGTTCTGCGAGTCCTCAGTCTTCAGTGCCCGCTCTCCAACTAGGGCCGCCTCTTCGCGTCCAGACGAATGAACTGACTCGACTGACCGGGAACAGCTACAGTACATGTGCAAATTTGGATAGCTCAGATTCATAGGCAAAGGTTTTTTTTGTTGGTTGGCATGCATTGACTAGTCATCAACAGTGCTGTTCATCTCACGTGTCGGCGCCGAGCGAACATTGTGGCAAGATTACGACACGGCACGGCAAGGCAAGGTATTTTTTTTCACATCCTTTCCAGGCTGTGTGGAGCATTTGTTGATGGCGCAATCTTACAACATTGACAACTCGCAATTAATCTCTCTCATCATTTCGTATATGTGCGGTGGGCTGTGTCCAGACAACAACCTTGAATTGGCATGGCCGGCTGTCTTTGTTGGTTCCTCTCAATGTGGTGAGGTGGGCGGTCCCGGCTCGAGGCGCTATAAGCGCTCCGCCGATATGTGCTGATGATGTTGATCATTAAGGAGGTATATATTGGTATAACGCGCGCAGCTGAGCGGAACCAATGAATAGTTTCTGACTCCTTTTTTTTTTTTTTTCTCGCGCTACAGTATTATTGGAGAAAGAAAAGAACCGCTCCCTGTTGAGCGCAATATTTTGTGAATCCTGATGGAACCTTCGGTCGCGCCTGTGATATTTGTGTTACTTCTGGCGTCCCTACACAACATCATATCGGGCGGTGTTGAAGAGTAATAAAGCCCTTGATGTCATTATCAAGTGTAAAGGGAAGTTGGGTTCCGCCATTCATCGACATACTAGGATGCGTAGTCCCCAATCCACAGGCAAAAGCTCGGTTTATCCCATTTCAACAAGAGTGACAATGTGATACTGCTCCAGGGGGAAATCCGATGCGTTGAAGCGGGCGCATATGCATATAACTGGTCGGGTCGGGTATTATTCCTCAGAAGCAAAACGGTGTTGTCGGCTAATGCAAATATCTCCATACACACACTTTTTTTGGTCTGATTCAGCCTATGTGCGCGCTCCCCCCGGAAAAGTTCTGTCAATGATTTGATTTAGGGGAGCTATGAAGTGTTAAATATTCCTTTGGGTATATTGCGCATCAGCGGGCATGTTTGCAATCATCTCAACCATACATGCGTGTGATTTCTCGTTATGTAGAGCGTGATGCAAAGTCGAATCGTGACCGCAACTCACCGCTCTGATGGCATAAGTGTTGTGGTCTATGGTGAGAAACTCGGGCCAGAGAAAAAGCGTTGGCTAGGCGAAAGCATTCTTACTGGGCAAAAAAGTCGACCGGGCGGCCATTTGGTCACTATTACTTACGCGTTGCTCACACAGGAAGCGGCGTGAAACAATTGAAGTATAAGTTCTCCCCCCCTTGATGTCCCCGCAGTTGTTCTTAGTTCAACAGCAACGCTTATCAAGAAAGCAAAAGCAAAAGAAGATGCTTTCGGTATCTTCTCGGAACCCTCCGAATCGGGTCCGGCATTCATTTCATTCAATGATGTGCGCGTCGGAATAAATGAATGAATTGACCATATATTTGTAACATTGTCGACGGCGGATGTATTACTATTACTATCATTAATATTTCAACCCCTAACCACGTGTACCGAGCATGAAAAAAAGCACGTGGATCTCACGACCGCTGGGGGGCCGGACCGGACAAACAAACTGGCCTAGGACGACGCGCGTACTTTTTGAGCCGAGCGCTTGTTGCCGAGGCGCGATACCCGCGCCTTTTTTTCTTATCAAACTTATTTCTTGTCATGAATTGTTTTTTCTTTTTGGTTGCTCTCGGCCCCGATCTTCCGCAGTCCCGCCCCCTCCCAACTCCCAGAAGGAAGGAAGGGAGTACCTAGTTGTAGTTGTCGTTCCCATAATGAATGTATGCTTGGAATTGGGCGCGGCATTTATTGAGGTGCGAAGGGCGGTGGCGGCGGCGAAACGGATGAAACATAACAAACGGAGCCCTGTTATGAGAAAGGGAAAGGGTTCGACATACCCGTATTCCATAGACGCTAAGGATAGATAATAAACAAGCGAGATTGTTCAAAGAATGATGATGATGGAGAGTTTCCAGGCCCATGCCGTAAAGGCTGCCCAAGTCCGCAAAAGGAGCATCGGCGTCGGCGGTGCATCAGTGTGCGGGAGCCAAGGCGAGAGGAATTGGAATAAAGTGAGCGCCATCCACAGGTCAATTACAATTCATAAATGACAATGGGGCGTCGTGCGACTTTGTATTTTAGTCTTTTTGTATTGAAATAGGTCCCGTTCCTATGTTATTATATGTAATGCGCAGCTCTCTCGGAAGGGTGCGTCATCGTCGCTGACTACGCAAAATTTCGCTAAATGAATTGATCCCGTCGATCCCCATACTTTTTTCAAAACATATTGAACCTATATCAGGGTTTATTTTAATGATTGTATCGCAACTAATTATCCATGGGGGCGCGGCCTCTCCCGGAATGGCTAGAACCACGAGTTTCCCGCCAAGTCCTTCCGCGGCACCGAAACAACCACTTATTCAATTTAGATCCAATCT
>Ga0307508_10002906_pt1 | contig 17711 bp, 20 predicted proteins | sample 9_EM_MG_FD_203089 | JGI IMG/M metagenome (GOLD analysis project Ga0307508, IMG submission 203089) | Populus trichocarpa ectomycorrhiza microbial communities from riparian zone in the Pacific Northwest, United States - 9_EM | ecosystem: Host-associated > Plants > Roots > Unclassified | place... | reverse complement strand
TGCCGCCTTGCCGATGCAAGCGCCCCTACCAGCGCACCGTCTGGCGGTTCTGGCGGTCGATCGACATCAGGATGCCGATGCACAGCAGCACTGACATCTGCGCCGATCCGCCGAAGCTGATCAGCGGCAGCGGCACGCCGACCACCGGCGCCAGGCCCATCACCATCGCCATGTTGATCGCGACATAATAGAAGATCGTCGAGGCCAGTCCGGCCGCGGTCAGGCGGGCGAAGCGGCCCTGCGCGCGGAGCGCCACCATCACCCCCCATTGGACGATGACGAAAAAGGCGAGGATCAGCAAAATACCGCCGACCAGGCCCCATTCCTCCATCATCGTCGCCAGCGCGAAATCGGTATGGCCTTCGGGCAGGTAATCGAGATGGCTCTGGGTGCCGTTGAGGAAACCCTTGCCGAGGATGCCGCCCGATCCAATCGCGATTTTCGACTGGCTGATATGATAGCCGATGCCGAGCGGATCGCTTTCCGGGTTGAGGAAAACGAGGATGCGGTTGCGCTGATAGCCATGGAGCACGAAATTGACCGCCAGCGGCACCGCGGCACCGACCGCCAGCGCCCCGCCGATAAACAGGCGGAGCGGCACGCCGGCGAGGAACATCACGGTGATGCCGCCGAACATGATCATCAAGGCGGTGCCGAGATCGGGCTGCTTCATCACCAGGGCGGCGGGGATCAGGATCAGCAGCGCGGCCGGCCAGATCGCGCTGAAGCGCCGCGTCTCATTAGGTGGTAGCGCATCGTAGAAGCGAGCGACCGCGAGGATGATGAAGACCTTCATCAGCTCCGAGGGCTGGAGGCGGATGATGCCGAGATCGAGCCAGCGCTGCCCGCCGCCGCGCACCGCGCCGATCAGTTCGACGAGGACGAGCATGCCGATGAGCACGCCGTAAGCGGGTATGGCAATCATGCTCCAGGTCGTTTCGCGCACGCCCGATAGCAGGACCGCGCCGGCGAGAAAGATGAAAAAGCGGATGCCCTGCGACAGCGCCCATGGCCTGAGGCTGCCGCCGGCCGCTGAATACATCACCAGCAGATCGAAACAGCCGATGGCCAGCACCAGCAGGATGATCTTCCACGGCAGCTGCGCAAGCGGGGCGGGGACGAAGTTGAGGCCGCTCAATGGTCAGTCTCCGTCGAGCCGGTCTGGGCGACGCCGTCGCCATGCGCGGTTGCGTTGGCGAGCGCATCGGCGGTGGCATCGGCGGCCCTGGTCGCGTTTTCCACCGCGGCGGCGCTGGTTGGCGCGTCAGCGTCGGTTTCGGTCTGGGCCGCAACGACCGGCGGCGGAGCATTGGCGGCGGCGCGATAGGCCGCGGAATCGGCTGCCATGCGCGTCTTGATATCGCCGCCCCAGGTTGGTTCGACCTCGGCAAGCGACGCCATCGCGCGGTCACGATCGAACAGATAGGTCATGATGTCGCGCCCGGTCATCGGCGTGTCGAGATTGCGCACGGTATGACCGCCATGCTCCAGCACGACAGCGGCGGCATAGCGAGGATTGTCGGCGGGGGCGAAGCAGATGAACAGCGCGTGGTCACGCATCTTGAAAGGCAAGGAGGCGTTTTTGAGAACGCCGGAACTGCGCTCGGCCATTGAGATGCGGCGAACCTGCGCCGTGCCGGTCTTCGCGGCGAGGGTGACGCCCGGTACGAGCATCCGGGCGGCGCCGCCGGTGCCCCCTTCATTGACCACGCCGTACATCGCGTTGCGGACGATGGCGAGATGGTCCGCCCCGACCGGCAAGGCCGGCGCGTTATGATCGATATGGCTTGTCAGGATACTCGGCTTGAGCGCGCGCCCGGAGGCGATCCGCGCCGCCATCATCGCCAGTTGCAGCGGATTGGCGAGGACATAGCCCTGGCCGATCGACGCGTTGAGCGAATCTGCGACCGTCCAGGCCTCTTTGTATTTTTTGAGCTTCCACGTCGGATCCGGCACGGTGCCGTAGCGCTGCGAGCCGAACGGCAGATCGAACTTCTGCCCGAGCCCGACCGACCGCGCGATGGGAGCGATCTTGTCGTAGCCCAGCCGGCGCGCCATTTCGTAGAAATAGATGTCGCAGCTCAGCATGACCGCTCGTTTCATGTCGAGCGGACCATGGCCATTGCGCTTGTGGCAGTGGAAGACGCCGGTGCCGACCCGCAACGCGCCGGAGCAGCTGATCCGGTCCATCGGGTCAACACCAGCTTCGAGCAATGCCAGCGCGTTCATCGGCTTGACGGTGGAGCCGGGTGGGTAAAGCCCCTGCAGCACCTTGTTCATCAGCGGCACATGATCATTGTCGGACAGCATCTTCCATTCGAGATGGCTGATCCCGTCCGAAAAGCTGTTCGGATCATAGGCCGGCATTGAGACCATCGCGAGCAGCTCGCCGGTCAGGCAATCGACCACCACCGCCGAGCCGGAATTGGTGCCGAGCCGGCGCGCGGCATATTCCTGGAGGCCGGCGTCGATCGTCAGGCGCGCGGTCTGGCCGGGAACATCGGGCCGCGTCTCGAGCTCCTGGACCAGCTTGCCGCGCGCGGTGACCTCGACGCGCTTGGCACCGGGCTGGCCGCGCAGCTCCTTTTCCAGCGTCTTTTCAAGACCGTCCTTGCCCAGCTTGAAGCCGGGGGTGACCATCAGCGGGTCTTTGGTTTTCTTGTACTGTTCGACTGAAGCGGCGCCGACATAGCCGGTGAGATGTGCGACCGCGGCGCCGGCCGGATAGCTGCGCGCAAAGCCGCGTGAGGGGGCGACGCCGGGCAGCTCGGGCAGCCGCACGCTGACCGCGGCGAAGCGCTCGAGATCGAGATTCTCGATGACCTGGACCGGCTGGAAACCCTGGGCGTGCTTGAGATCAGTCATGATCCGGTCGATCTCTTCGGGCGGGAGCCCGAGGATCTCGCGGAGCAGGCCGAGGGTGTGGCCCTTGTTCTCGAGCCGATCGGGGATGAGATCGACGCGGAAATCCGTGCGATTATTGGCGATCGGCACGCCGTGGCGGTCGATGATCCAGCCCCGGCGCGGCGGCACCATGGTCATGTTGACCCGGTTGCTCTCGGAGAGGAGGCTGTAATGCTCATTCTCCTCGATCGCGAGCCAGCCCATGCGGCCGGCGAGCAGCAGGCCCACCGCCGCCTGGCCGGCGCCGAGCATGACGGCGCGGCGCGAGAAGCTGTAGCTTTGCTGCGCCTCAGTGATCATGCGCGGCGGCTGGTTCATGTCGAACCCTTCCGCTTGCGATCAAGCCAGACGCAGAAGCTCGCGATGAGCGGGAACAACAGGCAGGCGATCGCGAACTGGAGCAGCAACACCGTATCGACATGCGCGCCGAGCGGGGTCGCGATCAGCCGGCCGGCGAGAAGGCAGAAGCCGATCGAACCCGAGGCAATCAGCCAGTCCTGCCAGAAATCACGGAACACCAGACGGTGGTCGATCAGGTCGATCATGAAGAAGCAGAGCGTCCAGAGCAGCATTGCGTTACCAAGCGGCTGGCCGCTGAGCAGATCGTCGAAAAAGCCAAGCGGCAGCGGTGCCCAGATCGGGAACACGCCCGGCCGCGTCAAGCGCCAGCCGAGCAGCATCATCAGGCCGATCGGCGGGAGGATCGGGAAAGACGTGATGAACGGCCAGATCGCGATCAGCGAACCGATCATCACTGATGCCGGTGGCAGGATCCGGGCGGCCGCGGGCGGCGGCGCGGCGTCAAACGGGCCGCGGGTCGGCGCCCTCATTTCACGGGAGCGGGCACCGGCGGTGCCTCGGGCATGAAGGCCTGCTGGACGAGGGCGAAATCAAGCGTGTCGGGTTGGGCGAAGGTGCGAGCCAGCGCGATGTCACGCGAGCGCTTGATGACCCGCGCCACGGGCACATTGGGCGAATAGATGCCGCCTGCGCCCGAGGTCACGAACACGTCGTTGGGCTCGAAGCCGATATTGGCTGACGTCGCCGAGCGAATATCGAGCAGCCCGTCACCACGGCCGGCGGCGAGCGCCGGCAGGCCGTCGCGGGTGCGGCGGACCGGCACGATGCTTTCGGGATCGGACAGGAGCAGGACGCGCGCGCTGTTCGGGCCGACCTCGAGGATGCGGCCGATCAGGCCTTCGGGGCCGCGCACCGGCTGGCCGGTCTTCACGCCCTGCCAGGATCCGGCGTTGAGTACGGCATAGCGCCGTGTGCTCGACGCCGAGGAGCTGACCAGCCGCGCAGCAACGACCGGGTTCGCAATATGCTCGCGCATCTGGAGCAGGGCTTTGAGGCGGCGATTTTCGTAGGACAAGGACCGCGCGCGCATCAGCAACGCATGGACATCGTCGATCTGCTTCTGGAGCGCCACATTCTTGTCGCGCACCGCAACATAGCTGCCGATCGAGGAGGGGATCGCGCCGATACCGCGACCGACGCCGGCGATGCCCGAGGAGACCGGCGTGGTCACCTCGCCCATGCTGGCGCGCAGCGCCGCGAAGGCGGGGGGATCGAGCGTGGCAAGAGCAAGCAGGACCGCGCCGACGAGCGAACCCGCAACGGCGATCACGTAACCCAGGAAGAGGCTATATTGCGCCCGCCGCGAAAAACCCGGGCGCCGATTGCGAGACGGCGCCATCACTCCCCCATCCAATCACCCAGGCGCCCCCTATGGGCGCAAAGGTTCAATAAAGCATCAAGCCCAAAGGCCTTAGGCCCAGAGTCCTCAAGCCCAAAGATCTTAGGCGCTGTGCAGCACACCACGGAACACCGGATCCTCAAGCGCGCGGCCGGTGCCGAGCGCAACGCAGGTCAAGGGATCGTCGGCAATCGTGACCGGCAGGCCGGTTTCGTCGCGCAGCACTTCGTCAATGCCCTTCAGCAGCGCGCCGCCGCCGGTGAGCACGATGCCCTGATCGACAATGTCGGCGGCTAGTTCCGGCGCCGTATTCTCAAGCGCGATGCGGACGCCCTCGACAATCTGGCCGACCGGCTCCGAGAGCGCTTCAGCGATCTGGCCCTGGTTGATCTGGATTTCCTTGGGAACGCCGTTGACGAGGTCGCGGCCCTTGACGTGAATGGTCAGGCCGATGCCGTCTGGTGGCGGCTTCGCCACGCCGACTTCCTGCTTGATCCGCTCAGCGGTCGCATCGCCGATCAGGAGGTTGTGGTTGCGGCGGACATAGGAGACGATCGCTTCGTCCATCTTGTCGCCGCCGACCCGCACCGAAGTGGTATAGGCGAGGCCGCGCAGCGACAGCACCGCGACTTCGGTGGTGCCGCCGCCGATATCGACGACCATCGAGCCGATCGGCTCAGTGACGGGCATGTCGGCGCCGATCGCGGCGGCCATCGGCTCCTCGATCAGCCACACCTGCGAAGCGCCGGCATTGGAAGCCGCGTCACGGATCGCGCGGCGCTCGACCGATGTCGAGCCCGACGGCACGCAGATCACGATCTGGGGCCAGCGCAGGAAGCGGCGCTGCCCGCCATGGACCTTGTGGATGAAGTGCTTGATCATCTGCTCGGCGACATCGATGTCGGCGATGACGCCGTCACGAAGCGGGCGGATCGCCTGGATGCTGTCAGGCGTCTTGCCCATCATCAGCTTGGCGTCCTCGCCGACCGCTTTCACGCGCTTCACGCCGTTGAGCGTCTCGACGGCCACCACCGAGGGCTCGTTGAGGACAATGCCCCTCCCGCGGAGGTAGACGACCGTATTTGCGGTGCCGAGGTCGATCGCCATATCGTGCGACATCATTCTGAAGAACCGCGAGAAGAAAGCCATTTATCATTCCGTTCCAGGCCGCCCCTGAGCCGGGTTGCGGCAATTCGCACCTATCACCCCGAAAACGCTTCATAACCGGTTTGCCAGAGCTGGAATTCCACGCTCAGGTTGCCTGTTAATGCGGGTCGCGGGATGCCGTCGCTTGGGCTAGAGCTACATCCATGTCAATACGCCGCCTGCCTGAACATCTCGTCAATCGTATCGCTGCCGGTGAAGTGGTCGAACGGCCCGCCAGCGCGTTGAAGGAGCTGGTCGAGAACGCCATCGACGCCGGTGCCCGGCGGATCGCGATTCGTCTCGTGGCGGGGGGCACAGACCTGATCGAAGTGACTGATGACGGCAGCGGTATGACGCCCATCGAAATGGCGCTTGCGCTGGAGCGACACGCGACGTCGAAGCTGCCAGACGAGGCGATCGAAAACGTTACGACGCTCGGTTTTCGCGGTGAGGCGTTGCCCTCGATCGCGAGCGTCGCGCGGCTGACGCTGGAAAGCCGGGTGCGCGGGCAGGAGGGCTGGGCGCGGCTGGTCGATAATGGCGCGCTGATCTCCGAAGGGCCGGCGGCGATTCCCCCCGGCACGCGGGTGCGGGTCGAGGGTTTGTTCGAGCGGGTGCCGGCCAGGCGCAAGTTCCTGCGATCGGGCCGTTCCGAATATGCGGCGAGCCTTGATGTCGTGCGCCGGCTGGCGATGGCGCGGCCGGATATCGCCTTCAGCGTGGAGCATGATGGGCGCAGAGCCTTGTCGGTTTCGGCGGACGAGAGCCTGCCTGACCGGGTTGCCGCGCTGACCGATCGGGGGCTCACCGATAACGGCATCGTCATCGCGCTGGAACGCGAAGGATTGAGGCTGGGCGGGATCGCCGGGCTGCCGACCTTCAACCGCGGCGTGGCGGATCACCAATATCTGTTCGTCAACGGCCGTCCGGTGAAGGACCGGCTGCTGGTCGGCGCGGTGCGCGGCGCCTATGCCGAGATGATGCCGCGCGACCGGCATGCGATGGTCGCGCTGTTCCTCGACGTGCCGGCGGATGCGGTCGATGTGAATGTCCACCCGGCCAAGACCGAGGTGCGCTTCCGCGAGCCGGCGATGGTGCGGGGGATGATCGTCTCGGGCTTGCGGCGGGCGCTCGACGAAGCGGGGCATCGCAGCGTGCAGCGGCCGAGCGAGAGCGCGCTGGCGGCGTGGCAGCAGGAGCCGCTTGGTGGGGCTGCGGCGGATTTGTGGACTGGATCGGGTGGCGGTCTCGGTGAGACTTCCCCCACCCCCTACCCCTCCCCTGAAGGGGAGGGGCTGGTACTGGGTAACCGGCAGCATGCCGTGTTCGACCGCCGCTCCAGCTTCATCGCCCCGCCCATGGCGAGGGCCGAACCGGCCTATGCGCCGCCGCCCGACACGGTCAGCTTCCCGCTCGGCGTGGCGCGGGGGCAGGTTGCCAAGACCTATATCGTCGCCGAGGCCGAGGACGGGCTGGTGCTGGTCGACCAGCACGCCGCGCATGAGCGGCTGGTGCTGGAGCGGATGCGCAAGGCGATGGCCAATGGCGGGGTCGCCTCGCAGGCGCTGCTGCTCGCCGAGGTGATCGAACTCGACGAGCCCGCCTGCGACCGGCTCGAAGCGCGCGCGGCGGAGCTGACGGAGTTCGGGCTCGACCTCGAGCGCTTCGGCCCGCGCGCGATGCTGGTGCGGAGCGTACCAGCGATGCTGGGGCAGGGCGATGTGGTGGGGCTGGTCACTGACCTTGCCGACGAACTCGCCGCGTTCGACGAGGCGCTGTCCTTGCGCGAACGCCTCGACCATGTCGCGGCGACCATGGCATGCCACGGCTCGGTGCGGGCGGGGCGCGTGCTGTCGGTCGCTGAGATGAACGCGCTGCTCCGCGAGATGGAGATCACGCCGCATTCCGGGCAGTGCAATCACGGCCGTCCGACCTGGGTGAAGCTGGCGCATGGCGATATCGAGAAGCTGTTCGGGCGGAAATGAGCATGGCCGAAGACTGCATCTGCGCATCGCTGCCCGATCTGGCTCATATTGCCATGGGCGACAGCGAGAAGCGCGACGAGAAGTTCTTGGCTACTGTGGAAGAAGTCCGCCTCGCTGGCCGCGAGCAATGGTGGCTCTATCTGGGGAAGTGTAGCGTCTGTGCGCAAGATTGGCTCGTGGCGCAGGAAGAGCGTATTTATGACGAGCATTTCCTGGAACGGTTAGAGCCCACCGCCGCTGCCGATATCCTTGTGACCGGAAAGTGGCCTGAGACTTTTATTTCCTATGAGCGAGTTCTCCGTATCGGTCGGTCGCTGGTGCATCCATGCCAATTCTTTGACTCTATGGCTTTGTCGCTGATCTGGACGGTTGAGGATTTGCGAAAGGCGCGCCCAGACATTTCCGCCGACGAGATCGGCGGCCTGTTGGGCGTGAGCGAGAAACATGCGTCTGCGTTGATCACCGCGAGTGAAGCGGGATTGGGCAAAGCCGTCTGAAAACGTGCTTCCAATCGGGTGAAGCTGGCGCAGGCGATATCGAGAAGCTGTTCGGGTGGAAGTGAGGAGTGGTGTGGAAGAGACCATGTTTCTAAATCTGATCGTCTTGCGCACGGACAAGATCACCGAGTTGGTCGCCTTCTATGAAGCGCTCGGCTTGTCGTTTGTGCGGGAGCAACACGGAACCGGCCCGACGCATTTTTCATGCAACCTAGGGGCTGCAGTTTTCATGCAACCTAGGGGCTGCAGTTTTCGAGATTTATCCCGCGTCGGAAAAGCAGACAACGTCCTCGACGCGCATAGGCTTTGCGGTTCGCGACTTGGAGCGATCCTGTCAGATGGCGGGGCGGCTTGGGCGTATTGTGAAACCACCCACCCAGGGTGAGCATGGCTATTACGCAGTGGTTCAAGATCCCGGCGGTCACAAGGTGGAGTTGCTGCAGGTGCGTTGAGGGCTCGCCGCGTCGCCACAGGGACCGAAGAAAAGAGTAACGTGAAATCAGGCCGCGAGAAGCTGTTCGGGGGAAGCCCGGGGCCAGCCGGCGGCCGTTTCTCCCTGTTATGGCGCAATAACAGGGAGGAATTTTATTTTCGGACCATTTTCGGCCGATTTGTTGGAAATAATATCCTTTATTACTAACGCTGTAGAGGTAATTCTCCCTGTTATTTCGGAACAGGGAGACCTGTTGGAGATAACAGGGAGAGGTGTTGGAAATAACAGGGAGGAGCATTTTCGGAACAGGGAGGCTCGATCGGCGCGATCCGCGCAGCGGTGAAGACGCGGATTGTGGGCGAAGGCGGGCTTGTAGCTGGCGGGAGTTTGATCGGGTCATGCGCGGAGAATGGCAGGAATTGCCGCGCGGTTGAATCAGCGCCGGCCGCTTCGGCGAAATGAAGGCGGACCCGATCCGGTTCGCCGTTCGTTCTTGCCGGACATGAACAGTCCAGAAATGCGCTGGAGCAATTGCCCCCAAGAGCGGACGTCGACTCCGGCGATCGCGGATTGATAGCTATCGAGGCAGCAACCTCTACTTCGATCGCTTTTGCGTCTGGGTGGGATGACATTCCTCAATGATCGAGCGGATGCGCCATCCTCTGTTGTGCCGGCGAAAGAGCGCCGTACAACTGTGGAGTTCGCCTTCTGTCGCAAGACTGGTGATCCCTGCTCCAGCCATTGGCCGCTCAACCACCAGGACGAACCTGCACGTACTTTGGTCACGCCTGCCGCCAGAGCATTCAACTTGACTTACATTAATGATACCTTCTCTCTCACACGGTGCTGTACTGGAACAGACCGTGTTTACGAGATCTTTGTAGGAAGTCTCGATCTCATCGTCCGAAGGCCCAAACGATTCTAACCGAATGCTGGTGCCCGGAGTCACCGGACCCGTGATCGGGCCAGCGCAACCAGCGCAAGCGACTCCGCTCGCAACGATCAGGATCCACAGTTTCATCGTTAAAGGGTGGCAGCATCGAGGTGGGTCGGCAAACGGATTGTAGCCGTTACGGCTGCGACATAGCGGATGGTTTCGAAAGTCCGCCCCCGAGAGCCGCCAATCGGCGATACCCCCTTTGCTCCCGCGCCCGCGTCGCTGGCGCATGTTGGCGCGCCGTCGATTGACGCAGACGCATGCGCTCTTAAGGCTCGTGGACCATATAAGAAGCGGGTAGCGGAATGATTATTCTCAAGGCCAACAGCGACGGCGCTGACGTTCGCCTCTCTGGCGACGAACTGGACATGCTCAACAACGTGCTGAACGAGCTTTGCAATGGCGTCTGGATTGGTGATTGGGAATTTCAAACGCGCATCGGCTGGGATCGGCTCGCTGTGCAAAGATTGCTGGGGCAGATTCACGAAGCCGCACCCAATTTAAACTGAGACTCTGGCGGAGTTTGGCACGCATGTTCGGCTGGATGAGGAAGCGGGCCGCTCGACCGACTCCGGAGAGCAAATGGACGATTGCCGTGACTGACGGGCTTATTGTGGGCAGCGACGAAGCTGGAGGAGCCAGGTCGGTCACGCTTGACGAGCTCTCGGGCGTTGCCATCGCGACCAATGATACCGGTCCGTGGGGCGCGGATGTCTGGTGGCTTTTATACGGCCAGGGCGATCAGCTGGCCTGCGGCTTTCCGCAAGGTGCGACCGGGGAGGAGGCTGTGATCGATATTCTCATGGCCATGCCTGGCTTCGATCATGGTGAGATGATCAAGGCGATGGGATCGACAGCGAACGCCGTGTTTCCAGTGTGGCGCCGGACTTCGCCTTGAAGACCGTGTTATTCGTCTGCAGCCAGAACCGGCTGCGCAGCCCGACCGCCGAGCAGATCTTCGCGGATCGGCCCGATATCGAAGTGTCGTCGGCGGGCACGAACCATGACGCGGAGAACCCGCTGACCGGGGAACTGGTGCGCTGGGCGGATGTGATTGTCGTGATGGAGAAGACTCACCGCGCCAAGCTGCGGCGGCGGTTTCGCGAGGCGCTGAATGGCAAGCGGGTGATCTGCCTCGATATTCCGGACGAGTATGAATTCATGGAGCCGGCGCTGGTCGAACTGCTCGAAGCGAGAATGGCGCGGCACCTTCCATAATGCTGGAACTAAAACATGCCTGACACTCTTCGCCTCGAACGCGGCACGCCGGACCAGGCCGGGGCGATCCGCGACTTGACCCTTCGCGCTTATGCGAAATGGGTACCGGTCACGCCGCGCAAGCCGCGGCCGATGACCGCCGATTATGACCTCGCGCTCCGCGAGCACCGGTTCGACTGCCTGTGGGACGGCGAGCGCCTGGTCGGGCTGATCGAGACCGTGCCGGAGGGTGACGCACTGCTGATCGTGAATGTAGCAGTCGAGCCTGATTGCCAGGGCAGGGGGCTTGGTGTGCGGCTGATGCGGCATGCCGAGTCTCTCGCCAAGGATGCGGAGCTGGGCGGGACGCGGCTCTATACGAACAAGCTTATGGCGGCGAATATCGAGCTTTATGAATCGCTTGGCTATGCGTTCGAGAAGGAGACGCACCATGACGGGGGTGTCGTGGCGGTCCATATGAGCCGGCCGCTTGCCTGACGGCGTGTCGGGAGAGGGCGAGGCGTGCTATCGATTGCGATGTCAGGGCAGGATGGGGGGAAGCGGCATGGCACAGCAAGAAACCCGGATTGATCCGGTCACCATCATCGGGCTCGGTCTGATCCTGCTGCCCGTCCTGACGATGTGGCACGAGATCGGCGGGCACGCTGCAACCTGTGTTGTGCTGGGTGGGAAGCTGGTTTCGATCGGTGCCTTTTATGTCGAATGCGAGAGCGCGAGCCTGGTCTCGAAAAGGCTGGTGGCTTGTGCCGGGGTCACGGTCGATACGGTGCTGGCGCTGGTCGCCTGGCAGTTGTGGCGCCGCGCGACCGGCGACCTGATGCGGCTGGTGCTCTTCTATGTGATGATCGGGAAGGGGTTTGTCGCTGCCGGCTATTTCTTGTTCTCGGGGTTCAGCGGGGTTGGCGATCTGGGGCCGACGCCGGGCGGCGGGCTTGCGGGGCTGAGCCAGCCCTGGCTGTGGCGGGTATTGTTCATTGCGATCGGCGGGTTCGCCTATTTCCGGCTGGTGAGGGTAGCGATCCAGGCGCTCAACGCGATGCTTGGCGATACCGAGGAGACGACGCTGGCAAGGCGGCGGATCGCGCATCTCTTCTATCTGACGCTTGGGCTCGATGCGGTGCTGGTCGGGCTGCTCAACCCGATCGGCATCTTCATCACGATCATGTCAGCCGCGGCGTCTTCCTTTGGCGGCAATGCCGGCTTTATCTCGATGGGCTATGCGGTGCAGCGGGGAAGCGCGGCGCGGTCGTTCACGATTCCGCGGAGCTGGATCGTATTTGCGGTCGGGATCGTGGTCAGCGCAGGATTTGCCTGGATATTGGGGCCGACGATCAGGTTCAGATGACCTTAACCCGAGCCGTCATGCCGGACTGGTTCCGGCATCCACCCCTCCGCAGGCATGGCAGGCGTTGTGCATGCGGAGCAGTGGACCCCGGAACGAGTCCGGGGTGACGAAGAAGGAGACGGTTTAGTTCACCGGCCTGAGGCAACGAACCTCGGCAGTCTGGCTGCCCCGTTCGGCGTGGTGCTATAGTCGATGACGCACAGAAAGCCGTCGCGCGGGTGCCTGCCGCAGCCGACGCCAGCATAGCGGCTGTCCGTCCCGAAGACGAGGCTGCGATGGCCGCGGCCGGGGACGCCGTCATCGATCACCAATTGGCGGACGACCGCGCCGGGGTCGTCATAGCCATAGGAGATGGTCTCGCCGACATAGATGTCGCCGCCGCGCCGCTTCACGCGATCGCCGGGGGATTCTCCATTGGAAGAGCGGTGGCCTGTATCGCCCGTCTCGCCCTGCTCCTCGGCCAGGTCGTGCGCCGCGAGGGAGAGGACTTCGCCATAGGCAAGCGGCGGGAGCGGCGCCTGCCGGTCGAGGAAGCTGATCGCCTCGTCGACTGAGGCGGTGCCCTCGCGGGTCATCTGGCCGATCTGGTCGCCCGGCAGGCGGACGACGCGGCCGTCGAAGAAGTCGCGGTAGCGGCGCAGCTCGTCGGCATAATCATGCGGATGGGCGCGGACATAATTGACCTCAGTGAGGACGGCATCTTCGAGGCGCGGCGGTTCGCTCGCCGCGACCAGCGCTGCCCATGATAGTCCAAGCGCCACGGCGCAACGACCCAAACCCATCGTGTGAAGGCCCCCCGGCCCCGCGCGCCGCGTGATTGCGGCGGATTTCAATATGTTGTGGATTCTTAGCTTATCAGGGACAGAACGCAATTGGCTGACGGACCGTAAACCATGCCCGATGCGCCGGGCAGTGGCGATAGCGCGCCGGAAAGCGTAGCTTGGGCCGCAATCATCAGGGGAGGGCGGAAATGCGGCTGACCTATGCGATCAAATATGTGGCTGACATGGATCGGGCGGTGGCTTTCCACCGCGATACGCTCGGACTGCCCCTGAGCTTCCAGTCGCCCTTCTGGAGCGAATTCGCGACTGGCGACACGCGGCTCGCGCTGCATGCCGCCTCAGACGAGAATCCAGCGGGGCGTGTCCAGCTCGGCTTTGGCTGTGATGATCTGGCCGCCCTGTACGCGGCACGCGAGAGCAATGGGCTGGATTTCACCGTGCCGCCAAAGCGCGAGCACGGCGTGTTGCTGGCCCGGTTCCGCGACGGCGACGGGGCCGAATGCAGCATCAGCGAGGGGCGGGGATAGCGGCGACGGTTCCGCGGGTGCGTCCACTTCTTCTCCCCTCTCGTTTGCGGGAGGGGCTGGGGGTGGGCTCGCGCTCACCGCTAACGGCATCGTTTGTGGTTGGCCGGGAGCCCACCCCCGACCCCTCCCGCAAGCGAGAGGGGAGAAGAAAAAGAAAAAGGCCGCCCGGATTGCTCCGGACGGCCTTTTATTTGTTCCGGCGAGGGAGCTCAGCCTTCGCTGGGCTCTTCCGCGGCTTCGGCCGGTGCGGCGCTGACTTCAGCGGTCGCGCCTGGCTCTGCGTTCGGATCATAATCCTCGACAAAGCCCGCCTCGTCCTTTTCGAACATCGCGGTCATCACGTCGACGCCCTTGGCCTGCATCTCGGCCTCTTCAGGCGAGCGTGCGACATTGACCTTGATCGTCACCGACACCTCAGGGTGCAGTGCGACCTTGACCTCATAGACGCCGATCGCCTTGATCGGCTTGTTGAGCACGATCGACGACTTCGGCACCTTGTGGCCTTCGGCCTCGAGCGCGTCGAGCAGATCGCGAACCGCAACCGAGCCGTAGAGCTGGCCGGTGTTCGACGACTGGCGGATCAGCGTCAGCGTGATGCCGTCGATCGTCTTGGCTTCGATCTCTGCCTCGCCGCGGCGGGCGTTGTTGTCGGCCACGATCTTCTCGCGGTTCTTCTCGAACACCTTGCGGTTGGCTTCGTTGGAACGAAGCGCCTTCTTGTTCGGCAGAAGGAAGTTGCGGGCGAACCCGTCCTTGACCTTCACCACGTCGCCGATCTGCCCAAGCTTCTCGACGCGTTCCAGCAGGATCACATCCATGCGACCGCTCCTTACTTAACGATGTAGGGCAGGAGCCCCAGATGACGGGCGCGCTTGATCGCCTGGGCGAGTTCGCGCTGCTTCTTGCCGCTCACCGAGGTGATGCGCGACGGGACGATCTTGCCACGCTCGGACACGAAGCCCTGGAGCAGCCGGACGTCTTTGTAATCAATCCGGGGAGCATCTTTTGCCGAAAAAGGGCAGCTCTTGCGGCGGCGGAAAAATGGGCGTGCCATGGTCTATATGCTCCTTATTCGCCGTCGAAGTCGCGACGGGGGCGGTCGCCCCGATCACCACGGTCCGGACGGTCGCCACGATCGCCGCGCTCGCTGCGACGCTCACGATCACGATCGCTCTTGCGCATCATCACCGACGGACCCTCTTCGAGGCCGTCGACCTTGACGGTCATGTAGCGGATGATGTCTTCGTTGATCTGCGTCTGGCGCTCGAGCTCGGCGACGACGCCAGCAGGCGCGTCGATTTCGAGCATGACGTAATGCGCCTTGCGGTTCTTCGCGATCTTGTAGGCGAGGCTGCGCAGGCCCCAATTCTCGGTCTTTACGACCTTGCCCTTGTTGTCTTCGATGATCTTGGTGGCGGTTTCCGCCAGCGTGTCCACCTGCGCCTGTGCCAGATCCTGGCGCGCAAGGAACACGTGCTCGTACAGAGCCATGTCTCTTTCTCTTCTCTTGGCCGATCGCTGACGTGCGCACCATGCGCAACGCCCCTCCGGCTATCTTCTTCAATGCAAACCGGGGCGAAAAGCGTGCGCTCTCCACCCCGATGGCTGCTCCCTTAGCGGAATATGGGCGAAAGGCAAGCGGTGCGCACCGGTGAGGGCGTCACAGGATCGGTTTGGAGATCAACGCCGCTTCCGCCGCACAGTTTCGCGGCTTCGGTGTCGCCGGATCGGCACGGAGCGCTGCCAGCTCGGCGCGGGCCGCGGCAAGATCCGCGCGGAAGTCCGGCTGGGCGAGGTCCACGGCGAGCGTTGCCGCGGCGGTGGCGCGGCCGGCATCGACTGCGCTGGCATTATGGGCACCACAGACGATCCTGCTTTCGCCATAAGCGCGGCCGCGCGCCAGGATCGCGGTCGAGCGATCGGGCGCGAGGTCGGCGAGGAGCAGGGCCCAGGTCCAGCCCATGGTCGTGTGGCCGGAAGGATAGTCGTAGCTGCCCTTGAAATCCTCGATCGGTTCGCAAACCTGGCCCTTGTCGATCAGGAAGGGGCGGTCGCGCTTGAAGTAATTCTTGGCGGCTCCGGATTGGGTGGCCGTGTCGATACCAGCCTTGCCGAGCAGCGTTGTCGTGTTCGGTGCGGTGTCCGGCGTCAGCGAGACGCCGAGCGCGCAGCTATAGGCGGCGAACATCGATGCCGGATCGAACCTCACGTCGCGTGTCGCGAGATCGCCGCGAGGGGTGCCGAGCCAGTGGCGGGTCGCAATGAAGATGCGGCGATCCGCCGCGTACCGCGCGTCGCCCTTTCGCGGCGCGGCCTGGAGGATTTTCGTGATGTCGATGGCGCCTGAGGGCAGATAGCCGCGCTGCTGGCCGAGCCCGAGCCAGAGTGCGATGACCGCGGCGGCAAGCACGGCCGCGAGGATCCAGGCCCGCCCGCTCACAATATTCCCTTTGCCCGCGAATCGCATCAGCATGGCCACGGTATAGGGGTACAAAGAATAAGGGGGCGCAAAGAAGCGGCGGGACATTGCTGCCCCGCCGCCTCGGCATTTTCGGCTGATGCCGGATGGTTTACCGGAAGGCGCCCGCGATGATCCCGGCGATCAGGCCGCTGGTGATGCCGACCAGCACCGCATCATTGCCCGAGCGGACATAATGATAGCCGCGCGGCGGGGGCCGCAGGCGATAACCGCGATAATTGTTGATCACCTGATAGTTGCGCGCCCGGCGGTAATCGAAGCGCTCGCCGCGGCGCCAGTCGTTGCGGTATTGCGGCCGCTCGTTGCGGATCACGGTGCGATCGACGACGACGGTGCGGCCCGGTTGATGACGGACGATCGTCTCGTGGCGCTGGTGCGGATAGCGATCCCCATAGCTCTGGGCGGACGCTTCGCTGGCAACCATCGGGCTGGCGATCATCGACGCGGCGATCGCGCTCAGGACGAACTTCTTCATGATAACACTCCTCGGTTCGGCGCCTCGTTCGGCGTCCAGACCTATCTAGGAGGCGGTTGTCGCAGACCCGTCCCAAAGGCGCGGCAAAATGGTCGCCATTTGTCGCGGCTTGCGTAACTCCGTTCAGCTTTCTAGTCCGCCAGCCTGATTTTCAAGGAACTCCACATGCGCGCATTCATCTTCCCCGGGCAGGGCAGCCAGGCAGTCGGCATGGGCAAGGCGCTGGCCGAAGCGAGCGCGATTGCCCGCGCCGTGTTCGAGGAAGTCGACGAGGCGCTTGGCCAGCATCTCTTCAAGCTGATGAGCGAAGGGCCCGAGGACGAGCTCCAGCTCACCGAGAATGCCCAGCCGGCGATCATGGCCAATGCGATCGCGACGCTCAGGGTGCTGGAGAAGGAGGGCGGCATCCGCCTTGCCGACAAGGCGGATTATGTCGCTGGCCATTCGCTCGGCGAATATAGCGCCTTGTGCGCGGCCGGGTCGCTTGATCTGGCGACGACGGCGTTGCTGCTCAAGCATCGCGGGCTGGCGATGCAGGCGGCGGTGCCGGTCGGCGTCGGCGCGATGGCGGCTTTGCTCGGCGCTGATGTCGAAAAGGCGCGGATCATTGCCAATGCGGCGGCTGAGGGCGAGGTGTGCACTGTCGCCAATGATAATGATCCGTCGCAGGTGGTGATTTCCGGCGCGCGCGAGGCGATCGAGCGGGCGGTGAATATTGCCAAGGAATATGGCGCCAAGCGCGCGGTGTTGCTGCCGGTATCGGCGCCGTTCCACTGCCCGCTGATGCAGCCCGCCGCTGATGCGATGGAGAAGGCGCTGGCCGAGGCACGGATCGATTCGCCGCTGGTGCCGGTCTTCGCCAATGTTACCGCGCAGCCAGTCAGCGACCCGGACACGATCCGGCGCCTGCTGGTCGAGCAGGTGACCGGCATGGTGCGCTGGCGCGAATCGGTGCTGGCGATGGCTGATACTGGGGTGGAGCGCTTCGTGGAATTCGGCGGCAAGGTGCTCGGGCCGATGGTCCGGCGCATCGTGCCTGATGTGGACGCGGTGAGCGTGATCACGATGGATGATATCGAGGCGCTGGCGAAAAGCCTGTAATCAATTCAGTCTTCGGCAGGCAATGAAGGGGTTTTCACGCGAAGCCGCGAAGACGCGAAGGGATTTTCAGGAGGCCGCAGTGCCAGATAAATGCTCTTCGCGGCTTCGCGGCTTCGCGTGAATCAAAATCTAGGAAAAGAATGATGTTCGATCTGACTGGCATGACCGCATTGGTAACCGGCG
>Ga0307508_10002905_pt1 | contig 17712 bp, 29 predicted proteins | sample 9_EM_MG_FD_203089 | JGI IMG/M metagenome (GOLD analysis project Ga0307508, IMG submission 203089) | Populus trichocarpa ectomycorrhiza microbial communities from riparian zone in the Pacific Northwest, United States - 9_EM | ecosystem: Host-associated > Plants > Roots > Unclassified | place... | reverse complement strand
GAACTTTGTTCGTGGCGGCGGGTGCAACTGCAATCCTGACGGCGCGCCCGCAGCGCCCGTTTCAGACGGAGCGCTTCGTGCTGCCGTCGACGTTGAGCGGCTTTTTTGCCATCAACGACCTCGTGATTGGCCGTGACTCGATGTTCGTCAACTCGGAGGCTGCGCATGGCGACATTTTCAGCCAAACGGGCGTCGGCGTCGCGTTGCTCGGCTACATCGCGCGGCCGGGCATCGACATCACGCTCACGGTGACCAACATCGACACGAACGACCACCCGTTTTACGCGAGCATCATCGGACCCGCCTGGGTCTGAGCGTCGCAAGGTCGCAATGGGTTTCACGCTAATCACCACGGTCGGAGTCGGTACCCGCGACGGGAAAACTCTGGCCCTGCTCACGCAAGGGTTTTTGCGTGGCGTGGTGGCGTGTAACCGCGTGTCGATTCGAAACGCGCGCGCAAAGGGACAGCCGCTGCCTCGGCTTTACGAGTCCGGAGTCAAGTACGAGCCCGAACCATGGCCCAAAGGGGTCGAAGAGTTCGCGGATTACGTGACCGTGCTCCGTCGTGGCTGGGGCGACTGTGACGACCTTTGCGCCGCGCGTACGGCTGAGCTGCTCGAAGATGGCGAGCCGGCCGACTGTAGAGTGTACTGGCGCCGCCTGTGTCAGTGCGGCACGTGGGACGATGGCTCGGGCATGTGCTCGGGCTGCGGCCAGCCACCGGACGGCCCGCTGCGCATGCACTGCGAAGTTCGCCGGGGCATCTGTTTTGCGTGCACGGTCCGGCTCAGCGTCGCCGACCGGCGGCACGTGTGCCCGACTTGCTCGCGCGTTAACTCCGGCAAGATAGAAGACCCGTCCCGTTTTCTGGGGCTCTGAAAAAGGAAACCGAAACCATGCTTCCCCTCATTCTCGGCGGTGCTGCTCTCGTGCTCGGCACCGGCTACTTGCTCATGCAGCCGCACCACGCATCCGTTGCGCCGACGAGCGGCCCGCAAGTGCCGGCGGCTGTCGTCGCGGCGGTCGCTGCAGCAATCAAGAGCGGCGACCCCACGGTCATGCGCTCCGTTGCTGGAACCGTGCGCGCCGATGGTTACGACGCGCAAGCGACGTCGCTGGAAGGTGCCGCGGGCGAGCTGGAAGCCGCCATCAACAACACGCCGCACGCGCGCCCCGGCAAAGCTGCGCCGCCCGTCAAGGGCCCGGGAGGGGTCAACCCCGCGCCGGCTGCAGATAGCCCCGCAGCGCGCCGCCAGGCAGGGCAGCTTGCGCAAACGCTTTCGAGCATGACGCTAGCCGAGGCGCGAGCGAGCGCCGCCGTCAAAGCAGCGGTGACAGACTTTCAGCTGCTCGAGCGCGACCGCAAGTTTTACGTGGGCAATATTGACGGGTTGTACGGTCCGAAAACTGCGCTCGTGCTCGCGCAAGACCACGGCATCGTGCCGCCGCATCCTGTCTCGTGGCCGAAGAAAGACCCCAAGGGCGCCAAGTCCGTCTATCAGGCGCAGCTGGCGCGCTTCGCAGCGGCCGACCCGCAGCGCCGCGAAGAGTGGGAACAAGCAATGCACGTCGACAACGACTGAACGGAGCAAACCGCTATGAGCTTTTTTTCCAAGATTCGCGACGCCATCAAACACGTTCCCGTCGTAGGCGCGCCGCTCGCGGCCGTGTACGGCGTAGCCATTGCTCCCGTGTCGCTCGCCGAAAACATCGCGAGCGGCGCACGTCTCGACCACGCCCTAATCAACAACTTCAAAGGGCAGATTGCGGACATCAAAACCATTGCTCCGTACGCGGCGACCGTCGTGAGCTTCGTTCCCGGTGTCGGTCAAGGCGTGTCGGGCGCCATGGGCGCAGCGCTCGCGCTCGCGAACGGTCAACCGCTCAGTGCTGCCCTCGTATCGGGCATCAAGGGAGCAATCCCGGGCGGCGCCATCGCTCAGAGCGCCTTCGGCGCGGCGTCGGCGCTCGCGCAAGGGCACGCGTTGGACGAAGCCGCGCTTGCTGCTTTGCCACTGCCGGACGCGCAAAAGTCGGCGCTCAAAACCGCACTCAGTGTTGCGACGAAACTGAGCAAGGGTGAAAAGGTCGCTGACGTCGTGCTCGTCGAAGCCATGAAGCAACTCCCCCCGGACGTGGCCAAGGCCGTGCATGTGGGGCTTGCGGTCGGGCACGCCGCGACGATTCAGACGCACTCGCACGTGGCGGCAACCAAGGTCGTCAACGTGCTGAACGGCGTCAACTCGAAAGACCCCGCACACCGCGCGGCGGCACTCGCAGCCGTCGCCAAAACGCAAGCTGCAAGCGAGCGCGGCGACCCGCACGCGGCTGCAATGCTGACGATGCTGGGCAAGCACGCGGCCGCGCAGCGTGTAATCCGTCGCTTCCGCGTACACGCAAAAACCGGAATGGTGCTGCGCGTGGGGGCGCCGTGATGTGCTCACCCGTCGCGCTCTGCTCGTGCTCGCGGCCGGCGCCATCGGGGGCCCTGTGAGTCTCGGCAAGGAAGTCGCCGAAGGCTTGCGCGCTGTGCTCGGGCCGTTGCTTTCGCGCGCGCTGTACGCGCTGCACGGCGAGGCGCACACGCCGGACCTTGCGTTTCAGGTGCTGAGCCCCACGGCTGGCCCGTGGGTGAATAACAACCTTTGGGGTGACCAACACTTCGCCGACTTGCCGCAGTCGGCGGGCATCGTTGTAACCGTCTCGCCGAAGAATACGAAGATGCACGGGCCGCCCCATGTGCATAGCGTGCAACTTGCGCGCAGCGACGAGACGAGCGGGAACAACGCGGACATGCGCGCTCGCGTCACCTACGGTTGCGGGGGTATCGAAAACTCCTTTGACTGCGATTGGTTTCATGGGTCGCAATTCACGCTCGTCGCGAACAGTGTCGACGTGAAGGCCGTCAGCTTCGCCCCCGTAGGCTGGCATGCGTATGACCCCGCGCTCGGCTCGCTCTCGCTGCGCGCGTCAGTCGCGAAGGGGTCAATCAATCAAAGCTCGCAGCCGCTTACGTACACCGAGCCGCAGGCTTTCCTGACCGACACGACCGCGCCCGCGACGGCGTTCGCTGACTTCCCGGTGCGCGACTTCGCAAAGTCGTTCACCGTGCATCTCACGAACGACACGCCGAACAGTGACCCCAACACTCCCACGGGTGTCCTGCTCGAGATTCTGAACGGCGGCAACATCTTGGCCGTGTACGATGCGCAAGTGTGCGCGGGCGGCCGCGTGGTGCCGCTCCCGGGGTTTACAACTGCGGTGCGCATCGTGAATACGAGCGCGACGCTTCCCGTTATCCCCACGCTCGTTTGGTTCTTGGGGCTTTGATGCCAGAAAGCAGCGAGCCCCCGAGTGAGCCCGGCTTCGAAGAGCGGGAACGTATCACCGCAAACTTGCGCTTCCGCTCGTTGCCAGCCGCGCAGCGTTCCGTGCTCGGCTTGTTCGCCATGGTGCCGCCAAAGTGGCGCGGTCCGATTGCGCTCTTCGTGGTGGCTGTTCTGGGAGCGCTTTCCGCTCGAGCCGTGCCGGCCGTCGTCGACTGGCTACGCACCCCCGCAGCCGTGAGGCGGCCATGATGATTCTACGTTTGCTGCACTGGACGTTTCGCATCCCTGTAATTCCGCAGGGGCACGAGCCGGGCTGCGAAGCCGGCATCACTAAGCCGCTTGGCTGCAAGTGCGACGTGCGCAAGCTGCGCGCGCCGACTTTCGGCGAAGCCTTCACGGGGTTGTTTTGAACTACAAGCCGATACAGCAAAAGCTCAACGACAACGGCGCCAAGCCGGCGCTCATTGTTGACGGCGCGTGGGGCGAAAAGTCGAAGGCGGCGCTGCGCGCGTTTCAGAAAGCCAAGGGGCTTGTTGTCGACGCGCTGCCCGGGCCAAAGACTCTCGCCGCGCTGGGGCTTACGCCGGACGCCGTCGACGCCGGGCAGCCCTCCAAGCCGCCGACCGGCTCGGGACCGGTCAAGGGCAACGCGGGCGACGCAAACGCCTACGCGGTGGCAAAGCGCGCGCTCCCGGCCTTGCCGGAGGCGCAGCGTCAGTACGTGCTTGCCGTGTCGCGCGGCGAAGGCGGCTACGGCGCCGGCTGGGCCAATCCGCCCAAAGACCCCGTAGCGCTCGCGTTCGCGACGTCGCACGGGCTCACGGGCACGGAGGGCGCCGGTTCCAACAACTGGGGCGCGGAGCAAGGTGCGGGTGACGCCGGCTCGTTCAAACACGTTGACTTTGGCTGGCGCAATCCGGACGGCACGCCGTGGGACGGCAAGCAGTCGAAAGTCTGGCTCCCGTACATCGGCACCTACAAGCGGCACTCGACACCCGAGGAGGGTTTCAAGAGTGTCGCCGCGACAATCCTGAACGGCGGCAAGCGTGGCAAGGTCGGCGCCGCCGAGATACAAGCCGCCATCGCAAAGGGTGACCTTGCGGCCGCCGTCAACGCGCAACACGCGAACGGTTACTTTGAGCTCGACCCGGCCAAGTATCTCGAAGCGGTGACGCACAACTATGCGGCGCTCACGGATGCGACCGGCTGGAAAGCGGTGTTCGCCGGCGCCGCCGCTGCGGGGCTTGGCGTCGTTGTCGGCATCGCGCTTGCCGTCGTCGGTCTCGGCGCGGCGTGGTGGCATTGGCATAAAGGGGGCACGTGATGGCGAACGCACACGATGACGATGACGGCGAAGGCGCTCCCGAAGTCGACGAAAACCCGGGCTGGGTTCCGGTGGCCGCGGCGCTGGCGCAGAGCTTGTTTACGGTCACGCAACTGCGCGCGCTCGTCGGCGCCGGTATCATCGGCACGAAGAAAACGAAGCAAGGCACGCTTTACAATGTCGCCGACTTGGCGCGCTTCGAAGGCATGCCGCGCACGTCGGAACCCGACGAGCCGAGTCCGATTCTTGCTGAGATGCGAGCTATCAGCGACGGCTATAAGTCGATGCTGGACCTTGCCCTCAAGCAGACGAAGCAAGCGCAAGACCACGAGCGCATGTTGATTACGGCGTTCAGCAAGCCCCTTGATAGCATCGGCGAATCTTCCAAAACGCTCGTGGGTGCGGTGCTGGACCAAAACAAGCAACTGATACAGCGTGCCAACGACGGCGACAGTGCGCGCCTCGAGTTCGTGAAGGGCGCCGAAACGATGCTTCGCGACCAGCGCGTCGAGATGCGCGAGCAGCTAGAGCTGGACCGCAAGCACGCGCTACGCACGGAGATGTGGGAAGGCGTCAAGAAAGCCGCGCCGCAACTGCTCGAAGGCTTCAAAAAAACCGTTGGCGCCGACCGGCTCGAAGCGGCAACGAAGCTCAAGGAAAAGCTCAGCATTGACAAGGTCGCTTCGCTCGTCGCGTTCAAGATGGTTGACGAGGAAGAGACCGCGTTGCTGTGCACGGTGTTCGGTTACGACCGCGCTGAGCTAGACCGCGTCGTTGCGGAAGCGCAGGCGGTCGCGGCGCAAGCTGACGCGGACGAAGCCGCCAAGCCGCAGGCGGCCGAATGATTACGCTGGCGCTCGCTGCGAAGCTCACGGCATCGGCGGCGGCGCTTGCGTTGATGGTCTGGGGTCACAAGGAAGGCGGCAAACGCTCATGAGCACGACTAGCGAAAACGCGGCCAACGTCGAAGCCATCAACGACTACATGCACCGGACCCCGCCGCAGTCGCCGGGCGGCTCGATTGCGCTCAACGCTTGGGTCACGTGGTACGAGCAGACGAAGCCGACGAGCTTCCTCGGGTGGTGGTCTGACGCGGACGTCGACCACGCGCGCAACTTGCGCAACAACTTCAACCGCGCGAACGCGGTCACGGCCGCCGAGAAAAAGCAAGTCGACGAAGTCATAAAAACCGGCGTGTCGCTCGAGCAGGCGCAAGGGCAAACCGACCGGCGCAACGCAGCCGGTGACATTGTCGAGCAGCCGCCCGGCGTGGTGCACCAGTGGTGGTTTTGGCCCGCCATCGCGCTAGGCGCTGGCGTCGTCGTTGCGACCGTCGCGCCCGCCGTCGTCAAGATGTACGCGGGGGTAAAGTCGTGACTGACCCCGCGTTCGTGGTTCGCGCGGGCCAGGCCGGCGCCATCTTGGAAGGCACGCCGGGCAACTTTCTGGCGTTCGATGCGACGGGGAAGGGGCTCGAAGGTGTGCCGCCGCCCGTCGTGCCGCCGCCGACGTCCGCGCCGGCCGTTGTGCTGACGTCGGCGCTTGTGCCCGCGTGGGCGGGCTTGGCGACCGCGCTGCCCGTCGACGATGCGTATACGCCGCTTGCTCAATTCGTCGACGGCGCGAACGAACGCAACCCGTTTTTGGTGACGAGCGTTAACCCTTTCATGAGCGGGGGCAACGGCGCCGATGCTTCCCTGTTCGCGGTCGGCTCGTCGCCGGGCGGGCTGCTGATTGACGTCGACCTTGCGTTAGAAGTGACCTTTGCGTCAGGCGTAGGGCAGTGCATCTTGACGCCGAATCTCTTCGACGACTTGGGAACGCAACTCACTTTCAGCGGCGGCATCTTCACGGGGCCGACGTCGCAATTGCTTCGCTACCATCTCGCCGTGCAAGTCGACCTCGGCTCAAACCGTCGGCTCGTTTTGCGCTTCAAGAAAAACGACCAAAACGCGACCGTCGTGAGCGGCGTTAATCTGCTCGGTTGCGCCGCGGCCGTGTCGCTCGTCGCGCTCTGATGTCACCCGATGCCCCTCGCTGGCGATGCCCCTTGCTCGTTCGTTGTCGCCGCTGGCGTCGCGCAGCCGCTTGGCGCGCAGCCGGGCTCGTTCGTGTTTGACGGCGTCGCCGCGGTGGCTGTCGTGCCGCCCGTTGCTGTCGATGACTCGGCGGCGGTAGTCGTCGCCGCTCCCGTCGTGCTCGCAAAGGGGCGCCCGTGACTGACCCGAAGTTCAACTTGCGCGCTGCGCAGACCGGACCCGACGTCCGCGGCACTGCCGGGAACGTGCTGACGTTCGATGCTGACGGCAAGGTGCAAGGGCAGCCCATTCCCTCGGCGCCCGTGCTGAGCGTGTTCGGTCGCTTGCTGCACGTCGTCGCGCAGCTTGGCGACTACGCCGCGTCGCTCGTGACCAACGATTCGAGCGTCCCCGGGCCGACCGTGCGCGCGGCGCTCAATTCGTTGCTCGCGTCTATCCCCGTCGTGCCGGTGTCGAGCGTGTTTGGTCGCATCGGTGCCGTGGTCGCGGCGCTCAACGACTACGCGGCGTCGCTGATTCAGAATGACTCGGACGTCGCGGGGTCAACCGTCAAGGCGGCGCTCAATGCGCTACTCGTCGCCGTCGTTTCGGCAACGCAGCTGCGTTACACCTTCGACGCGCCCGGCGTGACCGTGTTCGTGTTTCCGCTCACTGCGAGTCCGACCGTGCGGCTCGATGTGCGCGCCGCAAGTTCAGGCGGCGGCGGCGGTGGTGGCGGCGGTCCCGGTTTCAACGCTGCAACGAATGGCGGCGGCGGAAGCGGCGGCCGTGGTGGTGGTGGCGGCGGTCCGCAGATTAGTTACACGACGGTGACCGTCGACCTTGTTCCCGGCGAAACGCTCACGGTGACCGTGGGCGACGGCGGCGCGGGCGGCGGTGGTGGCGCTGCGGGCGCGCCGGGTAGCCCGGGCAGCATCGGCGGACAGACGACCATCGTCGGAAGCGTGAGCGGGCTTGTGCTCGATGCTTGGCCCGCTGGCGTCACCGCGGCGCTTACGGGCATCGGCGGCGCCGGCCCTGCCGGGCTCACAGGGGCCGTGGGAGCGGGCGGCGCTTCGCCCGCAGCCGGAACCGGCATCAACGGCACCGGGAGCGTAGCAAGCGGCGCTGCGGGCGCCCCTGGGGCATCCGGTGCGGGTGGCGGCCCGACCGGCACCGCTGGCGCCAACACGACCACCAAAGGGCAGTTGATTTACAATCGTTACGGCGTCGCGGCCGGCATCAATGGCGCGGTCGGCAACAACGGCGGCGCCGGCAACGGCGCAACGCGCGGCGGTGGTGGCGCGGGTGGTGATGGCGGCTGCGGTGGTATCGGCGACATGCTGAAGCTCAGCGGGAGCGGAGCGGTCACGCTCGCGACTGACGGCGTCGGCGGTCAACCCGGGCACGGCGGAGCCGCCGACACGAACGCCGGCTTGACTGCCGGCAATGACGGCGTCGCGGGTGTCAACGGCCAAGGCGGCGGCGGTGGTGGTGGTGGTGGCGGCGGCGGCTGCAAGGTCGGCGGCGTTCTCCCCGGTGCTGCAGGTGGCAACGGCGGCAAGGGCTCACACGGTCGAATCGTGATTACTGGCAAGCTTGCGTGAAAGGGTTTCCAACATGGTCGCTTCAAACACTGTCGTTCCCCGCACCGGTCAGGCTGGCGCACTGCTCACCACGAGCGGCGGCGCTTCCGCGTTCGGCTCGCTCAATCTGAACGTCGCTGACTCCGACGCTTGGCCGACGTTCCCGGGCACGGGCGGCAACGGCGAGTATGTCGCGCTCGCGCAGTCGGACCCCTTCGACGGGCTCGTGTACGTGGGCTCGCCGCTCTTCGCCATCGAAACGCCCGCTAGCGCGTCGTGCCGTCTCGTGTACACCGGCCCGGATTGCGTCGCCGTCGTGACGGCGCTCGCGAGTCTGCAGATTACGCTTTTCGAGGTGGGGCAAGCTTCCCTTGCAATCGACCTCAACGGGGCTTTGGTGGGCGCGGACCTTTCGGACGGCCCCCCGCTTGGCGCTGCGGTACTCAACAACAACGACGCGGACATGTCCGGCATGCAATGGGCGACGCGGGTGGTGGGGTAGTGCAACACGTCGTTGTCGTTCGGTCGTCGAATCGTCCAATTGACGAGCAGTGCGCGGCGTGTGTCGCCATGCTCGTCAATGTGGGCGCAACGCTCGTTTCGCAAACGGGCTCGTCGGACGTCGCGCTACAGCGCAACATCTCACTGACGCACGCGGTCAACTTCGTGCGCGCGGAAAGTCGTCCCTTCGACGTCGTGCTGATGGTTGACGACGACATGGTTTTTGGTTCGCGAGCGGCTGAGCTTGTCGTCGCTCACTGTCGCAAGTTCGGCGCCGTCGCGTCTGCTTGCTACGCGCTCGGAAACGGTGACGTCGCTTTCGAGCGCATGCCAAACGGCCGCTACATGGGCGGGCTTGGCTTTCTTGCAATCCCCGTCGCCACGCTCGTCAGTCTCGCAACCAACTCCCCGGTGTATATCGCCGACGACGGCGAAGAGTTTTGGGAATTTACCACCACAGGCAGCGAGCTTTGCGACGACGGAAAACGTCGCTGGCGTGGTGAGGATTATCGGCTGACGCGCGCGCTTGGCGGCGCCGACTTGCTGCCCGTTGCCGTGGGGCATCTCAAGTCAAAGGTGGTGCTCCCGGACCGCGCTCGCTTCGAAGCTCTGACCGGCTCGCGGCTGTCAAGTCCCCCTTCCGGGCCGACGACGGCCCCCGACCACCCCGCGCTTTCCACGTAAACCTTGGGGCTCCTAGCGCGTCGCTAGAGCCCGTGATTACCTGAAACCCGAAACTGAAAGGCACACACCCATGACTCTCCCCGCTCAGAACGCCGCTAGTCGCGGTTCGCAGTCCGGCCCGTTCGTTGGCCGTCGCAAGTCGGCCGCCATCACGCCCGGCGCCATCACGGCGAGCACGCCCGTTGACGTCGACTTCGCCTTTGCCGGCGCAGCGGTCGGCGACATTGCTGCGGTGTCATTCGATACCGCCATGGTTGCCGGCGTCGGCTTCGTCGGCGCGAGCGTCGTCACTCCCGGTCACGTCACGCTGCGCTTCGCCGCGTTCGGCACCGACCGCACGCAAACCGCCATCACCGCAAACGTCGGCTTGTCGAAGCCGCTCTGAGCGCTCGAGCGCAATGGCGACCGCAAACATGCGTCACTTCAACTCACCCGAAGAGATTGCGAAGCGCGAGAGCGGCCCGGTCGCCCCCGCGCAACGCGGCCAAGGGTTCCGACACTTCAACTCGCCTTCGGAGGTAGCGCGGCGCGAGGGTAGGCCGGTGCCCGCGGCCGCCGCTCCCCCCGTCGTGCCCGCTCGAGCGCGGCAAGTCGTCGACGTGCAGCCCGAGCCGGAACCGCAAACGGCCCTCGCTCTGCTCGAGCAGCCGCGACCGCAAGCGGGCCCGCTTTCGGCTGACGACCCGCTCGAGCGTATCGCGCAGCTAGAGCGCTTCGTGTATGCACTGCTGGACGACCCCCGCGAAGCTCGCGAGTGGCGTTTGCAGTTGCACAACATCGGGGCGACCGTCGAAGCGCAAGGGCTGCTCGCGAACAAGGTGCGAGCCGTCGAGCAGACTTGCGACCAGCTGGTCACGGCGCAGAATGAAGGCGGCGGCGTCCTAGGCCGGCTGCGCGCTCTCGAGACGGCGCTAGACACGCTCGCGGCGCCGCAGCCGCAAGCCCTCGCGCAAGCCCCTGCAGACGCCACCACGGCGCCCGCGACGCCCCCGGCGACTCCGCCGGCCACCTAGCCCCAAAAGATAGCCCCCGCGACGCCTAGCAGCGTCCGGGGGCCAAAGGCCGAATGCACCGGCAATGCGTAAACTAGCCCTCTCACTCCCCGCGTCAAGGCCCCTCGAAGGGGCGCGCGAGCACAAGCCAACCCCCCGGCCTGCTCGTGTGCCCCTTCGAGGGGCTTTTTCGTGCTCACCCAAAGGACCGAATGCAACACATGTCACAACCAAAACCAGCGGCGACCGTCCGCGCGCAAGCTCAACTTCAGGGGCTCGTTTGCCAACTCGTCGACGCCTTCCGCGAGCAACGTCCAGAGCTGACGGGTGAGGCTGCTTTCGAGCTGCTCACCGCTGCAGCGTGGGGCTACGCGCGCCAAGAGTCGACCAACGAAGAGATAATCAACCGCATGCGCGCCGCCGCCATGGCGTGCGAGCTGGCGCGTCAGCACGCCGTTAACGTGCTCGAGCGCAACGGCGCTCAGAAGGCGGGTCAGTCGTGACGCTCCCGAAGAGCTTCGCGCCGGTTCGCCAGGCGTGCGGGCACTATCCCGACTTCTGCCCTCGCAACGCGGTCGAAGGTTCCGACCGCTGCGAGCAGCATCAACAACCGCGCATCGTGGCGGAAGCTTTGCCGCTGCAAGCGCCGTTGTCGCCGGCAGTGCCGCCGGGTGCCATCGCAAGCCCCGAGGCTTACGACTTGGCCGGCAGGCTGCTCGCGAGTGACGAGGACTTAGAGGGTTTGCTAGTGGGGCGCCGCGTGCGCTACGTGCGCCCCCCGAAGCCGGAACCGCGTCAGCAGTTGTTGCCGTTCGTCGCTTACTGCCCGGGCTCAACGACTCTCGAAGCGTCGCCGCAGCGCCCGTTTAAGCCTCGTGGTCTCATGTTGTGGGACGCGGGCGACTTGAACGTCGAAGCAACTTACGTCGGCAACTGCGAGCAGTTGCTTTGCTCGTGGGGCAAGGTGCCGGCCGCGTGGTGGTCGACTCAAGCGAGCTTCGAGGAAGTTTGCAAGGCGCTAGCCGATGGCAAGGAAGCGGCATCGTGGGGCACGTGGGACAGTGCACACCCCGGCGTGCGTGTGCGCTTGACCTTTGATGGCGACTGCAGCCGCGTGCGTGCCGTGATGTGGGGGCTTTCGCTATGAGCGCCAAGTCGCTTCGGAACCGCGACGCCATCGTGCGGCACGCTGAGCGCGAACGCTCTGCGGGTCGTCGACCGCCGTTGCTCGGGCTCTGTTTTGCCATCACGAAAGCGCTCGTTGAGCCGGTGCCGCTGCAAACGCATGAGCTGGTTTACGACACGCTGCGCGCGCCGCTCCCGCCCGCACACTGCCCGCTCTGCTCGTGTCCAGCCGTTGCGCCGGTCCGCGACCCCAACGGCGAGTGGACTTGGAATTGCGCCGGAGGCTGCAACCCATGACGAAGCGAAAGATTAGGCCGCCGTCGTGGTCTGCCGTGTCGCTTCTCGCGCTCGGTTGTGAGCGCCCTTCGGACGGGCGCTTGCTCGCCGTTATGGTGTCGCCGAGTGACTTCGTCGTGATGGCGTTCGAAGTGCACGACCCGCCCGCCCGCGGCTCGAGCGACGTCGAAGCCGCTAGCGCCGTGTTCGCCGCTCACGCTCACAAGGTCGTTGGGCAAGGTGTTTCGTTTGCCGCCGCCGTCATGCTGGCCGAGTCCTACGCCGCGGCGTGGCTCGAATCAGACGCGGCTGCGGCGACGCTCTGCAAGTGCACGGAGATTGCAACATGAATCTTTTGCACCCGCACACGTCGCTGAGCTTGATTCGTTTCCTGCTCGCCACGCCGGTCATGCGCGTTGGTAAAGCAGGGTGGCCGCTGTGAGTCGCGCGACCGTCGACGCTCTCAAGCTCCCCACCCGCGCTCAAAACGTGCTGCTCCCTTTGTCCGTCGACAAGCTCCGCGCGTTGCTCGTCGACGCCGGCCGCGAAGAGCTGCAGCGCTGGCCCATCACCAACGGTGCAACGCTTAACCCCGTTTGGGTGTGGTGCATGCGTCAGAAAAACTGCGGCGTAAAAACGACCGTCCGAATCATGGGAGCGCTGTGGCCATGACGCTGCGAATGCTTGACCTCTTCTCGGGTTCCGGCTCCGCGTCGAGAGCTGCAGCCGTTCGGGGTTGGGAAGTGCTGCGAATCGACAACGCGGAAGGCACGGCGGCCGACGTCCGCGCCGACCTCGCAGCGTGGGAGCCTGACGGGTGTTTCCCGAAGGGGCGCTTTGACCTTGTGTGGGCGTCGCCCCCGTGCACGCAACTGTCCACGGCGAGCCGGCTCCGCGACGTCGAAGCCGGCCTAGTGCTCGTCGACGCTGCGCTTCGCATCATTCGCACGCTGCGGCCGCGTTGGTGGGTGCTCGAAAACGTGCACGGCGCAACGCGCGCCATCGCTAGCCGTATCGGGCCGCCCGTCGCCTGCTACGGCTCGTTTTACTTGTGGGGCTGTTTCCCGCCCTTCGAGGCGCAAGTCCAGCGCAGCAAAACGAAGCTGTCGGGCCGTCGACGCGCGGAGCGCCGCGCCGCTATCCCATGGGCAATCGCCGATGGTTTGGCGCGCGCGTGTGAAGCGCTCGCGCTCGAGCTGCGCGGCTCGCCAGCTTGGCCGACGTGCCCCGAGCTGCCCCCGAGCTCGCTCCGCGCCGGCGTCGGCCTGGCCCCCGACGGCCCTCCGCCGGCGCCCGGCCTGGCTCTGCTCGAGCCCCCGCCGCGGCCCGCTCGAGCCCCCGCGCTCGTCGAAAGGCACGTCAACATCAACGGCGACATAACGTGGTGCGAGTGCGAAGAGTTCGGGCAACATGTCGCGGTGCCTTGCGCTCGCGACTGCCCCACCGTTCGCGCCAGGCTCGAGCGTGAAGGGCGCGTGGTGCGAGCGTGACGCGCTTTCGTTGCGCGCATTGCGCCGAGTGCATCCGTCGCGTGTGCTGCAACTGCGGACGCAAACGCGGTGCCCGCCTTCCCCACCGGAGGTTTGAGCGGAGCGCAGCTGCAGCCGTGATGACGTTTTTTCTTCGCGCCATCGTGAGTGTGTTTTGGAAAGTGTTCGAACGTCGGCCGGGACCGTCCCTTAGCCAGCCTTTCTCGCGCCGGCATCGTCCCCTTTTCCCGTCGACCAAAAGCCACCCCGAGCCGGCGGAAACAGAGCCTGCAGCCTGCACGCTGACTCACCTTCCGCGTCGCGTGTCAAGGGCCCTCTCTGGGTCCGGCCTGGCGTAGCCCCCATGGGTGCACCCGCGGTCAGTCGGTTCCAAGCCCTTGGCGCAGCGCGTAAAGCGCAGGGGCGCGGCTTGTCCGGACCGCGGGCCCAAAACGCGCCAGGCCGGGAAAACCAGGCGGCGCGCGCGCTCGAGCCCCTTGGCAATACATACGAACAAGTGAGCGCGACAACGGAGCGCGAGCCGGGTCAAAAGACGGCCGCCAAGCCCTTGCGCTGGGCCTACAAGCGCCCGGCGGTCGTCCCCCTGTACGTGAAGCGCTGCGGGTGCGACGCGCTCTATACGTGGGCCAAGGCGGACCCCTCGCGCGTCTCGCGTAGGCCGTTGCTCTGCGGCTCGTGGCGACACGAGGGCCCGTGTGCTCGACACTCGGCGTCGGTCGCCTTCGCTCGCATGAAAGCCGCCTTCGCCCCGCTGGACCCCACGGGCAATGTGTTTCTCGTGCTCACGCTGGACCAAAACGGCGTCTACTCCGAAAAGCGTTGGGCGAACGCCGACGAAGCAAACGCCGCGCTGAGCAAGCAGAGCCGCAATTTTTTGAAGCGCCTCCGGCGCTACTGCAAGGCGCAAGGCTGGCAAGACTTCGGGAGTCGCTGGGTTGCGACTGTCGAATCACACCGCACCGGCTGGCCACACATGAACTTCGTCATACACGCGCCCGAGCTGGCGCGTGCTCTCGCGGCTGACTACGCGCGCCGCTTGCGCCCGTGTGGCTGCGAGAGCACGCGCCATCGCAAGGGGTGCTCCGCGCATCGGTCGGCGACGCTGTTAGAGGGAGAGCTGCTCGACATTGCCATGTCGACAGGTTGGGGCGCTCAGAGCGTTGCGGAGCGGGGCGCCGACGTCGACGCGCTCGCGAGCTACATCGCGAAGCTCGCTGGCACTGCTGACGCGACGATGGGCGAGCTTGCTAAGCTCTCGCAGTCGCCGACCGCCGCGCGCAAGGGGTTCCGCCGGCTGCGGGCCGGCGTCGGCTTTCTCCCGCCGAAGAAAAAAAACGAAGAGTACACGGGGACGCTAATTCGGCGACTGCCGGACGCGACGCGCACGGCGTACGCGGCAATCCCGCTCGTCAAGCTAAAGTGCCCCGTCGCTCGCGCAGTCTCCGTGATGCTGCTCGAAGTCGAAGAGCAACGCATGTCGCGTGAGTGGCGCTGGCGCTCGCTCCCGCTGGCGTTCGGTGAGCAACGGCCGCCCCTGCCCACGCGCGAAGCGTACGAGCTGCGGGGCGACCGTTTCGTGTTACTCGCCGGGGTCGCCCCACTGCGCGACGGTGAGGTGACCGCCCTCGCTGCAGAGCCGAATCCGGACCGCACTAGGTTTGTACTCGCGGGCGACGAGCGTCCCCCGCCGGACCCGCCTGCACCACATGCGGAAGAGGTGCAGCGCGTCGAACATGTCCAGCTCGCGATTGCTTACGGTGAGCCAGTCTTCGAGCTGCGGCGCACTGACCCGCACGTCGACGCGGAAGGTCCGCACGGCGTGCGCGCCAGGCGCTAGCTCTTTGACGGGCACGAGCACCCGCCGTGGTTTGCTCACCGGGCCCGCCATGTCGCCACGGCGACGAACACGGCGAACACGAGGGCAGCGATGCTGAAAGCAAGCTCGAAGGTCACGGGCTCGCCTCCAATATCCGAACAAGCTCGCGCGCAACAAGCAAGCTCTCGTCGCCGAACCAACGACGGCAGACGCCAGCGAGCGCTTGCGCGTACACGTGCGGCTTGTCGGTGTTCAGGTCCTCGGGGATGCGGTTGAGCGCGTGCGTCGCCGACGTGGCGACCTTGCTCGGTTCGGTGTTGCTGGCTCGCGCCTTGGCAGGCTTGCGGGTGTGCTCCGCAACGCGGGTGCGCTCTCGCGCGTCGCGGCGAGCTAGGTCGTGCTCGTTCATGCTGGCCCCGGCGTGACGTAGCGCCGTGCCATGTAGCGCAGCGGGTCACCGCGCGTCATGGCGAGCGCGTCGCGTGCGGTGTAGTCGGCGCGCGCAGTCGGCGCGCCGGGGTGTGAGTAGCGCACGCGACCGTCACGCAGTCCGCCGAGAGTCGCGCCGTGTGCCGACCAGCCGCGAGCGACAAGCCAATCATGTTCGGCCCGCACGAGAGTCCGGTCCGTGTCTTGCTGCTCGCGTGTCACAGGCGCCCCTCCCGTTTGGCTAGCTCTTCTAGCGTGATGAAGTCGAGTGTGGGAACCGTTGACGCGGTGCGTGCGCACGCTTCGCAAAGCTCACGCTCGCGCTGTGCGAGAATATCCGTGCTGGTCGAAACCATGCCGCTGCGCCGGTCGGTGATGTCAGAGCAGAGTGTTTCACCCGTACGCACGTAGCGCTCGCCCGGGCGAATCTCGGTGCCGCACGCATCGCAGAGTCTTTGACGGTGTATCACGTGGGCCCCCCGAGCGTGCCCGACCACCCGGGAGTGTGAGCTAGCTTGTCGACGTAGCTCGCGAGCGTGAGCCAGCTCGATTGCACGTTGGAGGCGAGCTGTTCCCATGGCTTGTTGAAGTCGTCGAAGTCGTCGATGCTCCGCGCGCCCGTGTCTTGCATCTCGACGCACGCCACGCCGCACACGGCGAACACGCCGCGGAGCGAGATGGCGCGCGCTAGGTCGGCGCTTGTGGCGATGCTCGCGCCGGTCTGCTCGAGCGTCGCGCGCTTGACTTCGTCGCTCGTCGGCTCTGTCGCCGCAATGACGTCGGCGTGTGTCGGCTCGTTCACCGTGCACCGCGCCGGCTCGTGTTGCTCGTGTTCGCCGGGCGCTCGTCGCGCTCGCGTTGTTTGATGACGATGCGACGGTCCGCCATGTGCGCGCGCCAGTGGTAAGGCTCGGACATCAGCGTGAGCTGCAGCGAACCGTTTTCGCCTTGCCACACTGGTCCGAGGTCAATCCACGTTGTCGACTTCACTCCGTTGACCTCGCGCTCGAACGGCGCGAGCGCATCACCCCACGGCTGTTTCTTTTCTTCGTTGGCCATGCGGCCCTTTTCTTTCCCGACGACTTTGGGCGCGTCGAAACCCAAACGCAGTGTACGGCGGCGCGCGCGAAAACTTGATGGGTAGCCGGTGACCCGGCCCCGGGTTTTTGGCCGCAAGGTGGGGTGCCTTTTGACCCTGGGTAAAAACCGCGCTCCCCTGGGTCTGGGTAAACCCCCCAACACACACGGAGAAAACCAGCATGACCACGCAAGCACTCGCACACGCCCCCGCCCATCTCGCCGCCAAGGGCCGTCACGAGCTAATTCGGCACGTGATGAATATCCGCAGCGGCATGGCCAAGCACAAGCAAGCAGCCAAGCACGGGCTCATGACGGTCGCGTGCGGCGCCCTCGCTGGCGTCGGCGGCGGCGTCGCTGGTCTCGCTGCGGTCAAGATGCCGCATCTGCCGAAAACGAAGATTCGCACTGACCTCACGCTCGGCTCGCTCGTCGGTGCTGCGGTCGCGTTCGGTCTCTTCGACGAGCACGCGGCACTAGCCGGCGCGTTCTCGCACGGCATGCTCGGTTACGGAACCGGCGACGTCGTGAAAGCGAAGCTGCTTTCGAGCGGCGTCAAGCAAGCCGCTTAAGCGCCGCGACCAAAACCCCTCGCCGCGCGGCACGTTGTCGCGCGGCGTGAGTGACACAACGAAAGAGGCAAACACATGTATGACTTGAGTGTAGGTGGCGAAGATGGATCGGGCGCTGACTTGATTGTTGGCGGGCACCGTCGCGGGGCTCCCCATGCCGCGCATCCGCACCACCAGGGCAACCCCCACGTGACTGTGCAGCGTATCCAGCCGACCAACCAAACGCAGGTCTGCTCGTTCCCACAAGGGGCGAACGGAACTTTGTTCGTGGCGGCGGGTGCAACTGCAATCCTGACGGCGCGCCCGCAGCGCCCGTTTCAGACGGAGCGCTTCGTGCTGCCGTCGACGTTGAGCGGCTTTTTTGCTATCAACGACCTCGTGATTGGCCGTGACTCGATGTTCGTCAACTCGGAGGCTGCGCATGGCGACATTTTCAGCCAAACGGGCGTCGGCGTCGCGTTGCTCGGCTACATCGCGCGGCCGGGCATCGACA
>Ga0307508_10002904_pt1 | contig 17720 bp, 23 predicted proteins | sample 9_EM_MG_FD_203089 | JGI IMG/M metagenome (GOLD analysis project Ga0307508, IMG submission 203089) | Populus trichocarpa ectomycorrhiza microbial communities from riparian zone in the Pacific Northwest, United States - 9_EM | ecosystem: Host-associated > Plants > Roots > Unclassified | place... | reverse complement strand
GGGTGGGGGGGGTATTCGCCCCGAAATGGCGCTTGAAAACCACCCACGCAGAGAAAAGTTGCAAATTGAGGTTGTAGAACTCTTTATTGTGCAATTAAAAAGAACTCTATTGAAGCCTATCAACTCATCTCATCATCTGATAGTCTTATTGACCTGAATACCCCCGTCTAGAGTCTGCAGGGGGGTAAGGTTTTGCGTGCCATTTTGCACGGAAACTAGTTACGGACTAGGGGATAACCACTCCCCTCCGAAGAAAACCAGCCCCGTCCACAACAAAGTCATCCCCCTAAAAAAACAACAAACTGTAAAAAATCAAATAAAGAAAACTAACATAAACAGGAACAAAGATCACATTCTTCCTCCTTCCGCAATACCCGCCCTCACTTCTCCTTCCGCACCCCCGTCCATCACCCCTGCTCCACCCACCGGTAGACGTGTAGGCCATTCGCAGCGTGGTATTCACAAAGCAGCTCTTTGCGGCTGCCCCTCAGATTTGCCAATGGTTCCCACATCGTGTCGACATACCCTACCCACTTGACCAAGTATTCCAGCGCTTGGATGGTGGTCCCTCGGTGATCCCTGATGGTTTCCACCTCGTATTCGACCGTTGCAGTAGACCTTAATGGCGGCGGTGGTGGGTGTTCGCAACTTCTGTCGACTCTGGAGGGCTTGAGGCGGGCAACATTAAAGACCGGGTGCAAGCGCCAGTGAGCCGGGATATCCAACAAGAAGGTATTCTCCCTGGCCTTTCTCAGCAACTTGATTGGTCCTGCGTACGGGTGCTGGAACTTACCCGAGTTGTTGCTGTCATTTGCCGCTCCCATCACGTTGGTGTATCCGATAGGCAGTAACCGCGTATCCAGGATGACCTCGTCCCCTACTCGGAACGGGTGAGGTTGCTGATTCTCATTGGCTTCCGCCGTTATCACCACCTGGGTTTCCTCCATCCTTTCCCTGAGCATTCGGAGAGTCTTGGACAACTTCTCTGCATAGGCCAACCCTTCCTCCAAGTCCAGACACTGCAGGTTGGGTGCCAGAAGGTCCAGCAGTAGTCGTGGAATGTAACCGATATCAGCCTCATAAGGTGCCATGCCGATCGCTTTATGCTTTGCTGCATTGTACGTCAAATCGGACAACGGCAACAGTCGCACCCACTGCTCTGGGCGTGGTAGTTGTGCTATATATGCCTTCAAAAACGTTTCCAGCATGGCGTTTGCTTTTTCCACTTGTCCGTCTGATTGAGGGTGATAGGCTGTCGACATTCGGAGTTTAATCCCGAGCAGAGCGCACAGTGCTTGCCAGAACTTCGAGGTGAACCTGGTATCTCGGTCTGAGACGATTGACAATGGGAGTCCTCGGTTCCTGACGTATCCTGTGATGAATGCCTTCACAAAGCTTTCAGCTGTCAGCTCAGCTTCCTGAACTGGGATCCATCAGGCCCTCTTTGTTAGCGGGTCGATAATGGTTGCCACGGGATCATATCCTCCTTCTCCAGTGGGAACCTTGGTGATAAAGTCAATATTGACTCTTTCGGCCCGTTCCGTAGGTATCGGGAGTGCCTGAAGAAGCCCATACAGTTGGGTGTTTTGTGCTTTACCCGGTGGCAAACATCACATCCGGCAACCCATTCAGCCACTGTGTCCATCTGTCGGGGCCAATGGTATCGTGACGCTACTGCTGCAGCCGTCTTTTCAACGCCAACATGTCCTCCTCCAAGAATAGCATCGTGTGCTTCTCGAATGACATTGGCCTGCAAGACCCGTGGGATGCAGAGCTTTTCTCCTGATGCCCTATGGAAGAGAAGTCCATCCCGCAACAGGTATCCTTTTGCCCGTTCCCATATCTGGCAGCTTTTCTTATCATTGGTTGCTCTAATATCCCTCCCGATCTCCACGCTCTACAGGTGTTCCAGAATCGGCGCCAACGTCACATCCTGCGTATACTCTTTTCGGTCATCCTGAAGCCACTCCTGGGATGCCGAAATCTGGAACTCTACCACATTAATGAGGTTTGTGTCCATGACGGGTGTCGGGGTATAGGCAATACAGCTCAATGCGTCGGCAACGACATTCGCTACGCCAGGCTAAATTTCACCTCGTAGTCGTGCTGTTGCAACTTGTCGAGATGGTGCCATTGACAACTTGTCAGCTTGTTCTGTCCCAGTATATGATGCAGTGCCACGTGGTCTGTGTAAATGGTGGTACTTTTACGCCTGTGAACGTAGCAGGTCCAATGGTCCAAGTTTGTACTAATCGCTAGTCAGGGGTAGCGAGAAACCTGTCCATTCTAAAGAGGGGAGCACCGGACACTTATACAAGTGTCCGTGTGCTAGCGCTAGTGTGTGACTGTCTATCTACAGAAGCCCTTAGGGCAGCCATCTGCTAAGTCCCACAAACTCTAGAAGCCATGCTAGCGGCCATGCTAGCCACTCTAGGCGTGGTGTCCACGATGCCCGGAATCCTCCTCCTACAACCACTTCCCTCTCAATAAAACAAGCACCGTCCCTAAACAAAAACAGACAAACAAAACAACAACAAAAAAAACAAAAAAAACAACGACAAACCCAGCTTATAACAATAACCCCGAACATAACAAAGTGCACTCCAACGCAACCGAAAACAGCAAAATATACCCGGCCCACCACACATCGCCTACACCTCCTGTCACTCCCGTTCCATCCACCAGTAGACTCGTAGGCCATTCGCAGCATGGTATTCACCCAGCAGCCCGTTGCTGCTGCCTCTCAGGTTAGCCAGCGGTTCCCACGTAGGGTCAGCGTAGCCGACCCATTTGACCAGATATTCGAGATCTCAAACCGTGGTGCCTCGGTGCTCGCAGATCGACTCAACCTCGTACTCAACGGTAGCGCTGGAGCATAGCGGTGGTGGGGGCGGGTGTTCACCAGTTTTGTCGACCTTTGACAGTTTCAGGCATGCGACATTGAAGACTGGGTGTAAGCGCCAGTGCGCTGGGATGTTGAGAACAAACACATTCTCACCGGCAGACTTCAGGATCGTGAACGGACCAGCGTACGGATGTCGAAACTTTCGCGAGTTGACGTTGTCGTTGGCAGTGGAATTGACATTGGTGTAGCCGACTGCAGCAAACGGGTGTCCAGGAATACCGAATCGCCTACCCGAAACAGGTGTGGCTGGGGATGCTCATTCACTTCCGACACGATTGTCAGCTGGGTTTCTACCATTCGCTCTCGAAGCATTTGTAGGATCTTGATGAGGCATTCTGCGTATTCAATTCCCAGTCTCGATATCGGTGTCCGTGGTCCTGGTGCCAACAGATCTAGTGGATGTCTCGGAATGTATCCAATATCTGCTTCGAATGGCAACATGCCTATAGCCTTATGCTTTGACGCATTGTAGGTAAACTCCGCCAGTGGCAACAAATGGCTACACTGCTTTGGGGATTTGAGTTGCGCTATATATGCCTTCAAAAACGCTTCCCGAGTGGCATTTGCCTTTTCCGCCTGGCCGTCCGATTGCGGATGGTATGCCATAGACATCCGAAGCCTAATTCCGAGTTGTGAACACAACGATTGCCAGAAGCCGGAGGTAAACCGGGTATCCCGGTCGGACACAATCGATACAGGCAGCCCCTGTGACCGTACATAACCGTCGATGAATGCTGTCGCAAACTTCTCTGCGGTGAGATTGGCTTCTTTAACAGGAATCCACTATGCTCGCTTCATTAGGGGATCAATAATTGTCGCTACTGCATCGTGGCCGGCTTCCGATGTTGGCAACTTGGTGACAAAATTGATATTTTCTCGTTTGGCACGTTCGAGTGGAATCGGTCACAGCTGTAGAAGTCCATACGGCCTGGCATTCTTGTGTTTGATTCGGTGGCATACGTCACATCCGGCAATCCATTCTGCGATTGAATCTGTCAACTTTGGCCAATAGTACCATGAACCGACTGCTGCTGCTGTTTTTGCGATACCGCTATGTCCGCCGCCCAGAAGAGCATCGTGTGCTTCCCGAACCACGTCTGCTCTCAAGGACTTCGTAATACACAGCTTTCCACCTGACGGCTTATGGAACAGCAGGCCTTCTTCGAGTATGTACGACTTTTCTTGTTCCTGAATACGACGAGTCTGTTTCGACCTTGCCTTTTTGTTCTCCTTTTCGTTGGTATTGCTCAGATATTGTAGAACGGGGCCAAAAATCGTGTCTTCTGCGTAGCCATTTCCCACATCGTTTAGCCACTTGGTTGAGGCTGATACACGCATCTCGACGATGTTGAGGTGCTGCGGATTGGCTTTTGGCTGCTCGACTTCTGACTGCCCTCCCTGACTGTAGGCAATCTGGCTGAGTGCGTCTGCCACCACGTTCGCCACTCCAGGAAAGTACTTTACCTCGTAATCATGCTGTTGGAGCCTGTCAAGCTGACGCCACTGACGGCTTGTCAGCTTATTCTGCGCCAGAATATGTTGCAACGACGCGTGATCCGTATAAATGGTGGTGCATTTTTGACCGTGGACGTAGCAGGCCCAATACTCCAAGTTTGCGCTGATCACAAGAAGTTCACGGTCTTATGCTGGATATCTCGACTCAACTGCGTGAAGCTTCCTTGAGAAATATCCCAGTGGCCGCTCTACCAATCTTCCTTCAAACAGCTGTTTTTGAGCCAAAACACCTCCGATAGCCGTGTCTGCAGCATCGGTTTGTAGGATGAAATCGCCTTCTGGATCCAGCATTGCCAGGACCGGTGCAAATATCAGTGCCTGCTTGAGGTCTCCGAACTGCTCCCAGTGTCGACTGTTCCACATGTAGTCTTTCCTGGCCTTTGCAGCGAGCTCATATAGCAGATGGGCCCAGTGAGCGAATTTCGGAACAAATTTCCTATAGTAACCCACTAAACCGAGGAAACTGCGAAGTTCCGTAGGCATCCTGGGCGTTGGCCAATCTAGTACTACTCTGACCTTCTTCACCTCGGTGTGAATACCGTGTTTTTTCACTCTGAAACTGACGAACGACATTTCCAGAGTAGCAAACACGCATTTGGCCTCACTTAGACGCATACGTACGTTCCGTAATGCTTGCAGCACACCTTCCACATGTGCCTTATGTTCTGCTAGCGTTCTTGAAAAGATGAGCACATCATCGAGGTATACGATTGCGTTTCGGCGGTGTGGATGTAATATCTTGTGCATCAAACGCATGAAAGCGGCTGGTGCGTTTGCAAGTCCAAACAGTATAACCTTATACTCGTAGAATCCGTCCGGCGCTATGAATGCGGCCTTGTGGAAGTCGTCTGAATGCACCCGTACCTGGTGGTATCCGCTAGCCAAGTCCAGTTTGGTGAAAACCCGTGCTCCGTGAAGCTTATCCAGCAAGTCCTCAATGTACGGCAAAGGGTACCGGTCTTTAGCCGTTATTGTGTTCAATCCATGGTAATCGACACACATTCAGAGCGTGGCGTCTGGCTTTTTCACAAAGATTATCGGTGCTGCATAACGTGAATGTGAGTCCGTCACCCACCCGTTTGCAAGCAACTTCTTAATCTGTACCTCGAATTCCTTCCTCTCGGACTGTGTCATTCGGTACGGCTGGCGGTGTAGAATTTTTCCTGTCGGATCGGTATGGATACGGAAATCATGTTCTCCTGGTGGTGGAACGCCACGCGGTGGCTGAAAGAGATCGTCAAAGTCAGCCGACACGGATATGAGGGAAGCCCCTGTCTGGGCTGCTGAGCCCAACAGCGAGGAGGATTTTTGAAAGGCCGGGTGACGCCGCAGCCCGAAGCCTTTACGATAATTTGTGGGACAAGTCGAAAACGAAAGGGTCAGGATGAACCAAGTGCTGGAAAATCGCAGGATAGACAACAAAGATGACTGACCTCTGGAAAGTCGGACTCGTCCGAAAAGTCTATGCCAACCCCACTTTGCGGCAACCGACCGATCGTGCCGATGATGGTCCATCAAGGAAACAGCAAACCCATCATTGTATACGCTCTCCTTGACACCGGATATACTACCCCCCTTATCAGCAACACCTTTGTTGATAAGTGGAGCATCCCGTGTCTTCCTCACAAAAAGGCGGTCGCCATCCGAAATTTCACTGGCGACATCGTTAACGGAGCCGGGAAACGATACACCAAACCCGTGCTCCTCCCGTACCGGAGACACTTCACCCAAGAAGTCTTTGAGGCAGCCCCTCTGGAGCCTGGTGTGGACGTGTTCCTCCCCTTTTGGTGGATCGCCAAGCACGCCTTTAAGGTGCTTGGGATTCCGACGAACTCCTCTTCAGCACCCCCCACTGTCTGAAGAACTGCACCCGATCGGCAGTTACGGAGTTCACCTTGGACCTCGACGAGTCTATTTTGTCGCACTCAGAGGCCAGGGTAATTGGTTACGTCTCGGCTGTGGAAATGCCAGCCAACGACCCCCTGGAGCAGGTACCAGTGGAATTTCAACAGTTCTTATGCATTATGGGAAAAGATGCTGGCGACGCCCTCCCGGAGCACCGCTTCTACGACCATTCGATCGACCTCAAGCCGGGCGAAAATCCGTATTGGGGCCCCATTTACCCACTCTCCGAAACCGAACTACAAGCGCTTCGGGAATGGCTGAAGGAAATGCTGAGGACAGGGAAAATTCAACGCTCCACCTCTAGCGCCAGTTCTCCTATCCTTTTCGTACCGAAACCCAGTGGTCACGGCCTCCGCCTATGCGTCAATTATCGAGGGATCAGCCGAATCACGATCCCTAACCGATACCCCCTTCCCTTGATGCAGGAACTACAGAATCAAACCCAGGGAGCCAAATTCTTCACCAAAATGGATTTGAAGAACGGCTTCCACCTGATCCGCATCAAGGAGGGCGACGAATGGAAAACCGCTTTCCGAACCCGATACGGCCTCTACAAGTTTCTGGTCATGCCCTTTGGGTTAACCAACGCCCCCGCAACCTTCCAAGATATGATGAACCATATCTTCCGAGACATGATCGACCTCGGACTACTCGCCTACAAGGACGACCTCCTTATCTATGCCAAAACAGTTGAGGAGCATGACGACATCGTCCGAGAAGTGCTACGAAGGCTGCAGACGAACAAACTCGCCGTATCCCCGGAAAAGTGTGTTTGGAGGGTATCCAAGGTGGAATTCCTTGGGTACATCGGGAAAAAAATTTTTCGCGCTGGGAGCGTGTACATGCTTGCAGCACTTGTAACGCTTTCACCGCAAACCCCCTCTTACCTACGTGGAAATTCGTACCAATACGCGTTACAACGTAAAATATTCCTATCAACGCAGACATCAACCATTTCCGTTACCAATGCTGGTCGCGTTGATTAACGGAAACCCCGTATTACGAACGGGATCCTATCGTGTAGACGATACTCTCGGCGTGGCGACGCTGACGCCTGCCGTCTCCGATACCAACGCAGGTCGCGTTGATTAACTGAAACCCCGTACTACGTACGCACTCGCTGCGTGTAGACTATACTCACTGCGTGTAGACGATACTCTCTGCTTGTAGACGATACTCTCTGCGTGTTGACGATACTCGCTCCGTGTAGACGATACGTTCTGCGTGTAGACCATACGCTTTGCTTGTAGACGATACTCTCTGCTTGTAGACGATACTCTCTACGTGTACTAATCAGGGAATAAAATATTTTGCGTTTGGAGCGTATATTAACTATCTAGCAACAGAATACATCGACAGCGACGCACAAGATACAGTAAAGGTATCAACAAAGGCATTGGAAGAGTATTTCCAGCAAGTAAGTCCCACAAGCACATGAAGCGAGGAAATCCAACAAACAAATCCGGAACTAATCTAGCAAGAGAATCAGCAAGAGAATCAGCGAGTGAATCCAGCAAGAGAATCAGCAAGAGAATCAGCGAGAGAATCGACGAGCGAATCGACGTGAGAATCGACGAGAGAATCACCGAGCGAATCTAGCAAGAGAATCCGCGAGAGAATCAGCGAGAGAATCGACGAGAGAATCGACGAGCGAATCGACGAGAGGATCGACGAGAGAATCGACGAGCGAATGGACGAGAGAATCGGCGAGAGAATCGGCGAGAGAATCAGCGAGAGAATAAGCGAGCGAATCCAGCGAGCGAATCTAGCAAGAGAATCAGCGAGAGAATCAGTGAGAGAATCAGCGAGAGAATCAGCGAGAGAATCCAGCGAGCGAATCTAGCAAGAGAATCAGCGAGAGAATCAGCGGGCGAATCTAGTATGAGAATCAGCGAGAGAATCAGCGAGAAAATCGACGAGCGAATCGACGAGAGAATCGACAAGAGAATCGACGAGCGAATCGACGAGAGAATCGACGAGAGAATCGACCAGCGAATCGACCAGAGAATCGACGAGCGAATCGACGAGCGAATCGACGAGAGAATCAGCGAGAGAATCGGCGAGAGAATCGGCGAGAGAATCGGCGAGAGAATCGGCGAGAGAATCAGCGAGCGAATCCAGCAAGCGAATCAGCGAGAGAATCAGCGGGCGAATGTAGCAAGAGAATCAGCGAGAGAATCAGCGAGAGAATCGACGAGAGAATCGACGAGAGAATCGACGAGCGAATCCAGCGAGTGGGTCCAGCGAGAGAAACTAGTAAGAGAATCAGTAAGAGAATCAGCATGAGAATCAGCGAGAGAATCCAGCGAGCGAATCGAGCAAGAGAATCAGTGTGAGAATCCGGCAAGAGAATCAGCCAGAAAACCAGAGAGAAAATCCTGAGGACCGAGAGCGAGTGAATCCAACAAGACAGTCGACTGGATACGGGGTTAGGCAAGTGGCAAAAAGTGATGGCGACTATTGGTATTCCTCGGCAACATGGATACGTTGTTGTGTAAACAAGAAAGAAGAAGAATTTGAAGAAGAGGGGATGCAGGATAAAAAGGCTATCCGTCACTGCTGGCTAGTGACTCATCCAGTAGTCCAGCAAAACATGATTCTTGTTTCCGGATTCGTAAGCCAAGCCGACTACGAGCAAACACAGCAGACACGGAAATGACGTCTCTTACTGGATTCGCTCGCCGGATTCCCTCGCTGATTCTCTCGCTGGTACTCTTACTAGATTCCCTCGCTGCTTTCGCTCGCTGGATTCTCTCGCTCGATTCTCTCGCTGATTCTCTTGCTCAATTCGCTCGCTGGATTCTCTTGCTGGATTCTCTCGCCGATTCTCTTGCTGGATTGTCTTGCTGATTCTCTTGCTAGATTCGCTCGCGGCTTATTGGATTCTCTCGCGGATTCTCTCGCGGATTCTCTCGCCGGTTCTCTCGCTAGACTCACTCGCTGGATTCACATGCTGGATTCGCTTCATCGATTTGCTTGCTGGATTCTCTTGCTGATTCTCTGCCTGATTCTCTCACTGGATTCTCTCGCTGGATTCTTTCCATGATTCTGTTGCTGATTCTCTTGCCGGATTCTCTTGTTGAAGTTTTGTACTGGATCGTGCCGCCGAATTCGTTTTTTCGTCTTTGCTCACAATTCGTTTCCCGCTTGATGTACATTTCAAATGTATTCTTTGCATGCTGTCACTTGATGTTGTTATGTCGTTTTTTGTTTGAAGTTTATTAGTCCTGAATAGTAGATGCCGCGGCAGACATGTTTTCCGTACGGACGTTGCGCAGGTACTTTGCGTGGATAGTAAACACCCCGCCAGAGGTAGCGTTCGAAGGGAAGTTGCGAAAGTACTTTGCGTGGATAGTAGACGCCCCGCCAGTGGTAGCGTTTGAACGAAGGTTGCGTTTGTACTCTGCGTGGATAGTCGATAATGCGCCGGAGGTATCGTACGAACGGAAGTTGCGTGGGTACTCTGCATGGATAGTAGACGACCCGCCAGAGGTAGCGTTTGAATGGAAGTTGCGAGGGTACTTTGCATGGATAGTAGATGCCCCGCTAGAAATAGCGTTCAACGAAGGTTGCGTTTGTACTCTGCGTGGATAGTCTATACTGCGCCGGAGGTATCGTACGAACGGAAGTTGTGAGGGTGCTCTGCGTGGATAGTAGATGCCCCGCCCGAGGTAGCGTTCGAACGAAGGTTGCGTTTGTACTCTGCGTGGATAGTCGATACTGCACCGGAGGTGTCGTACGAACGGAAGTTGCGAGGGTACTCTGCGTGGATAGTAGACGACCCACCAGAGGTAGCGTTCGAGCAGAATTTGCGAGGGTACTCTGCGTGGATAGTAGACACCCGGTCAGAGGTAGCGTCGAACGGAAGTTGCGCGGGTACTTTGCGTGGATAGTAGACGCCCCGTCAGAGGTAGCGTTTGAACGAAGGTTGCGTTTGTGCTCCGCGTGGATAGTAGACGCCTGGTCAGAGGTATCGTACGAACGGAAGTTGTGTGGGTAATCTGCGTGGATAGTGGACGACCCGCCAGAGGTAGCGTTCGAACGGAAGTTGCGCAGGTACTTTACGTGGATAGTAGTCGCCATGCCATACGTAGCGTTCGAACGATAGTTGAGAACGTACTCTGCGTGGATAGCGGACGACACCCCAGATGTAGCGTTCGAATGAAGATGTTGCGTACAGACTACAAATGATGCGTTGAATGCGTTTTAACGGTAAATTGCTTTCTGCAGTACGTTGCAACGCTCCCAACGTTGCTAACGCGACGCCGCGTTGCAACGCATATTTTTTTTTCCTGATGTACGTTATTGGACGAGACGGGAATAAGATATCGCAAGAGAAAGTCCAGGCGGTGATAAACTGGAAGTACCCCTCCATCCTGACCGAAGTCCAGTCCTTCTTGGGCTTCCCTAACTTTTACCGATGCTTCATCCGAGACTATTCGCGAGTAGCCCGTCCCTTGACGGAGCTCATGAAGGGTGAAGCGAAGGACTGGAAATGGACAGCAGAGGCAGAGCACGCGTTCGACGAACTCAAGTTTCGATTCACTACTGCACTAATACTCTCCCACTTCGATCTTCAACGGCTAGTGATAATCGAGACCAACACATCGGACTTTGCCTTGGGAGCTGTCCTATCCCAAAGAGACGATGAGAACCGCCTACACCCGGTCGCCTTCCACTCGAGGAAGTTCACTCCCGCAGAGATCAATTAGGAAATCCACGACAAGGAACTCCTCGCCATCGTCGACGCGTTTAAACATTGGCAACGATACTGCGAAGGCGTGCTGCATCAGGTGCAGGTGTTCTCAGATCACCAAAACCTTGAGTACTTTACCATGACTAAGGTACTCAACTGGCGTCAAGCTCGCTGGGCCCAGGAGCTCGTGGGTATCGACTTCAAGATCTTTTACTGACCCAGATCCCAAAACAGTAAGCCCGATGCTCTATCAAGGCGTTCGGAGTACCGCCCAGAAAAAGGGGGGAGGGACGACCAGCCAATCACGACGGTCCTACACGCCAAACATTTTTCAGGCAGGATCAGCACGGGCAGAGTCAACACGGTCTACATTATGTTGGCCGTATCACTCGCTTCGATCCCGGAAAGAAAATGGTCGGAAGAATTCGCGGACCTGGTGCGGAAGGCGGGATTGGCGGACCCCGAGTATCAGAAGGGACTCGAGGCGGTCAAGAACAAGGAAAAGGAAGTGGCCCCAGCTAGCGGCTCGGTCAGATGGCAGCAATGCCGAGGAGGTAGCCGCTATCCCTCGCGAGGCGTAGCAGACGGTCCGAAAGGCCAGGAGCGAGGGAATCCTCGGGATCAAGGAAGGGCTACTCTACCGGAAGGGTATGCTGTGGATCCCGGAGGATAAGGACCTCATCAGACAGGTCCTCAAATCAGAACACGACTCGAAAGTCACTGGCCATATGGGACAGGATATGATGTTCGAGCTGATTCGACGGAATTTCTGGTGGCCAAAAATGGACGGGCGAATCATCGACTACGTCCGAAGCTGCCCCAAATGACAGAAGAACAAGGCAGCACGGCACCACCCGTACAGACTGCTTAGCCCCCTCGAGCTTCCGCACTCTCGGTGGTAATCAATCACCATGGATTTCAACACCGACTTGCCGATTTCCGACAACTGTGACCAACTCTGGGTAGTTGTTGATCACTACACCAAGATGGCGAACTTCCTTCCCTTGACAAAGGAAGGAAAAACGGCAAAGGATCTTGCAATCATTTTCGCGCGCGAGATCTGAAGGCTCCACGGGCTCCTATCGGATATCGTCTCGGATCGGAACTCGCGCTTCATGTCGGAGACATGGAAGGAGTTCCTCAGATACTCCGGCAACCGTCCGTGAATGTCGACAGTATTCTGACCCCTAACTGATGGCCAAACCGAACGCCTCAACCAAACCATCGAGGCCTACCTCCGAGTCTTCGTCACTTACGAACAAGACGACTGGGTATCCCTGCTACCGATGGCTGAGTTCGCTTACAACAACTCGGTCACAGCCGGCTCGGGTCTAACTCTGTTCTACGTCAACTACGGATTTCACGCAACGGCCGCCAACCCTGCGGCGGAAAAATCTCTCAACTCCGCCAGCATGGTCTACGCACATTGGATGCACACCGTGCATGACAAGGCCTGCAAGGGACTCGGAACAGCATAGGAGTGAATGCGCCGGTACGCAAACCTCAGCCACAAGGAGGCTCCAGCATACCAGGTCGGGGACCTGATTATGCTCAACAGGCGCAACATCCAGACAAGACGCCCTTCCGGAAGATGAACCACAAATATCATGACCCCTTCGAAGTGGAAAAAATCATTTCTCCTCTCGCCGTCCAACTTACGCTACCACGGAAATGGAAGATTCATAGTGTCTTTCATGTGTCACTACTCGAACCCTACCGAACTAGTGAGCACCGAGCACCCCCCGATCCTTCCAACGTGCTTCGCAAGGTGGACGAGATAGAGCAGAGTGAGGAACACGATGTCGACGACGTCCTTGGCAGCACCAAGCGAGGACACCGCGTCCTGTACCTCGTGAAGTGGCTCGATTACCCTGACCGCCAGGATTGGATGGAAGATGTTACACCTTAAAAAGTGTAACAGGAGTTCGGAAGCAAGATAAGTCACGTGATCAGAACCCCATTCACAGAAAACAAGTTCGGCCCGATATCAGTTCGGCCGGGCACAACGTCTTGAGGGGAAAGTAGCCGGGCAGTCACGAACGGTGGGGGGCCACGTGCGCAAGCATCAATAAGTCCCTGAATCCTCACCGCATCGAGCTGCCTTAGTGCGGGCTACAAACGACCAAAAAGAAACACCAAGAATGGTAGCTGCCGCATAAAGGCCAGACTCGCTTCTATTCATACAAGTCGCACACCATAAGTGGGGTTCATGACGGCTTCGAGGTTGAGAGAGTCTAGACGGGAGATAAGACACGGGGTATGGAAACCCATCGAATGGGTGACGTACGATCGTGCATCGCAGTGAGGAAATCCACCAGTAAGACAGAAGGCAGCGAGGCAGTCCCTCATATCTCTGATGGAGTCTTATCTGGGCCGCGTAATCCCTACAAGGGAAACACGGTTGTGACACAACCACTCGATGAAAGAATCTTATCATCAGTACCGATTATGACCAATCAGCTCCCAGAGCTCTATCGCTGCTCCAGAGCAAAGGGCGAGAAAGATCGGACATTGAACTCCCCCTTGCCATAGCTCGACACTCATGCTAGATGATCCCCATCACTGGAGGGATCACGTGGCTCGGGCGACAAAGATATAACCATTCTGCGTCGGCGCCAGAAAAAGAGAAAGAAACCTCAGTGAGGATCCGAACAACGAACCTAAGAATATACCACTGTGAAATTACGAGTTCCTCCCTCAAACCCATCTGTCCACTCCTACTTGTGAGACCTGACCGCATACACCCCACTGCGGTAGTATCCCACTACCCCGGTGTCACACTATAATCTTGGTTCAGTAAGTCACCTCTCACAACGACGTGCTAATTACACCATGTCCGCCCCGCCAAACCCCGTCTCAAGCGTGGACATGCTGCGCCTCGAGTACCCACCCAGTGTAACCGAAATCTACAATGGCGTTACGGCCCCTGAACCAACCCTCGACATCCAGGAACCCCCAGCCTGGCTGCACATACTTGTCACCCAGCAGCAGCAGGCACAATGGGATCTGGAGCAACTATATACCCTCTGTGGCAGCACCTACGACAGGGCCAACAGCAGAATCCGACGAATCGAGCAGACATACGGCCAGATGCGACAGGCCATCGAGTATGTCTACGCCCGGATGAAGGACAACACCCACACCTCCAACGAATGGATACGGACCGAGCTAATGCACGTGGCCAATGCCTCACGACAGTTCTCAAGCAATGTATGGAGTGAAATCTTCCGACGGAACCAAGATAAGGTGAATGAGGACACCAACTGGGATACGAGGATCCTCCATATCCAGGACGGCATACAATTCCGCCAGACGGCCAACCAGCAACGGCTGGAAGAGCAGGCAGTGTGGAATGATTGCTTCGAGTCATGGGCAGTCAACCAGCAGGCAGCCACCGCAAGGCTGGCTCAGCAGCAGCAGGCGTTGCAGGCCCAGAAAAGTGACCTCATCACGGACACTGCTAAAAAGGGAAAAGGGAAAGGGAAGGCCAAGGCACAGCCAACCTTCCTCCAGTCGGCGGCAGCCATGGGATCAGGACCACTGTCACTGCCACCCTCGATCAGCAGTCTCGTAGGATTGGCTCCAAGATCTCCGACGCCAGGACCAACCCCTCCCGGCGCCGGCGGTGCTGGCGGAGCACCACCCCCACCACCGCCACCGGGACCGGCAGGGGGTCACACTTCGCACCCACCCTCTGCGCTTCCCCCACTGCCTCCCTCACCAGGACCACTGCCCCGTTCTCGCTCAGCCAGCCTACGCGGGGCACGGATGGTGGCACTCACCTATGAAGAATTGCAGGCCATCATCCAGGCGACTGTGCATGGCACCCAAGCCACCCTCGGCTTGGGCAGTACCAGCGTGGCCATGCTCAAGCTGAAGGACCCCAAAGAGTTTGACGGAAAACCTACCACCCATTTTACCTTGGGGTGGGAATCCGTACAGGAGTATTCCGGGTCCTACCCCCAGGCCACGGACGCGTAACGGATCGCATGGGTTGTAACCCTCCTCACCGGAATGGCGCGAGATTGGCACCAACACCGTCGATGAATCATGGGTGACCGGGACATCTGGGTGTTGTATTCGGCCAACATGCTAACCAAGTACCGCGACCGGCAGGAAGCCGCGAACACCCAGAGAAAGCTGGGGGAGATCGAATACAAGGGGGATATCAAGGCTTACCTGACGGAGTTCCGGAGCCTCAACGTCTACGCGCAGTGTACCAGGGAAAGCCTCCAGGAGAAAATCAACCGGGCAATGCCCCATGCCATCATCGATATGCGGTTCGCCCACCACATGGGCGAATTCGTAGACTATGAGCACATCCTCACCACCACCTACGAAGCAGGAGTACACGTCGAACAGCGCAAGCCGTTAGAAGAGATTCAGGGCCACCAGAAGGAAAAAGAAGGAAAGGAATGCCCGAGCCAGGGGAAGGCATTGGGCAAGGACCGCAAAGGTCAAGGGAAGGAAGACCCTAGGCCGCCTCGAAAAGCAGCCCAGGGAGGTCAGGCCGCAAGGCCAGGGTTTGGGCAGTCTGGTCAGTGGGCAATCAAGGAAGAGGCCCTGGTGAGACTCCCGGCCGGTGTAAGAAAAGAATACGGGGCCAGTGAAGAAAACTGCTGGAGGTGCGGACGAGCAGGACACCGCACCTTCGAGTACTTCGCGAACTCGACAAAAATGGGCACCACGCTCGCTTCCGCACCTGGGAAAGTAGCCTCTAGTGCGAAAAGCAAATGGACCAATGACGACGACCCGGAAACCCCTACAGCTGCGAAACCCCACCTGTCCACAGTAAAGGTGGAAGACAGCAACATGCGGGAGGCCACCGCAGTGTAAGCAGATGACGAGTCGGATTTTTAGAAGGCTGGGGCCAGCCGCACCCCAAGGCCCATACTATAACCTGTGGAACTTCGAGGAAGCAGAAAAACGCGGAGGAACCAAGTGCTGGAACTTCATAGGATAAACGAAGGAAACCCTCAACAAAACCAATCTGCGGTGACTGACCGATTACCATGATGATAATCCATTGGGGAACGAACGAAAAAACGGTACGAGCGCTCCTAGACACCGGATGTACTGTTCCCCTCATCAGCAAGGGACTCGTCGAATCACTCAAACTCCCCACGATTTGACACGCAAAACCAGCACAAACTCCGTAACTGCTCCGGCGAAGAAGTCCCAGGAGGAGGGGTGGAATATACCGAGCCAATCCTCCTCCAACATCGAAAACACTTTACCCGAGAAATATTCGATGTGGCACCCATCGAACCAGAGGTGGATCTGTTCCTCGCGTTTTGGTGGATCGCGAAACATCCACCGCAAGGGGCCTGGGACACCAATGAGCTCCGGTTCAGCAGCCCGAACTGCTTGAGCCACTGTATATCCTGGGAAACAGCCGACTTTTTACTGACTCTGGACGAAACCATAATCAGCCACCCCGAAGTCCGAACGATAGGGTACGTCTCCACCGTCTCAGAAGTCGGAGACCAGATGGCAAAGGTATCAGATGAATTCCGGGACTACCTGGCCATTATGGGGAAGGAAGTGGCCGAGGCCCTCCCCGAACATCGGAGTTACGACTGCAAGATTGACCTGAAACCAGGGACCACGGCACCCTGGGGACCAATCTACCCGCTGTCGGAAAAATAACTAGAAGCACTCCAAGAATGGTTGAAAGAGATGCTTCGAACGGGAAACATTCGGCGATCAACATCTCCCGCAGGATCCCCAATCCTCTTCGTCCCAAAACCACACGGATGGGGACTACGGCGTTGTGTAGACTACTAAGCACTCAACAAAATAACTGTCCCGAATCGATACCCACTACCCCTCATGCAGGAGCTGCAAGACCGGGTACAGGGCACTCAGTGGTTTACCAAAATGGATCCCAAAAACGGATTCCACCTCATCCGAATCCGAGAAGGAGACGAGTGGAAAACGGCGTTCTGGACGCACTACGGGCTGTACGAGTTCCAGGTAATGCCGTTTGGACTAACCAACGCCCAGTCAACATTCCAAGCAATGAGGAACCACGTGTTCTTGGATATGTTAGATGTAGGACTCCTCGTCTACGAGGACGACCTCCAGGTGTATGCCAAAACACGAGAAGAACACGACCAGAAGGTACGACAGGTCCTCCAGAACCTCCAGGAAAACGGGCTGGCAGTATCCCCGGACAAATGCGTGTGGCGGCTCTAGGAAGTGGAATTTCTGGGGTACATCATAGGCCATAACGGTATCCACATGGCCCCAGAAAAGGTCGAGGCAGTGCTCCGTTGGGAAACACCAAAGTCGCTCACCGACACGCAGTCCTTCCTTGGATTTGCCAACTTCTATCAGCGCTTCATTCAAGACTACTCCCGAGTAGCCCGCCCGCTAACCGAATTAACCAAGGGCGAAGGAAGGAACTGGGGAAGGAATCCTGACGCAGAATCGGCCTTCAAGGAACTAAAGCAATGATTCACAATGGCGCCGCTCCTCACCCACATTGATGTGCAGCGACCAGTGTTAATCGAAACGGATGCCTCAGATTTTGCGATTGGGGCCATCCTCAGCCAGCGTGATGACAAAGGAAGGCTACACCCAGTGGCCTTCCACTCCAGGAAGTTTCAACCTGCAGAAATCAACTACGAAATCCATGACAAGGAACTTCTAGCAATCGTTGATGCTTACTAGCACTGGCGCCGATACTGCGAAGGG
>Ga0307508_10002903_pt1 | contig 17723 bp, 18 predicted proteins | sample 9_EM_MG_FD_203089 | JGI IMG/M metagenome (GOLD analysis project Ga0307508, IMG submission 203089) | Populus trichocarpa ectomycorrhiza microbial communities from riparian zone in the Pacific Northwest, United States - 9_EM | ecosystem: Host-associated > Plants > Roots > Unclassified | place... | reverse complement strand
AAAGGGAAGTCTGGAGTATGGAGTATGCTGACCAATGCTGACCAGTGCTCGTCATGAATCTCCAATCAAGCAAGAAACAAGGCAAAGTGAGGGTCCCGCTAAATATGTATAGGTTCTCTCGAAGGGCGTCCAACCCTCGGCGTGTGTCAAAATCGTGGTACGGTGTCTGGCGTGATCCCGGGGGGCTGAGTTGAGTCAAGCGCTCACGTCGCGTATCATCCCTCGGAAGTGCTCGCACTTAGGCGTCAAGAACAGTCTAGAACCATAGCAGACACTGGCGCATGCTACGACGACATCGCGGCAAGTAGGTCGAGAAAAACGATTGCTGAGAAACGTAATTCGCCCCGATAATATTTGTCTGCCAGCTTTCCATGGGTGAAGACGAGGGAGAACAAAGGACAAGTGAGGGAGTCATCTTGGCAGATATTTTGTACCATAATGCGATCGGCTGAAAACAGAACAAATCGATCGCGAGGACAAGGTGTAGATAATTAGTTTGAAAAAGATTCAGAATACATTTCAATTGCTTATCGTTGTTTACATCAAGGTTATTCAAGGGCCAAAAAGTTGAAAATGGTAAAATTACAGTGCTGTAGCAACATACCACCAAGATAAACGTCCCCTTTCCCTAGGGTCGCCAGTAGAAAAGAGTGTTGTTGAGATTGTTGCTGTCGAGGCGGGTAGGATTACATGTTAGATCCGGTAAATGAACAGTGTTTTTCAGGGCACGGCTGTGGTTTGTCAGGCAATCGCCCTTCCACACGGTCTTCTATGAGTTTTGCAACTGCTGGACCATATACAGGAATTTGGGTGCCTTGGAAACCTTCCGGATAGTCGACGGAGGGTAGGTTTGGCGATGTAAACCAGCTTGACGCAACAAAGTTTAACATGGAGAGGTGAAATGATAATTGCCATGGACTTACGTGTCATTCCACACACCGAAGTGTTTGTGCCCCAGGCTTTCCGCTGTCCACTGATAATCCCGCGCAAAGCCACCTATGCACGCTGGTCAGCATGTCAAAGGAATATCAACACGTCACACGGACCTGGATAGAATATTTCAATAACGGTGGATACCGGTTGTGCTGCCATTGCTATCAAGTGAGTCAAGCCGTTGCCGTGTACACCAAGTATGACCTAAAACCCAGCATTGGGTTATCTTATCTTGAATTTAGCCGAAGGAATCCTACCGTTGACCGTGCAGCAATTTGCAGCTGCTCGTCTAGCGTGTACTTCTCTGGGTGGAAAAGGACAAGCTCCCAGCCTTTCTTGCGGCACAAATCTTGTAGAGAAAGCAATAGAAGCGCATGATCCTCCTCGACAAGTCGTCTACGCCATCCTTGACGGCTGATATACGAAATGACAATAGGAGGCAGTGGCAGGTTTATCTCGAGCTGCTTCTGCACGATTGGGTCGCCGATAGCGTAATCGAGGGTGACATTAGGGACTCCCGCGAATCTGAGAACGCGCCGGCGGACGGTTTCCCACCAATACGGGCTGGCAGTGTCCCTGTTTGAGATGAAAGCAGAGCCGGCGGTGCGATGGGTGTAGTGTCCCGTTGTTGGTGCTCGGAAGGCGGCACTTCGGTCAACAAGCAGGACGCGATCAAAGCGCCATGCCTTGGCGGAACCACCTTCTCCGTTATCTTCCTCATCACCTGGGGATCCCTGTGTCATCAATGCCCGACCGAACCAATCCTCCGCCGTCTCAATGCCTATTGAGGGGAAAGTCGCGTGTACAAAATATTGGTTGTATCCAATCTTGTCACGCCACTGTCCGCGCGCGCTGTGAGCGAATATAATGCGAACTGGATCTTCTACGCTGGTTTCACCCCGAGGACCAATTTTGGGATCAAGGTGACCACCGATCATTCGCCACATGCCTAGCCAGAGCTCGGCCGCAAAATGGTAGTAGTGATCAAGAAACTGAGGCGGATCGTTGACAAGGATTGTCATTTTTTCAATGGGGTAGATTCGTTTGCCAAAGAAAGTGATGGCCTGTTGTCTCGTCCAAAACTCCATGTCGGCGTGAGTAGGCTCGCGTGCTTTCAATTATGAAGGGCAAGAGTTAAGTATTTCGCCACATAATCAATTGTGAAAATGTACCTTCACTATTTCCTGGTTCGTCCGCCGCAGGGAGACCTGCCAGCACGTGTTTATATATCAATAAAATGGAGGGCAAATTGCAGAGGTTTGGGGGGTGCCTACCAGTGCTCGTCATCAATCTCCGTTCGGGGAATGAGGACACGTCCTCGTCGGAAATGACGAGGAGACTTCCGTTGTGCATGTATAAGTTCTCGAAGAGCGTCCAACCGGCATGGTGCGCGAAAACCGTAGTGCTTGGCATGAACATAGACATCGCACCTCCAGCCAGGCCGCCGGCGATTCGTGAGGTATCCAAAGGGTTCTGGCGGGTCGAGCCGTGATGTGGCCAATTGTCTTCATCGCGTCTCCCTCGAAACTGGTGGGACTGCGATGTCTGGAACCATAACAAGGCACAAAAGGCACTGACGCAGGCAACAAAGAGATCGCGGCGAGTAGGTCGACAATAGCGACTGCCGAGAGACATCCTTTCCCCCCAATGAATTTGCCTGCAAGGTTTGCTCAGGTACACGCGGGATGAAGACGCGGGGGAGTGTGAGAATAGGGATGACAGGCAAGGGATAAGCCAGCGCGTTCAAGCAGCGTCTGAGAGTTGCAGTGTGAAGAGGATTCAAGGCCAACCAGGCGGAGGGTGGAGGGGGGAAAGGGGGATGAGAAGAGCGAATGAATGAATTGAAATGCTTATTTCAAATCTCTTGCGTAAACAAGAAGGTTTGTGGGGGGTTCGCCTTCGATTCAATGTAGTCATTCAACAATTTCCGACGCAATGACCGTCATGAAGCGTGGAAAGTAAAATGTATCAGCCAACTATCGCTTGGGCGATGAGGCCGTATCATGTTGGTTGCAAGGCCAGGAACCCATTCTTTGGTGATGAAGAATCCGGCAAGTGCCGAGCACTAAGGGGTGAAGGCTCGGGACTTGGGACGGGTAGTGGCAAAAAAGCACGGTGCACTCAGTACGGTGCAAAATTACGGCACAGTGTAGCTGTATATATGTTACTATGAGGATTGAAGTTAGTAAAATGACACGGGGCAGGTGGAACGGCGGAATCGCTACGGTCGGACAGCCACCAAACACCGCCACCCAGATTGTGAAAAGTTGAACCGATCTACGTAATAATTGCGATCTAGTAGAATTTTCTCCAATTGAAGCCAGTGACGTGGGTTTGGGTTTATTGATGACAATGGAGGGGTACGTCCGACCACAAATGAATGAATCTGCGGTCATGCAATAGTCACGTGTGATGGTCCCTTCGCCACTCGAAACGGTTCATGAGTCAGTGTAAAGTGGATGGCACAACGAAGGCACATGCCAAGCAGCAACCCTCAACAATTCAGGACAGGATTTCAAGTGAGGCGCCACAAGTGTTGCTGGCGCCTCACTTGGCTGGGGGCCTCCTCAGTGACGCGGCCCAGGCAGAGGTATGGACGAGTCATTGTATGTCAGCCAGGGCCCAGGCGAAGAGACCATTGGGACGAGCTCGAGACGATCTTACAGAGGACGTACGAATTACCACAAGCGACACAAGGTGGAAGGGGGAGTTGATTCGAAACCAACTCGCAGGTTTCACCAAAGACTACTTAAATACACGAGTCGGAAGAGGCTGCGAACGCCGCAGCGACCCGTACGTTGAAGTAAGCGGCAGTACCCACATTACGAACAAAAATGCGACCGGTGTGCGAGACATCCAGATTGCGCCTTCTGCCAGTTGCGTGTACAGTGGCATTCCGTGTGCCAGTCGCGTTACTGTATGCACGCAGATCTCGAATCCTTTTTCGCGATGTTGTTGTTGTTGTTAACATGTTGATGTCTCGTTTATCAGTCCTTTCAGGCGGCGGCCCTTCATGGGTACGCGCCAATAATGACCTGGTATGTATCTAACATGAACCCAGTTTGACCGGAAAAAAGAGTTATGCAGAGTAATTAAGGGTGAGAGTGCAAAGTCTACGGAGACGCGCTGGTCCTGCTCATCTGGATGGCATGTGTTATTAGTGTCGATATTGCGCGGGGGCTGGTGAGCGTGTGGGGTACAGTGGTGATGCTGCAGGATAAAGCAAGTCGAAAACGACAATATTAGCAAAGATCCGCATTACCATTGCCCGTTCTGCCTGATGCACCAAGAAGTGTCAAGTGTCCAAATAAGAATGATTGAATAATAGAAAGGGGGCGCAGCGAAAGAGACTATAAAAATCTTTTGCAAAAGCAGCGACGAGTGACGCGACTCGTGCAAACCCTTATCGCCGGTATTCGGGAGAGTATCGGGCGCGTCGTGCTGCCTCGCGTTTGACGTGGACCCTTTTTCGCGATTACACAGCAGGCATGTGTTCTTATCATTCCCTGCATTGATTGATATGGTTCGTGTATGCCGCCTCAATTAATCTTGGATCTGGCGCTTGCCGCCGCTGCCCGTAAGCATGGTTGGTGTTGAAGGTGAACAATGCAATCATGAGTGTGGAAAGCATCACACTTATGCATCCACTGTAGACTATCTCACATTCGCAAACCCATCATTCGACGCTAACGAATACGCCAATGCTGTCCTTGCCGGGGAACAATATCCCAACACCAAACCTCCTCCAACGTCGACTCGCACAACTTTTCAGACAACACCTAAAACAGCTGTGACGTCCTCGTCAACTGGTCGTGAAGATTTATCTGTGGCTTTGGCCCAGCTCAACTTTGGCATTGACGATGTATCAAAACAACTTCGTGGCGTGGTGCGCTTGGGTTCCAGTTCCGTTCACTCCGCTGCGAATGCCGACATCATAATCCAAAGATCGTGAATCACCATGAGGATCTTCTGGCGCGAGCTGCAGGGGTTAATGAGCTGGAAACGTCTCTCCAGTCCGTTCGACATGGTCTTGACACTGTCGGGCTCTCCATGGAAAAGTGAGTACGCGCATCACTGCTACGTACCCATCAGGTTAACATATAAACGTCCCTCCTTTTAGGCTAAAGGCCAAAATTAGAACACCACACGAGAACTTAGCGAATAACCTCAACCGATTGCGACGTTTGCAAGTTGCCTCAGACGCACTTCGTCGAGTTTCTCGGTTTGTCACATTATCGAGGAGGCTCGAAAACCAAATTGCAGAATTAGACCGAATTAAGGCGGGAGCACCCTCAAATGCATCCGCCAAGTCACCTCCACATCGCTCGACAACACTCGCTCGGCCCGAATCGTTTGTCGCGACGCTCGAGCCCGAGGGTGACCTTGAACGCGTTGTCTCGCAGGCCGCATTATACATTGCCGAACTCTGTAAGATTTTAAAAATCTCTGTTCACAAATTTAATCCTGAAAAGCAGCCATCTATCAGCTACTTTAAGTTCCGAAGATTCGCGTCAAACATCACCTGCAGAAGGTGAATCAGACGAAGAAGGGGAATTGCATACACCAGAGCCTATCTCTCTCAAATCTATTAATCTCGTTGAGCGACATACACCAGTGTTGGAGGCGGCTCGGACACGAATCAATGCTGAAATGGAAAATATGGTCTTGGCGGGTCTTGATTCGCTCGTAAGCAAGGAGTTCACCTGCTCACCTACGACCATAAGAGCTAACAAACTGCTTTCCTTGTACAGAACCAGCCGATGCTTGCCTCAGCACTTCAGACCGCTTTTAATCTTCACGTTCTTCCGTCACTGGTTCTTACACTGTTGACGGATCTGACAGAATCCGTCGAGGCACGCGTCAAGATTGCCTTTGACATTTCTTCACTATCGAAGGATGCCGCAGCGAAAGGTATGTTTATTCACGAACGTTTCTGTCGCGTGCCAATCAATATTGTAGATCTCAATGCGTCTGGCGCCGGACTTACATATCGTTCGCGAGTGCGAACGGAGCCCACAAACATCACAGCGGCCCAATGGACAACCGCACTATGGGCTCGAATGGAGGTCATGGTGGAAGATATGACTGCTTGCTGCCTCAAGGTACACTACCGTTATCATTCTAACACCTTCCTCGTATCTGTTCCGACCAACGACGTAGGTGTACGCCCTTGAGAGTGTTCTGAAGTTAAAGAAAGACCCTGCGACACAAGGTTCCTTCCTACAAGAAGTAATGCAGGTAAACATACAGACGCTATTCGTACTGATAGAGTTCCCTCACCTCCCCTGAACAAGACGCTCGAGAACAAGCCCAGTTCAACATTTTGGACCTCACTAGCGGTCGCTCTAGAGAAACATTCCAAAGAAGCAGCTTCCAGTGAGCTTGAACAAGAGCATAGTATATAGTGCCTATTGGTCTTGATTGTGTTTTAGGTTCAACATTCCTTCAGCAAACGCTTAGCAATGGTTACCCCCGGTTCCTGAGGCTATTCCACGATTTTTTCGCCAAGATTGCCGTGCGCACTGACACGGTATATAATGAGGCCCAACAGAGGTAATTTGGCACGATCATCTCGGTGTTCCCCAATTAATGATATGATCATCACACAATCAACAGTCCAGAAACCATCCTTATCTTGCGAGCAATTTCGCGATTCGAGACTGTCTATCTATCGCGCTCTACTGCCCGTCTCAACGAGACTATTGCGAATTCATTAAGTGGTGGCATACGTGCACCCCCTGGAGCGACAGAAGGTCTTACCATCGCGAGGGTCGCCGCCAACGAACTGGACAGCGCGCGATTTGACGCACTTCTTGTGCGGAGTGTCGCGAAGAATATTGTGAGCGCAATTGATGTTCTCCTTGGCAGAATGAATACATTGGTATGTTCTGCCCACTCTTATTTCACTTATTTCGGTGATTGAAGGCATGCCGGTTGCTGATGTTTGTGCGCAGGTGTCGCGAGATCGTATGGCGACGTTGCTGACGGGCCCGAATGCAAACCCGCCTCAGATACTGAACGCTCAGCTGGCTAGCACATTGTATGCGTGCTGGAGTCAACTGAGTAGTCTCGAAAATGAGTATCATCGGAGCGTGGTAAACATTTTGACACCCACCCTAAAGGTATGTGTTTGATCTGGAAAGTATCCAGTAACTGAGCCACCCTCTCGTTCACCATTAGAATCTTCGCGGAGCCTTTGATAAAATTGTCGACCCGTTGATATCTTCTATTCGTCGCGAACTGGCGGCAATCATTGCACGACTCCACCGAGTAGACTTCAGTGACAAGGCATCATTTGACCCTATGGCGCAAGGTGCTGGTGGTCCCAGCACCTACATGAAGGACCTTGTTGATAAACTGGATTTTGTACGGACCCAAATTCTGGCTCACTACAGTGTCGGCGCGCTGAATTCAGAATGGTGAGTGTGGCGTGTGAACCACAGGGATTGCCTAGCTTATTATTATGTGACAACAGGGCAGTTTCGTTGGTGAAACATGTCGTTCGCACCTTTGTCTTGCACGCATCAATCGCGCGACCGCTGGGCGAAATGGGCAAACTTCAGTTGACAAATGATATGACTGAACTCGAACTCGCCCTCAGTGCCTTGATGGCCGTTGAAGACGCGTCAGCAGCAGCAGCAACATCTCCTTTGGCTACTTCACAATCTGCACGAAATAAGCGTACGAGTCTGCGGAAACCCGCCGCTAAACTGGAGACCATCGGGGACGACTACAAAGCTTTGCGAGGATTACGGTACGCAGCCCCATTCACCTTATTGCATCTTTCATCTGTTGAAAATATCAACATGATCGTTATGACACAGGCCACTTCTTTTCCTTGAAACACCGCTCCTAGTGTCTCCTTCACACACCGTTGGGCTCCCGCCCCTGATCGTCATTCACCACATCATTGTGCGTTCTACAAGTCCAGTCCTCACCCTTCCACATTCGCTGCAAGACTGGAGCGAGGCAGAATATGTTCGGTGGATCGACGATCACGAGGAGAAAGAACGTCTTGCTTTGATAGAAGGTTGTCTTCCAAAATGGGAGGCGGAAGTTCAAAGATATGAAAATAAGAAAAAGTCTCAAGCGGCGGAAGTGGTGCCCAACGTTGAGGAAGAAGGCATAGATTATATCTTGTTGGCTCGGACCGTGTTGGAGAACGAACGGACCAGAAAGTAATTTGTTAGATATTAGTCTCATCTGCCTTTGGGGCGATCAAATGCTATGTTCTAGCATATGGGCTCGATTGGGCGGCAGATGATCACCATTCTGGGGACGTCTGACGGCTGAGCGGGATGTCAAATGTCAAGGTCCCCCGTCATTTATTTGTGAGCGGTGCGTCGACGTGATAGCAGCAACAACCGCAGTAGGATAACTACTGGCAATTTGACATCAATAGATCCACCTCGTGCGGGTTTCATCCCTACAAACTCATAAGTTTTGGCCCATCAAGAACAACATATCATGAGCTACCACAGGATATGATATTAAATTAGGAAGGGTATGACAACTTTCCTCTCTTTCGGATACAAATTACCAAACTTCTCGTGATACCACTGATGACCGCGAATAGCGCGAGGGAACATCGCTGCAATTTCCGCGGCAACAAACATCCATGGAGGGGTGTACCAGCCTGATATACCCAATCCAAGTTGTGACAATAAAGAATTGCGTTGCGCAGACGACATTGGCAGAGAGGATGCCATGATACTGGCGGATGCTGCGAAACACGCCCATTCGAGCCTATTTTACAACCATCAGTGAATAAAAAAAAATTCATAACATCCGGCCGATTAGGGGGAACGCACCATTCTGAAAGATAGTTGGGGAAGCTAATTTGGAAAAAGAAAACTGGTCAGATGAAGATAAATGTGTGCGTTCTTCGTGAACCTAACGCACGAAATAAATCTGTACAGGCCACCATAAGGCACCGAGTACCGCGGACCCTTGCCCTGGTGATTCTGCCAGTTGGCACTGTTTCCTGAGGGGTTCTTCCGAAGTCTCAACAATATCTCGTCGTGCCATATGTTGGACGCCAATCCGACGAGTGCTCCAAGGATTCCAAACCAAAATCCCGAAGATAACTGAACAGAAGTAGTCCCAAATGCTTTAGCAATGGTCCCAAGGTAAGTTCCTATTAGGCACGCATTTAAGGTGTTAAACGCGATGCCCGCCAATAGTACAATAATGTGAGATGGCGATCGAGATGTTGCTCGTAACGGTGACACCAATGCGCGATTAGCATAGTGAATGAGATATATGCCAACGAGAAGACGAGGACCGTAATGTGATGGGGAAGTGATTGGATATACAGCGTTGTATGCCCAGAGCAGTAGGAGGGGCGATGGGAGCTCCATGACGATCCAGGCTACAGTTCCATTCACGTTGAATGAGCCCCATATCCATTGGACCAATCCTTTCGGGGCGTTCTCCCCATGAGGGCCATTGGTGTAGTTGAAGCGGCCGTGAGGAGCATCTATCAGAAGCAAAATTGGCGCAATTGCGGGAAAGGCTCCGTAGACTCGCAGCCAACCTGAGACGAAACAAGTCATAAAATTAGGTCAGGACATTCTTGTGCGCAGGCAAAGTTGAAACCTCCTTTGATACCAATCCATGTTTTGGTGGTAGTTTTGGTGGTCGCCTCGTGTTGAAGTCAACTACTATTTTCCATTTCAAACAGTCCCACAGCCAGTCGGCTTCGAATCCAAACAACAGCGAACAATAAAACATGAGGGCAGGAAGAAATTAATTTTGTGACGACGCTGGGTACATGTACTGTACGTATTACATGTGTCTATCATGGGCGATGGGATTAGTTCGCCATTCCGCGAATCGGTCCTGTTCAGGCATCGTGAATTCACCAGAGGGATGGAGATGAGAGAATGTTTAATGCCTGCAAAATTTCGCCGCTAGTTCACGTAGGGTCGACAAGTGTTCGATTCGTTCTATTAATAGTATAATAAGATGTTGAGGATGAACAACGCTATGCGGCTCTGCGGGCTATGGACTTGTTATTTGGGGACTAGCTACCAAAACCGCGTCCTCGTCCCGACCTGAGGGGATGCATCGATGAGACCCAATGAAACAGTGTATTTGAGGGGAAAACAGTACCTTCAATGAATTTCTGAAGAAATGTTTTTGGTTGTCGACGCCTGGATTGTAGAAGTATGCCCAAGATGTGCGGCTCCTGAATGAAACGTATGAGCTGGATCATGCAATCACGATAGGGATAAGTGATAATCAAGGGGCATACCTGCTTCCAGGCATTGAGAGTTTCTTGCAACTCCTGGCGACCTTTGTGTACTAGGACATCGAGGACTGCTGGGTCCCGAATGTGGGAATGCTGCTCGAACTGTTCGCGAATACGGCTCCGAACGAGAGAGGGAGGAACATTTAGAGCATAGAGTTCGCAGACAGTTGGCGCCTAGAGCGAATGCAAGGATTGTTAGATTCGCCGAAGTGAACATTCATCTGACAGGGAGCTTTACATTCCGAAACCACTCGCGGTAAAGCGCTCGACTACGAGCTTGCACGGCAGGGAGCGTGGAAGATCCGATAGAGACCTTAGCGAGTCTCGATGGAATTGTTGTCATCTCGCCAGAAAGTACAGGCTGCCCGGTTCGGCATCGACCGGTTCCAGGTGTTGAACCCCCTCAATTGCGCGCCACCAAGCGCGGCCAGCGTGCTAAAACCTTCGTAAACGAAAAGATTGTCTTCTCAAACGAGATATGTCTATGCGGCGCCCTTTCTCGCCGCCACCTAGTATCAGCACATCCGCAACTGGCCTATCCAACGCGCCACGGAACATTGTCACCAAACTTGTGCTGGAAGGCGCTGTCAAAGATGGTGCAAATGCGGCTACGATAAAGATGTTTGCGAAAGTGCGCAGTCCTTGCCCCCCGTGCGAGCTCTAAGTGCTCAATTTTCGCGCCAGATATCTGTACCCGAATTCCCACCTGCGCAGGCGTACCCCCTGTTTCCCGAAGGCTCGACGCGTCTCATTCGGTCAATATGTCACCCTCTAACGGCGAATGGGATTCCGTACGCGCTACCTCCCAATTCGACGCGCTTGCTTCAACGTGCAGTGCGTGCATTGAACCTATCCCCACCCCTTCCAGCAGAATATACCGATCATGTCACTGCGACTCCAGTTTCAAAATCCCAACAGAAGTCTAGGGCTCCCCCTTTGACAAGTTTGAATCCTGCAGTGACCGGTGCAATTATTGTCAATAATTTTGAGTTCTGCTTTCACTCCCCTCGCGTACTACTGCCTCCTCCCAAAGAGCGTCTAGAGGATACGAGTGGTACTGTCCGCGGCACTCACAGACGTGGCTCTATAGGGGCAAGCTTGCGAGACGTTCCGTTATCGTTTCATCTGATCGCTTTGGAACTATCTGTGCCGCTGGCATCTGTGCCGCCCGAAGCACCTTACATGCTTATCATGTCTCTTCCGCGATGTCTCCATAACAGCCTCAAGCTGCGATTATTTGCACCTCCTTCCTCTCGCGGCGGATCTCGGTCTGCAATGTCGGACTTTTCATCTGGCATTTCGACGACGTCAACAGACGATGAGCGGTGGGAGGTAAGAACAATCCCTCCCCTTTTAGCCCCTGCCAGAAGGCGTAGCAATAGCACAGCTAGTCAACAGGGCTGGGCGGATGAAGAAGATGGATCTGCGTCCTCGTCATCGCCGTCGTCCTCGCAACAGCAAGGGAGCACAGGGTCTTCGCAGGGGTCGGAAGTAGTAAGGGGCACGTTCCCGAGCTCCGAACGTCTAATAGTCCGCTGGGCTCATGCCAGCCCTCGCCATCCTTTGATGAAATTGAGGCGCATTGGTGACTCACGCAAACGAGTCTCGCTCAAGCATGTCGGTTCGATTATGCAATATATCGTACGGAAGCCGATCCGCGATGGGGTCAATCTGCCCGTGATCCCGGTGCGGATGGAATTTGATGCTAATTGCAGAGGGATCATTCATCCAGGGGTGGAGACATCTCTTGCCCTCGATGTTGTTATCGATAGTTTCGGGAGCAACATGAATTGGGCCGTCACGCCAGATATTACCAAGGGTGAGCGAGAAATGGACGTCGTCGATGGCAAGCCCGTGGATGGCAAGCCCGTGGTCACAGGCTGGTCCTGGGATTTGGACATGGGGGATGACAGAGGTGTGCCTCCAATGACCCCCGTATCCCTGGATGAGGGAGACAGAAACAGGTCAAGATCTGGCACGCCATCTATGCAGCCTTCCGCAACAATGATGCCTGTCAGTCCAAATGGCCCTGCGGTTCTGACTCAGGAAGGGGAAAGGAATTATAATGCATCCCGTCTTATGTCCGTTATACCTGTCCCTCTCAATGACAATCGCTCAAACCCAGAGGCTACTTTACTTCGAGCCCCGTTACCCGGAACAGGAGCAACATCCACTTCAGATTACTCGTTTGAAAACCCCAACGGCGGCGGAACCCCTTTGATACCTAACGATGACGACGACATTTCATTCCGCGACGGATACTTCAGCACACGGGCATCCTCTAGGCGCTCATCGATGAACTCTCTCGCGCCATCACCGACAGCGAACCGGACACGGCTGGAAGCAGCGCACCCCAGCGAACCGTTTTGTGTGCATATCGATTTGCTCCCCCTTCTTTCGTCATCCACTACACCTCCAAAGTCTCTAGATATGCGCTTTGTCGTCGGATGCGAGCTCCTGCTCTCTGGAACTGCTCTTGACCCTAACAACATAGCACTACCCTCGATCCGCATTCCAACTGCGGAGTCGCATACGTGCAATGTTACCGTGCTGCCTGAGGACATGAAGAATAGTGGTGATCTCTCAGTCAATGCCCCTCTCGCCGATGCGAAAGGAAGGTGGACTCAACGATTAAATAACGGTGGCCTTATCTCGGAAGTGAAGGTTAAGCAGCACAAATGGAGCGGCTCCCTCTCTGCGGTGGTGGATGATGATTGGGCAGATGATTGCTTGGCACTCGTCCTCCCTGAACCCAAAAAACACCGACCTGCTACTAGCAGTCCACGAGACAGTCCGGCACAGGCGAATCTGCAGGCTCGTGGCAGTTCGCCATTAGAAGCAAGCCCTAGTTCGACGACAACCATGATTCGCCCCGGATCGCATGCTGGGTCCCCTGTCACCGCACCTGCACTCAAGGCTTTGGAGCGCCAGTATGCAACCCCGACAAGACCTGGTCTTCCACCCGCCGACGTGGCCGCCACACCGCCAGGGACGCAATCCCCACAGCTCCTGCAGGTGAAGAAGCTGGCCAATGCCAATAATAGGGGGAGTCATTCATGGGTGGAAATTTTAGCATCACCGTCTCCGCCGAGTGACAGCGACCCTAGTGCGGGATATTGGTCCACGATCCTTCGCGTACGGGTCCCCTGGCCCTCCGTCACGTCCGCGGGCGGACAACGATGTGATTTCGGCTTTCTCCGTCCTGAAGGCATGAAATCTGCGCCGAAGACCGAGCTGTTCCATGCATCGATCGATGGGCGAGGGGCCGAGATACAAGTCTTCCTTGGTTCCACTTCAGGCGCATCGTACCCAGCCACCTTTGGTTCACCACGAAAAGAAGCAGTTGGTTATCCTAGTGACCTGGAATGGCTCAGCTTTTTCCGCATCACTGACCCTGAAATGCGATATGGAGGCACACTGGAGATTCTCTACAGGGTGGAGAATCCAGAAGTGGGCCCATGCCCGCTTGAAATCTTACTACCAACTTTTACCCTTGCTGTATCTCGATTGGAAATCACTGTTGCTGACATCCCCGGTAAGCATCAGCTTCTTCGCATGGTTGAGAGGATCCTTATGCGTCCTGCATCCAGACTACCATCTCGTTGTGGGACGATCGAATTTCGCTATGATAATCAAGTCTCCTCTTCGATTTCAGCACTTTGCGGTACCGCCGTATCACGCACCGCAGCTCACCCTTCTGCCAAAACGGTCTAGGTCTCCGTCACTCGTCGGAGGCCGAATCACCTCGTGGTTGTTATTTGTTGCGGTCGCAGCGCTGCTCCTGGCCTTCGCTCTTGATATTCGCCACCTTCACGACCAAGTGGATCGCATATCGTTGACGTTAAATAGCCAACTGGTTACGAGCGGGTCCCCTACTGCTCCTACGCCCGAACCCGTCCACGACTCACCAAAGCCTCACGGCACAGTATCCGAAAGCCCACCTTCATCGTCTATCACATCCGCAATGCCCGACCCTGAACATCATGATTCTACGTCTCCGAGCGGATCTTATTTCCCGTCCATACCTTTTCCCGATGGCGTATTCGATGAATTACCTAACATGGCACCCATACCTATCACGACTATCTCGCTCACTGCCACTTTCGAACCATCTCCAACCAATATCTACTATCGCAATGCCAATGCTCGCATGGCTGGATCTCTCAGCGCATTATTGGCAGACCCGCTTCGCAATCCACTCACATATTTACTTCAATTCGCGAGTCCAAAATTTCTTATCCGCAAGGCTTGGGACTTGGTGATCATGTTGTTTCATTATCCACTGGAGCCTTTGTAGAATACCATTCACTTGCTACAGACTGCAGATATAACCCCACACTGTAACGTTACCATTATAATATGTAAACAGGAGCTTGCCTCCAAAATAAAGGAACCCTGATATCCTATATTTCATTTGACGCGAGTATCAACACGGAGAAGAACAGGAATGGAGTGCGCGTAAAAATGTAATAGTACCGAATTCCTAGTTTCGCGATGTAAAGGATTGCTCTGAGAAAAAGTACTTTTGGAACATCTATAAGGGAGCCGCATGCGCAGATGTCTGACCGGCAGACGGTTGGCTGCCAGAACTGCTAGAACTGGTCCGCTTTGCCCCGATCGCAGAAGTGAGTGTCGCCCCTCCTGTCCTCCACCTTATTCAGAATCCGCCACTTTGATTCCCTTGCCCTACATTCTCTTTTTGACAAGCAGAATTGTTCTTTTCTTTTTCATCGTTGCAGTTAAATAATTGATCACCCTCCAGTTTCACACTGCGTCGCTGCCTAGCATTGCAGGCATGTGATTTTCCCTTCTGAAATGCATAGAAACGCATGAGACAATGCATCCCCACACGATTAACCAGAAAATCGCGAAATATTTACAGCTGTTTTCATTTGAGAAGGAACAGCGGTAAACAACTTCCGAGCGTGGGAACGTACTGTCATCTGTGCGAATAACCTCGTCGACGTCGCTCCCCGGAATTACTCGCCCCGCATGGCCAGTTCACAGAACACAACGTACACTAGCTATTCGTGCCCCCTTTGGGGCAAAAATTTTGACGTCTTAGTTGAGCTTGACAAATTTGTTGAGACTGGCTCGGATACCACCACCGGCGATTCGTATCGCTTTATACGTTACGAATTATTTCAACAACACCTCAGTTTTTTGCCGACTCCAAAAGTGGATGCTCTGCTCATTCGCGACGAGTATCAACAGTTGTATAAATTGCTCTCTGAAAAATCATTGCCGATAGGGCGTGTATGGAGTCGCCGTCATTGGACAGCCAGGAATAGGTCAGCTGAAGCTTCGATGTGTCTCGCCGGAGGATCGTCTTATGGTAATATTCAGGCAAGTCGCTGTTTCTGTGGTATACGCTTTTTCGCCGCCTGTGCGAACAAAAACCCACCGCGTTTCAATACGAGCCGGACACCATCTGGACTTTCAACGACGGCAAGGTCCGAAAGCATCATCCTGCACACTGGGCGGACTCTGGATCCGATCTTCCAAAAGGCACATGGGGGTTGTGCGACTCGAATGCATCCCTCAAGTCGCCGTCTCCATTTATTTTGAGCAGCGACCTTTTCACAATCCAAGCAGCACCTCCCAAAACAGACTGCTATGCCCAATGGATTAAGGAGAAGGAGGGGCTGTGTTATTACATGGAAGTTTTTTCAGAACAAGAAATCAAAGAACTCGGGTGTGCCGTTGGTAGCTAGTTTTCATTTGTCATCTAATTCAAACTACGTTAGCCATTTGCTCCAAGTCCCCAGGGCCATCGATATGTACCATCGCTGGGGTCCGTCCGCACGGAACTGTATCTGATTGGCACGAGACGAAGACCTGGAGCAGCAACATGCGGCCTTTGTCCGCAACGCCGCAACCTCATTCGCCTCGGATCCACCTGCGGCATCTTACCCCGGAGAGGGGCTCGCCTTGATTGCAGGCTCACACAAACTTTTTTGCGTCAGGCCGATGTCCGGCAAGAAAGGCTTCTTAGAGGCACAGTCGACTGTCATATCGCCTCACGTGCAGCTCATCATTCAGGATGCTGTATCCCGTGAGCGGGTTGAGAAGAGAAAATTATTCTATGACATTGTTTTAGCCCATCCGCATTGTCGTTCAGTCATGGGCTGGTTACTCGAACAGCAATTTCACAAATGGATTGGACTGGACGCTCATTCACAGGCCCGTGATGCAACATACTTTCTGGAGTGTACATCCCGGCTCCAGCGGAATAGATTTCCGGCGCTCTGTCTCATACCAACTCCCGAGGAACCGCTGAATCACGCAGAGGAGTTGGCAACCGCGGAGCGCTTACCCTTACCGATTTACTACCGCCTAACGTCAGAACTCTTTTCAGGCGTAGACGGCCTCATTCTTACCGCCGATGCCGTTATTTTGATTCAAGTCACTGTGTCCGCGACGCACGCTCTGAAGAAAGACCACCTTGTCCCGCTGTACGATAATCTCCCAGCCAGCATTCGCAGTAAGCCATGGAAGTTTGTATGGGTCGTACCAGAACGTGATGTCGGCGAGGCACTCGTCAAACAAAAATTTAATGTACAGGGAGATTGGTCCGTGATAGGGTTTTATTGGTGTCTATTTCCCTTTAATACTGAGGTGAGCTTTTGGATTTGACTCTCAGATGCGGGTGCTGATGTCTGTGCCACCAGGAGGGCGCCTCTAAAGGCCTGAGACTAGATATTGCTGGGACTCAAATCGAAGAGGACGAGGAAAATATCAAGATATGGGCCGCGGACGAGGATAACGATGATGGAGATGGTGCAACAACCGTCCTGACGGCAGCCCCAATGCCTATTCTCGAAATGGAGGAAGCCAAACATGCCGCAGTCCCCTCTACCTCAACAGCTGTGACGCGTCCTTATAACCAGATGACGATAACTCAAACCCGCCCCCAAAGAAAGCTCGGAAATCTCGGAAAAAATAATGACACGGGGGATTGCCAAGGTGGGCATAACCCCTTCAACATCACTTTAAACATTAGTCTTTATAATTGTCCGGCAATGATTGGAGTCGGCGGCGGGCCGCTGTCGCAGCTGCAAGTCCCACCCGCATCCAGGCGCCTGGGACCGTCGAAAACTGGCGTCTTCTCGTGACATTCCTAGGACTTACCGTGGTAAACCCTAAATTTTAACAATCAAAATACCCAGATTCTAAAAACAAATTTGTTCGGTAGATGCGTTCATACAGACGTACAGACGACCAGAACCGGGTGGTGGGTTTGTCACAGTCGACACCGCTAGCGAAGTGCGTGTTACGGGTAGAGAGACCTTCGGTCTGAGAAGCTTAAATGATTTCAATGGGTGAGGCTTCGAGAAGTTTGAGAGTCGTGCTGTATGTTGGTAGACGCGCCCGAAAGGATGTTTGGTGTGGGTGAATTATTGGGGTTGACAAACGGTGCAATCGCCGAGGGATTTGTGCCTTTGCCTTGCTGATAGATTACTTACATTATTGGTAATTACTGCCGCCAGAAGGTCCCGACGGATCCCTCAGCAGGATGTCCGGGCATCCGGGTCCA
>Ga0307508_10002902_pt1 | contig 17725 bp, 15 predicted proteins | sample 9_EM_MG_FD_203089 | JGI IMG/M metagenome (GOLD analysis project Ga0307508, IMG submission 203089) | Populus trichocarpa ectomycorrhiza microbial communities from riparian zone in the Pacific Northwest, United States - 9_EM | ecosystem: Host-associated > Plants > Roots > Unclassified | place... | reverse complement strand
AGCAGCCGGAAGCCGCCGATCCTGCCGCATGGACCCGCCAGACGTGCACGCCCTGGATAGCGGCCCTCGACCGCATGGAGATCGGCGACTACGTCGTGCACACGAGCAGCTTCGCGGGACGTCTCGGGCAGCCGCTGCAGGCAGCCTCGAAGGCCGGCCGCATCCGTTCCGTGCGGGTCTTCTTCCGCGACATCCATGACGGGCAGTGGCTGCGCCCGGGGTTCGACCCTCTCCGTGCTCTCTCCGTGCCGCGCAGCATCAACGCTCTGCCCGGTCCGCGCCCGCGGGTGATCGCTGACGACGTCTGGGCCAAACTGCTGCGGGCCGGACCCAACCTGGAATCGGCCGACATTCCTCAAGGCAGAGCCGGATCCGTCTACCCGCCTGGAACCTGTCCGCGCCGTCACGCCGACCTGGCTGTTCGCCGCTCAGCGCAGTAACGAGATCGCACGGCTGCGTCTGGGCTGCGTGCGCCGGCAGCACGACGGCACCTCTGTCGCCGGTGACTCCGAACGCCTTCTCGCCCGGGACGCCGTCTGCCTGCTGGACAAACGCACCGGGGAACAGGCCGACTTCCTGTTCGCCTACCGCGCCCGGCCCGTGTCCAGCGGCTACATCAACAGCAGCAGCATCCCCATGCTCTGCTGCAAGGCCGGGGTTCCAGCCGCCGACGTCCGCGGCAACATCACCAGTCACCGAGCCCGCTCCACCATCGCCAGCCAGCTCTACAACACCAAAGAACCCATGACCCTGTTCGAACTGCAGGCCTGGCTCGGCCACCGCTCCCCGGAGTCCACCAGCACTACGCAAAGATCAGCCCCAACACCCTGACCAAGGCTTACGAGGACGCCGGGCACTTCGCCCGCAACGTACGCACCATCGAGGTCCTCGTTGACCGCGACACGGTCGCCTCCGGCGCCGCCGCGGCCAGCGAGCCCTGGCAGCACTACGACCTCGGACACGGCTACTGCGCCTACACCTTCTTCGAACAGTGCCAGCACCGCATGGCCTGCGCCCGCTGCGACTTCCACTCCCCCAAAGGACTCCACGAGAGCCCAACTCCTCGAAGCCAGAGGCAACTTGCAGAAGATGGCCGTTTCGATCCCGCTCACCGAGGACGAACAAGCCGCCCTCACCGACGCTCAGACCGCGATCGGCCAGCTCTCGGCAGGCTCGCGGATACCCCGACCCCGGCCGGGCCAACACCCCGGCAGATCACGGCACCCGGCACAGCTCAGCTCAGCTCAGCTCCTACCGATCGTCGGCGTCCGACAGGGCAAAGCAACGCAAGCTTGACAAATCTGATTCCACAGAAAAGTCGTGCATCTGACGGGCCCTGTCGCATGCACGGTGTCTACCGGTGCGTGCGGAGTCCGTCGAGGATGAGCGCGAGCATGTGGGGTGCCCGGTCCTCGGGGCCGGCCGCGGCGCGCCACAATGCGCCGGTGAGTTGGAGGAAGTCGCCCGGGTCGGCGTCCGGGCGGACGCTTCCGTCCCTTTTGCCGGCGTCGAGGAGTTCTGTGATGGCGGCGATGACCGGCCCGTAGCTCTGCTCGCTGATCACCTGGTGCGCGCCCGGGCCGAGGGCGTCGCCGAGGCCGTGCTTTTTGCGCATGCCCTCGACGAGGTCGGTCGTCCAGTGGCGGAGCGCTTCCAGCGGCGGCATCCGGGCCAGCAGGTCGGGCACGGCGTCGATGATGCGTGCCACTTCGTCCTGGTAGACGGCCAGGACCAGCGACTCGCGTGTAGGGAAGTTGCGGTACAGGGTGCCCGCGCCGACTCCCGCGCGCTGGGAGATCTGGTTCATCGACGTGCTGCCGTCCGCCGCGAGCGCTTCGCGTGCGGCGGCGAGGATGCGTGCCCTGTTCTCACGGGCGTCTGAACGGACCACGGGACCTCACCTTGCTAAGTGGAGAGTTCTCCACTACGTTATGCGGAGAGCTCTCCACATACTCTAAGGAGCGTCATGCATTACATCAAGCTCGGCACGACCGGCCTCGACGTATCCCCCATCGCGATCGGCGCGATGACCTACGGCGAGCCCGACCGCGGGCACCCCGTCTGGTCCAAGGGCGAACAGGACGCGCGACCGCTCATCAGGCACGCGCTGGAAGCGGGGATCAACTTCTTCGACACCGCGAACATGTACTCCAACGGTTCCAGCGAGGAAATCCTCGGCCGGGCGCTCAAGGACTTCGCCGACCGCGATGCCGTGGTGATCGCCACGAAGCTGCGCCACCCGATGCGGCTGGGACCCAACGGACGGGGACTGTCACGCAAGGCGATCATGACCGAGGTCGACCACTCGCTGCGCCGCCTCGGTACCGACTACATCGACCTCTACCAGATCCACCGCAACGACCACTCCACCCCCTGGGAGGAGACCCTCGAAGCACTCAGCGACCTCGTGCGTGCCGGCAAGGTTCGCTACCTCGGCGCCTCGTCCATGCACGCATGGGAGTTCGCGAAGGCGCTGCGCCTGCAGAAGGAGAACGGCTGGGCGCGTTTCGTATCGATGCAGGACCACTACAACCTCCTCGCCCGTGAGGAGGAGCGCGAGATGATCCCGCTGTGCCTGGACGAGGGCGTCGGCACGATCATCTGGTCGCCGTTGGCCCGCGGCCGCCTCACCCGCGCGTGGGACGACGCCCGCTCGACGGTGCGCTCCGAGACGGACGGCGCCTACGCGGACCTGCTCTACTCGCCGGCCGAGGAGGCGTCCAACCACGCGATCATCGACGCGGTCGGGCAGGTCGCGAAGGCCCACGGCGTCAGCCGCGCACAGGTCGCGCTCGCCTGGCTGCGACGCCAGCCGGTGGTCACCGCGCCGCTGGTCGGAACCGGTTCGGTCCGGCAGATCGACGAGGCGGTGACCTCTCTCGACATCGAGCTCACCGACGACGAAGTGCGTGCCCTGGAAGCCCCGTACACCCCCCGCTACGACTGGCAGGGCGTCTCGGACGAAGCCGAGATGGAGGCCATCCGCCAGCGCGTGCCCGGCATGGCTCTCGCATGAAACCCATCATCCGCTCCGGCGCCGCTGCCCGCGCCGGAGCCCTCCTCATCCTTCTGGGCCCGCTCGTGTCCTGGGTCGCCGAGTTCATCACCGCCGCCGCATGGCAGGACCCGCCGTACTCGCCCCTGTACAACTGGGTCAGCCACCTCGGCCTGACCGGTCCCCCGCAGACCGCGTTCGGGCAGGTCGCCAACTCCCCCCTCGGTGCCGTCATGGACGCCGGCTGGGTGATCTACGGCAGCCTCCTGATCATCGGCGCGTTCCTCGTGTTCGATCCGCGCAAGGGCACCCGCCCCATCGTCATCATGATCCTCGCCGTCCTCGCCGGCGTCGGGGTCTCACTCGTCGGCCTCTTCCAGGGCTCCAACGACAACGCCGACAACGGCCTGATCGCCTTCCACACCGTCGGCGCGCAGGGCGTCATGCTCGCCGGCAACATCATGGCGATCGTCGTCGGAGCCGGCGGGACCCGCATCGGTCTCACCAGCGGCCGGTCGATCGCGAGCATCACTCTCGGCACCGTCGGACTGATCGCGTTCCCCCTCTTCATGACCGACGTGTTCACCGGCTGGATGTGGAACATCGGCCTGTTCGAGCGCGCCGTGATCTACCCGATCATGATCGGCCACGCCCTCCTCGGAAGCAGCGTGGCCGCTGCCCAGCGCCATCGTGCGCGCACCCGCCGGCACCCCTTACTGCACGAGTCGTGAGCTGAGGAGAGACAGATGACCCAGGTACTGGTCACCGGAGGAACCGGATTCATCGGGAGCTGGTGCATCCAGGCCCTGCTGGATGCCGGGCACACCGTACGCACCACGGTCCGCGACCTGCGGCGCGAGCCGGCACTGCGCTCCTGGCTGCACGCGGCCACACCGTTCGACGACGACCGTCTCACGGTCGTACGCGCCGACCTCGAACACCCCGACGGCTGGAACGCTGCCGTCGCCGACTGCGACTTCGTCCTCCACGTCGCCTCGCCAACCCTGCGCCATACGCCCGCGAACGACGACGACCTGGTGATACCGGCACGCGAGGGTGTCCTGCGGGTGCTGCGCGCAGCCCGCGACGCCCGCGTGCGCCGGGTCGTCCTGACCAGCGCCTTCGGCGCCATCGGGATCGGGCACCCCCCGCGCTCAACGCCGTTCACCGAACAGGACTGGACCAACGTCGACAGCGACATCCCGCCCTACCAGCGGTCCAAGACACTCGCCGAACGCGCGGCCTGGCAGTTCATCGAAGACGAAGGCGGTGGTCTGGAACTGGCAGCGGTTCATCCCGTGGGGGTCCTTGGACCCCTGCTCGGCCTGGACGACCCGCCATCCCTGCGTCTGGTCCGCCGAATGATCGAGGGACAGGTTCCTGCGTGCCCTCCCTTCGGGATGGGCTTCGTCGACGTGCGCGACGTCGCGGATCTGCACCTGCGCGCGATGACCGATCCGGCAGCCGCCGGCGAACGCTTCCTGGCAATCGCCGGGCACAGCCTGCGCGTCATCGACATCGCACGCATTCTGCATGACCGCCTGGGTGAGCGCGCCGCAAAGGCCCCGACCCGTGAACTGCCCGTGTGGCTCGCACGCACACTGGGCCTCGTGAACCCCGAACTGCGACTGCTCAAGCACCAGCTCGGCCGGGATCTCAACGCCACAAGCACCAAGGCGGAGAAGCTTCTCGGGTGGCAAGCGCGTCCCATCGAGGACACCATCGCGGACACCGCCGAGAGCCTCCTCGCCCACGGCATCGGGACAAAGACCGGCTCGTAACCGACCGACGCGGCAGCCCTGCGCGCCCAAGAGGCGCCGAACCGGTGACGCGGCGCGACAGGTGTCGCCGGCCCCGGGCCCACGCCGACGTACGGTCCGATGCCGCCTGTTTGCCCGCTGGGTGAGCCGGCACAGGAGACTCCGGGCTGTCATGGCAGTCGACACCTTCCGGAGTCGCCCCCCCGCCGCCCGGATGACGGCATCAGTGTCGCGGCCGGGGAGAGGCGGCCATGCCCGTCGGCACGGCCACGATGATCAGTCCCGTTCGTGCTCTCGGGAGATCTGCTCGCCGATGCAGCGGAAGGTCCGGCGGGTGATGCGCCCGGTCATCAGGGTCATGGCAGCCCACATGATCAGCAACTCGGGCTCTGAGCTGCCCGTGGCGCACCCTCGACCACCCCGTCGGCGCCGCCCAGGCAGACCGGCTTCCGACCACAGGGCGGCCCCGCACCGAATGCCGAGCTGCTCGACAGACCTTGATTCCACAGAATGCGCGTCCGGCACGCCCTGCGGGTGCCACGCATCGACGCGAAGATCGCAGCTCTGCAGCAGCGGGAGCCCGAAACCGAACGGGGCCGGCGCAACCGCCCGCGGCCGCCGGACTGGATCGTCCAACTCGGCATCGGCGTCGGCCGACCGCCCACCCAAGTTCACGCAAGCGACCGCCACATGGCGGGCAAACGGCGCCGTGCGGTCGGCCGCGACGAAGCCCGCCGACTGCTCGCCGCGGCTCTGCGGCTGTGCAGTCACTGCGAGCCCGACACTCAGCTGAACATCCTCCACTTACAGGAGCGCCGGCCGCACCGGTTCAGCGCCGACGGCCGAACCGCCACCAGCCCCGGCGTATACGGCGGCATGGCGCAGCAGCCGGTCGCGGTGGAGCAGGAGGCCGTGGCGGAAGCGGCGGGGGTACCGGGGTTCAACGGGTTGCGGGTCCGGGACGACCGGGCAGCAGGGCGGGGGCGCCAGCGTCGGCGTGCCGGTGCAGGCCACGGCCGCCGGAGCCGCCGTCGCAGGCGGCGCCGGAGGTGAAACGGGCGGCGGCGTCACGGGCATGGTCCGCGCGCTGAGCGGTCGTAGCATGGGGTTCTCTCACACGGGGGTCGGCGGGGATGAAACGGCGGATCATTGCGGTGGGCGCGGCACTGCTGGTGCTGGCGGGGTGCGCGGAGAACACCGCGTCCGGCGGACCCAAGAGCCCGACGGTCCCGTCGCCGTCCGGCGACCCCGGGCCGACGCTGGAGACGACCTCGACGTCCGTCTCGGGCCCGTGGCGCGCGTGGACGGCATCCCTCTCCAACCGGGAGGCCCGCGGCAGTTGCGGCGCGACGGCGCACCAGGTGGTGTGCGCGACCAACTCCGGCGGATTCGTGGGGCGTTCGCGGGCCGACGGCCGTATCACCTGGACCGTGCCCGCCAACGACCACGGCAAGAGCGCCGGACTGGTCCTCGACGCGGCCGACGAACGGGCCGTGACCGGAGTCGCGGGTAGCCTCCGCGCGGCGAACCTGCGGACGGGTGCGCAGGCGTGGACCCATCAACTGCCCACCAGCCGCGCCTACTTCGCTCTCGGCGCTGCGGACGGGATCATCTATGCCCTCGACGCACCCGATCCCTTCACCGACACCGCCGTCCTCGACGCCGTTCGCGCATCCGACGGCACGCCCCTCTGGCACCGGACCGTCGCCTGGAGCACGGGCGAACCCCTGGCCGCCTTCCGGGGCCGCATCTACACGGCCGACGGCACCCGGGTCACCGCCCGCGACGCCCGCACCGGCAACACCGTGGCGAGTGGCCCCACGGGCGTCAAGTGCCCGCACCTCGTCACCGGCGGCCACTACCTGGTCTGCACCGGCAGCCCGTTCTCCGCCGGGGACACCTTCTCGCCCATGCAGCGCCTGGATCCGGCGACGCTGAGGCCGCTGCCCACCCCGAGGAACACGGCCGACAAACCCGTACGCGGGGTGATCTCCGACGACGGCGTCCTGGTGCTGTACGAGGCCGGCGCCGAGGACACGAGCGCAGGCAACTGGAACGCCTACGACCTCGAGAACAACCACACACTGTGGAGCACGTACGCCACCGAGGAAGACGCCGCCGTGACCGACGGCCGGTTCGTGACCTTCACCCCCGGCAACAACCGCACCACGCGCGGCCGCATGATCACCATCGACCTGCACGCCGGGCCCCGGGCGACCGGCAACACCGCGCCGCACATATCGAAGCCCTACGCCCAGACGCGAGACAGCGAACACCCCCTGCTCATCGTCCCGGACGGCGACACGCGTCACCTCGTCGTCAGAGCACAGACACATCACTCTCTGCGCTCGCTTCCCCTGCCCTGAGGCCGACGCGGCACAGCCGGAAACGCCCACCAGAGCCAGCCCGTACAGGAAGACCGCAGCCCCCTCCACAAACCAGCCAGACTGTCCGGGCAACACCGCGATCACCATACGACTCACGGCGCCGGCAGGGGTCCGGGAAGCCTCACGGGCATGGTCAGGGGTGAGGTCGTCCTCCACGGCACGACACACGATGTTCGACAGCGGCGCGCTCGCCGCCCTGGCGGGCCCTCTAACTACCACGAGGGCGAGAATGTGCCACTGAGCGGTTTCCAACCTCACGTTGACGCGTGGTGAAGGGCGAGGACGGCGTTCACCATGTCGGTGATCCGGTTGGTGCTGCAGCGGAGCTTTTGCAGAAGTCGCCAGCCCTTGAGCGTGGCCATGGCCCGTTCGCCGACGCATCGGATCTTGGCGTGACTGGTGTTGTGGCGGCGCTTCCACCTCTTCAGACGGCGACCGCGGAACGGGCCCGAACATGCTCGCCGGCGCCTTGATACGCCTAATACGCTTGCGGGTTGGCCGGTTGGGCCGGTCGGCAGGGGCCAGAGCGAGACGTCTGGGATATACGCAGCGCCAGGAGTGCTTCGACAAGACGGACGCGGTTCAGGCCCCTGCCATGTCGGCTCCAGTCGCCGTACCGTGCCGTGATTCGAGCCGTTCCCAGAGCCACCTCCCAATTGGCCAGAGCCTTCGAGCTCTTCACGAGAGCGAGGACTGTGGGCAGGGCTGGGGCCACGGACGGCTGATGGGGTGGTGCGCCCGAGAGCGCTTCTATTAGGTCGCCGGGTGGTCCTGCCGCGGCTTGATGCCGACGGACAGCGAAGCCCTGAAAGGAGCGCGTCGTGCACGCAACCTGCGGTTGGACATTTTCCTTGTATGGCTGGGGGTAAAGGCCGAGCGGGTGTGATTGGAGACATTTATGGGGCTGCAAGTGACGCAGTTTGCTCGCCTCTTGAAGGTGGCGCGGGAGCGGGGCGGCAATGGCACCTTGCGGGGCTGGCCGTGGTCGCTGGCGCTGGTGCAAAGACCGCAGCGGCAACCAGGACCCGTGGTGGCGATCGTCAGCGCCAGAACCTGGCCGACTGGGTACAGCCGAGCTCCAGCGGATCCTGACCGCCCCGGCCCCGGCACCGGCGACCGCATCACCGTCCTTTTCCAGATGATTAGCCCCGAGGCGGTGGTTACTGACGTCCTCGGGTTGTTGTCGGCTGCTGGGCGAGGGTGAGCCTGGTGCCGGCAAGGCAGCCATCGATCAGGTCGGGCCGGAGCTGGATATGACGTAAGCCCCGGCGAAGGGTGCGCTCGAGATGCTCGTCGTCGGTGAAGGCAACGTTGGCCAGCGGGCCACGCCGTAACAGTGACCAGATGCCCAGCGCGGACGACCAGGTCGCGGTAGTCGCTCCAGGCGAAGCTGTCTCGTCGCCTGCCCTTGAACTTCCGGTGCCGGCGCGGCCGGTAGATCAGCCGGGAGGAGTCCCCCGGCCGGTAGCAGCACATCGCGGCGATCAACCAGCGGCGCCAGGAGCGGCCTCGGACCCGCACGACGGCGTGAGCCCGCGCCGGCCCCAGGTGCGGGCCTGCGGGGGTGTCATCGAGAACCCGGCCTCGTCCTCAAAGACGACGAAGGCTCCGAGCGCCGCCGCAGTCATTCCACCTGCGGCCACACGTCCTTCTTCCACAGCTCGACCGCGTGCTCGTCGCGTTCCAGCGCGCGGCGGACGGGACTCTGCCAGGACCAGCCGTGCCGGTGCAGCAGCCGCCACACCGCCGCCATCGAACAGTCGAGCCGGAACTTGAACGCGATCACCGCTCTGATCCGCGCCACGGTCCACCGCTGGTCCTCCCAGCCGTGCTCGGCCGGTCCCAGGGCCAACTCCTTCTCCAACTCGGCGAACTGGCCGTCGGACAGCTTGGGCAGTTTCGCAGGTCCCGTGGAGGCGAGGGCGTCCATCCCGCCCTCCCGCCAGGCACGCTGCCAGCGTTCCACCGACCGCTCGCTCACCCGCAGATCCCTCGCGATCACCGCGGTCTTGTCACCGCGCTCAAACCGTTCGCCGGCCTCGTACCGGATCAGCTCGCGAAACCGCCGCCGCTCCGCGGTCTGTCCGCCACCCTGCGCGTATCGCATACCCCCGGCGTACCGCAGGGATCAGCCCCCGACAACAACCCGGAGAGATCAGTAGGAGCCCTCGTTACGGGCCCGGCCTTTAGGAAGGCGATCACGACGGCATCGGTAGGGCGGTGATACTGGGCGGACGTTCAAATGTTCGGGGGCCGCGGTGACATGGTCGATGGTGCTGGCCGGACTGGCCGCTGGCCTGTTGATTGCGGCGGTGACTGCGCCGGTGGGGGTCTCGGGTGCGGTGTTCCTGTTGCCCGTCCAGTTGAGCGTGCTCGGTGTTCCCAGCCCTGCGGTCACGCCCACGAACCTGTTGTTCAACGTCGTGGCCGGACCGGGTGCTCTGCTCCGCTACCGCCGCGAGGGCATGCTGTGCAGCTCACTGGCCCGCCGCCTGGTGGCGGGTACCTTGCCGGGCGTGGTCATCGGCGCCGTGGTGCGAGTCTTCGCCGTTCCCGGGGCGGCTGTCTTCCGCCTCCTGGTTGCCTGTTTGCTGATGCCGCTGGGTCTGTGGCTCATCGCCCGCACGCTCCGGCGGCCTGACCAGCACCTCCCAGCAGTGCAACCCTCGCCTCGCACTATCACCGGCCTGGCCCTCGTAGTGGGGATCGTCGGCGGGATCTACGGAATCGGCGGCGGCTCCATTCTCGGCCCGCTCCTGGTCGGTCGGGGGATGCCCGTCACGCAAGTTGCGCCGGCCGCTCTGGCCTCTACCTTCGCCACCTCCCTGGTCGGAGCTGCGGCCTTCGCTCTGCTCTCCCTGGCCGGCTCCGGCGACATCGCGCCGGACTGGTATCTCGGCGTGGCCTGCGGACTTGGCGGGTTGGTGGGCGGCTACTTTGGTGCGCACTTCCAACCTCGCCTGCCCGAGACGGCTTTGCGCCTGATGCTCGGCGCCCTGGCCGCTGCCCTGGGTGTTCTGTACGCCGTTCAGTCACTGCGCTGACGCCAGCTCCCACGGTTCGGGACCCAAAGACAGCGTTCGAGAGCATCAAGGGTTGTCGGAGTGGAGTTGCGGGCGGCTGGGTGTGCCTCCCATCGCGAACAACGCCGCCGCGATGGAGGCGAGAGCGAGCGCGGAGAACAAGCCTGGGTAGCCGCCGAGCGGACCGGCCAGCGCAGCTCCGGCGAACGGCGCGAGCGCCGAGGCAATAGTGGCCGGAGCGGCCAAGAGCCCCGAGAGGCGGCCGTAGTGGGCAGTGCCCCAGCGGTCGGTGACGGCAGTGGCCTGGAGCAGTGTGAGGTTGCCGCGCACCATGCCGGCTGCGACCGCAATGCCCACGAGCAGAGGGAAGGGGCCGGAGACCATCGCGAAGGCGGCGGTCGTTGTCCCGCCGAGCGTGATCAGGGCGATGGTGCGGGTGGTGACGCCGGTGCGGTTGGCGAGGGTCGCGTACAGAGTGCGGCCGAGGGTCTGTCCGGCGCCGCCCAGACCGAGGACCCAGGCGGCGGCCGTGGGGCTCGCGCCGCGTGCGATCAACAGAGGCACGAGGGCGATGACAACCGCGTACATGGCGAAGCTGTTCAGCGTCAGCGCGGTGGCGAGCATCAGGAACGGGCGGCTGCGGGGCACCGACCCGTGGTCGGTGGCCCGTCGGGCGAGCGGCGTTGGCGCGGGCGGCCAGGGAGCCCGCAGCGCGAAGGCGTGGGCGGGAATGGTCACAAGGGCCAGGAGCACGGCCAAGATCGCGTAGGTGGTGCGCCAGCTCAAGTGCTCGGCGAGCGCGGCGGTCAGCGGGGCGAAGACGGTGGAGGCCAGGCCGCCAGCCAGCGTCACGACGGTGAGGGCACGGACGCGGTCCGTACCCCACCAGCGCGTGAGAGCGGCGAAGGCGGGCTGGTAGAACGTGGCGGCCGGCAACCCCGGCGAGCAGCCAGGCGGCCGTGAAGGCAGCGAGGTTGGGCGCCCAGGCGATGGCCAGCACCGCGGCGACCCCGAGTACGGAGCCGGTGGTCATCACGGCGCGCGGGCCGCGGCGATCGAGGATACGACCGACAGGGATCCCAGCGAGGGCGGAGACCAGCAACGCACCCGAAAAGGCGGCGGTGGTTGCGGTCGCCGACCAGCCTGTGGCGCTGGTGATCTGCGGATTCAGGACGGGGAAGGCGTAGTAGACGATCCCCCAGCTGGTGATCTGGGTGGCGCACAGGGCGGGCAGGGCGGCGCGAGGCCGTGACCGGTCCCCCGCGCCGGTCACGGCCTCGCTGGTGTGGGGGTTGGTCATCGGCGGATCAGCAGCAGCCGCCCGCGACGGCCGGTTCTTTCGAGCTGATGTCGGCCTCGGCCGGGCCGGCGCAGCAGGTGCTGCCCTGCTGCTTGGCCAGGGAGTCGGCGTCGGCCTTGACGACGTACACCTCCCAGGGTTCCTGGCCGGGGCCGTGGACCCAGACCTTGTCCTGGAGGGCGTAGCAACAGGTGGTGTCGTTCTCCACGTCGGTGGCCAGACCTGCCTCGCCCAGGCGGGTGGTGGCGGCGTGGACCGCTTCGGTCGTGTCGACCTCGACGCCGAGGTGATCCATGCGGGTCGCCTCGCCTGCGGTGCCTTCGATGAGGACGAGCTTGAGCGGGGGCTCGGCGATGGTGAAGTTGGCGTAGCCGTCGCGGAGTTTGGCGGGCTCGGTGCCGAAGAGCTTCGTGTAGAAGGCGATGGACGCGTCGAGGTCGGGAACGCGGAGGGCGAGTTGTACGCGGGACGTCATGGCGAACCTCCTTGGGTGGGTGGGGAGTTCAGCAGCCGCCGGACGCGGCGGGTGCGCCGATACCGATCTGCAGGGTGGCCGGGGCCGCGCAGCAGCCGCCGCCGTCGCTGCTCTGGGCTGCCTCGGGCTCGTCGAACAGGCCCGCACCGCCGCAGACGCCGGTCTCCGGGAGGGTGAGTTCGACGCGCTCGGCGGCTTCCTGGTCGCCTGCGATGGCGGCGGTGATGGAGCGGACCTGCTCGTACCCGGTCATGGCGAGGAACGTCGGGGCGCGGCCGTAGGACTTCATGCCGACCAGGTAGACGCCCTGTTCGGGGTGGGAGAGCTCGTTGACGCCGTGCGGGTAGACGGTGCCGCAGGAGTGGACGTTCGGGTCGATCAGCGGGGCCAGCGCGGTGGGCGCCTGGAGGCGCTCGTCGAGGCCAAGGCGGAGTTCGGAGAGGAAGGTCAGGTCGGGGCGGAAGCCGGTCAGGACGATGACCTCGTCGACCGGGTCCAGGCGGCGGCCGTCCTCCGCGACGAGGACCAGCCGGTCGTCCTCCCGCTCCACAGCCTGTGTACGGAAGCCGGTGACCGCACTCGCGTGGCCGGCCTCGACGGCCGCCTTCGCCCGCAGGCCGAGGGCGCCTCGGGCGGGGAGCTGGTCGGCCTCGCCGCCGCCGTAGGTGTTCGCGCCGATGCCACGGCGCAGGATCCACACCGCGTGCGTGCCGTCCGCCTCCTTCGCGAGGTCGGCGAGGAGCGCGAGGGCGGTGAAGGCGGATGCACCTGAGCCGACGACAGCGGTGCGCATGCCCGCGTAACGGGCGCGTACGGCCGGGTCCTTCAGGTCCGGGACCCGGTAGGAGATGCGGCTGGCGGCCGACTTCTCGCCGAGGGCGGGCAGGCCGTCCGCGCCCATCGGGCTCGGGACGGACCAGGTGCCGGAGGCGTCGATGACGGCACGGGCGGTGATCCGCTCCTCGTGTCCGTCGGCGGACTGGATGTGCACGGTGAAGGGCTGCTCATCGCGGCCGGCGTCGACGATGCGGTCACGTCCGGCGCGGGCCACGCCGGTCACCGTGGTGCCGTAGCGGACCTTGTCGCCGAGAACGTCGGCGAGGGGCTGCGGGCTCCGCTCACCTCGGGGACGTACCGGCTGCTGCTGCAGCCGCTGAATCCCGTGACCGGCCAGACCACCGCCACGCTGGTCCCGGACGTGGACGCGGGCACGCTCACGGTGGGCGGCAGCGCCGGCTCCGCCACGATCGGAACGCCCGGCCAGAACGCCCACTACACGTTCGCGGGCACCGCAGGGCAAAAGCTCACCCTCGGTCTGGGCGCCACACCGCCCTACCCCTGGTACCTGTCGGTGTACGGGCCGGACGGCAAATGGCTGGTCGACGCAAGGTACTTGACGACGAGCACCACCTCCTCCGCCCTGCCGGCCCTGCCGGCCGACGGCACCTACACCGTCGCCGTCGATCCCGCGTCGCTGAAGACCGGCACCTACAGCATCGGCCTGTCGACCACCACGACCGCCAGCGCCTCGCAGCCCGCAAAGGCATCCGTCAAGGACTCGACGAACAGCGCCGCTGACAGCACCAGCGCCGACAAGGCGAAGAACCGTGGCACGGTCCCGAACGGCGCCGATGCCTGGCAGCCGGACAAGCAAAACCTCACGGGCCGGGACTGGGTGACCAGACGCGGCAAGGCACCCAAATCGCCGGCGGCGCTGCGCGCGCCACCCAACAGGACCGCGCTGAGGGGGCATCTCCTCAAGCTGAACGGACAGCCCCTTGCCAAGGTCACCGTCCGCGTCGGCGACAAGAGCACCCGCACGGATGCCAAGGGCCGGTTCCTGCTCGCCGGGATCAGCGCGAACGCCACCACCCTGGTCGTCGACGGCTCCAGCGCCAACACGAACAAGCGCAGCTACGGCCGCTTCGACATCCGTATCCACCCCGAGTCGGGCAGTTGCGTGGACCTCGGGTTCCCGGTGTGGATGACGCCGCTGGACACCAAGCACACCGTCACCTTCGACGCACCCGCGAAGAAGGACATCGTGCTGACCACCCCGAAGATCCCGGGCCTTGAGGTCCGCATCCCCAAGGGGTCGGTGGTCCGCGACGAGAACGGCAAGACAGTCACCGAACTCGGCATCACCGCGATCCCGATCGACCGCCCGCCGTTCCCGCTGCCGAAGAACAGCATCGTTCCGGTCTACTTCACCGTGCAGCCCGGCGGCACGTACGTGTTCCCCAAGGGCGCCCAGATCATCTACCCCAACTACACGCACGAACCGCCCGGCACCCAAGTCGACTTCATGGACTACGACCCGGACGGCAAGGGCTGGTACGTCTACGGGCACGGCGAGGTCAGCACCGACGGCACCCAGGTGATCCCGGACAGCAAAACCCGCGTGTGGGCCTTCCACGGCGCGATGTTCAACACCTCCGCCCTGCCCCCGTGGCTGACCTCCTGGCTGGACGACACCCTGGGCTGGCTCTCCGGTGACCCGGTGGATTTGTCCACCGGCATGCTCACCGACTCCCGCACCGATCTGGCCGTCGACGACGCCCTCACCCCCGTCGACGTCACCCGGACCTACTGGCAGGGCGACACCGAGAGCCGCGCCTTCGGCATCGGACGCGACCTCGCCTACAACGCGTTCCTGCACTCCGAGGAGCAATACCGGCAAGTCGACCTGTATCTGCCCGGCGGGCAGAAGATCCACTACGCCCGCACCAGCACCGGCACCGGCTTCCTCGACGCCGTCTTCGAACCAACCGGCGCATCAGGCCAATTCCGCGGCACAAAGATCGACTGGAACGGCAAGTCGGGCTGGGACATGACCTTCCCCGACGGCACCGTGTGGGTGTTCCCGCAGTACGCCCCGCTCAAGGAAATCCACGACCGCTACGGCAACACCCTCACCCTCACTCGCGCCAACGGCAACCGGGGCGACCTCACCCGCCTCGCCACCTCCGGCGGCCGGTGGATCGCCCTGGCCTACGACACCCAAAACCGCATCACCCCGGCACGGGACAACGCCGGCCGCACCGTGTCCTACACCTACGACAGCGCGGGACGGCTGGAAACGGTCACCGACCCGGCAGGCAAGGTCAGTTCGTACACCTACGACGGCACCTCCAACCGCATCAAGACGGCCAAGGACGCCCGCGGCATCGTCTACCTGAGCAACACCTACGACGCCAACGGCCGGGTCAAGAAGCAGACCCTGACTGAGGGGCAGGAATACTCCTTCGCCTACACCACCACGGGCACCGGCGAGGTCACCGCCACGGAGGTGACCCAGCCCGGCGGCGCGGTGCGGAGGGTGGAGTTCGACGGCGGCTACGGCACCTCCGACACCCAGGCCTACGGCAGCACGCTGGCCCGCAAGACGCTCTACGAGCGCGGCACAGGACACCGCGTCGACGCGGTGGTGGACCCCTACGGGCGACGCACCGAACTGTCCTACGACGCAGGCGGCCATGTCACCAAGGCGGTCGAACTCGCCGGAACCAGCAATGCCCGCTCCAGCGGCACCGTGGTCTATGACGGTGCCTACGACCAGCCGGGCAGCATCACCGACGCGCTCGGCCACACCACACGGTTCACCTACGACGCCGACGGCAACCTGACCAGGACCACCGACCCCGAAGGGCGCGAGACGAGCTTCACCTACAACGGCGCCGGACAGGTCAAGACGGTCACCGACGCCTCCCACGCGGTCACCACCTACACGTACGCCAACGGCAACCTCACCGCGGTCACGGACGCCGAAGGCCGCACCTCCACCCAGTTCACGGATGCCGCAGGCCGGCCCAGCACGCTCACCGAGGAGTCCGGCTCGGCAACCACCGTGACCTACGACAAGCTCAACCAGACCCGCCAGGTCACCGACCCGCTGGGCCACACCACCGCCCTCGGCTACGACGACAACGGCAACCTCACCACCCTCACCGACGCCCGCAACAACACCACCACCTGGGCCTACGACGACGCCGACCGCCCGAAGTCCGCCACCGACCCGCTCGGCGCGCACGCGCTGTTCGCCTACGACGCGGCCGGTTTCCTCAAGACGGCCACCAACCGATCCGGCACCTCGGCCGTGGCCGAGTACGACCTGCTCGGCCGGCCCAAGCGCACCCAATATGGCGTCAACGCCCTGGGACAGGCCGAATCCACCGTCACCTACGACTACTACGACAACGACCTGCCCAAGCAGGCCAACGACAGCCAGGCCGGCAACCAGGCCTTCACCTACGACGCCTACGACCGTCTGCGCTCCACCACCGGCCCCACGGGCACGGTCAGCTACGACTACGACGCCGGGGACAGGCGCACCCGGTTGACCGCGGCCGGGACCAGCACCACCTACGGCTACGACACCTCCGACATCCTCACGTCGGTCACGTCCGGCACTCAGGAGGTCACCTTCGGCCTGGACGCGGTGGGTAGGGAGAAGACCGCGTCCCTTCCCGGCGGCGTCACCCGCACGACCGGCTACGACACGACCGGCGTCATCACGTCCATCGCGTATGCGCAAGGCAGCAAGACGATCGGGGACCTGACCTACACCCGCGACCAACGCGCCCTGCAAACCGGCCTGACCGGCTCACTGGCCAAGGTGGCCCTGCCCGCCGCCGAGACCGGCACCCAGTTCGGCAAGGACAACCGCATCACCAGCTACGACGGCCGCACCTTCACCTACGACGACAACGGCCAACTCAAGAACGACGGCCTGCGCACCTATATCTGGAACGCCCGTGGCGAGCTCACCGGCCTGGCCAAGGCCGGCACCCCCTCGACGTTCGGCTACGACCCGCTTGGCGAACGCGTCTCCAAGACCATCGGCGGCACCACCAGGCGGTCTCTCACCGACGGCTCCAACCCGCTGGTGGAGCAGGACGGTTCGGGAGCGACCACGGCCAGCGTGGCCACGTCGGGTCTGGACGAGTTCCTCACCCGCAGTGAGGGGGGCGCGACCCAGCTCTACCTGACCGACGCCCTCGGCAGCGTGGTCGGCCTCGCCAACACCTACGGCACCGTCGCGACCACCTACGCCTACGACCCGAACGGCACCCCCACCAGCTCCGGCGCCACCTCGACCAACCCCTACACCTTCACCGGCCGCGAGAACGACGGCACCGGCCTGCTGTATTACCGCGACCGCTACTACGACCCGCAGACCGGCCGCTTCATCTCCCAAGACCCCAGCGGCCAAGCCGGCGGCACCAACCTCTACCAGTACGCCCTCGCCTCCCCCACCACCTACACCGACCCCACCGGCAACAACCCCATGATCGCCGGCTGCGTCATCGGCGGCCTCATGGACGGCGGCCTGGACTGGCTCACCCAGCGCCTCTCAGGCCGCAAGGTCAACTGGGGCCAGGTCGGCCAATCCGCCGCCATCGGCTGCCTGTCCGGCATGCTCGGCGAAGGCCTCGGCGCCATGTTCGAAGGCAGACTCGGCTCCAAACTCGGCAGCTGCGCCCTGCCCAACAGCTTCACCGGCGACACCCCCGTCCTGATGGCCGACGGCACCCGCAAACCCATCAAGGACGTCGCCATCGGCGACACCGTCATCGCCACCGACCCCGAGACCGGCGACACAGGACCCCGCAAGGTCACCGCCCTGATCAAGGGCAACGGAGACAAACAACTCGTCGACATCACCCTCGATACCGACGGACCCGCCGGAACCAAGACCGGCACCATCACCGCCACCGACGGCCACCCCTTCTGGGTCCCCCAACTCCACCAATGGGTCAACGCCGGCGACCTCAAAACCGGACAG